>VOFJ01003262.1_pt1 | contig 81393 bp, 72 predicted proteins | sample 5384081 | NCBI WGS metagenome assembly VOFJ01 (sample SAMN12384729, study PRJNA508395) | human gut metagenome | isolation source: healthy gut I | host: Homo sapiens | reverse complement strand
CGGCAACGACGGCGGCGCGATTCAGCGCGCGCGGGAGGGTGTGCCGGTGGTGGTGCTGAGCGTGCCGTGCCGATATATTCACTCGCCGTCGTCGGTGGTGAAGCTGTCGGATGTGGAGAGCCAGTTTGCGCTGGTGAAGGCGCTGGTGAAGGCGCTGTAAAGCCGTATGTTTCTTGGCTAAACACGCGCATACTGTATGCAGTCGCGCTCAACTCAATCGCGAAAATGGGAGTCCAGAGGGTCGAAGACCCTTTGGCGGGGTCAAGGGGCAGCGCCCCTTGGGTTCCCCCATAAACACGCGGGAAGCTGTATGCAGTCGCGCTCAACTCAATCGCGAAAATGGGGTCCAGAGGGTCGATGACCCTTTGGGGGTCAGGGGCAGCGCCCCTTGGGTTCCCCATAAACACGCGGAAGCTGTATGCAGTCGCGCTCAACTCAATCGCGAAAATGGGAGTCCAGAGGGTCGAAGACCCTTTGGCGGGGTCAAGGGGCAGCGCCCCTTGGGTTCCCCCTAAGTAAAGGAGTAAAAAATGATGTTGGAATTGTTGAAGAAGGTGCTCAAACCGGTCGCGCCGTCGGGACTGGAAGAACCGGTAGCGGCGGTCATCCGGGAAGAGGTTGCGCCGTATGTGGACAGCATCGAGACGGATGCGCTGGGCAATCTGATTTGCGTGAAGAACGGCACGGAGGCGAATCCAGAGAAAATCATGCTGTCCGCGCACATGGATCACATCGGCTATATCGTCACGGGCATTGAGAAAGAGGGTTTTCTGCGCGTGACGAACGTCGGCGGCATCAGCCCGACCATGAGCCTGACGCGGCATGTGTCGTTCCCGAATGGCGCGCAGGGTGTTGTGGTGTCCGAAGTGAGCAAGGACACGGCGATGAAGGACTTGTTTGTGGACATCGGCGCGCAGGACAAGGCGGACGCCGAGACGATGGTGCAGATTGGCGACGTGTGCGTGTACGCGAACGACTGCTTCCAGCTGGGCGCGAACCGCGTCGCAAGCCCCGCAATGGACGACCGCGCGGCGTGCGCACTGCTGATTCGCTTCCTGCAAACCGTCGGCGCGACGAAGCAGACCATCATTGCCGTTTTCTCCGTGCAGGAGGAAGTCGGCTGCCGCGGCGCGAAGGTGGCGTCGTTCGCGAAAGCGCCGGACAAGGGCATCGCCATTGACGTGACCGCGTGGGGCGACACGCCCAGCACGAAGCAGCCGGACATTAAGCTCGGCGAGGGCATTGCCGTGAAGGTGATGGATCACGGGAGCATCTCGAATCCGGATTTGCGGGAAGCGCTGCTGGCGGCGGGTGCGCAGGCGGGTGTGAAAACCCAGCGCGAGGTGCTGCCGTTCGGCGGGACGGATGCGTCCGCGATGCAGACCAGCCGCGGCGGGATTCCGGTGTGCACGCTGTCGATTCCGTGCCGGTATGTGCATTCGGCGTGCGAGGTGGTTGACCTTCGCGATGTCGAGGGTGGCGTTGCTCTGTTGAAGAAGTATTTTGAAGCGTAATTGCTTCTGAATCCGCAGGGGATTTCGCGTCTGCGGACGCGACCAGAGGGCAGTGAAAACAGACGAAGTCTGCGATCGCCCTCTGGACTCCTTCGGTTTCGCCACCCATGTTTCTTGGGCGTTAAAGCAGCTTTTTTGTTAGTGGACTAATTGTTGCATCACGTTGGAAGGGAGTTCCTTCATGACCGCATTCCTTGGCGTTTTGTATCTGCTTGTGTTTCTCGCGGCGGGGTGCACATGCGTGCGATTCCTGCTGCCGCGGAAGTCGCTGCTCACGCGCGTGTGGCTCGGTGTCAGCTTGGGGCTGCTGATGATGATGTGGCTGCCGGCGCTGATTGCGTTCGCGGTGGATTTCACATGGACGGCGCATTTGCTGGCGCTGATTCCGCTGGCAGGGCTGACGGCGGGGTGCTTCTTTTTGCGTGACCCTTCGCCGGTAAAAAAGTGGGATGCGCGGGAAAAGCAGCTGGCTGGACAGATGCTGATGGTCGTGCTGCCGCTGACGCTCCTTTCCGCCTATCTGCAATACACGCACTGCCTGCGCGTCGGAAGTGACGGCGGCTGGTGGGTCGGGCAGAGCACTTACGGCGATTTGCCGATGCACATGTCGTTCATCACGTCACTGAAAAACGCTGCTTTTCCGCCGGATTATGCGCTCTTTCCCGGTCAGCGGCTGTCATATCCCTTCCTGACGGACAGCCTGTCTACGTCGCTGTACCTGATGGGCTTCTCGCTGGAATGGGCGATTGTCGTGCCGGGTACATTGATGATGGCACTGTGCTTCACGGGCGTGATGGTGCTGGCACGGGAGATGACCGCCGGGAAAAAGACGATTATCCTCGCGACGCTGCTGTTTTTCTTGAACGGCGGTCTGGGCTTCCTATACAACTTTGACCTTGCGGGTGGCACACTGAACAATCCGTTCGGCACGGTCATCGAGCGAATCCGCGAAATTCTTGACGGGTACTATGCCACGCCGACGAATCAGCCCACGCCGTACAACCTGCGCTGGTCAAACGTGATTGCCGACCTGATGGTTCCGCAGCGGACACTCCTCGGCGGGTGGTGCATGGCGCTGCCGTGCTTTTATCTGCTGTTTACATCCTTTGCGCCGGAAAAGCGCCCGGCGTTTGCGCAGCGCATTCGGCAAACAGGACTGCTGGCGGTCTGGGCAGGCGCGCTGCCGCTGATTCACACGCACTCGTTCCTCGCGCTGGGGCTTTGCTCGCTGGGCATGATGGTGTACGACCTGATTCACGACAAAGAGCGCTGGTCGCAATTGCAGTGGTATCTGGCGTATGGCGTAATCGCTGTGGTGCTGAGCGCGCCGCAGTTGATTTGCTTCACGTTCGAGCAGGTGTTCCAAGGCACGGGCAGTGGGAACAGCTTCCTGCAATTCTGGCCGAACTGGGTCAACAGCTATGAATCAAACGGTGAATTTGTCTTCCGTGACCTGTACTTCTGGTTCTACCTGAAGAACATCGGTCTGCCGTTCCTGATGCTGATTCTGGCGCTGTTCGAGCGGAATCCGAAGCATCGGCGGCTGTTCGCGGGCGCGCTGCCGATTATCCTTGCGGTGGAGCTGGTGCGCTTTCAGCCGAACATCTACGACAACAACAAGCTGATGTATCTGGCGTGGCTGCTTTGCTGCATGATTGTGGCGGACTGGTGCCGTGAGGTCTGGCATCGGCTGAAAGGGATGCGCGGGCGCGGGGCGCTGGCGGTTGTGACGGCGATTGCGGTGTTCCTGTCCGCGGGGCTGACGCTCTGGCGCGAGTGCGTCAGCAACTATCAGGCGTTTTCCGCGTCGGCGGTGGAAGCGGGGGAATTTGCCCGCGACAACACGCCGGAGCATTCCACCTACATGACCGGGACGCAGCACCTGAACCCGATTGCGTCCATCGCCGGGCAGAACATCGTCTGCGGGCCGGATTTGTGGCTGTACTACCACGGGCTGGACACGAGTGAGCGCAAGATGGACATTGCGGCTTTCTACACTGCCCCGGAGGAAAACCTCGACCTGCTGGAGAAGTACGACGTGGACTACATCTACGTCAGCAGCTATGAACGGAGCAACTATGCGGTGGATACGGATACGCTCGACCGCCTGTTCACGCGCGTATTCAGCAACTGGGAAGCGACGATTTACGCCGTGCATCCATCATCGGAAACGGAGGACATGGGCAATGGAGCGTCTGCTGCGCTTCGCGGTGGAGCATGACCGGGTGATACGCCTGATGTTCATGCGGGACGGGCGGCTGTTTCAAGTCAATGCGCACATTGTGAGCTACGACGACAAGCAGGTGTCGTTCGTGACGACCCGTTCGCCGCGGACGCAGGTCATCAGCCGCGAGGAGCTGCTTGCGGTGGATTTCCGCCGCGGGGATGATGGGCAGGTGGTGTAATCCGCAGGGATTTCGCGCCTGCGGGCGCGACCAAAGGGCAGTAAAAACAGACGAAGTCTGCGATCGCCCTTTGGAGACCTTCGGTGCGCACCCATGTTTATTGAGCTTTACCGAAAGTTTTTTAGTTAGTGTTCTTTTGGGTCATCAAAATAAAACAACTAACATAACCAAACTGTAACTTCCGAAGGCGGGCGAAGCAGTCCAGAGGGCGACCGCAAAGCCCTCTGGTCGCGCCCGCAGGCGCGAAACCCCTGCATCAAACAAAAACAAGTTGCTTATACATCAGCCAGCATGAATCATGCTGAAAGCAAGGAAAGGAGCGAAGGATGGAGCAAGAGGAAAAGAAGTCCTCGACATTGACCGGCGTCGATTTGTCCCAGACAGCATCGCTGCTGCTTCCGTGGACGCATGACCCGTGGGGCAAGCTGCGCCCGCCGCTGTCCGAGGAAGCGCTGTGCATGAGCGCCGAACTCGCCAGCGCCGCGTACGGCATGGCGATTGAGCCTTGGGTCGAAGCCGGCTGGCGCGACGTGACCATTCAGGTGGATGGCGAACTGACTGCCCTGCCGCCGAACAACCCCTTGAGCGCCGAGTGGCGGAAATACTGGGTGCGCGCGCGCCTGAAACCCGTCAGCGCGCTGGGACAGATGCTGGGCGCGCTGCGATTGAGCAGCAGCAATAACACCACCGGCAAGGCGGTCGTGATGCTCCATCCCGCGCTGGACGGGCGCTACGTCGTCGCGATTGGGTTCATGGGCACGGGTTCGCGCTTCTACGACTGGTTCAGCAATTTCCGTATGACAACCCAGGACGGGATGCACCGCGGCTTCCTGGAACTCGCGCGGCAGTTCGAGGCGAATGAGGAGAAAATTTCCTTTCCGGAAACAGCGGAAGAGCTGGGGCTGGAAAAGCTCACCCTGCGCGACATTCTGCAGAACATGCGCAGCCCGAACAGCCGCTTCGTCCTCTGGGTCTGCGGGCACAGCCAGGGCGCGGCAATGATGCAGGTGTACGCGCACCTGAAGATGAACGAGACGGGCATCTCCGCGCGCAACCTCATCGGTTACGGCTTCGCGTCCCCCACGGTGATGGCGGGGAGGGCGGTTCGCGACCCATCCGCCTATCCGCTGTATAACATCCTCAACAGCGACGACCTTGTCCCCCACTGCGGCGCGGCGGTGCACCTCGGTATGTGCCTGAAATATCAGGCGACGGAGAATCTGCGCAAAAGCTGCTACAACTGGAAGCGCGACGAGAAATCCGTGCAGGCACGGCTGGCAATTCGCCCCGTTCTCTGGAAGATGGTCGATACGCCAACGTGCATCATCGGCGGCATGGCGCTGCTGATGGCGCTGGGGCGCGTCAGCGGGGCGGATTTCCTCAAAATGCTGGGACTGGGCGGCTTCCTGCCGCTTGACCGCGCGCTGGAAAAGGCGGATGCGGAGGATTTTGTCCGCGGGCTGAACCAGAAGGCAGCGGCGGCATACGAGTCCGTGACCGGGCATCCGATTGACATGGGGCAGGTGTCGGACGAGGCGAACGCCATGCAGCGCATCATCGACCACTTCGGGCTGCTTTCGTTCATCGACGCGGCAAAAGCGCTGATGACCTGCCCGCACTACATGATGGCGCATCCCGAAGAGGGGTACATCGGCACATATTTCTATATCGTCATGAACGGAATTCAGGATTTTGTGCCGTTCATCTGGCGTTCGGGCGATCCGCCGCGCCGCATGACGGTGGAGCAGCTGCCGCATGACATGGTGACACAGGACATGCCGGGGCTGTACAACCGCCGCCTGCAAAAGCCCGACCGGCGCAAGCACCTGCCGATTACGCGGCGTGACCCGCGTCCGGGCGGCGACACGCGCCATCACCTGCCCCTGCTGACGGCGGGGACGGTGCAGCCGAACGAGAAGATCTACCCGGTGGAAGACATTGAACTTCGATAACCCACAATCATAAGAAAAGAGGCTTTTCCCATGTCCGATTACCGCATTGAAACCAAGTGTGTTCAGGCAGGCTACACGCCCAGCAACGGCGAGCCGCGCCAGATTCCGATTATCCAGTCCACCACCTTCAAATACGCCACGAGCGAGGACATGGGCAAGCTCTTTGACCTCGAAGCGTCCGGGTATTTCTATTCCCGCCTGCAAAACCCGACGTGCGACCACGTTGCGGCGAAAATCGCGGCGCTGGAAGGCGGCAGCGCAGCTATGCTGACCGGCTCCGGTCAGGCAGCGAACTTTATGGCGCTGTTCAATATCTGCGAGGCAGGCAGCCACATCGTCGCGTCGTCCTCCATCTACGGCGGCACGTTCAACCTGATTGCCGTGACGCTGAAGAAGATGGGAATTGCGTCCACCTTCGTCTCCCCCAACGCGACGGACGACGAGCTTGACCGCGCCTTCCGCCCGAACACGCGCGCAATGTTCGGCGAAACGATTGCCAATCCCGCGCTGACCGTGCTGGACATTGAGAAATTCGCTCAGGCGGCGCATCGGCACGGCGTTCCGCTGATTGTGGACAACACCTTCCCCACGCCCGTCAACTGCCAGCCGATTCGGTGGGGCGCGGACATTGTGACCCACTCGACGACAAAGTACATGGATGGTCACGGCGCTGCGCTCGGCGGCGTCATCGTGGACAGCGGTAATTTCGACTGGATGGCGCACGCGGAGAAGTATCCGGGGCTCTGCACGCCCGACGAAAGCTACCACGGCATCACCTATGCCGAGAAATTCGGCAATGCAGGCGCATACATCACCAAATGCACCAGCCAGCTGATGCGCGATTTGGGCTGCGTGCAGTCCCCGCAAAATGCGTTCATCCTCAATCTGGGGTTGGAGAGCCTGCATGTGCGGATGCCGCGCCACTGCGAGAACGCAATGGCAGTCGCGCAGTTCCTCGAAAAACAACCGCAGGTGGCGTCCGTCAGCTATCCGCACCTGCCGTCCAGCCCGTACTACGCCCGCGCCATGAAGTACATGCCGAACGGCGGCTGCGGGGTGGTATCGTTTGTCTTGAAGGGCGGGCGTCCCGCTGCGGAGGCATTCATGAAACGGCTGACTTTGGCGGCGATTGAGACGCACGTCGCCGACGCGCGGACGTGCTGCCTGAATCCGGCGACCTCCACCCATCGGCAGATGACCGAGGAGCAGCTGGCAGTTGCGGGCATTCCGGCGGGCATGGTACGCATCAGCGTCGGACTGGAGAGCAAGGACGACCTGATTGCCGACCTTGCGCAGGCGTTGTCCGGCATCGAAGCATGAGCGCGTACATCAACCGATATTTCCTGCTGATGGCGGTGTTTTTGCCCCTATGGTGCATCATTCGCCGCCCATGGAAGCGCTGGAGCCTGCACGAAGGCTGCCTGATGGCGTTCGCGGCGCTGCTGTTTTCGCTGCTGTGTCTGGTGCTGCGTGGCACATGGGCTGCGCCGGGAGATATGCTGGCATCGGCGCTGCATCGGCTGCGGACGGGCGAGGGCATTCAGCTGCGGCTGTTCCGCACCATTACGCGGCAGCTGCGGTACGCCCGGCATGAGGAGATGCTCATCAACATCTGGGGGAACATCCTGCTCTTCATCCCCTACGGCTTCTTCCTGCCGCTGCTGTGGAAGCGGTATCGCCATCCGCTGCGGCTTTCGCTGATGTGCCTGCTGCTGCCCTTGAGCATCGAAACGTGCCAGTTGTTCATCCGCCGCATGACGGATGTGGATGACCTGCTGCTGAATTTCGCGGGCGGGATGATTGGCGGCGGGTTGTTCGCGCTGGTGCATATGGTATTCCCCAAATTCACTGATAAGGCGCTTGTGCGCGGATAATACGAAAACGTCCCCTTCCGGCAATGGAACGGGACGTTTTTACTATTTGGGGATATGTGCCGCGAATTTTTCGTGCTGGCTAACGTAAGTGGAATGCAGCGGGCAACAATTCTCGCATTGCCTTACCTCCCACTCGTTTCCCTTAAATTATGCCATAAAATAAGGGAAACGTCAACCGATTAAGGGAAAAAGCCCTGATACTATTTCCGAATCAAAAGGGTGCCGGTGAATTTGGAAATCGTATCATATCATCCCCGAAATACTTGACGAAGCCTGATACGATACGAACATTTTTCACACACAGTTTACCAAACATAAAAAGGTGTATTTTCTCAATCCGTATAACGGATATGGTTTTCTTTGCACCACTCTTCAGCTGCTGAACTTAAATGTGCCAACTCATATCTATACCAATCTGTATCAAGGAATTCTTTTTCAATCGCAATTAGGAACTCACGATCCATATCCTTTGCAGATAATTGAGATAAAAATTTAACCGTCTTTCGAGATAAATAAACCTGCGCATATTTCATCTCCAATGCCGGAATATCTACACGAAAGAAAGGAACATAGTGTCCATAGCATTGAGCAATGACGCTCGGCAGCGAATGAACATCGCAATCAAATGCACTCCCCCAATTTTTCAGCATCAATCATTTGAGACTTTTTTGTCAAACCACCAAAGATCATAGTCTGTTTTGCAATATGGAAACCATCGTCCATAGTGCGCAATTTCCTTTATGCTAACCATTGTTTTTACCTCCAATTTCAATAAGTAATTGTACCACCATACCAAATATGAAAAGTATGCGTACTACCGATATTCTACCATCAACGTTTCTTCACTGTCAACCATGCCGATAATACTACTTCCAGAAAGCGAAAACGGCGAAAAAAACGTCCCCTTCCGCCATTGGAACGGGACGCTTTCGTTATTTCTGCTTCTTATGATACCCGCAGTCGCAGTAGGGGCCGCCGGAGGCGAGCGTGTATTCGCGCACGAAATCCGACGTTTCACCCGCTTCCGCCATCGTGTAATCCAGTCGGCACATGGCAGGCGTGAGGTCATACAGCCCCAGTTCCTTCGTCAGCACGCAGATGCCGCATTTGGTGAAGCGCGCCTCGTAGCCGCTGCCGTCCGCGTAGGGCAGATAGTCCATGTTCCACGAGTAGGGGTTGCGGTCGGCGGCGCGGAGCTTCTCCGCCTGTTTCATCCCCGCGATGTCCTTGTCAGAGAACTTGTTCTTCCCGCTCTTGCGGCAGAACCAGCGCATCGCGGGCGTCATCATGGACTTCGCGTAGTAATCCGTCAGCGTCTGCACGGTCGGGCGCTTGGGCATATGCAGCACATACGCGCAGAGCATCGCGCAGTTGACGATGTTCATCTGGAAGCGGTCGCCCGGCTCAAAATCCGGCACGCGCGCGATAATCCGCCGATACTCCTGCTTCGCCGCCTTCTCCGTTGCCTTGGCGGATTCCGCCGACTGCCCCAGCACCGCCGTCAGTTGATGCGTAAACGAGCGATGGAACAGCATCCACATGCCCATCGGCATTCCTGCATACTTCATGAGCTTGCCTCCCCGTGCTTTCGCGAATGAGTTTGTTATGTCAAACTCATTGTAGCGCATTTTCGAGGGATTGGCAAGAGGGAATGCTGAATTTTTATCAGAACAGGGTCATGGTAATAGCCACAGGCGCAAGCAGCCACGTCATGGCATATTGCGCCATGATGAACAGCAGCGCCAGTCCCAGCACAACGCAGCAGAAAACGCCAAACCCCGTTCCACACGCTTCCGGCACCAGTTCAATCAGAATGTACATCCTCTATTTTCTCCCCTATCCACCTAACAAATTCGCTCCGGACGCATAGCGGTGCAGGCTGCGTCCGGAGCGTGTCTTTTGTGGGGCGGAAAGCAAACCGCAATAAGTGGAAGGGGGCGGGCTTTCCGCGGCAGGCGTCGCGTAACCGGTGTATTCGATGCCTGTCCCGAATTTCTTCGGCATTTTTAGCATACCACGAAGCGCGGTTGCATGGTAGTCCACTTTTTCGCGATTTTCCGCCACTTTTCCAAAAACGACAAACACCCCCGCACCACGTTCGGCGCGGGAGTGCAAGGAAACATCAGAAATTACGGGACATATCGTACTTGGAATAGAACTCTTTGCGGAAATCAAGGAAGCAGTCGTTGGCAATGGCTTCGCGAATCTGCTCCATCAGGTGAATCAGGAAGCGCAGGTTGTGAATCGACGCAAGCCGTCCGCCGGTGATTTCACCCGCCTTGAGCAGGTGGCGCACATACGCGCGGGAGAAATGCTGGCAGGCGTAGCAGTCGCATTCGGCGTCAATCGGGCCGAAATCGTGCGCGTACTGCGCGTTCTTGACGACGACGCGTCCCTTGCTCGTCAGCACCGTGCCGTTGCGGGCGATTCGCGTCGCCAGCACGCAGTCGAACATATCCACGCCGCGCAGCACGCCTTCCAGCAGACAGTCCGGCGTACCGACGCCCATCAAGTAGCGCGGCTTGTTGACCGGCATGTACGGCGCGATTTCATCCAGCATCTCGTACATCACAGGCTTCGGCTCACCGACAGACAATCCGCCGATACCGTAGCCGATGAAGTCCATATCCGCCAGCGTCTTGGCGCTCTCAATGCGCAAATCCTTGTAGAACGCTCCCTGCACGATGCCAAACAGCGCCTGATCTTCCTTCGTGTGGTGCTTCTTGCAGCGCTCCGCCCAGCGGTGGGTGCGCTCCATGTTGATTTTCGCGGTGTTGTAATCGCAGGGGTACGGGCTGCACACGTCGAACGCCATGCAAATATCCGACCCTAACTTCTGCTGGATATCCATCGACTCTTCCGGCCCGATGAAGTGGCGCGAACCGTCCAGATGGCTCTGGAACGTCACGCCCTCCTCCTTAATCGTGCGGATGCCGGCAAGCGAAAATACTTGGAATCCGCCGCTGTCGGTCAGAATCGGCTTGTGCCAGTCCATGAAGTTGTGCAGTCCGCCCGCCTCCTGCACGAGGTCTTCGCCGGGGCGCAGGTGCAGGTGGTAGGTGTTCGACAGCAGAATCTGCGTGCCGATTTCCTCCATCTCGCGGGGCGTCATGGCTTTCACGCACGCTGCCGTGCCGACGGGCATGTAAATCGGCGTTTGAATGTCGCCGTGCGGCGTGTGCAGCACGCCCAGCCGCGCGCCAGACTGCTTGCAAATGTGCTTGAGTTCATAGGAAAAAGGTTGTGTCACGGCTCAATTCCTCCGTTGTCCGGGATGTCGGGGTTCAAAATCGCTTCGGCAGAGTTGTTGAAGCGGATGGCCATATCGGTCAGTTCTTCAGCGTAGCAGTTCCAAATGGAGCCGCACGGGAGATTCTGGAAGGTCATGATTTCCTTGCGCGTCGGATGCTCGAACACCAGCCGGTAGCCCCACAGGGCAATCTGCTGCCCCGCAATGCCGCGCCCGTACTTATTGTCGCCCCACAGCGGCGCGCCCATGTTCGCCATCTGCACGCGGATTTGATGATTCCGCCCCGTTTGCAGGCGGATGGCACACAGCGCCGTGCCGTTCTTGCGCGCAAGGCACTCGCCGGACAGCATCGCCAGCTGCGCGCCCTTCTCGTCCGCGTCGCAGATTTCGACCTTGTTGAGGTACTCGTTCTTTTTCAGGTAGTCGATGCAGGTGAAGCGGTCTTTGACGCGCCCCTCGACGACGCAGAGGTACTCGCGCCCCATCTCGTGCTCACGCATCTGCGCAGACAGCCGGGACGCCGCCTTGCTCGTGCGCGCGAAGACCATCAGCCCGCCAACCGGGCGATCCAGCCGATGCACCAGCCCCAGATACACCCGGGCTTGTTGTACTTGATTTTGATGTACTCCTTGAGCTGCGTGAGGATGTCGGTGTCGCCCGTTTTGTCCGCCTGCGAGAGCATATTCGGCGGCTTGACAGCGACGATGACGTGGTTATCCTCGTACTGCACGTCGATATTCGCCAGCTGATGCAGCGGGAATTCGTTCATTTGGCCGACCACCTTCCGCTTGCGCCGCAGGGCAGCACGCCACCCGTCGTCACCGGCAGGCAAAGCTCCTGCGCGTCGATGATGCCCCCATGGCGGCTGCTGACGCACTTCATCAGCATATTGCTGAGGACGCTGGCCTGAAAGCCCGTCGTGTAACTGTTGATGAGGAAAAACAGCGGCTTGTCGGACAGCACCTTCGCGCTCGTATCGACCAGCCCGAACAGCTCGTTTTCCAGCTTCCACACCTCGCCCGACGGTCCGCGCCCGTAGCTCGGCGGATCCATCAGGATGCCGTCGTAGGTGTTGCCGCGGCGGATTTCCCGCTGCACAAACCGCAGCGCGTCCTCGACAATCCAGCGGCTTCTTTCCTCCGGCAGCTTCGATAACTCGCGGTTCTCCTTGCCCCACTGAATCATGCCCTTCGCGGCATCGACGTGGGTGACGTGCGCGCCCGCCGCCATGCAGGCCAGCGTCGCGCCGCCGGTGTAGCCGAACAGGTTCAGCACGCGGATGTCCTTGCGCCCGCTATTGCGGATGAGGTCGCCCATCCACACCCAGTTCGCCGCCTGTTCCGGGAAAAGCCCCGTGTGCTTGAATCCCGTCGGACGGACGTAAAACCGCAAATCTTGGTGCTGAATCGTCCAGCGTTCCGGCAGGCGGGTCAGAAACTCCCACTCGCCGCCGCCCTTCTCCGAGCGGTGATAATGCGCCTGCGCCTGTTTCCACAGCGCCGGGTCTGCCTTGGGCCAAATCGTCTGCGGATCAGGCCGCCGCAAGATGACATTCCCCCACCGTTCGAGCTTCTCCCCGTCGCCCGTATCCAGCACCTCATAATCTTCCCATGTATTCGCTAAAAACATAATAACTCCTTTTAAGAGGCGCAAGGGGCTTCGCCCCTGACCCCACCAGAGGCGCTGCCTCTGGACTCCGCAAGGGACTTCGTCCCTTGACCCTTTCGCGCGATTCAGTCGGTGACACTTTCAGGCTATGCCCGCGTGTTTATGCGGGATTTCGCGTCTGCGGACGCGACCAGAGGCGCTGCCTCTGGACTCCGCAAGGGACTTCGTCCCTTGACCCTTTCGCGCGATTCAGTTGACTACTCTTTCATACTACGCCCGCGTGTTTATGCGGGGATTTCGCGTCTGCGGACGCGACCAGAGGCGCTGCCTCTGGACTCCTGGGGACTTCGTCCCTTGACCCTTTCGCGCGATTCAGTTGACTACTCTTTCATACTACGCCCGCGTGTTTATGCGGGGATTTCGCGTCTGCGGACGCGACCAGAGGCGCTGCCTCTGGACTCCGCAAGGGACTTCGTCCCTTGACCCTTTCGCGCGATTCAGTTGACTACTCTTTCATACTACGCCCGCGTGTTTATGCGGGGGTTTCGCGTCTGCGGACGCGACCAGAGGCGCTGCCTCTGGACTCCTGAGACTTCGTCCCTTGACCCTTTCGCGCGATTCAGTTGACTACTCTTTCATACTACGCCCGCGTGTTTATGCGGGGATTTCGCGTCTGCGGACGCGATTCCCCCTGCTTCACAACAATGATGAAGCTATTTTACTGCCCTACGCAGTTAAAATTCTTCATCATCCACCAATCTCGACAAAACATCCCCATTGAGCTGCACCAGCCGCCGCACAACCTCCTGCACATACAGCCTGTCCAGCCCCTCCAGCGCCGGGTCAACCTCCACCGCTTCCCGCAGCGCCGACCAGTCGCCCGTCGCCGCCACGGCAGCTAAGCGGTTCGTCTCGTCGATGTCCATCATGATTTCCGCCAGCGGCGCAGGCACGCAAATCCCCTGCGGCTGCACCAAGCCGTCCGCCAAATGCAGGTCGCTTTCGATAATCGCGTTCATCGGCAGCTGTGGCAGTTCCCCGCGATTTTGATGCGCAACCGCCGGAATCACCGCCGTTTCCTTCCGCAGAATCGCCAGCGCAAGGCGAACAGGGCGCGTCGGCGGCGTATCCTTCAATAACATCAGCTGCGCCGTCATGCCGTCGGGCGTTTTGGCCCCCTCGTGACCAATCGTGTTCATGTGGGCAATGCGCTCTTTGCGCTTCTCGATGCTTTCGCCGAACGCCGGGTTCTCTTCGGGGATGTAGTCCTCCTCCGCCGCCAGGAACTCCGCGTGGCGCACCACGTCGCCCACGGCAATCGCGTCGTACCAGCCCAGCCAGCGATGCGTCAGGCGGCCGAGCTTGTCCTCCTCCGCCATCTGCCGAAGCGCGGGAATCAAATCAACATTCTTGCCCTTTTCGCGCAGGGACACGAGGAATGAGAAGCCCGGCAGCCCCGCCGTGACCGCCTCGACCGCGTCTTCCTTGCGAAAGAGCGCCTTTGCCAGCCGCGGCACGGTGTTTCCGCGATAGGCGGCGTCATCCAGCCCATACGCCTGAAAACCCGCGCCGAGGAACAGCTGCGTCGTGCGGGCAACGGGCTGCCCCAGCGTCACGACAATCGCTTTCGGGCAGGCGGAGCGCATATTGCGGCACAAATCCAGCACCACTTCGCCCTGACGGAGCGTATGCAGCAGCCCCTCAATGCCGCCGTGGACGCGCGCCTGATCGCTCAGACCGGGGTCATCCTCCTTCACGCCGCCAAGGGCATCCTGATCCTGCCGGAAGCGCGTCGCCGCCATGCAGTCGCCCGCATAAACGACGCAGTCCGCGCCCATGAGGACTTCCTGCCGATTACCGGAGACGATGATCTGCGCCTTGCGGCCGCTGGCGTAGACGATGGCCTCGGCATAGTGCTGGAGGACATCGCGCATGGCGGCGTTTTTCTCCTCCACCGCGAGAATGCCATCCTCTTTGCCGGCGTAGAGGAAATCGACGAGCAGGAAGGGCAGGTGCATCGGAATATCCTGCCCGATGAAGGCGAACTTAAAAGGCATGGTACAGCCCCGCTTTCTGGATACTTTGACAGTCTATCTTACCATGAAACACGCCAAAAGTAAAGCCCGGAACGATGGTGTTGCGCATCGTTCCGGGGGAAAGAAAGTTTGTTTCGGTTCTTTGGGTGAATTGCTTTTGGATTCTAACTAACAGGACTTGTCCGCAGCAACCAGAGGGCTTTCCGGTCGCCCTCTGGACTCCTTCGGCGCCGCCACTCTTGGGGTTTCATGTTTCTTGACTGATGCCGGAAGTTTATTCCAGAGCATCTAATCCGAACCGCAGGTTCGCCGGATAAACACGCGGGCATAGCCTGAAAGTGTCACCAACCCAATCGCGCGGAAGGGTCAAGGGAGGAACTCCCTTGTGGGGTCAAGTGGCAACGCCCCTTGCGGAGTCCAGAGGCAGAGCCTCTGGCGCCTCCCCTTACTTGTGCACCCGCACACCCAGCTTGCAGTCCTGACCGTTGATCGACCAGTCGCGGACGATGAACGTGTCGTCCATCGGGGCGCGCTCGACGACTTCCGCCAGCGTGCCGCGCTTGAGCATATCGACGCCGCTCTCGATGGCGCTCGCCAGCACGTCGCCGCACTCATAGCGCACATCCACGCGGTCGGTCACGTCGAAATCGGACTCCTTGCGCATCGTCTGCACCTTGCTGACGACCTCGCGGACATAGCCCTCCGCAATCAGCTCCGGCGTCAAGTTCGTGTCCAGCACAACCGTCACGCCCTTATCTTCCTGCGCGACGAAGCCCGATTTCTGCATCGGCGAAGTCAGCACATCGTCCTTGCCCAGCGTGACCAAAGTGCCGTCAATGTCAAACGACACGGTTTCGCCGCGCTCGAACGCATCGACGACATCGTTGCCGTCCATCGTCTGCAGGTGCTGGCCAATCTTGCCCAGCAGCTTGCCGTACTTCGGGCCAAGGGTGCGCATCTGGGGCTTGAGCTGATAGGTGGTGAACTCGCGCGCGGACTCGGTGAACACAACTTCCTTCACGTTCAGCTCATCCTCGCACAGCGCCTGATAGCTTTCGGAGAAGGACGCGCCCTTGACGTAGAGTTTCGCGGCGGTTTGACGGGTCTTGATGTTCGCCAGATTGCGGCACGCGCGGCCCAGCTGCACCACTTCCACCAGCGCGTCCATCTGCGCTTCCATATCCGCGTCGATGGCGCTTTCATCCGCCGTCGGGAAGTCGCACAGATGCACGGATTCCGGCGCGCCCGGCACATTGTTCACAACCAGATTCTGATAGATTTCCTCGCTCAGGAACGGAATGAACGGCGCGCAGACCTTACTCAGCGTCACCAGCACATGGTACAGCGTGGTGAACGCGGCGTCCTTGTCCTTCACATCGCCCTTGCCCCAGAAGCGTTCGCGGCCGCGGCGGACGTACCAGTTGCTCAGCTCGTCCACAAAGTCCTGAATCGCCAGGGCGGGCTCGGTCACGCGGTAGTTCCACAGGTCGTCATCGACGCGCTTGATGAGCGTGTTCAGCTTGGAGAGAATCCACTTGTCCATCAGGCTGAGCTGCTCGTTCTTGAGGTCATGCGCGGTCGGGTCGAAGTTGTCGATATCCGCATACATGGCGAAGAAGGCATACACGTTCTGCAAGGTGGCAAGGAACTTGTTCTGCCCTTCGCGAACCGCCTTTTCGGAGTAGCGGCTGGGCAGCCACGGCGCGGAGGTGGTGTAGAAATACCAGCGGAGCGCGTCGGCGCCGAACTTGTTCAGCTCATCAAACGGGCTGACGACGTTGCCCAGATGCTTGGACATCTTGCGCCCCTGCTCGTCCTGCACATGGCCCAGCACGATGCAGTTTTCAAACGGCGCACGGTCGAACAGCAGCGTCGAAATGGCTTCGAGGGTGTAGAACCAGCCGCGCGTCTGGTCGATGGCTTCGGAAATGAAATTCGCCGGGAAGTTCTGCTGGAACTCCTCCTGATGCTCAAAGGGATAGTGCCACTGCGCAAAGGGCATGGAGCCGCTGTCGTACCAGCAGTCGATAACCGCCTTGTCGCGCACCATTTCGCCGCCGCACTTTTCGCAGCGGGCTTTACGGCGTCGATGAAGGGGCGGTGAAGTTCAAAGGTCTGCGCCGGGATCTTCAATCGCCATTTCGCGCAGTTCCGCGCGGGAGCCGACGACGTGCATATTGCCGCAGGAGCACTTCCACACCGGCAGGGGCGTGCCCCAGTAGCGTTCGCGGGACAGACCCCAGTCGTGGACGTTCTCCAGCCAAGTGCCCATGCGCCCTTCCTTGATGTTTTCCGGCATCCAGTTGATGGTGCGGTTGTTGCGCACAAGGTTGTCCTTCAGCGCCGTCATGCGGATGAACCACGTCGGGCGGGCGTAGTACAGCAGGGGCGTATCGCAGCGCCAGCAGAAGGGATAATCATGCGTGAACTGCGGCGCGCTGAACAGCAGCCCGCGCTCCTGCAAATCCGCCAGCACCAGCGGGTCGGCCTTCTTGACGAACACGCCCGGCCACTTCGTTTCCGCCGTCATGCAGCCCTGCGGATCAACAAAGTTGACGAACGGCACGTCGTTTTCGCGGCAGACACGGTTGTCGTCCTCGCCGAACGCCGGGGCGATGTGAACGATGCCGGTGCCGTCGCTCATGGTGACATAGCTGTCGCAGATGACGAACCACGCCTTCTTGTCCAGCTTGCCGACGGCGAAGTCGAACAGCGGCACATACTCCATGCCCTTGAGCGCCGTGCCGGGCATTTCCGCCAGCACCTCAAACTTCTGCTCCGGGAAAACCGTCTCCATCAGCGCCTTCGCCATGATGTACACGCGGCCGTCCTCCGCCTTAAAGCGGCAGTAGATGTCGGTCGGGTTCACGCACAGCGCCATGTTCGACGGCAGCGTCCACGGGGTGGTTGTCCACGCCAGCAGGTAGGTGTTTTCCTCGCCCTTGACCGGGAAGCGCACATAGGCGGACGTTTCCTTGACCGTCTTGTAGCCCTGCGCGACCTCGTGGGAGGATAGCGCCGTGCCACAGCGCGGGGCAGTACGGGACAATCTTGTGTCCCTGATACAGCAGCCCCTTCTTCCAGATTTCCTTCAGGCTCCACCATTCGGATTCGATGTAGTCATTCTCATAGGTGATATACGGATGCTCCATGTCCACCCAGTAGCCGACCTGATCGCTCATGACCTCCCAGTCATGCAGGTACTTCCAGACGGACTTCTTGCATTCCTTGATGAACGGCTCGATGCCGTATTCCTCGATCTGCGGCTTGCCGTCCAGGCCGAGCATCTTCTCCACTTCCAGCTCCACCGGCAGGCCGTGGGTATCCCAGCCGGCCTTGCGCAGGACGCTGTACCCCTTCATCGTCCAGTAGCGCGGAATCAGGTCTTTGATGACGCGCGTTTCGATATGGCCGATATGCGGGCGGCCGTTGGCAGTCGGCGGGCCGTCGAAGAACGTCAGCCGCTTTGCGCCGTCGCGGAAATGGAACGAACGGCGAACGATGTCCTTGTCTTTCCACAGCTGGGCGATTTCTTTCTCGCGCGCCGGGAAGTTCAAATCCTTGGCAACCTTGTTGTACATACCATGCACCTCATTCTTGTTGTCTCTGCTGCGGCGCAAACAAAAAAGTCCGCCCCAGCATGAAAATGCACTGGGACGGACAAAAATGCTTTTTGCGATTCATCCGCGGTACCACCCAACTTGACAGGCACGATGCCTATCCGCTCTGTGCAGGCGCACGCACCTGCTTTCTCGATAACGGGAGAACCCGTCTTTCCCTACCCGCTCCGCCCGTTCCGCCCGCGTCGCTTCGGAAAAGCGCGCTCCGGGGTGATTTGCCATCAGGCAGTCTTGACCGGGCTCACACCCTCCCCGGCTCGCTTTCCAAGGCTTGTCCTGCGCCGTCCCCATCCTTGCGCATTCCCATTCATTATAGCCGCATTTTCCCCTTTTTGCAAGGGGGATTTGCAAATTTTCCAAGGGGCATTGCCCCTTGACCCTTCCGCGCGATTGAGTTGAGCTTTCTTCCATAATATATGCGCGTGTTGCGCGGGGATTTCGCGCCTGCGGGCGCATCCCCCTGCAGCAAGCAAAATCCATCCGCAAAGAAACGAAAAACCCCCGCGGCACACACCGCAGGGGGGGGACACATTTCACTTGCTGGAAGCTGCCGCCTTCTCTGGATACAACCGCTTCTGCAGCTTGCGGATGCAGGTAAAATAGCACGGGATCAGGAACAAATCCGCCAGTATCCACGCAACAGGGTTTGCAAAGCACGCGGCATCGTACCCCAGCGACGGGACGAGCAGCATCGCCACCACCGCGCGGCCGACAAGCTCCATCAGGCCTGCAATCATTGCAATCATGGTGTAGCCCAAGCCTTGAATGGAGAAGCGCACAATGTTCACAAACAAAAGCGGAATATACAGCACACTGTTGATAATCAGGAACTGCTGCGCCATATCGATGACCAGCTGGCGGTCGGCGCTGTCCTGACTGATGAACAGACCCACCAGCGGCTTGCCGAAGAAGTAAATCACCACAAACGCGAGGACGCAGTAGACACAGCCGATGATGGAGGATGCTTTCAAGCCCTGATTGATGCGGTCGAGTCTCTTCGCGCCGACGTTCTGCCCGGCGAAAGTCGCCATCGTCGAGGCGAGCGCATCAAACACACAGCAGAAGAACATGCTCAGCTTGCCGCCCGCCGTGACCGCCGCAACCGCAATCGTGCCGATGCCGTTAACGGCATAAGTCACCGTCAGAGAGCCAATCGCCGTGATGGAGTACTGCAGACCGAACGGGATGCCCATTGTCAGCAGGCGGCGGACAAACGGCGCACGGATGCGCTTGTCCTCCGGCTGCATTTTGAGGATGGTGAATCGCTTGCGGATGACCAGCAGACACCAGAGGCCGCTGATGAGCTGGCTGATGACGGTCGCCCATGCCGCGCCCTCCACGCCCATGTGGAACGCAAGGATGAACGTGTAGTCCAGCACGATGTTGAGCAGCGCGGCAATCGTGATGGCGATAACAGGCGTTTTGCTGTCGCCCAGCGAGCGCATCACGCCGCCGCACATGTTGTATAGCACCGTAACCGGAATCGCGAAGAAAACCGGCTGGATATAGGCGACCGACAACGGCAGAATATCCTCCGGCGTGTTCAGCATCCGCAGGAGCTGCAGCGCGAAGAAGCCGGTCAGCAGCCCCATCAGCACGGAAATCACCGCGCACAGGTACACGGAGTGCATCACATAGCGGCGCATTTCCGTCTCGTCCTTCGCGCCGAACGCCTGCGCAATCGGAATCGCGAAGCCGGAGCAGATGCCCATGCAGAAGCCGTTGATGAGGAAGTTCAGCGATCCGGTATCGCCCACCGCCGCCAGCGCCTCCGTGCCCAGCACGCCGCCGACAACCATGGTATCCATGAAGCTGTACAGCTGCTGGAACAGGAAGCCGCCCAGCAGCGGCAGGGAGAATGTCAGAATCAGTTTCAGAGGCGAGCCCTGCGTCATGTCACGGGTCACGTTTTTCTGCGCCATGTGGATGTCCTTTCGTTGATGCAGGATGGGGGGAAAATCACGTTTCATTGTCTCCTATGGGGAACGCCTATTTATAGCACGTTTTTCGTCGGTTTTCAAGGGGTTTTGACAGGAATTTTTACGTCTTTTTTTCCCCGTGTTTTTCGGACGAAAAGACGCCATTTTTCACGGCTGAAAGCGGTCTTGTAACCGCTATGGTGTAACCTATGTGACGGAATCTGAAAGTTCAATCGTATGCTATTGACATGATGCGATTGATTTGCTATAATCACCCCTGTTTCCAATGAAAACATCAGCAAGGAGGTGTCCTATGGACAAGGAATTGGCAGGATTCGGCTGGTACATCAAGCGCATTGACAACGCCCTCGCCCGCGAAGCCTGTCGGAATGTCCAATCCCACAACCTGACGATGCAGCAAAGTCATCTGCTTTTCGTGCTGTCCGACGCGGAGAATCACACACGGACACTCAAGGAGTTAGAGAGCATTTTCGGCTGCGCGCAGTCCACGCTGGCGGGGCTGGTGACACGGCTGGAGAAGAAAGGGCTGGTGGAAGGCTTCACCGACCCGCGCGACCGGCGCATCAAGCATGTTCGCCTGACAGAAAGCGGCGCGGAAATGCGGCAGACGTGCCACAAGGACATTCTGCAATCCGAAAAGCGAATGTCCGCCGGGATGACAGAGGAAGAAAAGCAGCTGTTCCTGCAATGTCTGCAAAAGGTCTATGAAAATCTGAAGGACGACATGAACGAAACAGAGCATTGCCACAATAATAATGAGGGAAAGGAATGATTTCATGCTGAAAACACTATCTGCGCAAATTAAGCAGTACAAGAAATCAACGATTCTCACGCCGATTTTTGCCGCGCTGGAAGTCGTCATGGAAGTGCTGATTCCCATGGCGATGGCGCGCTTGGTGAAGTATGGCATTGAGGGCGGCGACACCGGCGCGATTTACCGCTATGGCTTCCTGATGATGGCAATGGCCATGCTGTCGCTGGTTTTCGGCTCCGTCTGCGCACACACAGCTTCCCACGCCTCCACCGGCTTTGCCGCGAACCTGCGCGACGGCATGTACCGCAACATTCAGCGCTTCTCGTTCGCCAACATCGACAAATATTCCACCGCCGGTCTGGTCACGCGCATGACCACCGACGTGACCAACGTTCAAAATGCCTTCCAGATGATTACGCGCATTGCGGTTCGTTCGCCGCTGACGCTGATTTTCTCGATGATCGCGGCATTCGTCATCAACCCGGGGCTGGCGGGCGTGTTCCTGATTCCGCTGGTGCTGCTTGGCGTTGTGCTGGGGCTGATTATCAAGCGCGCGACGCACCTGTTCGATCAGGTGTTCAAGAAGTACGACGACCTGAACGCCTCCGTGCAGGAGAACGTCTCCGGCATCCGCGTCGTCAAAGCGTTTGTGCGCGAAGACTTCGAGGACAAGAAGTTCGGCAAAGCGGCGACGAACGTCTACAACCTGTTCGTCAAGGCGGAACGCATCATCGCTTTCAACAGCCCCGTCATGATGCTGACCATCTACGGCTCGGTGATGGCGCTGAGCTGGCTGGGCGCGTCGCTGGTCACGGGCGGTTCGCTTGATCTGGGCGACCTGACCGCCATGTTCACCTACGTCATGAACATGCTGATGAACCTGATGATGCTGTCGATGATTTTCGTCATGCTGACCATGTCCACAGCGTCTGCCCGGCGTATCGTCGAAGTGCTGAACGAGGAGCCTTCGCTGTCGAACCCTGAACAGCCGCTGGAAACGGTCAAGGACGGTTCTATCGACTTCAACCACGTCATGTTCAAGTACCATGCTGACGGCAATGGCGACCCCATCCTGAACGATGTTGATTTGCACATCAAGTCCGGCGAGACGGTGGGCATCATCGGCGGCACGGGCGCGGCAAAAACGACGCTCGTCAGCCTGATTTCCCGCCTATACGACGCAACCGAAGGCTCGGTGGAAGTCGGCGGCGTGGACGTGCGCAAGTACGACATGGAGGCCCTGCGCAATCAGGTTGCTGTGGTGCTGCAGAAGAACGTGCTGTTCTCCGGCTCGATTCTGGAAAACCTGCGCTGGGGCAATGAAAACGCCACGCTGGAGGAATGCAAAGAGGTCTGCGCACAGGCTTGCGCGGATGAGTTCATCGACCGGATGCCCGACGGCTACGATACGCACATCGAGCAGGGCGGCACGAACGTCTCCGGCGGACAGAAGCAGCGCCTGTGCATCGCCCGCGCATTGCTGAAAAAGCCGCGCGTACTGATTCTGGACGACTCCACCTCCGCCGTTGACACCGCGACGGACGCCAAAATCCGCCGCGCGTTTGCCCAGCGCATCCCCGGCACGACGAAAATCATCATTGCGCAGCGCATTTCCTCCGTGCAGGACGCTGACCGCATTATCGTGATGGACAACGGCCGCGTGGAAGCATTCGACACGCATGAAAACCTGCTGAAGAAGTCCGACCTGTACCGCGAGATTTATGAGACGCAGACGTCCGGCGGCGGCGACTTCGACAGCCCCGATCAGATGAAGGGTGGTGACGCGCAATGATGGGAGGTTCTCGCCGCAGAGGCGCTCCGATGCCCCGCATGTCCATCAAGGGGCAGGGACACATCCTCAAGCGCCTGATGAAAATCGTTTTTGAAAACTATCTGTGGCAGTTCATTGCCGTCATCGTCTGCATTGTGGTGACGGCGTATGCCACCATTCAGTCCAGCACGTTCACGCGGGATTTGGTGGATGTGTACATCGCCGGCATTCAAAAAGGCACCAAGACGATGGGCGATTTGGCGAATGCCATGATTCCGCTGGGCTGCGTCCTCGCGCTGGGCGTTGCCGCCAGCTACATCCGCCAGCGCCTGATGGTCAGCGTCGGCCAGGGCACGATGCTCAAAATCCGCACGGACTTGTTCACGCACATGGAGTCCCTGCCGATCCGCTACTTTGACACGCACTCGCACGGCGACATCATGTCCATCTACACCAACGACGTGGACACCCTGCGCCAGCTCATCAGCCAGAGCATCCCGGAGATCATCAACAGCGCGATTTCCGTCGTCATGGTGTTCTTCGCCATGCTGAACAATTCGTGGATTATGACGATTCTCTCGCTCATCCTGCTGACGTTCCAGATGCTGGCGTCCGCCAAACTCGCGAAACTGTCCGGCAAGCACTTTGTCGCGCAGCAGGCGAATTTGGGCCGCGTCAACGGCTTCATTGAAGAAATGATGACCGGGCAGAAAGTCGTCAAGGTGTTCTGCCACGAGGAAAAGGCGATTGAGCAGTTTGGCGACCTGAACGAGCAGCTGCGCACATCAGCCCACGAAGCGAACCGCTGGGCGAACACCCTTGGCCCTATCAACAACAACTTGGGACACATCTCCTACGTTATCTGCGCGATGGTGGGTTCGGCGCTGTCCATCGCAACGGGCGGCACGCTGATGTCCACGGGGCGTCTGGTGGCGTTTCTAACGCTGAACCGCAGCTTCTCCCAGCCGATTTCGCAGATTACCCAGCAGCTCAACTCCATCATCATGGCGCTGGCGGGCGCAGAGCGCGTGTTCAACCTGCTGGATGAAGCGCCGGAAGCCGACAATGGCTATGTGGAGCTGGTGAACGCGAAGGAAGCGCCCGACGGCACGATTACCGAGACGACCGAGCGCACCGGGCTGTGGGCATGGAAGCATCCGCACACGGCGGACGGCAGCGTCAGCTATCGCAAGCTGTCCGGCGGCGTGACGTTTGACCACGTTGATTTCGGTTACACGCCCGAAAAAACGGTGCTGCACGACATCACCATGTACGCCATGCCGAGGCAGAAGATTGCCTTCGTCGGCGGCACGGGCGCGGGCAAAACCACCATCACGAACCTGATTAACCGCTTCTACGATATTCAGGACGGCAAAATCCGCTACGACGACATCAACATCAACAAGATTCGCAAGGCGGATTTGCGCCGCAGCCTCGGCATGGTGCTGCAGGACACGCACCTGTTCACCGGCACAGTGCTGGACAACATCCGCTACGGGCGTTTGGACGCAACGGACGCGGAGTGCATTGAAGCCGCGAAGCTCGCCAACGCGGACGAGTTCATCCGCAAGCTGCCCGACGGCTACAACACGATGCTGACGGGCGACGGCGCGAACCTCTCGCATGGGCAGCGGCAATTGCTGTCGATTGCCCGCGCCGCGGTTGCCGACCCGCCCGCGCTGATTCTGGACGAAGCGACCTCCTCCATCGACACGCGCACCGAAACGCTGGTGCAGCGCGGCATGGATGCCCTGATGAAGGGGCGCACGACGTTCGTGATTGCGCACCGCCTGTCCACGGTCAAGAACAGCGACTGCATCATGGTTCTGGAGCAGGGCCGCATCATCGAGCGCGGCACGCATGACCAGCTGATTGCGCAGAAGGGCAAGTATTACACGCTGTACACCGGGAACGCGATTGGGGAATAATTGAGGATATCGAAAGCGCGCCTGCTTCCACACAATCGGAAGCAGGCGCGTGATTTATAGAGGAATGTTATTCAACCTCGCCATAGAGGTAGGCTCTTGCCGTTGCCTCCCCGGTATGGCAGAAATGCCATTCGGAGGTTGTGTTTCATGGGGAGGCTCCTTTCGTGGGGCGATTATTGTGCGTGTTGCTTGGCAATAGACATATCGCAGACAAAAGCACCGTCATCATACGTCATGTAGTAGTAAGTACCTTTCCAGAAGAGACCGTATATCGCGTAATGTGCACTTACCGGAATCTCATCAAATCCACGCGCAGGCATCATAATAGCCATGTCATCCGTGACATCAGTATACCAAGCAATGTCATCATGCAGGAAAAACAGACGTTGGTTTTCAGAATCCCATGCAAACGCAGAGCAAGTGGGGCTATAATAGTACATTCCCATATATATATCATATTTCATCTGGTTTTCCAAGCACTGGTTTTCCAGATCTACAAGTTTATATTTAGACACTTTTTCTTTCGTATCGTAGACGGAAACAGAACGATTTCCGACGTAGTATATCGTGCCATCAGGATACATCTTTCGGTCTCTCGTTTGATAAACAAGCAGTGTAGATGCCCATCGAGGATTTTCTTGCCACGAAATTACCTCGTCAAATCCATCATCATGATATGCTAAGATTTCGCCACGTCCCGTGGTCAGCGAAAAGCTGATTAAGCAACCGTTCAAGTAATATTGAGAACGCGACCATTCTGACCCCAGCATATAAATTTTATCATCAATTTTTACAATTTTCCCCGTGATGCTGGTTTTATAGTAAATGCAGCAGTCATCCTCCAGCAGAACCCAGCCTAATTCCGGCAAGCTGGAATAATCCAGTGTAGCATACAGCATCGGCTTTCACTTCGCCGTCCTCAAAGTCCAGCCGATAAATCCGCTGCATAAACGTCACAAAGATATACAGCGAATCCCCATCTGTAAAGAGCCGATAGGCATCATAAGAAGCATACAGCATATCTTCTTTTACGTTTTCCGGAAGCAAGTTTTTCAATTCATAGACTGTTTCCGGCGTGTCGTCCGGCTCGTGGCACTTTAAAAGCAAGTCGCCGTAAATGAAATACAGCTCATCTTGGAAAACTTGCAAATCAGTCACTTCTGTCGGCAATCCCAGTATCAGCTTCTCCTTGTACACATCCCCCCACTTCCAAAACTCCTCCGCCGCGAGCGCGCTTCCGGCGTTCAGCAGCGTCAGCAGAACAAGCATCAGGGCAGTCAGCCGCTTCCAGCGGGTCGTCATCGTGTTTCGCTCCTTCCGTGTCTCGTCGGGCGCGTCCGAACCATCTTTCGGGCGCTTTCACCTATTAAGACGCTGCAAAGGGGCAAAACGGGACATCATTCCGCAAAAATTTTTTTCACGCTCTGCGCCACCAGCACCGCTTCGTCCGCCGGCAGCCCGATGCTCGTCACGCGCAGCATCCGCTTCCCTTCCGACCAGATGATGCTCACCTCGTGCGTATCCTCGGTCTGGCGGTCAATCAGGTAGCCCGGCACGCTGTGCAGATAAATCGTCAGCACCCGCGCATCCGCCGCGCGGACGTTCCAGCCGTCGAGGTTGTCCTGCTCCTCAAAGCGCAGGGAGCGCGTCTCGTCGGCATAGTAGGCTTCGCTGTGCACCTGGTCGCCGCGTGTCGTTTCGCAGCGCACCAGCGGCAGGCTGTCCGGCAGGAACGTCGGGAAGAACAGCCCCTCCCAGCCGTCCGGCACGTCCATGCGCGGCACGTTCGCGGTCTGCTCCTCCTTCGCGGGTTTCATGCCGACGTGCGCCATGCCCGTTTCGGGGTTGATGGACAGCACCAATTGGAGGATTTGCTCGCGAAACGCTTCGGAATTCGCCAGCGCAATCGGGAACGCAATCCCGACCGCCACAATCAGGCACGCCGCGACGCGCACCACGCAGTCAAGCATATGCAGGACAGTCCGGCGCTTCTGCTGCTTCGCCTTGCGGTCGATTTTCGCCATTGCCCGCGCAAACGCCGCGTCCGCCAGCTTCTCTTCGTCCGCCGTCAGCGGCTGTTCATCCTGCCAAAGTCCACTGCGGATGAGGGTGTCAATCTGCTCATCCGACACCTGCTGATTCTTTTCGTTCATGCTGCTTCCTCCTCTCAAAACAGTTTCTCGCGCAGTCTGCCTCGCGCGCGGTGGAGATACTGCCGGATGCTGCCCGGCGACAAGCCCGTTTCGGCGGCGATTTCCGCGTCCGTGCGGTTTTCCAGCACTTTCAGGGGCAGCACCTGCTGCTCCTTCTCCGGCAGCTCCGCGATTGCCCTGCGTACTGCCGCCATCGTCTCCCGCATCAGCACCTTCTCTTCCAGCGCCGTCGGGTCGGGATAAAGCGCGAGCGCCTCGTCCCCGTCGCGCAGGAACCGCCCGCGCTGCCGCTGCTTGCGCCGCAGTTCGTCCATCGCGGTGTTTCGCACAACTGCCAGCACATACGCGCGTCCCTGCTCTTCCGTCAGCGTGCGCAGCAGGTCGATTTTCTCCATCAGCGCCACGAGGCTGTCCGACACAATGTCCTCCACCGCCGCGCTGTCAGCGGCATAGCACTTCGCCAAGCGAATCATGCTGATGCGGTGGCGCTGATAGCACGCCGCGAGGAACTGCCGCTCGTCATCCGCCTGAGCCACCCGCATCCCGCCTTTCGGATGTTGTTTCTCTTGCATCTGCTTCCAGTATAGCATACGCATATCGGATTCCGCAAGATTCAGGCAAATTTTTTCCGAAAAAAAGGCAGATTTGTACTTGACGAAACCTATAGGAATAGCGTATAATGCCGTCATTCTTCCTCCTGACTTTATCGGGAGGAAAGACACGAAAAGGAGGCGCTGGTTATGCGCATTGCCAAGTCCGTCGCTGAACTGATCGGCCGCACGCCGATGCTTGAACTCACTCACTTTGAGCAGACGCACTGTCTGAACGCGCATCTGCTGGCGAAGGTCGAATCCTTCAATCCCGGCGGCAGTGTGAAAGACCGCATTGCGCTGGGCATGGTGGAGGCCGCGGAAAAGGCGGGCAAGCTGCTCCCCGGCGGCACGATTATTGAGCCTACCAGCGGCAACACCGGCATCGGGCTGGCGATGGTCGCCGCCGCGCGCGGATATACCGCCATCATCGTCATGCCGGACAGCATGAGCGTCGAGCGCCGTCAGCTGATGCTGGCATATGGCGCGAAGCTCGTCCTCACCCCCCGGCAAACTCGGCATGAAGGGCGCGGTTGACAAGGCGAATGAGCTCGCCGCCGAAACCCCGAACGCGATTGTCGTCGGGCAGTTCGTCAACCCGGCGAACCCCGCCACCCACCGCGCCACGACCGGCCCGGAAATCTGGGCGGACACGGACGGTCAGGTGGATGTGCTCGTCGCGGGCATCGGCACGGGCGGCACGCTGACCGGCATCGGCAGCTACCTGCGTGAAAAGAACCCGGATGTGCGCATCGTCGCGGTAGAGCCGTTCTCCTCGCCCCTGCTGTCGAAGGGGATTGCCGGACCGCACGGCTTGATGGGCATCGGCGCGAATTTCGTGCCGGATGTGCTGAGCCGCGATTTGATTGACGAGATTATCACCGTCAAGGAGGACGACGCTTATCGCACGGGGCGCGAGCTGGCGGCGCACGAGGGTGTGCTGGCGGGTATCACGTCCGGCGCGGCGGTCTGGGCGGCATCGCAAGTGGCGGCGCGTCCGGAATTCGCGGGCAAGAACATCGTCGTCATCCTGCCCGACACAGGCGAGCGGTATCTGTCCACGAAGATGTTCGCCGTCAACGAGTGAATCTCCTGCCTTCCCGAAAAATTGCTTTCGGGAAGGCAGTTTTTTTGGTTCATCACGGAATCTTGGGGGGAAGAGCAGCTTGGGGGCGCGTCTGCGGACGCGCAAAGTTACTGGCAGGGACGCTTCGCTGCCTGCGCCTTTGTTGAGTGCGTTTGCGATGCTGGTCGGACGCGGAACAGTTGGGGCGTTGCCCCAAACCCCACAAGGGACGCTGTCCCTTGACCCTGCAAGGGGAAATTTTCCCCTTGACCCCTTTTCGCGATTGAGTTGGTCGCGCTTTCATACTTCTTCCGCGTGCGGCTTTTTTCCGCATTCCGCATTCCGAATTCCACATTATTTCCCTCTCCGCTTTGCAGGATTTTCCCCCTTCCCCCGCGAATTCTATATTATCTCTTTATCATCAGGAAAGGCAGGTCATGTCGATGATCTCACGCTATATTTTCGGTACTCCCCTCCCCACCATGGCGGTCGTCCGCGAAATTGCGCCGTCGGGCGGCGAAATTCCCCACTTCACCGTCACCAAAGCGGACGGCAGCGTCTCTTTCACTACCATACTGGGTGACGATGACCTCATCTTCGGGCTGGGCGAGAATGTCCGCGGCATCAACAAGCGCGGGCATCTTTATCGCGCGTGGAACATGGACGATTTCAGCCACACGGAGAACAAGGGCGGCATTTATTCCAGCCACAATCTGCTGCTGTTCAGCGGCGAGCAAGGTGTTTTCGGCGCGTATTTCGACGATCCCGGTGCGGTCACGTTTGATTTGGGGTATTCTGACGGCGGCAAGGCGGTCATTACATCCGAAAACGGCAATTTGTCGGTGTATCTGATTGAAAGCACCACGCTGACAGGGCTGGTGCGCGAGTTCCGCCACCTCATCGGACGCAGCTACATTCCGCCGAAGTGGGCGATGGGCTACATCCAGAGCCGCTGGGGGTACGCAAGCGAAGACGATTTGAACTTCATCGTATCCGAGCACCGCAAGCGCCACATCCCGCTGGACAACGTGTGCATGGACATCGACTACATGGAGGATTTCAAGGACTTCACCTGGAATCCGGTGCATTTCCCGGATTTGAAAGCCACCAATGCGCGCATGAAGGACGAGCACATCCACCTTGTACCGATTATTGACGCGGGCATCAAGCAGCTCACTGGCGACCCGATTTACGACGAGGGTGTGCAGAAGGATTACTTCGTCAAGAAGGCGGATGGCAGCCTGTTCGTGGGCGCGGTTTGGCCGGGGCGCGCGTGCTTCCCGGATTTCCTGCGCGAGGACGTGCGGCAATGGTTCGGCGCGAAGTACCATAAGCTGATGGATACGGGCATCGAGGGCTTCTGGAACGACATGAACGAACCGGCGCTGTTTTACAGCACGGACAGTCTCGAAAACGCGTTCGAGACGGCGGAAAAGATGCGGCACGAGAATCTGGGCATTGACGGCGCGTTCAAATTGAAAGCCGCGTTCGTCAACATTGCCAACAACGCCGAGGATTACCGCCGCTTCTACCACACGGTGGACGGTCAGCCCGTACGCCACGACAAAGTCCACAACCTCTACGGTGCAATGATGACAAAATCCGCCGCCGAAGGCTTCCGCAGCTACAATCCCGACCGGCGCTATCTGCTGTTCAGCCGTTCCTCCTTCATCGGTGCGCACCGCGACGGCGGCGTGTGGCAGGGTGACAACAGCAGCTGGTGGTCGCATCTGCTGCTGAACCTGAAAATGATGCCGTCGCTGAACATGTGCGGTTTCCTGTACACGGGCGCGGACTTGGGCGGCTTCTCCTGCAACACGACGGAAGATTTGCTCCTGCGCTGGCTGGCGCTGGGCGTCTTCACCCCGCTGATGCGCAACCACACTGCGCAGCACACGCGCGATCAGGAGATTTTCCGCTTCCGCAACTGGGAGGATATGCGCAATGTCGTGTCCGTCCGCTATGCGCTGCTCCCCCCTACCTGTACAGCCTGCTGGTCAAGTGCGCCTGCCGGGACGAGATGATGTTCCGCCCGCTGGCATTCGATTATCCGCAGGACAAGACCGCCATCCGCGTGGAAGATCAGCTGATGCTGGGCGACGAATGCATGATTGCCCCCGTGGTTGAGCAGAACGCGCGCGGCCGCCATGTTTATCTGCCGGAGGACATGCTGCTGGTGCGCTTCCGCTCCGGCGACGATTACACCGTGCAAACGATGCAGAAGGGGCATCACTGGCTGGATGTGCCAATGAACGAAGTGCCGCTGTTCATCCGCCGCGGGCATGTGATTCCGCTGTGCCGCAGCGCGGAATACGTCGATGCGCTGGACACGACGAAGCTGTCGCTGGTCGGCTGGCTGGAGGTCGGCTGTGCCATCACGCTGTACGAGGATGACGGCGAGAGCACGGATATCGACCTGAACGAGGGCTTGCAGCTCATCAACGTAAGCATCGACAAGGGCGTCGCGACGGCAAAATGCGCGGGCAAGACGATTGACGCGAGCAAAGTCGTCGTGTGGGAGAGATAACGATGAAGATTCTCAATTTCGGGTCGCTGAATCTGGATAACGTTTACCAAGTGCCGCACTTTCTGCAGGCGGGCGAGACAATGGCAGCGCTGTCCGAGGCGGTGCATCCCGGCGGGAAGGGGCTGAACCAGTCGCTGGCGCTGGCACGGGCGGGCGCGGAGGTGTATCATGCGGGCGTCGTCGGCAACGGCAGCGAGCTGCTGACAAATCTGCTGAAAGAAAACGGCGTGCATGATGACTACCTGCTGCACTGCGACTGCACGCAGGGCAGCACAATGATTCAGGTCAGCCCCAAGGGCGAAAACTGCATCCTGCTCTTCGGGCAGTCCAACCACGCCATCACGAAGGCGCAGGTGGAAGCGACGATTGCCGCGTTTGCCCCCGGCGATTATCTGGTGCTGCAGAACGAGGTGTCCTGTCTGCCGGAGATGGTGGAAGCAGGGGCAAAGCGCGGCTTGCATGTCGTCTTGAATCCGTCGCCGTTTGACGATTCGCTGCGGTCGCTGGATTACAACCAAATTCGCTGGATTTTCATCAACGAGGTCGAAGGGCATCAAATGACAGGCGAAACCGCGCCGGACGCGATCCTGTCTGCCTTGCGGGCGAAGTACCCTGCGCTGTGCGTTGTGCTGACGCTTGGGAGCGCCGGGTCGATTTGCTGCACGCCGGAGAAAACGGTTCATCAGCCGATTTTCCGCGTTCAGGCGGTGGACACGACGGCGGCGGGCGACACGTTCACGGGTTACTTCCTCGCGGCGCTCACGCAAGGGCTGCCGCTGGAAACGTGCATGGCGCGCGCTGCGGCGGCATCGGCCATCAGCGTGACACGGCAGGGGGCAGCGCCGTCCATTCCGAGGGCGGAAGAAGTGGATGCGATGCTGCGCAGGGCTTGACGCTTCCTTTGAAAATGTACTTTATACTATTTCCAGATAAGAATGCGCCAAGATGCGCCGCGAATTTTTCATTCTGGCTAACGTGAATGAAACGCAGCGTAGCAGCGCTACGCTAAGTGGAATGAGCGGACGCCAGAAGGGAAAAGGCGCAAGCAGATGGCGCAGTTGAATCTGGAAATAGTATTAGGTTCGCATAACCGCATACAAAAGCCCGGATTGCCGCAGTTTTTTGTCCGCGACAATCCGGGTTTTCTATTTTTTCTGCCAAAAGCCTTGACTCTGACGCTGCGTCATGGTTTATACTGTTCACGCAAGGAGGGAATCAGCATGATGACGGTTCATGAAGTAAGCAGACGCACAGGGGTGAGCGTCCGCACATTGCAGTATTATGACAAAATGGGGCTGCTGCCCCCGACGGCGCGCACAGAAGCGGGCTATCGGCTGTATGACGATGCGGCACTGGAACGCTTACAGCAGATTCTGCTGTTTCGCGCGCTGGCGTTTTCGCTCAAAGAGATTCAGGCGATTCTGCAAAGCCCGAACTTTGACAGGAATCGGGCGTTAGACCAGCAAATCCATCTGCTCACGCTGAAAAGGGCGCATATCGACAACCTGATTACCTTCGCTCGCGGACTAAAAGAAATGGGAGGAACAAACATGGACTTTTCTGCATTTGATACGGCACAGATGGATGAATACGCCGCGCAAGCCAAAGCGCAGTGGCAGCACACGCCCGCCTATCAGGAGTACGCGAAAAAAAGCAAAGGGCGCTCCAAAGAGGCGGCGGCGGCGCTGGCGAACGGCATGATGCTGATTTTCGCGGATTTCGGCAAATGCAAGTCTGCTGACCCTGCATCCCCCGAAGCGCAAGCCTTGGTGAAGCGTCTGCAAGCGTACATCTCGGAAAACTACTATCACTGCACGCCGGAAATGCTGAACGCACTCGGCGCGATGTACAGGGCAGGCGGCTCATTCACCAAAAACATTGGCAACGCGGGCGGCGAAGGCACTGCCGAATTTGCCGCGCGCGCCATTGATGCCTATTGCAGGTAATACGATTTCCAAATTCACCCATGCCATCTGTTTGCGCCTTTTCCGTTGGAAATAGTATAAATCATAGATTCAGCAGCACATTCACCCGGAACACGCCGTTTTCCGTCTCGACGGTCATCTGCCCGTGGTACTTCTTCGCGACTGTCTCCACGCTCAGCAGCCCTGTGCCGAAGCCGGGGTGGCTGGTGGAGAGTAACTTGCCTTCACGGCGGGAAAGCTGCCCATCATAGCGATTCTCGACAATCAGCCCCATCATGGCAGGCGACGGCATGTGGCAAATCACGCTGACGCGTCGCATGGCTTCGGGCAGGCGTTCGCTGGCGCGCAGGGCGTTCTCCAGCAGATTGCCCAGCACCATGCACAAATCCGCCTCGCGCATCGGCAGTTTCTCCGGCAAATTCAGCTGCCAGGCAAGTGGGATGTTCTTCTGCGCCGCCGTCGCTGCGTAGTAGCCTGCAATTGCGTCCAGCGCACCATTGGCGCAGAAGGTCGCGTGCGCATCAACAAATTCGCTCTCATACTCCTTCAAATATGCGCGCAGCTCCTCCATTTTGCCGCTCTCCGTCAGCCCGGCAATAACGTGCAGATGCTGCCGGAAATCGTGGCGGAGGCGGCGAGTTTGTGCCATGTACTCCCGCAATTGTGCATAGCGACGCGATTCCAATTCCAGCATCTGGTTTTCCCGAATCAGCGTCAGATTGCGCACGCTCTCCTGTGCCATGCGGTAGAACTGGTAGAGCAGCAGAAGCATCGCCATCATCGCCATCAGCAATGCCACAATGGAAACGCGCTGCATCCGGTTAACCAGCACCGTCGCCGGGTCTTTCGGCATGATGAAGATGATGAACGCGATGCAAATAGCGGGGATGGGGCTGACAACGCGCCACACGCGTTCCACCTGATATTCGCGCAGCAGCCATCTCAGCCACGGCACAGCCACCAGCGCGTAGACAATTGCCAGTAAACTTTCGATGCCGAGATTCAGCAGTACCGTGGACAGCAGGTAGATTGGCTGAACGTTCGTTACCTCGCGCCGCGCGTTCAGGCAGACGGACAGCATGAGTGCCACCGCCGCCACGGTGGCGGGGCTCAAAAAAGAGAAGGATGCTTTGTGACACTGAAACATTTGGTTTCAATGCACGGCGGAAGAGCACGAACGCCAGCGCCATGAAGGGCAGCAGCAACGTGTTTGTTACACAGCCCTGCCAGCAGCAGACAGCCGCGCCGCTCGCGCATGTCAGCAGGATGAACAGCATCGCCTGACACGCCGTTCGTTTGGGCGAAAGCAGCTGCTCCCAGACCGACATCAGCACCATGACCGCCGCCGGCAGCATAGACAAGAATTCCAGAAAGTGGCGGATGTACTGTGAAATTTCGATGGTCGTCTCCTCCCCTCCTGCGCGGATTTCGTCAGATTTCGCGCCGCATATGGCGGAACTGGTACTGCGTGAACGTTGCGAACAAGCGCCCCTTATCTTTCTGGCGGACAGGGAACTGCGTGCCGTCGAGCATCTGGATGCAGTCATTCTCGAACCGCAGAACGGCGCTCATGTTGATGATGATGCCGCGGTTGCAGACCAAAAACCGCGGATCGGCGCAAAGCTCCTTTTCCACCTGCGCGAAGATTCCCGTTGCGCGGCATTCGCCCTCGTCGCTCATGATGCGGACGAAGTGGTTCTGCGCCAGCGCGTAATACACCTTGCTGTACGGCAGACGCATGAGTTTGCGGGCGAAACGCACCTCGATTTCCGGTTCGGGGTGCTGCAGGATGCGCAGCAGGTCATCCAGCAGCTGACGAATGCGCGCTTGCTCGAACGGTTTGAGCAGATAATCGAACGGATGCACCGGGAAAGATTGCCAGACGTACTTCTTCGAGGATGTGACGAAAACAATCGGCAGCGTCGGCGCCTGTTCGCGGAGTTTCCGTGCGGTGTCGATGCCGTTCGTGCCCTCCATGCAAATGTCGAGGAAGAGGGCATCCAGCTGCTCCGGGCTGATAGCGCTAAGCAGTGCGTCGCCGCTTTCGTAGCGGATGATGTTCGTCTGTCCCTCGGCGGTCAGCGCCTGTTGAAGGCGCTCGGCGTCCTGCGGGAGATCATCGACGATGGCGATTCGCAGCAACATGCAAGGACTCCTTTCTATCTTGATGATACCACAGCGGCGGATTTTTTGCATCCCCCATTGGCGCAGGAAAATGTGCGATTGAGGAAGAATTAGGGGGGATTGGGCTGTGTGCGGACAATATTATTTTGTCAGATGACTGGCACTGGGCGGATACGGGGTGAAGTATGTAGCGATCAGCAGACACAAAAAAATCTGCATCTACTTATTTTTCGGACGGCGACACCGCTTCTTTTGCGCGGCAATGTTTTTCCCGCTTTTCGCCCACCTGTTCACTATTTTTATGATTTTTCCACATCCGCCATCCGAATCCGTATAGAAAAAAAGCCTTGAAATTTCTCACTCTCAAGGCTTTGAAACTAAAGACCTATTTTGATACGAAATGCACACCTTGTCACCTTTCCGTTAAAATGTTTGGAAATCGTTAAATGGTGCACACCGTATTTGCAGAAGATGCTGCATACTTCTAATCCAGACATTCCGAATCACCGGCTTCTTCGTTTCCAAGATATACTTTGTATGGTTTCCCTTGATAATAATTCATAATCTGTCGTCTTAATTTCGAAGGATACAAGGGCTGCAAATCAAGCGTAGAAATATCCAGCCATCCTATGCCAACTTGATTCGTATCTCCATGAAGAACAGCATCCGGTATGTTATCAATATATTCACAAGAAAAAATCAAATCGACACGATGAAAGTTTTCGCCATGAACACCTTCCACTACAAAAAGCAATTCTTTGCACTCTATAGCAATACCTAATTCCTCTGACACTTCACGGCAAACAGCTTCATTTAGCGTTTCTCCTGCTTCTTGACCACCGCCAGGCATAATATACCATTCTTCACCAGCATCTCTGATTTTGATAGCGGCCATTTTTCCGTCTTTGATGATAAGTGCTTTTGCAGAGTTTCGAATCCTCCCCATAATATTTTCCTCCGTAATGCTAAAAGAAAAACTGGACACCCGTTTGTATACACAAATGTATCAAAACTGGTGTCCAGTTATGGTGCGGGAAACAGGACTTGAACCTGCATGAAGTTAGCCCTCACTAGAACCTGAATCTAGCGCGTCTGCCAATTCCGCCATTCCCGCAGAATGTGGACGGGGGTGGATTCGAACCACCGAAGTCTGTGACGGCAGATTTACAGTCTGCTCCCTTTGGCCACTCGGGAACCCATCCATATGAAATTTCTCTGTAATCCAGAGAATGGAGCTGGTGATGGGACTCGAACCCGCAACCTGCTGATTACAAATCAGCTGCTCTGCCAATTGAGCTACACCAGCATTGCTTACTTGGTAGCACCTGCGAAGTTCAAACCAGAAAGTAGACGACCCGGAAGGGGCTCGAACCCTCGACCTCCAACGTGACAGGCTGGCGCTCTAACCAACTGAGCTACCGGGCCACCTGAGAAAGTAGGCCTTCAGGGACTCGAACCCGGGACCGACCGGATATAAGCCGGTTGCTCTAACCAACTGAGCTAAAGGCCCATACGGAAGGGAAAAGAAGAAGGATGACCCCGTCGGGATTCGAACCCGAGTAGCCGCCGTGAAAGGGCGGTGTCTTAGGCCACTTGACCACGGGGCCATATTTCCCATCCGAAGGAGAGTAGTAGCTGTCGGGGTGAAGGGATTTGAACCCCCGGCCCCATGCTCCCAAAGCACGTGCGCTACCAGACTGCGCTACACCCCGTCGTTCCCGTGTCTCTTGCATGTCCTGCAGGCGACTTCTTAAGTATACACCCATTTGGGCAGTTTGTCAACCCCCAAAATGAATTTTTTTGCGGATTTTTTGATTCTTTTTGGGCGTTTTTCGGGAAATCCCCGCAAATGCCCGTTTTTTCGGCATTTTTTCGCTTCCCCCTGCCGGTCATCAGGGGCGTTTTCGGCTCATATCCTCCTGCAAAGCCTTCTGCGCGACCATGCAGAAGCGCAAAAAGGAGGTTCTTCACGGAATCTTGGGGGAAGAGCAGCTTGGGGGCGCGTCTGCGGACGCGCAAAGTTAGAGGCAGGGACGCTTCGCTGCCTGCGCCTTTGTTGGTGACTTCCTTGGGATTGGTCGGACGAGGAACTGCTGGGGCGTTGCCCCAAACCCCACAAGGGACGCTGTCCCTTGACCCTGCAAGGGGCAGACGAAAAGGGACGAAGTCCCCCCCTTGACCCCTTTTCGCGATTGAGTTGGTCGCGCTTTCATGCTCCTTTCGCGTGCAGCTTTTTTGGGGCTTCGCCTAAGCCCTTGTTTCCTCCCCCCCAACTTCCCGTGAAGAACCAAAAAGGAGGTTTCGCACATGGACGAAGCCATCGCCCAGCGCTGCATTGCCGAGGCGCGCTACATGCTCCGCCACCGGACGACCATCCGGCAGACTGCCGCCGCGTTCCAGCTCTCCAAGTCCGGCATCCACAAAGACATGCTCCAGCACCTTCCGCAGGCGGATGCCGCCCTCGCCCGCGAGGTATCGGCGCTGCTGGCGTACAACAAGTCCGTCCGCCATTTGCGCGGCGGCGAAGCGACGCGGCAGCGTTATGCACAGGAAAAAAGCCGAAAATCTGCGGAGTGCTTGCAATTTCCTGAAAATACGCTATACTAATGGAAGAGACTTTCCGGAGGAGGCTGCCTTCCATGACGACGATTACGCCCGACGAGATGAAATCCTTGGAAACGCTTTTCATGTCCGAAACCGGCACGCCCAGTATTCTGCTGATGGAACACGCTGCGCAGGGCGTAGCCGCAGCAATTTCCCGCCACGCACCGAAATCCGCCCGTGTGCTCTTCCTCTGCGGTCCCGGCAATAACGGCGGCGACGGCTACGCGGCGGCGCGGCTCTGGTGCTCAGGCGGCGGTCAGGCAGACGTGTGGGAAGTGACCAGCGCCGTCCGCGGCGACGCACTGACGAACCGCACCTTGGCGCTGCTGCACGGCGTCCGCATCCTGCCCAGCGCCGATGCGGTGGATGTCGCCGAGTACGCCGCCGTGGTGGACGCACTCTACGGCACGGGGCTGAATCACGCCATCGAGGGCGACGCGGCGATTCTCATCCACCGTCTGAACGACCATCCGCAGATTCCGGTCATCGCGGTGGATATTCCCAGCGGGCTGGACGGCACGACCGGGCGCGCGCTGGGTGCTGATGTCGTCCGCGCGGCGGAGACGGTCACGTTCCACCGCATCAAGCAGGGCTTGCTTCTGCGGCAGGGCGTCGAATACACGGGCAAAATCACCGTGCAGCCGATTCTCATCCGCCCCGGCGACGACATCGACCTCGGCTTCGACGGTTTGGAGACGCTCTCTCCTGCAGCGCTTGCGCCGCTTTTCGCCCGCACACCCGCGCTTCACAAGGGCGATTGCGGCCGTGCGGTGATCTTCTGCGGTTCGCGCGGGATGGTCGGCGCGGCGGCGTTCTGCGCCAATGCCTGCATCCGCGCGGGTGCGGGGCTGACGACGCTTTTGTGCCGCGAGAGTCTGCTGCCGATGCTGCAAGTGCTTGCGCCGGGCGCGACGTGCGTTTCCCTGCCCGAAACAAACGGGCTGCTGACGCCTCAAGCCGCGCGCATCACCCGCGAGACGCTGGACAAGGCGGACGCGGCTTGCATCGGCTGCGGCTGCGGGCTAACCCCGGACGTGACGATGCTGCTGCGCGTGTTCGCCGAGGCGGACTGCCCCATCGTCTGGGACGCGGACGCACTGACCCTGCTGGCGACGCACGACGGCATCCTCCCGCTGAAGGAGGAGGACATCATCACGCCGCACCCCGGCGAAGCGGCGCGCCTGCTGGAACAGCACGTCGAGTTCATTCTTGATGAGCCGCTGGACGCCCTATCGCGGCTGCATGACCTGTGCGGCTGCTGTGTGCTGCTCAAGGGCGCACGGACGCTTGTGTCCGACGGCGACGCAACGTACATCAGCCTCTACGGCACGCCCGCGCTGGCGAAAGGGGGCAGCGGCGACGTGCTGTCCGGCATCCTGACGGCGCTGCTGTGCCAGCGGAATCGGCTGTCTACGTCGCTCTCCACAAGTGCGCTGGCAGCGTACGGCGTGCTGATTCACGCCCTGGCAGGGCTTCGCGCGGAGAAGCACTTCGGCGCGAACTGTTCCACCCCGCAGGCGCTGATTGACACGATTCGGCTGGATGACAAAGAGCTGTAACCCAAAACGCACCTCTGCCCGGTTGGGGGAGGTGCGTTTGTTACTGGTCAATCTCGTTCAGGAATGCTTCCATTTCCTTGCACGCCGTTTCGCGGTCGTCCAGATAGACCCCATGCCCCGCGCCGCACAGCAGGAGCATCAGCAGAATACCAGCAAATTTCTTCATAATAATTCGCCTCTTAGCTGAGTTCAAACGCGAAGAAGTTCATGGCTCCCTCGCCGCGGAAGCGGAAGTACAGCGCCTTCACGCCATCTGCCATACGGAACGGCGCGGTGACGTTCGTCACGGTCTTTCCGGCTTCGACCGGGATGCTTGCCGCCAGCGTCGAGAATTCCGGCGTATCGCTGACCTCGATATTGCCGCGGCACACCCCGCTGACGGCGCACCGAATGGCTTTCGCGCCGTGCATCTGGAAGTACTTGAATCCGCATACGCTGCCGTCGCGCATGTTGGCGATATACTGCACTGCCGCCGGATCGCCGTCGCGCCCGCTCTGGGTAAAATACGGGTGTTCCTTCTTATTAAAGCGCTTGTCATAGCGGGCGACGCCGTGCTTGCTCCACAGGTTGCAGGCGATACGCGCCTCGTATTCACCGATACCATCCAGCGGGCCGCCGTTCAGACCGCAGCTGGTCACTTCCGCCTGCTGGAAGCCGCCGTCGGGCGTGCGCTTCAGCGGTTCGGCGCAGGCTTGGCGGGAGTAGGAGTGCTGGTTCGTCTGGCGATGATAGAAGATGTACCACTGCCCGTTCAGCTCCGCCATGCCGCCGTGGGTATTGCCGAGGTAGTTCGTGCCGCGCGTCTCGTCGGATGTTCCGTCCTCCATGTACAGGTCGCCCAAGTCAACGAGCGTTCCGCCGTAGCGGTAGCCGGACAGTGGATGTTCGCTGACGGCATAGCACAATTCGTGGTTGTTCTCCGACGAGTACACAAAAACGTACTTGCCGTCAATTTTGCGGATGCTGCTTGCCTCGAAGAAGGCGTGTCCCATGAAATCCTTCGGCGGGTTGTTGTCCCTCTGCGGGAAAATCAACTGCATTTTATCCTTGATGGTCAGCATGTCCTGTTCCAGCTCCATGCCGACGCCGCCAGAATTGCGGAGGTTATGGAAGCGGCTCATGATGAACGGCACCTTCGTCGCAAAGCCAGAATAGAGGTACACACGCCCGTCGTCATCCACCAGCGCACCGGGGTCGAACGGGAACTCATCCCCGGATCGGCTGCCCCACTCGCGCCCGTCGGCATAACGGACATGACCGTAGTATTCATACGGGCCCTGCGGCTTATCGCTGACCGCCACACCCATGCGTCCAAGGAAATCATAGGCATAATAGAGGTAATAGCGCCCGTCCACGCCCTGCACCACGTCCGGCGCGAACAGCAGGCGGATGCCCAGCTTGTTCAGCGGGTCTTGTTTTTTCTTGTAGATAACACCCTCGTAGCGCCACGCGGACAAATCGTCCACCGGCGCGGAGTAGCACACATAGTCGTTGACGCAGAAGATAGCGGCGTTAAAGCGGTCATGCGAGCCGTACACATACACCCGATTGCCGAAGACATGCGGCTCACCGTCCGGAATGTACTCCCCTGCCGGCAGATACGGATTGAATACCTGTTTCATCTGTTTTTCTCCCTTCCCAGCTTGATGATGCCATTTTAGCACGCTTTCCGCCCATTTTGCGCATTTCTTTCAGAACCTGTCATTTCGGCTTCCTATTCTGTTTTGATTGGCAAAATACGTTCCGTTTTTGACAGTCGTCCCCTTCCCGTGCAACAAGAAATCCCTTCGGCAAGAGGAGAAGCCGAAGGGATTGATGGGAAGGGCAGTCACCATTCCAAGAGGAGGACGGAACGATGACCGGAAACGGAATCGAATCAGATTTCGTTCTGCCGGATTCACTTTTCATATCAGATTATAGCACACTGCCATCTTTCTATCCGCATTTTGGCGCAAACTGTCGTTTTTTTTGCACAATTAGCATGTCGCCGGATTCATCTGCGCTTTTTTGCTCCCCGAACGCTGCCAGAGGCGCTGCCTCTGGACTCCGCCAAAGGGTCTTCGACCCTCTGGACTCCCGTTCGCGCGATTCAGTTGAGCGCATTTTCATACTATGCCCGCGTGTTGATTGGGGGAGTCCAAGGGGCGCTGCCCCTTGACCCCGCCAAAGGGTCTTCGACCCTCTGGACTCCCGTTCGCGCGATTGCGTTGGTGACGCTCTCATACTATGCCCGCGTGCTGATTGGGGGAACCCAAGGGGCGCTGCCCCTTGACTCCGCCAAAGGGTCTTCGACCCTCTGGACCCCTGTTCGCGCGATTGCGTTGGTGACGCTCTCATGCCATGTCCGCGTGCTGATCTGGTGAGCAAAAGAGCCGCCCCTGCTTGCAGGGACAGCCCTTCTAATCGTCAGCATTCATTCCAGCAGGAACATCTGCTGTAATTGCGAATGCCCGCTGATTTCAGCGTGCCTTCATTTCCGGCCAGATGGCATCGTGGCGGCGCTTATATTCCGCCTGCATCCCCGGCTTGATTTTTCCCATCCACGCAAATCGTTCCATGCAAAAAATTTCTCCATCACCCGAACAGAGTACACCCCATCTCCCGGAATTCCTTCGCCTTTTGCAGCAGCGTTTCTTCGCTGACGCCGAACTTCTTTCCCAAGCAGTTGAGACACAGAAAGCGCGTCGCCCCGCGGTTAATCAGCTTCTTCGTCAGCGCAATTTCCACGCTTTGCAGCGCCCGATGGCACTGCATACATTCAGGCATTGTCCTTCACCAGATGGCAGAGGAACAGGCGGCAGTCATGGGCCTTGATGTGCGGATTGAACGAATCCTTCTGCGGCCCCAGATGCTCGCCGGAGAAAACGTCCGTCATGTCCAGCGCAACGCCGCCGGTCACGGGCAGCCCCATGTCCGCCATCTCGCAGTGTACCTCGGCATCCGCGTCGGAGAGGTTGGCATAGAACAGGGCAAACTCGTTGTCCGTCAGGTGGCGCAGCAGCACGAACGCGGTATCCGCCGGATGCGCCCAAGGAGCCTGCGCGTCATCAGGGTTCGGGATACACACGCTGTCGCGGCGAACGATATACGGCGGACGGCATTCCGCGTCCTGATTGATGCGCAGCAGCGCGGGATTGAGCATCAGTGCACGGTATTCCGGCGCAAGGGTGCGCAAGTCAGCCCCCATCATCAGCGGCACGCCGCACAGGCACCACAGCACAAACTGCAAGCGGTATTCCTCATAGCTGCACACCTTACCCAGCCCGACATTTCCCTTGCCCTCCATGCCGACGGTGAGCATGTCCATGTCGTTGAAGCAGTGGTTGCCGCTCATGCAGAGCTTATTCAGCTGGCTCTTGACGATGTCGGTGAAGGAGACGAAGTTATCCATTATATCGCCGGTGGAGCGGTACATGTGCGCACCGATTGCGCGCATCCACTCGCCGGGTTCTTCCATGCCCCAGTTGCAGGCGGAGAAGAGGATTTCGCGCCCGGTCGCTTTCAGCGCCATCGACATGGTGAGGTAGCGCGCCTTGCAGTTGCCGGACTGCGGGAAATTACAGAAGTCGTACTTGAGGAAATCCACGCCCCAGTCCGCAAACGTCTGCGCATCGACAAATTCATGGTCATAGCTGCCGGGATAGCCCGCGCACGTCCGCACGCCCGCGCAGGAGTACATGCCGAACTTCAGTCCCTTGCTGTGAACGTAGTCGGCAACCGCCTTCATGCCGTGCGGAAATTTTTCCGGGTCAGGCACGATGCGGCCGTCTTTGCCGCGCTCGCGCAGGCTCCAGCAGTCGTCGATAACCAGATATTCATACCCCGCCTCGCGGTAGCCCTGCGAAGCCATCAGGTCAGCCATTTCAAAAAATCAACTGTTCGTTGATTTGCCAGCCGAACGTGTTCCAAGAGTTCCAGCCCATCGGGGGCAACTGTGCAAGCGGCATAAATTTCCTCCGTTTTTGTCCTGCCAAGCAGGAGATTTGGTTTCTGCACAAACATTTCGCCATAAGTCCGGAAATCCCTGCATGATTCTCCCGAAAATATTTTCTGAAAATTTTCGCCGCACCCATTTTGAAATAGGAATTTCCAATCCCATGTCGAATGAAATGGATTGAATGGGCGATTTTCGGACATTCCTCCGAAGCATTTGGCCGCCCAGAATTTTTCTTCCTATATATCAAGGGAGGACGCGATCAACATGAAACAGTCCAAGCTGATTCTGGACAAGGACTACATCATCTCCCCCATCGACCGCCGCCTGTACGGTTCGTTCATTGAGCACCTGGGCCGCGCCGTCTATACCGGCATTTACGAGCCTACCCATCCGCTGGCGGATGAACAGGGGTTCCGCCGCGACGTGCTGGATTTGGTGCGCAAGCTGAACGTGCCTGTCGTGCGCTATCCGGGCGGAAACTTCGTCTCCGGCTTCCGCTGGGAGGATTCCATCGGCCCGAAGGAGCAGCGTCCGCGCCGCCTCGACCTTGCGTGGAAGACGACCGAGCCGAACACATTCGGTCTGCATGAGTTCGTCGACTGGGCGAAGAAGGCGAACACGGAGGTCATGTACGCCATCAACCTCGGCACGCGTGATATTCTCGACGCGCAGTACGTCGTCGAATACTGCAACCATCCGTCCGGCACGGCGTGGAGCGACCTGCGCATCAAGAACGGCGCGAAAGACCCGTTTGACATCAAGCTGTGGTGCTTGGGCAACGAAATGGACGGCCCGTGGCAGACCGGCGCGAAAACCGCCTACGAGTACGGCCGCAAGGCAAACGAAGCCGCGAAGGTCATGAAGTGGGTTGACCCCACCATCGAGACGGTTGCGTGCGGTTCGTCCGGCACAGGCATGCCCACCTTCGGCACTTGGGAGCATGAAGTGCTGATGCAGGCGTACGACAACGTGGATTACGTCTCCCTGCACCGCTACTACGGCAATCCGCACAACGACACGCAGGACTTCCTCGCTTCGACGATGGATTTGGACGAGTTCATCAAGACCGTCGCCGCCATCTGCGACGGCGTGAAGGGCACGAAGCACTCCAAGAAGACCGTCAACCTGTCGCTGGACGAGTGGAACGTGTGGTATCACTCCAAGAATCAGGATCATGATTTGTACAAGAACAAGCCGTGGGGCACAGCGCTGCACCTGCTGGAGGACGTGTACAACTTCGAGGATGCGCTGCTGGTGGGTCTGATGCTCATCACGATGCTGCGCAACGCCGACCGCGTGAAGATTGGCTGCCTGGCGCAGCTGGTGAACGTGATTGCGCCGATTATGACGCGTGAAAACGGCGGCGCATGGGCGCAGACGATTTTCTACCCGATGATGGATGCGTCGATGTACGGCCGCGGCACGTCGCTGCTGCCGAAGATTGTGGCGGGCAAGCACGACACCAAGCATTACAATGATGTACCGGACATGGATGCCGCCGCCGTGATGGACGACGCAGGCAACGTGACGATTTTCGCCGTCAACCGCGACCTGACCGAGCCGATGGTGCTTGACCTCGACCTGCGTTCCTTCGGCGATTTGCGCCCCGCGATGCACTCCGTCCTGCACCACGACGACATGAAAGCGGAGAACACTGAGTCCGCCCCGGACGTGGTGAAGCCGGTCATCCTCCCCTGCCCGAAGTCCGGTGAACCCCTCGTTCTGCCTGCTGCCAGCTGGAACGTGATTCGCTTCGTGAAGTGAGTGACCCAAGGGGCGCTGCCCCTTGACCCCGCAAGGGACTTCGTCCCTTGACCCTTTCACGCGATTCAGTTGGTGACACTTTCAGACTGTGCCCGCGTGTTTATTGGGGGAACCCAAGGTAGTTCCTCCCTTGACCCTTTCGCGCGATTCAGTTGGTGACTTCTGCATACTGTGTCCGCGTGTTTATCTGCAAACGAAATACTTGTAGAGCTGTAAGCCTAACCCGCTTACAGCTCTCCGTCTACCAGAATCACATCATCGCCAATTTTGCAGATGTTCTCCCACGGAATCACCACCCCCGCCCGCTCACCGCGCAGCAGATGCACAAAGCTGAACTCCCCCGGCACGACAATCGCCGTCACGCGCCCGTCCAAGGCGCAGAACTCGATATCCATCGGCTTGCCTAAGCACTGCCCGTCGCGCGTGTTGATGACGTCCTTCTGGCGAAGCTCGCTAAGGCTCATGGGCGGATTCCTCCCTCTTTCTTGATTTCACTTTCATGCTTCCGGATTGTTGTTGCAGAGGGTTTCGCCTCTGCGGAGGCGACAAGGGGGCTTTCCGATCGCCCCCCTTGACCCTTTCGGCGCCGACACTCCCAAAGTTGGCTGACATTCAAGCATTTGATTGCTTTTCCGCAACTATCCCTAATCATCCTATGCACCATCAGCAGGATTTGATGCGCCTTTTTGCGGAATTTTTATCGAATTTATAAAATCCCCTACACAATCCGCAGAAAATATGTTATAATCAAGAAGCGCAAGGACAGGCGTGTGCTTTTTACATGCCTATTTGCAGGACTATCATTAGATAGGAGGAACCTATTCGATGCAGTACACCAAGGAAGTTGAAGAAATGGTCTGTGTCGCCAAGGGCCCGAACCACGGCCCGGCGCCCATCCCGGAAGAGGGCAAATGGATTCAGGCCAAGGAGATCAAGGACATCTCCGGTCTGACTCATGGCATTGGCTGGTGCGCGCCGCAGCAGGGCGGCTGCAAGCTGACGCTGAACGTCAAGGGCGGCGTCATCGAAGAAGCGCTGGTGGAAACCATCGGCTGCTCCGGCATGACCCACTCCGCTGCTATGGCGGCTGAAATTCTTCCCGGCAAGACCATCCTCGAAGCGCTGAACACGGACCTCGTGTGCGACGCAATCAACACCGCCATGCGCGAGCTGTTCCTGCAGATCGTTTATGGCCGCACCCAGTCCGCTTTCTCTGATGACGGCCTGCGCGTCGGCGCTGGTCTGGAGGACTTGGGCAAGGGGCTGCGCTCTCAGGTCGGCACCATGTACGGCACCAAGCTCAAGGGTGTGCGTTATCTGGAAATGGCTGAGGGCTATGTGCTGAAGCTGGCGCTGGACAAGGACAATCAGGTCTGCGGCTACCAGTTCCTGTCGCTCGGCAAGATGATGGACGCCATCAAGAAGGGCATGAGCCCGAACGAAGCCTACGAGAAGAACGTGGGCACCTATGGCCGCTTCAAGGCGGAAGACGGCGCCGTCGCTTGGATCGACCCGCGCAAGCAGTAATATAGGAGGTATGCTGAAATGGCTCTGTTTGAAAACTACGAAGGACGCATGCCTCAGCTCCAGCCTGTTCTGGAAAAGTACGGCTTCAAGGATTTTGATGAGCTGAAGGCTTACAACAACAGCAAGGGCGTTGACGCTTATAAGATCGTCGAAGGCATTCAGCCCATCTGCTTCGAGAATGCGAAGTGGGCTTACGAGCTGGGCGCGGCCATCGCGCTGAAGAAGGGCGTCAAGACCGCTGCCGAGGCGGCCACCTGCATCGGCGAGGGCCTGCAGGCGTTCTGCATCCCCGGCTCCGTCGCCGACCAGCGTCAGGTTGGCCTGGGCCACGGCAATCTGGGCGCGATGCTGCTGGATGAAAACACCGAGTGCTTCGCTTTCCTCGCGGGCCACGAGTCCTTCGCGGCCGCCGAAGGCGCTATCGGCATTGCCCGCAATGCCAACAAGGTCCGCAAGAACCCGCTGCGCGTCATCCTCAACGGCCTGGGCAAGGACGCGGCGATGATCATCAGCCGCATCAACGGCTTCACCTATGTGCAGACCAAGTATGACTACCTGTCTGCTGACGTGAAGGAAGACCATGCGCTGACGGTCGTCAAGGAAGTCGCCTATTCCAACGGCGAACGCTCCAAGGTCAAGTGCTACGGCGCTGATGACGTCCGCGAAGGCGTCGCCATCATGTGGCACGAGGGCGTTGGCGTGTCCATCACCGGCAACTCCACCAACCCCACCCGCTTCCAGCACCCCGTTGCCGGCACCTACAAGAAGGAAATGATCGAAGCCGGCAAGAAGTACTTCTCCGTTGCGTCCGGCGGCGGCACGGGTCGTACCCTGCACCCCGACAACATGGCGGCTGGCCCGGCCTCCTACGGCCTGACCGACACCATGGGCCGTATGCACGGTGACGCCCAGTTTGCCGGCTCCTCCTCCGTCCCCGCGCATGTGGAGATGATGGGCCTCATCGGCATGGGCAACAACCCGATGGTCGGCGCGACCGTCGCGGTGGCTGTCGCTGTCGAAGAAGCGCAGAAGAACGCGTAATTTGGCATCTTGCAAGAACCTTCCGTTTCGGCGGAGGGTTCTTTTTTTGCACCAAAAAAGAGCGATGGCAAGCGCCACGCCCTTGATTATTTTTCCAATAGTCGGTTGATGATTCCCAGCAACATCAGCAAATCCTTCTCATTTAGCTGCTTCATGCCGCTGACGGCTTTCTGAATCAGCTCCGGATTCTGCGTTCCCTCGTCGAAGAACTGCTGCGGTGTCAGGTCGAAATACTCGCAAATCGAAAAGAACTCTTTGAGCGGCGGTGTGGCTTTCCCCGACGAAATATTGTGGACATACCCGCGGCTATGCCCAAGGTCATAGCTCATCTTATATTCGGAAACGCCCTTGCGCAGGCGAAGCTGCGTGATTCTGTCGCGCACAAACTGCTCATCCATCCCAATCACCCCTTTGTAACATGATAGCGGTTTTTTCATTGTGATTAGGCAGATATTTTTGGTTTTTCGTGTTGAAAAAGCTACGCAAATATGCTATAATCAGCATAGCAACCAATTCTATAAGACGACACAGAAGGGAGGAAAAGGCAAATATGCAATTTTAGGTTATTTGGGGCTGCGCGGCAATTTCAATCGATTTCATCAGGAGGAACATATGGAAGAAAAAGTCTGCTTTGTCAACGTCAACACGGGACGATTGCACTACACGGGATTTTGCCCTCAAAGCAAATCAAAGTCCCGTGAGACTCAGTATTTCGATTCGGCGGATGATGCCCTTGCCGTTTTCGGGCGTTCGATGTCCTACTGCAAGCACTGCACCCAAAAGCGGGATAATATGCTGAAAGTCAGGAAAGGAGCAGGAAAATGAAGCGCTTTGCTGGTTTGATTTTGGTTTTCGTGATGCTCTTGGCGGCACTGCCCGCATTGGCGGATGAAACACGGACGAGCGGTGATTTTCAATACACGCTGAAAAGCAACGGCACTGCCACAATTGTCGGCTATACCGGCAGCGGGGATAGTATTATCATTCCGCAGATGCTGGATGGGTATACGGTAACGGCAATTGGGGATAGCGCGTTTAAGCACCAATACAGCTTCGGAAAAAACTATTCTTCTGTCACACTTCCTGATACCATTAAATCCATTGGCGAATTTGCCTTCTGGAATACGAATATCACGTCCATCAATCTCCCTGATGGGCTTGAAAATATCGGAAAAGGGGCATTTGTCGGCTGCAATTCCATCACATACCGTATGTCCGCGAACCACCCCACTTTTGCGGTGATTGAGGGCGCACTTTACAACAAGTCGCAGAAAAAGTTGATTTGGGGCAAAGAGGGCGCAAAGATTCCGGAAGGAATCAAAATTATTGGTGACTATGCGTGTTACGAAGTACCCAATTGTGGCATTAACGAAGAAGGCATCGTCCTGCCATCTACCATTGAGGAAATCGGCGATTATGCTTTCTATGGGAATAAATACTCAATTAAATATTCTCGTGCTCTTTCACTATTTAGAACGACAGTGCCTAAATCCAACTATCCTTATCTTGATTTGAATGTTGATCCGGCTAAGCTCATATGGGGCAGTAATTTGCAAAAAATTGGTTCCTATGCATTTGCAAATATCACGATTAAGACTGGTTTTTCAACACTAATACTTCCTATCCCCAGCAGCGTCTCTGAAATTGGTAAATGTTGTTTTAGCGAATTTGGCGTTCAAGCGTATCAGCATACGGATGTGGTAATTTTAATACCCAAGGACAGTCGTCTTCGTAGCATACCTACAAGCGTTTTTTAATCACTTGGGAACACCGCCGATTTGCTTAATTATATGCGAGGCACCAATCGTTACGATTGGTGATTATGCCTTCTATGGCACAAATATCGCAAGTTTTAATATGCAGAATGTAAAAACACTTGGAAAAGGCGCTTTCATGGAAACCACGCAACGTTCAGGCATTACAATTCCTGCATGTTTGAAAGTTATTCCAGAAGATGCTTTCAAGAATGCACGCACATTTGAGCATGACATTGTTATTTCCAATGGTGTAGAAGTTATCGAAGCTAATGCCCTTGACGTAAATCCGACAAATTCTAAGGGCAACGTTTTTTCTCTCTCCCCCATCCGCCTCCCCACCAGTCTCACCAGTATTGCGCCGGATGCTTTCCGCGACGATGCGGAATTCATCGTCGAGCGCGGCTCTTATGCCTATCGCTGGGCGGATGAAAACGCCCGTAATTACAGCATCGACGGTGAAAAGCAGAATCTTGACTGGCTGAACAACTGATTTTTCCCCTGCCCTCCCCGCACTTCTGCCGCCGGGAGGGTTTTCTATGTCCCCCATCCTGCACTTTTGCCGTTTTTCCGCACATTCCGCCATCCCCTGCCCTTGCGCCCCGTCCGGCAATCTGATAGAATAAAGTATTCTCTGTTCCCGAAAGGATTGATTCACCCATGTTCTTTGATACGATTGCCGCCATCAACAAGGTCGTCAACGATTTCGTCTGGGGTGTGCCGGCGATGGTCTGCATTATCGGCGTTGGGCTGCTGCTCAGCGTCCGCACGGGCTTCCTGCAAATCCGCAAATTCCCCTTCGCGCTCAAAACCACCATCGGGCGCATGTTCCACAAGAAGGAAGCCGCGGACGGCGCGATGACCCCGTTCCAAGCCGTCTGCACCGCGCTGGCGGGCACGGTCGGCACGGGCAATATCGCGGGCGTCGCGGGCGCAATCGCCATCGGCGGGCCGGGCGCGGTGTTCTGGATGTGGTGCTCAGCGCTGCTGGGCATGTGCACGAAATACGCCGAAGTCACCCTCGCCGTCCACTACCGCGAACGCAGCGCCACTGGCGAATGGATCGGCGGGCCGATGTACTACATCAAGAACGGGCTGGGCAAGCGCTGGCAGTGGCTCGCCATCCTCTACGCACTGTTCGGCACGCTGACCGTCTTCGGCACAGGCAACGCGACGCAGGTCAACACCATCACGACGGCAATCAACACGGCGCTGACACAATTCCACCTCGTCAGCGACGCTTTCGTGCCGACGCTCAACCTCATCATCGGCATTTTCTGCGCGATGCTGGTGGCCATGGTGCTGCTCGGCGGCATCAAACGCATCGGCAGCGTGAGCGAAAAGCTGGTGCCGTTCATGGCGCTGTTCTACGTCGTGCTGGGCATCGGCGTGGTGCTGCTGAATCTTGAACGGCTGCCGGGCGTGCTTCAGTCCATCTTCGAGGGCGCGTTCAATCCGGCGGCGTTCACGGGCGGCATCATCGGCAGCCTGTTCGTAAGTATGCAGAAGGGCGTTTCGCGCGGCATCTTCTCCAACGAGGCGGGTTTGGGCACGGGTTCGATTGCCCACGCCTGCGCCGACACGCAGAAGCCCGTCACGCAGGGCATGTTCGGCATCTTCGAGGTGTTTGCGGACACGATTATCATCTGCACGCTGACGGCGCTGGTCATCCTGTGCAGCGGCACGCCGGTGACCTACGGCGTGGCAGCGGGCGCGGAGCTGACGATTTCCGGCTTCACGACGACATACGGCAGCTGGTCGTCGATTTTCACGGCGGTAGCGCTGTGCTGCTTCGCGTTCTCAACGATTATCGGCTGGGGGCTGTACGGCTCACGCTTCGTGCAGTTTCTGTTTAGGAGCAACAAGGTCGTCCGCCCATTCCTCGTGATTTACTCGTTCGTGTCGATTCTCGGCGCAACGCTTGATTTGGGGCTGCTCTGGGATATTGCGGACACGTTCAACGGGCTAATGAGCATCCCGAACCTGATTGCGCTGCTGCTGCTGTCGGGGATGGTCGTGAAGCTAACGAAGGAGCATTTTCCGGGGAAAGGTGCAGTTCGGAAAACAGGCGAATAATGCAAAACGGTGCTTCCGTGTGTGATGGGAAGCACCGTTATTTCTCTGCGTTCGCATAAAGGAAGGGAGGAGAAACTCCTTCCGGAATCTCCCCTCCCACAGTGCATCGTATTACTCGACCGTCAGGTTCGCCGTCATGCCGCCCACGGTGATCACATGCTCGCCGGCATCGAGGGTCAGCGGGATGGTCACAACGCGGAAGCTGCCAGCAGACACAGCGATCATCTTCGTCGCTGCCAGTTCGCCGTCCACCAGCACTTCGACATTGATATAGCCGTCAGCGCCGTTGTTTTCTGCGATGAAGTTGATTTCAAAGGTCTCGCCCGCCTTGGCCAGGTTGAGAACCTTTGTCGCCATTCTGGTGCCGGAAGACGTCTCTTCGCTGACTTCACGGACACCCTGCGGCGCAATCAGCGTGTTGCAGGTAATGTCAGCAGGCTGGTCGTAGCGCATACCGAAGTGCGCAGGATACATCACGTCGCCGAGATTCGTGGGCAGGTCAACAGTCGGGTTATTGCGAACCACCGCTGCCATGTACAGGCGAGTCTTGGTATCCACGCCAGTGTCAAACTGCAGCTCGCCCCAATCCAGTTCAGCATCTTCGCTCGTCCATGCCATCTCGAACACGGTCTTGCCGCTGGGGGCCTTCACACCGTAGAGCATATCCGCCAGCACGGACGGCAGCGTCTTGTGATAGAAGTTGCCCATAGAAGAACCGTGGTCAGGTGTGCAGTCATAGGTCAGGAACAGCACCGCCGCGCTGCTGTTCACCGCATAGGCATCAGGCTCGTTGGAAACGCCGCCGTCGTAGCAGAGGAGACAACGGGCTTTTCGGCATCCGCAGCATCCTCAAACAGCAGTTCCGTCGCGTCATCCATCGCGGTCACATGAGCAATAATCACGTCTGCGTCTTCCATGTTGTCCACCACCGTCGCATACGCGGCAATGGCTTCCTTATCCATGGCAACCGTGTCCTTGCTTGTCCCCGCAACATACACCTTCTGCTCTGCCTTGAGCGGCAGCATGTTATCATTCTTCAGCAGGACGGTGGATTCGGTCTGGAGCTGGATTTCCATGGCGTTCATTTCGGCAGTGCGCGCACGATAAACGTCTTCAATCGTCGTCATGTCGAACGCCTGCGCCTTGTATTCGTCAGAAGCGCACAGTTCCAGCGCGTCTTCAAGGTTGCCGTAGGGATCTTCAAACAGACCCAGTTCAAACTTGTTGCGCAGCACACGCTTGGCGTGCTTATCAATCGTTTCCTGCGTCAGGTTGCCCAGTTCCAGCTGTTCCTTCACAGCGTTGGGCCACATGGGCTGCATCATGCCGGGATAACGGGCGATAACCGCGTCGTAGTCCACAGGCACATCGTCTTCCACCATGAAGAAGCAGCCAACCTGATCAACGTCCGCGTTGAAGATGGTCGCATACAGTTCGCCGACAGAAGCAGTGCTCAGGTCAAGTCCTTCAGGCGTCGTGCCGGAAGCAGAAGGAACCTGCATCCACATTGGCCAGTCGGTCACGACACAGCCATCATAGCCCAGCTGCTGGCGCAGCACCGCCATGGATTCGGAGTCGTAGCAGACATTGCAGTTATTGAGGAACTTGCCGTTGTTCAGCATGATCCAGCCGGAGCCGTTGTCGATGACAGCGCTCTTCCAGCCAACCAGCCACGAATCCACCAGATTCGCGGGAGACTTCGCATTGAAGTAGTTGGAGCGGCCGCCGCGCGCCACAAAGTGCTTCGTGCAGGCATTCACGCCGTTTTCTTCATACGCCTTGGTTTCGATGCCGACCATCTTGGCGATGTAGTTCACATCGTCGCCGTACCACGAGCCGATTTCCACGCCATAGGAATGGAACGGCACATGGAAGCCGATGGCGCGCTCTTCCTTCGCGTACTGTGCAACAAGGTTGTACAGCAGTTCCGGGTCATGCGCAATGCCAACCGCGTAGTTCGGCATGTTGACCATGCCAGCCCATGTGTTGTAGCTGCGGTCGCAGGACAGCACAACGGGAATGCCCAGACGCGCCGTTTCCGCGATTTCCTGGAAGGCATTGTTTTCATAAATCAGCGTTTCCGGCGTACCATTGACGTTGTGCAGGTACGTCGTCACGTTATCGCTGATGATGGAGTGATACATCGGAACGTAGCAGCTGCCATCCGCGGCGATATATGTAGGTTCGTTAGAATAGAGCCATTCCTCCGTGTAGGGATACATGCTGGTGAACGTACCGCCGGTAGAGGCGTGCCACAGCAGACCGATTTCCTCATCCAGCGTCATCTGGCTGAGCAGATCGTCCACGCGCGCGTCCACAGGCTGCCGCCAGTCTTCGTACACGTCCAGCGTGCCGTTGCCGTTCAAATCCTTGAACTTCAGTCCATCAACCTCGATGATGTTCTTCACATGCGCTTCCAGCGCAACCTGCCCTGTCGCCTCATCCGCCGGAACGATGACTTCGTTCACGGTATAGGGCTTGGTGAAGGTATGCGGATCAACGAATTCCCCGCCTCCGCCGTTGTTAAAGTACTGCTGTTCCGCAGCCGCGATCCCGCTGAGCAGCATTGCCAGCGTCATCACGAGAGACAGTGCCCTTGAGAACTTTTTCATACCGTTTTCTCCTTCCCATAGTTCCCGCAATGCGCATTGCATTGCCAACCGACGTAAGGCAAATCGCCTTACTGATTGCATTATACCGCCGCAGCCAAAAGAAGCTATGGAAAATTCAGTCCTCATTTTTTGTAAATTTCAGCACAGACTTTTGCTCCAGTTTCGGGTGGAATATACAAAGCGCATCAAAAGTGCATCAAAAAGTGCCCGGCGCAGGTTTTCCCCGCGTCGGGCACTTTCTATTGAATTGTGGATTGGTTTCGCTTATTCCTTCTCCACCGCCATGGCGACGAGCTTCTGGCTCCTCTTCAGGAACGCCGTAATCTCGTCCGCTTCCAGCGGCTGGGCGCTCATGCGCGCCAAATCGTAAATCTGCTGGCAGAGCAGCTGCGTCGTCTCGTTCTCCGGGTCGCGCGCCGCCAGTTCCTGAATCGCCTTGTTGCGGCGGTTCAGCACGAGCGTGAAGCGGTCGGGCATGTCGAAGGACTGACCATACAGGCGGCTCATTTCCTTCATGCGGCGAATCTGCTCGTCCTCCGTGACCATCGCAGGCAGCTCCGCGTCGGACAGGCTCTGCAGGTTCACGGGGCAGGTCATCCTTGCCCAGCGCCTTGCGGAACATCGCCTGAATCGTCTCCTGATTCAGCTCCTTGCCCTCTTCGGAATCTTCCAGCAGGCCGGACACGTCCGCGTCCACACGCGCGAAGGTCAAGCCTTCCTCGCCGCCGGAATATTCCATGAAGGACTGGAAGTTGCCGTCGATGATGTGATCCATCACCACAACATCAATGCCGCGATTGGTGTACAGCGCGACGCTCGCCGCCTGACGCTTCGGGTCGTTGGTGTAGTAGACCTTCTTGTCCGCCTTGTCGGCGTTCGCGGTCTTGTACTCTTCCAGCGTCAGATAGCGGCCATCGGTGGTCTTGTAGAGAATCGCCTTCTTGACCTGCTCGTAGAACTTCTGGTCACGCATCGCGCCAAACTTGACGAAGGGCGCAATGTCGTCCCAGTATTTCTGATACGTCTCGCGCTCGGTGTTGAACAGCCCGCAGAGCTTGTCCGCCACCTTCTTGGTGATGTGCGCGGACAGCTTCTTGACCGTGCCGTCATTCTGCAGGAAGGAACGGCTGACGTTCAGCGGCAGGTCAGGGCAGTCGATAACGCCCTTCAAAAGCGTCAGGAATTCCGGAATAACTTCCTTCACGTTGTCCGCCACGAACACCTGACCCGCGAACAGCTTCACCTGACCTTCGTACTTGCCGAAATCGTTGCGGAGCTTCGGGAAATACAGGATGCCCTTGAGGTTGAAGGGGTAATCGACGTTCAGATGCACCCAGAACAGCGGATCTTCCCAGCCGAACATCTTGTGATAGAAGTCGATGTACTCCTTGTCCTCGCACTCGCTCGGCTTTTTCAGCCACAGCGGCTTGGTGTCGTTAATCAGGCTCGGCTTGGGTTCATCGACGACCTTGCGCTTCTTGGGCGTGCCGTCCTCGTTGGTTTCGCCGGGGATTTCTTCCTCGCGCTCCACCGGCTTGGCGTTTGCATCCATCAGGTAAATCGGATACGCCATGTAGCCGCAGTAGCGGGTCAGCACTTCGCGGACGCGGTAGAGTTCGAGGAACTCCTTCTCTTCATCGGAGATGTGGAGGATAATCGACGTGCCGTGCGCGGTGCGGTGACCTTCGCTGATGGCGAAGTCCATGCCGTCCTTGGATTCCCAATGCACCGGCTCCGCGCCCTCCTGACAGGACAGCGTTTCGATTTCGACGTTCTCAGACACCATGAACACACTGTAGAAGCCCAGCCCGAAGTGACCGATAATGTCGCCTTTCTTTTCGTCGCCCTCGAACTTCTTCATAAACTCGGACGCGCCGGAGAACGCGACCTGATTGATATAGCGCTTCACCTCGTCCTCGGTCATGCCGATGCCGGTGTCGCTGATGGTCAGGGTCTTGTTCTCCTTGTCCACTGTGACCATGACGGACATTTCGCTCTCGTCATCCGGATTCGTCATGCGATACTTCGTGATGGCGTCGCAGCCGTTGCTGACCACCTCGCGCAGGAAAATGTCCTTATCGGAATACAGCCAACGCTTAATGACCGGCATAATATTTTGGGCGTCAATCGACACAGAGCCCTTTTCCATTTCAATCGCCATACATCATTCCTCCTCAGAAAATAAGCGGTAATAATTGTTGCAGTCTTTCTGACCGCTGGATGTATTGTAGCACGATTTCCATCGAAATGCAAGCGAAAATTAGCACTCAACGCAAAAGAGTGCTAACAATTTTCAGATTGTTCACTTTTTTCGCCCGCGAAACCCTCCCCCATGCGCGTGAGACGCCCCCGTTCCCCTTGCAAACCCGCGCGCAATACGGTATAATAGATGAAACAACTTTTATGCCAAAGGAGCTGACGAACCCATGTCCGCGATTCATGAGCATGTCCTGCAAAACGGCATGACGCTTTTGTGCTGGCCACAGCGCCACCTGCACGGTCTGGAATTCGGGCTGTATTTGAAGGGCGGGCCGCTGTACGAAACGGAAGAGACACAGGGCATCAGCAATCTGCTGGAACACCTGTGCTTCCGCGGGCTGGGCGGACTGAACCGCGAAGGATTGCTGCGCGAGCTGAACCACTTCGGCACGAACCTCGATGCAGCGACGTATGCCGAAGGGCTGGTGTTCCGCCTGAAGTGCCTGCCGCGCTTCTTTGACGCGGCGCTGGAATACTTCCTGCGCTTTTTCGCGAATGTACCGTGGACGCCGGAGCAGATTGCCGCCGAGAAGCAAGTCGTCCTGCGCCAATTGGAAGCGGACGGCGAGGGCGATCTGTTCGACCGCGCGGCGTGCGATTTCCGCAAGACCGAGAACGGCGCGTTTCCCCCGCTGGGCACGCCGGAGAGCCTGATGGCGCTGACCGAAGCGGACATTCAGCTTTGGCAGGAGATGATTTTCCAGCCGCAGAACGCCTGTCTGGTCATGACGGGCAATTTCTCCGACGGCATGGAGCTCGCCGCCATTGAAGCGCTGAGCGAGCTGCGCAACACGACCGCCCAGCCGCCATTCACGCAGTCGCTGCCCATCGGCTTCTGTATGCGCGACGAGCAGAGTGATTTGCTGGAAGAGGTTGAAAGCGATTTTGCGAGCGTTCAGCTGGCGTTTGACGTGGACAGCGAACAGGTCTACCCCGTCGCGGCGGAGGTTCTCAGCACCATCACCGCCGGGAACGACGACAGTATGCTCTTTCAGGCTTTGCGCGAGGAGCAGGCGCTCGTTGCGGAAATCGAGTCGCAAATCAGCCGCGTCGGGCAATTCAGCCGCCTTGTCATCCGCTATGACGTGCGGTCGGAATGGCTGAAAGACACGCTGACAAAGGTCTTTGCCTATCTGCATCGACTGACGATGTACGTCCGCCCTGCGCGATTGAATCAGCTGCGGACGCAGTTCACCACCAACAACGCCATGCTGACCGACGACACCGCCGCGCTGAACGACCGTCTCGGCTGGGCGTGGATGAGCGGCGACACGGCACAGGCGGATTTGGACGCTGCCGCCGCGCAGTACAACGAGCTGACCGCCGAGGAACTGCTGGACGCGGCGCAGACCGTTTTCCGCCCGGAAAATCTCTCTATCGCCGTGCAGTACGACCCGGAGGCGGTCGGCGATTTGCGCCCGCTGCTGCAAAAGCTGCGCGAAACGCTGTAAGGAGCGACCCATGCCCTCTCAAATTTACGAGATTCTCTCTCTGATGATGCGCTACTGGTTCGCCGCGCTGGGGGTGCTCATTGTCCTGCGCGCGTTCTGGTGGCTGTGGAAGGATCACCGAAGCCGCGAGAAAAAGCGGCGTTCCCTGCCGGACGCGGGCAGCATCGGGGAATTTGTGGTCGAAAGTGACTGCGCCGCACTCCCGCAGGATACGCTGCTGCCTGTCCCGGCGGACGGGACGCTGGGCAGCGTGCGGAGCTGCGATATTGTTGTCCCTGCGCGCGGCGTATCCCCCCGGCATCTGGATGTGATGTTCCGCAACGGATATGGGCTGTATATCATCCCGTGGCGCGGGTGCAGCTGCATTGTCGATGGGGAGACGGTAGCGAGCCGGAAGGACGGGATGGCGCATCCGCTGCAGCATAACAGCATTTTGGAGGTTGGACAAGCGAGATTGCGCTTGCGCGTGTTTGCGGGATTGGATGTGGAGGATGTGCGCGCCTATGCCGAACGGCGCGAGGATGAGGATGATGAGCAGGAAAATCCCCAATACCCCGATTGATGGAAATCGCGCTCAAGCCAGGCGGCAAAAAAAGGGTCAAGGGGCAATGCCCCTTGCGGAGTCCAGAGGCGGCGCCTCTGGTGGGGTTTGGGGCAACGCCCCAACTGTTTTTCGGGTGCTCAGCTCAAAGAGAACAGTCAACAAAGGCGCAGGCAGCGAAGCGTCCCTGCCAGTAACTAAAAAGCCTTCCAATACTGTTCAAGTAACATGGGAGGCGACCGCCGAAGGAGTCCAGAGGGCGATCGGAAAGCCTTCTGGAAGCTACTCTTTTTACCATTATAATAGGAAAGTCAACTCTGGCAGTGCAAAAAGCTCATTAACTTTTTATTGTTGCAGAGGGATTTCGCGCCTGCGGGCGCGACCAAAGGGCATGAAAACAAACGAAGTTTGCGATCGCCCTTTGGAAACCTTCGAGTGCACACTACCATACTTGTATTGGCGTGTTGCTTATTTTTATGATTACAAAACGCTTTCCGCACAATACCTTTCTATGATAATCAGATTTTCGCGCCAGAAGGCGCCTATTTCATTTTTTGCGAGGTGATTTCCTTGGCGCGTGACCGCCAGCGCGGGCGTGAAAAGCTGAAAGACCCCGGCCGCTCTTTGTCGCGGGCGGTTTCGATTTTCTACATCAGCGCATTCTGCCTTCTCTTCCTGCGCGATTTCCAATGGCAGGCGCTCGCACTCGCCGTCGCCGTACCGCTGGCGGGCGCGTTCACAACTGGCTTCCTGCCGCGGCTCTTCCCGGTGGATAAGCTGCTGCTGTCGCTGACCAACTTCCTGTGCGCGCTGGGGCTGCTCGTCCTCTACGACACCAACCCGACGTATGCCTACCACCAGTCCATCTACTATTTCGTCGGGCTGGCGGCGATGGTCGTGTGCATCTACCTCATCCGCGTCGGGCGCAGCTTCCGGCTGCTCGTGTGGCCGATGATGCTGCTCTCGCTCGTGCTGCTCGTCCTCCCGCTGTTCATCGGCAAGGAGACGTACGGCGCGAAAAACTGGTTCTATGTCGGCGGCATCTCCGTTCAGCCCAGCGAAATCGTCAAGCTGACGCTCATCATCGTCATCAGCCGGTTCATGGCGGATCGGCGGCTGATTCCTTGGCTTGGATTCTCTGTGGCATGCCTTGGCGTGCTGATGCTGCAAGCCGACCTCGGCACGGCGCTGCTATACTACGGCGTGGCACTGATGCTCTATTTCGCTTCGTCCGGGAATCCGGTGCTGATGCTGTGCGGCATCGGCGGCGGCGTCGGCGCGGCGCTGCTGGGCTATCAGAAGTTTGCGCACGTCAAAAAGCGCGTCGCGATTTGGCTCGACCCGTGGAGCGACTACGACAACGCGGGCTATCAGCTCATTCAGAGCCTGATGGCAATCGCCAGCGGCGGCGTGTTAGGCGTCGGCTTGGGACTGGGCAGCCCGACGACGATTCCCGTTTACCACACGGACTTCATCTTCTCCGTCATCTGTGAGCAGTTCGGGATGCTGTTCGGCTCGTGCGTGCTGCTGATGTATGTCGCCATCATCTGGCGCGGCACATCCATCGCAATGGCGGCGCGCACCCGCTTCCACGGGCTGCTGGCAATGGGCTGCACCGCCATGCTTGGCTTGCAGACGTTCATCATCATCGGCGGAGTGATTAAGCTGATTCCGCTGACGGGCGTGACGATGCCGTTCGTCAGCTACGGCGGCACGTCGCTGGTGGCGTGTCTGTGCCTGATTGGCCTGATTCAGGGCGTTTCCAGCGTCAATGAGGATGATTTGGCGCGCGACGCGGACTTGGCGGATTACGGTGGAGGTGCGGCATGAAGCGGCAGCGGTTCAAATTCAAGCTCCTTGCGTTCTTCCTCTTCGCGCTTTTTGCCCTGCTCGGCACATACGGGATGCACTCTATCGCCCTCTACGGCAACCGCTGGTTCACCTACGCGAAGAATCCGCGTGTACGGGCGCAGAAGCAGAACGTCGTGCCGGGAGATATTCTCGACCGCAGCGGCGTGGTGCTGGCGACCTCTTCCATCAGCGAGGACGGTGCCGTCACCCGCGTTTATCAGGCGGATGAAGCTGCCCGCCGCGCCGTTGTGCACCTGCTGGGCGATTCCGACGGGCAGGTTGCCAACGGAGTTGAAAGTTTTCAAACGGCGTACCTCTACGGCTTCCAGACCGGGATTTGGGAGCGGATTCAGGCGCTTGTGACCGGACAGAAGCGTCACGGCGACAACGTGACGCTGACCGTGGACAGTTCCCTCTGCACGGCGATTCTGCAATCCTTCCAGCGGCGCGCGCCCGGCAAAGCCGGCGCGGCGGTCGTGATGAACTACAAGACAGGCGAAGTGCTGGGGATGGTCAGCCTACCGACGTTCGACCCCATGAGCAGCAGCGCCGTGTCCGCCTCCTCCAACGCCTACTGGAACCGCGTCACGCAGAATCCCTACACGCCCGGCAGCACATTCAAACTTGTGACCGCCGCCGCGCAGCTCCGCGTGAACCCCTCCGCGCAGACGATGCTGGTCAACTGCACTGGCAATTTGACCGTGGACGGGCAGGTCATCCATGACTACGGCTCTGCCAGCCACGGCGCGATTGACCTGAAAACCGCCTTCATGCGCTCCTGCAACAACGCCTTTGCACAGTACGCGCTGTCCATGGGCGACAAGGCGCTGCGCGAAGCGGCGGAATCCTTTGGCTTTAACGACAACTTCCTTTTCCGCGATCTCGTCGTAGAGAACAGTGTCTATCCGACCACGAGCCGCAGCAATTTCAACATCGCCATGAGCGGCTTCGGGCAATCCGCCATCACCGCCACGCCGATGCACCTGTGCCTGCTCGCCGCCGCCGTCGCGAACAAGGGCGTGATGATGGAACCCGTGCTGATTGACCGCGTCGCCAGCCCATCCGGCGTGACGCGCTATACCCGCTCCAGCCGCGTCTACCGCACCGCCATGACGGAGGGGCAAGCCGCGATTCTGGCGGAGTACATGCGCGCGGTCGTCACCAGCGGCACAGGCACACGCGCTGCCGTCAGCGGGATGATTATCTGCGGCAAAACCGGCAGCGCGGAAACATCACTGAACGGGCGCGCCATCACAAACGGTCTGTTCATCGGCTTCGCACAGGACGTCCCCTACGCGCTGTGCGTCGTCGTCGAGGATATCGACGATGGTCAGGGCGGCGGCTCAACCGCTGCGCCGATTGCCCGCGATATCTTCGCGTACCTCAAAAACATGCAGTAAAATAGCGTCGGACAGTTTTCATGGCTGTCCGACGCTTTTGATTTGCTTACCCATTGCCCACCCAGAGCCAGTCCTGCGGGATATAGCCAATCGCTTCTTCGCTGTTCATGATGATGTAGAACTCCCCTGACACGCCGATGAGGTAGTAGCTTTCCATGCTGTTCCAGCGCATCGTGTCCGCCGACACGTCCGGCGCGGCGAACACGCGGTATTCGTAGACAAATTCGTCCGCCCCATACTCCTGATGCTCGTCCTTGACAGTCAACTGAGGGAACGCACACGCCACTTTGTCCATATCCTCGCCGAACGCCAGATAGTCCGTCAGCATCCAGCCAGAGAGGTCACACCCGATGGTGACATGCGCCCATTCGCCGCGGATTTCGTCCACATAGACAGGCGTTCGGTTGTAGAACTTGCCCAGCGATACCGACTTGCGGTCGGGTTTCTCGCGCAAATACAGACGATCGGTCGGATTTGGGTTGTTGACAACCGCCCAATTCGTGCGGTCAAGGTGCTGCACGGCCTCTTCATAGGTCGTCGGGAACTCCGCAAAGGGCAGGTCGGTCACGTCATAATACGGATGATTGCCATACACATAGCCATCGCTCATGCAGGTAGTCAACGTGCCGTCATTGCAAATCGCGTGCGGTTCAATGATAAAATACACTTGCTCACCCCAGACCGAATGCAGCAGCATCTTCCCATCTTTCAGCGTAACGCGGTATTCAGCATAGTGTTCGCCCTCGATGAAAATTTCCGCCAGATTTCCCGCCGCGTTTGACGTTTGCAGCCAGAAATCCGTCCCGATGATTTTGCGGTACACCGCATACTGCCCGCCGTCCAACTCCGCCCAGCGCAGCACGTCGCCGTCCGCCGCACTGCAGGTGTGCATCACGATGACAGCTTCCGTCGCGTAGATTTCCACCAGTTCTTCGCCGCCCGTCAGCTCATCCGATACATACGGCAGCAGCGTCTCCGGCAGATTCAGCTGGATTGCGCCGGATATGTCCGCATCCGCCAGCAGCGCTTCGGGAAAGTCCGGCTTCATGGCAATCAGCTGACATTTCCTTCCAGCGCCGTCCATCAAAATCAGCGAACCATCCTGCATGGTATACGCTTCTTCCGCGCCAGCAATGGGCAGGAGCAGCCAAATCATCAGCAGCGCAATCAGTTTCTTCATTGGCATTCTCCCCTTACCCGTTGCCCGCCCAGAGCCAGTCCTGCGGGATGTAGCGCACGTTTTCGTCGGTGTCCATAATAATATAGAAGTCGTCAATCACGCCAATCAAATAGCACTCTTCACCCCAATTCCAGAGCGTTTTTGTCGCCGACATGTTCGGCGCATCGAACACATAATAGTCATAGGCCAGTTCATCCGCCACATTCTCCTGATACTTTTCTATCAGCGACAGCTGCGGGAAGGCACATTCCACCTTGTCCATATCCGCACCAAATGCGAGATACTTCGTCATCATCCACCCTGACAGGTCGCGCCCGATGGTAACGTGCGCCCATTCGCCGCGGATTTCGTCCACATAGACCGGCGTTCGGTTGTAGAACTTGCCCAGTGAAACCGACTTTCGGTCGGGTTCTGTACGCAGATGCAGACGATCGGTCGGATTCGGGTTGTTCACAACCGCCCAGTTCGTGCTGTCCACCTGCGCCAGCATCTCCGCATACGTTTCGGGGAAGGCTGCGAAGTCCACCGCTTCCACGTTGTAGAAGGGATGTGCGCCGTAAACGTAGCTGTCATTTCGCATCGAAATCACTTCTTCCATATTACCGATAGCATGTGGCTGAATGTACACAATTCCCCTGCCGGCGGTGTACCACAAAACGAGTTTTCCATTTCGCAGCTTCAAGGCATATTCCTGTCCTTCGACTTCCATGCTGACTTCGCCTGCCGAGACGTGCACCGTGTCCAGCGAAAAATCCTCCCCGACGACTTTATCAACCATTTGATAGCCGTCGCCCGTCCACCACGCCACGCGAAGCACATCGCCCTTCGCCGCGCCGCGCAGGTGCATTCCAACCAGCGCCGTCGTGCAGTAAATCTCGACCAGCTCTGCGCCGCCGGTCAGCTCGTCCGCCACATAGGGCAGCAGCGCCTGCGTCAGCCCCATCGGCGCGGCGGCGAACGTATCCCCCTGCGCAGCGAGTGCCTTGGCTGCTTTCGCGAACCCCTCCCTGACGGCAATCGGCTGATACGTCGTGCCATCGTCGGACTGGAAGGTCAAGTAACCATTTTCGACGGTGCAGCGGTACGCATCATCCCAGAAGTCTTTGCCACCCGAAAATTCCTCTGCCCCGGCGGTCGTCAAAATCAGGAGCATGGTCATCAGCAGCGCACACCATTTCTTCATTCGGCATCCCCCTTTGATTCGGTGTTCTGACAATGAAACGAACGGGCGGCGCGTTTTCTTCCGCAGAATTGGGAATTGCGGCAAAAAATCCCCCTGCGGGTTCAGCAATGGATGGTTCCGTTTTTCGCGCAGGGGCGCATTGGGCTCATAGTGCCGTTCCTTTCTTCGGGCGAAACAGCCCGGTCATGTCCTTTTTTTCGATTTCCAACAGCTTGATTTTACGGTCAAGCCCGCCCGCGTACCCTGTCAGGCTGCCGTTCGTGCCGACAACCCGATGGCACGGAACGATGATGCTGATGGGGTTATGCCCGACTGCCCCGCCGACCGCCTGTGCCGACATGTGCCCCGCGTTCAGCCGCTTCGCCAGCGCGCCGTATGTCGTCGTCTGCCCGTATGGGATTTCGAGCAGCAGCTGCCAGACCGCCTGTCGGAAAGGCGACCCGGTCGGGTGCAGCGGCGGCGTGAAGTCGGGTTCGCGTCCGGTGAAATAGACATCCAGCCAGCGCTTCGTGTCCATCAAAATGGGCGTTTCGCGTTCAACGTGTTCTTCGGGCAGCGTATCCGCGTAATATCGTCCGCCATCGAACCACAGCCCGGTCAGCCCCACCTCATCCGCAGAAAGCAGGATGTTCCCCAAGGGAGAGGATATCGTTTGCGTGTAATGCATGTTTGCACCGTCCTTTGGGTTTTCCTCAAAAAGCAAGAGACTCTCTGACGCAGCAGGATCAGGTGAAGCAGCGCCTTCCCGGAAGAAACAGCGGCATGACCCTCCTTTTTTCGGAAGGCCATGCCGTTTTCCTTATGCAGCGGCTTTTTCCGCAGCTTTTTTCTTCCCGGTGAATTTTGCCTTGAAGGCTTCGATCCGCTTCCGGCGTTTTTCGCGGCGCTCGATGCGCTCACCCAAATCACGCGCGCCCACGCCGTAGACCAGATAGAGGATCACGCCGGACACCAGCATGATGAACACGGTCGAAGCGCAGCGGCGGCCCGAGGCGTTGACGTTGTAGCCGTCGCGCCCTTCTTCGGCGCACATGTTCTGGATAATCATGGCATACGTTTTGCCGTAGCTGGATTGGAACGTCGCCGACATGTCGTACTCGGTAAAGAGCGCGTTGAAGTTCAGCGCGAACACCGCCAGCACACTCGGCAGGACAATCGGCAGCTTCACCCGTAGGAATGTCACCAAACTGCTCGCGCCAAGGTTGCGCGCCGCATCCTCCAATTCCTCGTCGATAGCGTAAAACGCCGCCTTGATCATGCGCAGCGAGAACGGCAGCTTGACCACCGTGTACGCCATCACAATCAGGAATCGCACGTTCTCGCGCATGTACAGGTTGTTGTTGAAAACATACCACACGCTGTCAGAGTTGAAGTAGGTGCGGTAGGAGTAGCAGATGAGAATGGTCGGCAGCAGCCACGGGAAGAGCAGGCAGTATTCAAGCACAGTGCTGCGCTTCTTGCCCTTGTTCTTGAAGATGTAGTTGACCGCAACAACGACGATAACACACGCCAGCGCCGCCGCAATCGCGGAGAGGACGAAGCTCAGCCGGATGCCGCCGACGGTATCCGCGTTGGCGAACAGACCGGAAATCGCGCCCGTTCGCGTTTTCAGCTTGCCGCGGTTGGTCAGGAACTCATAGTTCTGCTGACCGAAGAAGTTAATCAGCGTGAACTGATCCATAGAGAGCGTTTTGGAGCGAATTGCCGGATAATTCTGGAACGCGAACAGCACAATCATCACCACCGGCGTCATGTAGATGATGAACAGGACGTAGGCGTAGATATGCGCCAGCACGTTCGCGACCGGGTTGCTAATCTTCTGCTTGACCAGCTTCGCCTTCGTTTTGCTGACGGAGAGGTAATGCCCTTTGCGCTCGTAGGAGGACAGAACGGTCAGCAGGATGATGGTGAACATCGCGAGAATGATGGACAGCAGCGCGGCGCGCGCCTGCGGGAAGGCCTCGTCCGCTGTGGATGAGCCGGCCAGACGCACGATCTCGGGGTTGATGGAGTCGTAGCCCAGCAGCGTGGGGGCGGTCATGGCGCACAGACCCGTGATGAACGTCATGACCGTGAGGGAGAAGAGCGTCGGAATCAGCGTCGGAAAAACGACCTTCAGCAGCACCTTGAATGGCTTCGCGCCGAGGTTGCGCGCCGCTTCCACCGTGTTGTAGTCAATGCCGCGGATGGCGTTGCGCAGGAACAGCGCGTGGTTGCTCGTGCAGGCGAAGGTCATGGTGAACAGCACCGCGTTGAAGCCGGAGAACCAGTTCTTGTCCATGTTGGGGAAAATCCCGGAGAGCCACGTCGTCATAATGCCGTCGCTGTCATAGAGGAACAGATAGCCCGTGACCAGCGCGACGCCGGAGTAGATCATCGTGGTCATGTAGCCGAGGCGCAGGATGTTCGCGCCCTTGATGTCGAAATACTCCGTCAGCAGCACGATGCTGATGCCAACGATATTCACCGTGATGACGAGGCAAACCGCCAGTTTCAGCGAGTTCAGGACATAGCTTGGCATGTTGCCCGCGAAGAAGAAGCGGATGACCGCCAGCGGGTCGATGTTGCCCGCACTGTCCGTCGTCGTGAAAATCTGCGTGATGGTGTTCAGGCACGGCAGGAGCATGAAGCCGAAAAACAGGTAGACGAAGAACGCAACGCCGAACACTTTGCCAAGCATCCCCAGCGTCAGTTTGGAGGATTTTTGCGTCATATTGCTTCCTCCTGTCATTGCGCGTCGTAGGACATGACGTCCGTAGGCTTCATGGCTACGGTCACTTTTTCGCCCGGCGCGTAGATGTTGATGCCGTCGTTCTTTTCAATTGCCTTCAAAATCTGGCTGCCCACATCGATGTAATACTTGATGTACAGACCGTAGTACTCGATGTTCTCAATCACGCCGTCGATGAGGATTTCGTCGTCGCGCCTGGGCTTGTTGACGTGCAGGCGTTCCAGCCGGATGAAGTGATTCTGCCCTGCTGCCAGCTTCATCTGCGCGGCAATCGGCGCTTCGACGCGGTTGATGTCGCCGATGAAGTTGCACACGAACTCGGTGGTGGAGTGGTTGTAGACCTCGTTGGGGGTGCCGATCTGCTCGATGACGCCCTTGTTGAACACGGCGATACGGTCGGACAGGGTCAGGGCCTCCTCCTGGTCGTGGGTGACGTAGATGGTGGTGATGCCGAAGTCCTTCTGCATCTTCTTCAGCTCATTGCGCAGCTGCACGCGCAGCTTGGCGTCGAGGTTGCTCAGCGGCTCGTCCATGCAGATGATGGCGGGGCCGGTGACGAGGGCGCGGGCGATGGCCACGCGCTGCTGCTGACCGCCGGAGAGCTGGCTGACCGCCTTTTTGAGCTGCTCGTCGGACAAATCGACCTTGCGCGCAATTTCCCGCACCTTCTGGTCGATTTCCGGCTTTTTCAGCTTTTTGAGCTTCAAGCCGAAGGCGATGTTGTCGTACACGGTCATCGTCGGGAAGAGCGCGTAGCTCTGGAACACGATGCCGATGTTGCGCTTCTCAATCGGCACATGGGTAATGTCCTGATTGTTCACCGACACCGTGCCGGAGACAGGCTCAATAAAGCCGGTGATGGTGCGCAGGGTGGTCGTTTTGCCGCAGCCAGACGGGCCGAGGAAGGTGAAGAACTCCCCTTCCTTCACGTTCACGTTGATATTGTGCAGCGCCTCAAAATCGCCGAATTTGACCACAATGTCCTTGAGTTCAATCATGGGCGACAGCTCCTTACTTTGTGATTCGCAGAATTTTGCACAGGCAAATCATGCTATAAAAAGATGGCGAGCCCGCGTAGGACTCGCCATCCGGGGTTCAAATCCGCTTCTTTGCCGGATGAGAATTTGGGGGAATTACTGCGCCGCCTGCGTCATCACAGCCCAGTTGACATTGTCCCAATCGGGTTCCGCGGGTGCCTGACTTGCGTCGGCCCAGTAGAAGCCGAGGTTGGTCATGATGTTGGTCCATTCGCTGGAATGCGCCGCGACATATTCCGCATAGGTCATGTCGGTGCCTTCGACGGTCTCCAGCGCGCAGTTCTTCAGCTGATAAATGGCGGGGATTTCGTCGCCGTAGACGTTCTTCACAGCCACTTCGTTGCAGGGGAAGGAGTCGAATTCGTCAGACCATTCCGTCTGCGTTTCCGCAGAGCCGAACCATTCCGCGAACGCCTTGACAGCTTCCGTCTGTTCGGGCGTACGGTCAGCACGGTCAAGGATGCCGATGTATTCCGCGATGTAGTAGGTGCCGTCGTCAATGTCCACAACGCCCCAGTTTTCGGGGGTGGTCGTGCCGGTCAGCGGGACAGAAGAGCTGTCCGCCGCGGAGTCAATCTTGCCATACAGGGAGGAAGAGTAGAACGTGGACACCTGCACGTCGCCGCGGTTCAGCGGGTCAAAGCCGTAGCTGTCGCCGGTGTAGGAGCCGTTCGCGCAGTACTTCCACAGCATCTTCCAGCCATCCACGGAAATGCCGCCGGCGGGGCTGGTCGGATCAGTGAAGGCGTACAGCATGGCGCTGTTGATGTTGCTGTTGGTCGTACCGCCGACCTTGCCCTGACGATACCAGTGATAGCCGCAGTCGACAATATCAGACCAATGCTGGAAGTGGAGCGCTTTGCCATTCGTGCCCTTGTCGTCATTGCGGGTAGAGCATCAGCACGTTCTGCACGACGAGGCCATACGCCTTGCCGGGGTAAACGTACTTGCCGACTTCGCCCGCCCAAGACGGCGTCCAGTCCATCACCTTCAGGTTCTCATAGGTGCCGTTGACCAGCTGAGACCAGCGGGTTTCGTTCAGACCAAAGATGATGTCGCCGTCCTTGCTTTCGTTTGCCTTCTGGATAGCGGCGTTGTCGCCGGAGATGACAGAGTTATCGTCGATGGAGATGCTGAAGCCCGCTTCCTTGGCGGCATTGAGCAGCCAGTTCACGCGCTCGGTGGAGTTGGAGTTGGAGTAGATGCGGATGGTATAGCCGGAATAATCCTTCGTTTCCGCCATCGCGCCGCCCGCCAGCGTCAGCACCATGGCCAGTGCCAGCAGCATAGATACGAGTTTCTTCATTATAGGAACGCCTCCTCTTTCGAGATGCTGTTCTGCATCTCTGATTGTTTTTATCATACCACATTCAGCTTGTCTTGTAAATTCCTAATATGTTATTTTTATCACCATCTGGTTGCATTTTTTCCGTTTTCGCCCATGTTTCCGGATGTGAGCGGTAGTTTTATCACGGCATGTTTTCACGGATTGGAAAATTTGCGCACAAAAAACAGCACAGGGCGTTTATTCCCCATGCTGCAAAGAACCCTGCTTATCCCACCACACCCGGCACTTCATAGCGGATGCGCATCTTCGGCGCTTCCTGCAAGGTGGCGTAGTAGTTCGTCATCCAATCCGCGTGACCATCCTCGACATTCACGCCATCCGCAGGCGGCGCGAAGAGATTCAGCGTCAAATCCGCGGAAGTATCCAGCGGGGCGTCAAAGAACGCGCTCATCAGGTCAATTGTCTTGACGTGCGGCGCTTTGTAGAACCACTTGCCGTGCAATTCCACCATCAGCCCGATTTCCTGCTCCACGGTCATCTCGCAGAATTCCGGATTGCCCTCGAAGTGCAGCGGAATCGCCAGCCCGTCGGCATCCTCCGCGCCGCCCCAGCGCAGTTCAGCCGGGAAGGTTGCTTCCCCCATCTCCGTCATGCTCGGCTGGAAGTACGGGTCTTTGAGCAGCTCGCGGTACTGCGCCAGCATCGGCTGTTCAATGCCGACTGCCGGGTTGTTCGGGTCTTCAATTTCCAGCCCCAGACGCCCGCGGTCGCGGAACTGATAGAGGCTGATAGCCTTGAACCAGTCGGCTTTATGGTCGCGGAAAGTTTCGGCAAAGCGGATGACGCTCTCGCCTTGGTGTCTTGCCCCGGTCACGTCGCCGTCGGTGTTGAATTCCGCCGTCACCAGCGGCTTTGCGCCGAACTGCGACGATGCGCGCTCGTAGGTGCGGCGGAACATGTCGTAGTACATGCCGACCGAATCCGCCTTATACTGCCCGCCGCCGACTTCCGCCACGTCATACGGCCAGCCGTAATGGAGCGCGAGGTAGCAGTCCGCCGACCAGACGTCCGCCGCGCGGTACGCCACCGCAAACTCGTCCTCCTTCTCCAGCTTGCCGTCCGCCTGTGCGAAGCCCGCGCAGAACACCGTGCGGACGTTCGGAGCTTCCTGATGGATGATATCGGAGAAATGCGCGAAGAACTTGCCGACCTGCTCGTAGGTGAAGCGCTTATTATGCGTGAACCACGTTCCGCTGCACTCATGGTTGATGCGGATGGTCATGCGCCCATAGGGGCGAAGCATCCGGGCGACTTCGCGGAGTTCGTCGTCGGAGAGGGAGCAGTCGAGCGTCAGCGTGAGGGCGGCATCCTGCCCGTGGCGGCGAATATCCCGCATCTGTTCCCACGGCTGACCGTCGGCATTGAAGGGGAAATAATCATCATAAGGATAGTCCCACTGGAAGGTGATGTTCATGTCCTTGCACGCCTTGGAAATGCGCTGCGGCCACTGCTTATCGTGCGGGTAGTAGGTATACATGATGCCTATGGCGCGGTGCGGACGTCCGAGCTTATGCAGGATGTAGTCCTGATTGACGTACTCCGCGCGTTCGCTGCCGTCGCCGAGGTCAAGGGCGCACTGGGCTGCACCCAGATGGAGCTTCTGCATGGCGATGTTCCTCTCTTCTCGTCGTGTTGTTTATTTTCGTCGAATCTTGCACGGTCACCACGGGATCATTTTGATTCCCTTGAATCTACTTCATTTGTTAGGATTCTCACGCTACTGCCAAACTGAACTTCTTTTCTGGAAATATACCATGTTTTTCCATTGTCAGAACTGCCTTGATAGAAAAGAAATACGCGTCCATCATCATCACGGAAAGCATAAGGATGTCCGGATTCACTGCTGTTCCATGTGCCCGGCGCGCCGCATGGGATTAGCGGCTCATTCGATACGCGGCGGAAGAAGATGCCATCCTCGGATACTGCACAGCCGATTTGCTGTGGCGTGCAATTATAGGAGCCGCCGTAGAACAGGTATATTTTCCCGTCCTCTACGACCGTTGCGGGTGCTTCGACGCAATCGCCCTCCCATGCAAGTTCTGGCATAAGCAGACTCTGTTCTGCCAGCGGATGCCACGCATTCCGCCCAAAGTCAGAATCGATTTTTGCCCATGCGCCGCCAATTTTCTGGATGCGCATAGCATGGTCGCGCGTTGCAAAATACAGGTGTATTTTTCCGCCGAACACGCACACATCGGCATCAATAGCGCGCCCACAGCACCAGGTTGCCGCCGGATGAAACACAGGGTTCTCTGGATTCTTCGTGAAGTGAATACCATCCTGCGACCACGCATGGCAGATTGCATCCTTCTCCCAATTGCCATAGGTCTGATAGAACAAATGAATTTTGTCATTCAGCACAATGGCTCCTGGTGCGGCAATGCCGTTCGTCTCGCACAGCGCATCCTGCTCTATTTCGCCGCAGGGTGTCCAATGCTCCATATCGGCAGATTCCGCAATGCCGATGCCGAACCTTCCATCCTCATGCCTCAGGGAATAATAGAGCCAGTAACGGCTGCGATAGCGGACAACAGCCGGATCCTTGGCGAAACAAAGGCAATCTGTATTGGTAAACAGCATGACAAATCCTCCTGATCATTGTCGGATTCACAAGAAAGTTTCACGCAGAACTGCCTTATACTATTTCCAGATAAGAATGCGCCAAGATGCGCCGCGAATTTTTCATTCTGGCTAACGTGAATGAAACGCAGCGTAGCAGCGCTACGCTAAGTGGAATGAGCGGACGCCAGAAGGGAAAAGGCGCAAGCAGATGGCGCAGGTGAATCTGGAAATAGTATTAGATTTCCCGCGTCGCGTGCAGCAGCCATTCCGCCTCGTCCCCCGCCAGATACGGCAGAATCGTCTCCCGCACCTTGGCATGATAGGCATTCAGCAGCTTCTTATCATCCTCATTCAAATACCGTGCATCCACCGCGTCCAGATCGAACGGCACCATCGTCAGGTAGTCGAAATGCAGGAAACGACCATACGCATTCGTTTCGCCCTCACAGACGACCGTCAGGTTTTCGTGGCGGATACCGAACTTGCCCTCCAGATAGAAGCCGGGTTCGTCGCTCGTCACCATGCCGGGTTCCAGCGGGATGGGTGCGCCGCGCCAGTGGATGCGCTGCGGGCCCTCGTGGACGCTGAGCAGATAGCCGACGCCGTGGCCGGTGCCGTGGTTGTAGTCCATGTTCTCCTGCCAGAGGGGTTCGCGGGCGAGGTAGTCCAGATTCGCGCCCGTGCAGCCGTACTTCCAGCGCGCGTTGCCCAGATGCAGGTGTCCTTTCAGCACGAGGGTGAAGAACTTCTTCTCTTCGTCCGTCGTCTCCCCCATGGCAAAGGTACGGGTGATGTCGGTCGTACCCTGCAGGTAGTGCCCACCGGTGTCCGCCAGCAGCAGGGAGCGCGGCTCAACGGGGATGTTGGATTCCTTGGTGGGCGAATAGTGGACGATGGCGCCATGCGCACCGTAGGCGATAATCGGCGCGAAGGACGGGCCGATGTAATCCGGGCGTTCGCGGCGGAATTCTTCCAGTTTTTCCGCGACGCTCAATTCATCCATCGGGATTTTGCCGACATTGTGCTTCAGCCAGTACATCAGGCGCGTCACCGCCACGCCGTCCTGCACATGCGCCTTGCGGAAGCCCTCCACCTCGGTGGCATTCTTGACCGCCTTGGGCAGCTCGGTGGGGTCAACGTGGTCAATCACGCGCACCGACGCAGGCACGCACGCCCGAATCAGGCTGTTGACGACGTTCAGGTTCATCATCACCGTGGAATCTTCCGGCAGTTTCTTCGTATATTCATAAACGCAGGCGTAGGGGCGGATGGTCACGCCGTCCTCCTTGAGATGCGCCTGAATCTCCGTGCTGAGGATAGCGGGGTTGACGAACAGCACCGCATCGGTCATCGTCACGGCAGCAAAGGACAGCATGACGGGCGTGCAGTCCACATCGTTGCCGCGCAGGTTCATCAGCCAGCACACGTCCATCAGCGAAGACAAGACAAGCGTATCCGCGCCAAGGCTTTTCATTTCGCGGCGCACCTGATGCAGCTTCTCCTGACGGCTGCGTCCCGTCAACGACACAGGCAGCTCCCACGCGGGTTCTGCCGACAGTGCCGGGCGCTCCGCCCAGATTTCATCCAGCAAATCAACATCAGAGACAATTTTGCCCTGCTTCTTTTCCGCAATGCGCTGATAACCCTCGTACTGCCGCGCCGTGACGACTCTGCCGTCAAAGCCCAGCGTCTGACCGGCTTCAAGCGTCTTTTCGATGTACTCCGGAATCGTCGGGACACCCGGCTCGCCCATCTTGCACAGCTCGATGCCGCTGCCTTCCAGCTGCTGCCCCGCCTGCAGGAAATAGCGGCCATCCGTCCACAGACCCGCCCAGTCTGCCGTCACCACCAGCGTACCTGCGCTGCCCGTGAAGCCGGAAACATAGTGCCGCCCGCGGAAGTGCGCGCCGACGTACTCCGACGCGTGGAAATCATCCGTGGGGATGATATAGAGGTCAATGCCGTGCGCCTGCATGGCGCGGCGAAGCTCCGATAACTGCTGTCGCATAAAAATCTTCTTCCTTTCCTGATTCCGCCCGTTCACGAGTGGAATCGACTGTATCCAGCGAAATTATAGCACGAATGGACGATTTTCGCAAGGGAATTGACAGGGAGAACGTTTTCGGTGTAGAATAGACAGGTGCAAAACTTGAATGTCAGATAAGGTAAAGGAGGGATTTTGATGACGCCAGACACCTTGGAAGGCAGCATCCACGACCTGACGCAGAATATTCTCGCGGATTATACCGCCGGCCGCCCCATTGACCGCATCGAACCGTTCAACCAGCCAGACCGCGACGTGATTATCGCCCTGATTGGCAAGCTGCGGCGCATCGTCTTTCCGGGCTATTTCCGCGACCCCGCCTACCATGTGTACAGCGCGGCGCACTCGCTGTCCGCCCTCATCGAGGACACGGCGTACCTGCTGCAAAAGCAGATTGCGATTGCCTTGCGCTGCGGCAGCAGTGTGACGCAGGAGGCCGCCGCCGACATTGACCGGCAGGCGCAGGAGATGACTGTCCGCTTTCTGGAGAAGATTCCCGACGTGCGCGCACTGCTGGCGACCGACCTGCAAGCCTTCTACGACGGCGACCCGGCGGCGACAAGTCTGGATGAAATCATCATTGCCTATCCGGGGCTGCTCGCCATCACGGTCAACCGCTTGGCGCACGAGCTGTTTCTGCTCAAAGTGCCGCTGATTCCGCGCATCATGACCGAGTACGCGCACGGCCGCACGGGGATTGACATTCATCCCGGCGCAACCATCGGCAAGTACTTCTTCATCGACCACGGCACGGGCATCGTCGTCGGCGAAACGACCGTCATCGGCGATTCGGTGAAGCTGTATCAAGGCGTGACGCTGGGCGCACTCTCGACCCGCGGCGGACAGAGCCTGCGCGGCCACCGCCGTCACCCGACCATCGGCGACCGCGTGACGATTTACTCCGGCGCGTCCGTCTTGGGCGGCGACACCGTCATCGGGCATGACGCGGTCATCGGCGGCAACGCGTTCATCACGCACTCGATTGCCCCCGGAATGCGCGTGTCGGTGAAAAATCAGGAACTCGAAATGCGGATGATGAAGGACGTGAACTGGTGATGGTGGTCGGCATTCGCTTTGCCGCTGATGCGCCCGTTCGGACGGTGCTACAAGCGGTTCTGCCGATTTTTCCCACTGCGGATGTGGATTTTCTCGTCCGCGAATACTGGGTGTGCACCTTCGGAAACGGCTTGCCGGAGAGGCGATTCACCGCGCAGGAAATGCGGCGCGCAGTGGATGCCTTAACGCCGGATGAGCACGCGGAGCTGTTCACGATTTACGTCCTGCTGCACGATGCGCCTGATACGCCGCCGAGCAGCTGCGAGGACTTCTGCGCCCGCAGGTTTACAATGGCGTTTTATGCGTATGACGGGGACGGGTATGCACTGCTGGCGCAGAGCGAAGAGCAGGTGCGCGCGGTTATCGAGACGCTTCGGAAAGCGGTGGAAATCCGCAGTGTGGAAGCTGTTGAGCGCGAGACGCTGGCGCGGTGGGCATTTTGACTTTACAGCGCGATAGCAAAAACGGGATGCCCCATGCGAGCATCCCTTTTCCCCTATCAAAAAACGGGGGCGCATCCGCTGCGTCCCCCTATTTTTCTTACGCCCCGAAGTACCGCTTCAGCAGACCCGCGAACGCCTTGCCGTGACGGGCCTCGTCGCGCGCCATCTCGTGCACGGTGTCGTGAATCGCGTCGAGGTTCAGCGCCTTTGCCAGCTTCGCCAGCTCGGTCTTGCCCATCGTCGCGCCGTTCTCGGCTTCCACGCGCATTTGCAGGTTCTTCTTCGTGCTGTCCGTCACCACTTCACCCAGCATCTCAGCGAACTTCGCGGCATGTTCCGCTTCCTCAAAGGCAGCCTTCTCCCAGTACAGGCCGATTTCCGGGTAGCCCTCGCGGTGCGCCACGCGCGCCATCGCCAGATACATGCCGACCTCGGTGCATTCGCCCTGGAAGTTCTCGCGCAGGCCCTGAATAATTTCCTCCGGCGCGCCCTTCGCAACGCCCACGACGTGCTCCGCCGCCCATGCCATTTCGGCTTCCTGCTTGATGAACTTGCTCGCCGGCGCCTTGCAAACCGGGCACTGCTCCGGCGCCTTCTCGCCTTCGTAAACATAACCGCACACGCTGCAAACCCACTTCATATTGATGTTCCTCCTCAATTTATTCTGGCTTTTCAGCCGATTTTCCATTCATTTTGTCCGGCGTTTCCGCCTGAAAACAGTATACCCCGCTTTGAGGCAAAGTGAAACACCAAAATCAAATTTTTCTGCAACTTTTTTCGCTCTCCTGTGTTTTCGCTATATTCTTTGAGAAAACACAAAATTCTCACGCATAAAAAAAGGATTTTGCCACTTGGGGGGCGAATGAATAGAAAGAGTTTTTCTCGTGAAGGATAGAAGCAATCAAAGCGGATTCTGCTGAACCGCGCGTTCTGTCCCTTGCGAATTTCTCCGCTTGAAGGAAACCGGCACCAAAAGCCGCCGGGTACATACAACATTACGGGGAACGCTTCAGGATTTTTCGGCATTGGGGAGGAAAGATTCATGCAGGATTTGGTGGTCGTTGTCAATCTGAACGGCAGCGCGTGCCGGATGATGGCGCAGAAGCTCCGCGCGGAGCATTTTTACTGCCGGATTGTGTCGTCCGCCTGTGCTGCGGAAGATATCCAGCGCATGGGCGCGCGCGGCATTGTGCTGGCGGCAGGCGTCAGCGGCGAGGCGGCGGACGTGCCGTTCCTGATGGATTATCTGCAAACCGGGCTGCCAATGCTCTGCGTGGGCGATTCGGCGCTGTCGCTGTGCCAGACGCTGGGCGGCGAATTGAGCGAACCCGTGCCGCAGGACGGCGCGATGCAGATTCATCTGGACGCATCTGATGCCCTGCTGGACGGCATGGAGGACACCGACCGTTATCAGCCGACCGCGCGGTTTATGTCGCTGGACAACGCGCAGGCGACGCCGATTGCCACAACAGACGGCGGGATGCTCGGCTTCCACGCCAGCCGCCGCGACGTGTGGGGCTTCTCCTTCCAGCTGGAGCGGAACGACCCCTTTTCGAGTCATCTGCTCGTCAGCTTCTGTCAGAACATCTGCGGCTGCACCGCGTGGTGGACGAATCAGGCGCTGATTGACCGCGCCCGCGAGGAAATCGACCGCGCGGCGAATGGCGGCAGCGCGCTGTGCAGCTTGTCCGGCGGCATTGACAGCGGCGTGTGCGCCGTGCTGGGCAACCTTGCCATCGGACACAAGCTCCACTGCATTTTCATCGACACCGGATTGCTGCGCAAGAATGAGTCTGAGCAGGTGATGGCGTATTATCACGACAATCTGGGGCTGAATCTGCGGCGAATCGACGCACGCGAGGAGTTCCTGACTGCGCTTGCCGGTGTCAGCGACCCGGCGGAAAAGGAGCGCATCGTCACCGAACGGCTGATGTCCATCCTGAGCCGCGAGGCCGCCGCAATTGACGACATCCGCCTTGTCATTCAAGGCACGAACGTCACCGACACGCTCTACCGCCCGCACACGGGCAGCACCATCGACGGTCTGCCGATTATCGAGCCTGTTCGCGAGCTGTTCAAGGACGAAATCCGGCAGGTCGGGCAGGAGCTGGGGATGCCCGCCGTGCTGGTCAATCGGCAGCCCTTCCCCGGCAGCGGCTTAGCGTCGCGCATTATGGCAGATGTGACCGCCGAGCGCCTTGACATTCTGCGCGAGGCGGACGACATTTTCCGCCACGACGTTGAGGACAGCAACCAGAACAAGCGCCTATGGCAGTATTTCGCGGCACTGGCGCTCTCGCCCTTCCCCGACGGCGGCTATGTCGTGACGCTGCGGGCAGTTCAGACGGCGGAGGGCGCGGCCGGAAACACAGCGCGCTTCACGGCGGATTTGCTGGAGCGCGTGACGGCGCACATCCTCGCGCAATGCCCGAAAGTCCAGCGCGTTTTCTACGACCTCACGCCCAGCAAGTCCTACAAGCGGGCGAATCTGTGATTTCCATGCGGTCTGTTTCGGCAGACCGCTTTTCGTTTGCCGTCAAATTTCCATCCATCGGATTTCCTTCACCTCAAACCACTTCTCAACTTCCCGCTCAATGCGTTTTTTCGTCCGCGCGCCGATATTTTCAAACGGCATCAGTTCCACCTTGCCGTCCTTCTCCCGCCAGCGCGCCACAATTCGCCCATCCGCCAGCACCGTCGGATGCACAATGCCCGTCAGGTTAAACACGCCGCGCAAGTGCTCCGGCGGCAGAATCGGGTTATCCTCCTTGCGGTAGCCCAGCAGCATTGGGTCAAAGCCGGACAGCAGGCAGACGTGCGGCATCTCCCCCTCCGGCGCGTCTTTGGTGGCGTAGTACATCCGCCCATCCACGCTGATTTCCCGCGCGTCGAGCTGCTTCAGCCACGCTTTCACCTTCGTCTGCGGCACGCGGAAAAAGTACGCCGCATCCCGCAGCGACGCCGGGCCGTAGTGCGTGAAGTAACGCCGCGCCAGCGTCAACTCCGCTTCCGCCGCGTCCATCGGTGCAAATGGCGCACACAGACGGTACGCTTTCTTCTCCTGCACCTGCGCACAAATCACACCCAGGAGCGACAATTCGCCAATCACGCCGCCCCAGCCGTGAAAGACCATCTTCTCCTCGTCCGCCGTCATCCCCGCCGCCTGACATGCCTGCCGCAACCCCTCGCGCGTATCGTTCCCCGACGCGATTTCCTGCACCATCAGCTGCGCAAACGCCTTCTCGCGCTCCGGCGGCAGCGCGCAGCCGCATTTCGTCATCCACCCATACCACGGCGTATCGCACACGTCCTCCGCCGTTCCCTGCTGATGGACGTACAGCGGCAGATCGCTTTCTGGAATCAGGTGGAGCGTCCCGCGCAGCGTCCACGTTTTCAGCAGACCGGAAAAATCGCTGCTGCCCGTCCGGCTTTGCAGGGTATAGAGCGCATTGCGGAGGATTTGCGCCTGTGCGCCGCATAAATCCGCCGCGATTTCGGCATTCGAGGCGCGCTGCGTCAAGAGGTGCTGCCCGCCGAGACGGCAGCGAATCAGTTCCTTTATGTCGATAGAAATCGCCCCCCATTGTCCATCAGTATACCATATTGCCTGATTTTTCGGAAGGCGAACACGCAAAAAAAGCCCCCGCCGGCGCGAACCGGCGAGGACTCCTTGCAACAGTTTTGTCAGGTGCGTTGGGGGATTAACCACGACGCGCTGCATAGCACTCGCTGCAGTAGACAGGGCGATCTTCCCTGGGCTGGAAAGGAACCTTGGTGGGCTTGCCGCATTCAGCGCACACGGCGTCGAACATCTCGCGGGTGCCACCGGCAGCAGGGCGGCTGGCCTTGCGCGCCTGACGGCACGCCTTGCAACGGGTAGGCTCGTTCTGGAAGCCCTTCTCGGCGTAGAATTCCTGTTCACCGGCAGTGAAAACAAATTCATTGCCGCAGTCTTTGCAAACCAGCGTCTTGTCAGTGTACATGGTATTGGAACCCCTGAATGATTTAGAATAGGCGAACCTTCGGCTGACCTGGTCTTTGACCCCACACTCGCCGTCTGGGAGGTTGCTCAACGCATCGTGCGCCCTCACGCACTCCTCTCGAAATGCTTCCGCATTCCGGACGGACTTACCTCTAAACCGCACCATGCTCCCCGGCGCTTTGGCCGGATTACGTGGACCGCTTGGCCTGCGACTGGCATCGGCTTGCAACCACAGACCCGAAGGATTCAACCGCGCTCATTATACCTGAGAATTGAAAAAAACGCAAGACATTTTTGCAAAAAACTGATGATTTTTTCCTGTACTGCTCACTCTGCCGAAAGGCAGCGCACCAGCACGACCTCTGGGCGGTTGAAGATGCGCGGCAGTCGTGTCCGCACAGCCAAGCCGCGGCTGACAATCAGCGTCGTGCCGTCCTGAGTATACGCCCCGCCCGCCAGCTTCGGGAACCACCCCTGATTGGGCGCGTACAGCCCGTTCAGCACCCCCGGAATGCGCACCTGCCCGCCGTGCGCGTGACCCGACACCACGAGGTCGAACGGGAATTGCGCGTACTTCGCCAGCAGCTCCGGGCGATGCGCCAGCAGGACGGTGAAGTCCGCTGAATCCACGTCTTCGAGCGCCTGCCGGATCTGCTCTTCCGTGTCCGGTGCGCCGCTGAACACCATCTCATACGGGTCAGGGATGCCGCACAGCGCAATTCGCTGCCCGCACACTGTCAGGACGCCTGACGACATCCGCAGCACCGTCACCCCCGCTTCCTCCGTCTGCTGATAGAGCGCGTCCATCTCGCCCGTCCACGCCTCGTGGTTGCCGGACACATAGTAGCACGGGTACTGCGCGCTCAATTGCCGCATCAGCGATAGCGTCCGCTCCGTCGGACGATTGGCGGTGTCGTCATCGAACATATCTCCAACCATCAGCACAGCATCCGGCGCACAGGAAGCAACCATCGCCGCCACGTCGTCCGCATTATCAGACGAATGGAAGTCCGTGACGACCGCAAGCCGCACCTCCGCCGTCAGCTTCGGCGACGCGACCGTGTATGTCCGCAGAATCAGCCGCTCATCCAGCGCAATTAGCGTCAGAATGACCAGAATCGCCAGCACAGGCAGAATCCACCGATGCTTTTTCCGCATTTTCCCTCCAAACGCAACAGACGCCGGGAATCTCCTCCCAGCGTCTTGCATCAATCAAATATTGTCAAAGAAAGGCGTGCCATCCTCATTTCGGAGGATGCCATCCTCGAAATGCAGCGGCAGCGGCTTGGCAATCATGTACTTGAGAATCTCGTCCATGCGCACGCTCTCTTGGAACGTGACCAGCGAGAAGCTCACGCCGTGCTTGTGCGCGCGCCCGGTTCGGCCGATACGGTGCAGGTAATACTCGTTTTCGGCGGGCAGATCAAAATTGATGACTGCCTCCACGTCATCGACGTCAATGCCGCGCGCCGCCACGTCCGTCGCAATCAGAATGGGGAATTTTCCGCGCCGGAAGTCGTTCATGACCACATTGCGCTGGCTCTGCTTCACGTCGCCGTGGATGCACTCCGCCTGATAGCCTTCCTTTTTGAGGCGCTCGGTCAGCCGGTCGGTCATAAACTTCGTGTTACAGAAAATCATGACGCGCTGGTAGACATCCGCATCCAGCAGATACAGCAGATGGTCAATCTTCTTGTTCTGTTCGGTCGAAATGACATACTGCGCAATCTGCGGCCGATCCTGCTTCGTCGCTTCTACGGTAACTTCAATCGGGTCATGCTGATATTTCCACGCAATCGTCAGCACGTCCTGATTCGTCGTCGCGGAGAACAGCACCATCTGCCGCTCGTCCGGCGTCGCCTCGATGATGCGCGTCACGTCCTTGACAAAGCCCATGTTGAGCATCTCGTCCGCCTCGTCCAGCACCATCGTGTGGACGGCATTCAGATGGACGTTGCCGCGGTTCATGTGGTCAAGCAGACGACCGGGGTTGCGACGAGAATCTGCGGTTTGCGCTTGAGCGCGGGCAAGCTGCTTGGGAATCGGCTGTCCGCCGTAGAGCACAGCAATGCGGCAGCCCCTTGATGTACCCAGCCAATTTGGTCAGTTCATCCCCGATTTGCAGCGCCAGTTCGCGGGTTGGCGCAAACACCACTTCCTGAACTTCTGGTCCATTTAAGCTGCACATATTCGAGCATCGGAATGCCGAACGCGCAGGTTTTTGCCCGTGCCGGTTGGCGCGATTGCGTTCACGTCCGCGCCGGACATCATCAGCGGAATCGTCTTCGCCTGCACGGTCGATGGCGTCGTGAACCCCATGTCTTTTGATGGCGCGCAGCACTTCTTTGGACAAATCCATCTCTTCAAACGAAGGGGGGAAGCTGGTTCGTTTCGGACAAAAATTTGCTCCTTCC
>VOFJ01001284.1_pt1 | contig 81596 bp, 121 predicted proteins | sample 5384081 | NCBI WGS metagenome assembly VOFJ01 (sample SAMN12384729, study PRJNA508395) | human gut metagenome | isolation source: healthy gut I | host: Homo sapiens | reverse complement strand
CTGAAACTCTGTGACATGCGGAAGGATGCCATTACCGAAATGATGCAGAAAAAAGTGACGGCAGTCGGTTTCGATATTTTGAAAGACGGAGAGGGGTATTATCCGGTTGGTCCGGATTATGAGTGAGATTGCCGGTAATTCGGCCATCATGATAGCCAGTGAATATCTTAATAATTCGCGGGGAGGTAAAGGGATTGTTTTGGGAGGTATCAGTGGGATTACGCCGGCGGAAATCGTTATTCTGGGAGCAGGCACCTTGGGTGAATTCGCTGCCCGTGCAGCCTTAGGCCTGGGAGCGACCGTGAAAATCTTCGATCATTCGGTCGAGCGTCTCCGGAAGCTGAACGAGGTTTTGGGACAGCGGGTATTTACCTCTGTTTTTCATAAACCGGTATTGGATAAAGCGTTGGCTTCGGCCGATGTGCTTATCGGAGCTATGCGTTGTTTCGATAACGGAGAGAATACCGTTGTTTCGGAAGCCCAGGTGAGGTTGATGAAAAGAGGAGCGGTGATCGTGGATATGTCTATCGATCATGGCGGATGTATTGAGACAGCGGGTCCGACGACTCACGAAAAACCGGTGTATACTTATGAAGGAGTAATCCATTTACTGTGTTCCGAACGTATTGTCGCGGGTAGCCCGGACTGCTTCGATCGCTTATAGTAATGTTTTCTTACCTATGCTTCAGCATATTGCCAGGCAAGGAGGATTTACCAATGCCATCCGGATGGATGCAGGGTTAAGGGAAGGGGTTTATCTTTATAACGGAATTTTGACTAAGAATGTGATTGCGGATAAGTTGGGCTTGATAGCCAGAGATATAAATTTATTGATCGCTGCTTTGTAAAATCGGGGCAGATGTCGGTTAGTTGGATGTGGTTATGAAATTTTTTCTGATTATTTGTGGTGTGCTCGTCGGAATGATGGGCTGTTCTTCAAAATATTATATGAGGAGGGGGATCGTATGGCGGAGACCGGACGATTTTATAAGGCCGGATCGAAATACGAAAAGGCTTATCATAAAACAAAATCCAAAGATTTTCAGGCACTTGCAGCGATAAAGGCTGGGCAGGTAAATCAAAATGTAAATCGGCTGAAAGAAGCTTACAACTGGTTGAGAAAAGCCGAAAGAGCCAATCCGCAAATGCCTGAAATCTATCTGAAAGTGGCTCAGCTTGCGGTGATGAACGACGATACCGCTACGGCGAGGGAATATTATCGTAAACAAGAAGCATTGTTCGGTGATGGAAAAGGAAACGATGGCCTTTATTATCTGGAACAAGTGGATAACGATCTGAGAGAACAAGGGCGTTACCGGATAGCTTTGAAGCGGGAGTTTAACTCCAGGTACAGCGATTTCGCTCCGGTGTATGTGCCGGGGATACGACCCGGGTTTTATTGGCTTCTACGCGCAAACCCGATCCGAGAAAAAAGAGAATAAAGACAGACCCGGTTACCGGCGAAGGGTATAGCCATATCTACGGGACGAGGTATGTGCAGGAAATCAGATCTACGGATAAACAAGGTAAAGTGAAGGTAAAGCGTTTTTAAGGAACCACGATGGTTGCAACCGGAATTGCAGAAAAGATTCTATTTATTCCAACCGGAGTGAAGGAGTCATGTGCTTTGCTCCCGATGGGCGTACACTTTATTTCACCTCTTCACGTATGATCAAAGAGAGCCAGGTAGGTACCCGTATTTATAAAGTAATCCGGCAAGCCGCTAATTCCGGGGAGGAAACCGAAAAAAAAGAATGGGTAGCGTTTCTTTAGCCGGTATTTGCGGGGATTCTGTTTCTATCGGACATCCGGCATTGACTCCTGACGGATTACGGTTGTATTTTGTCACCGATCAGCTGCCCGGAGGGTTCGGAGGAAAAGATATCTGGTATGTGGACAGGCTGGAGGAAAAAATGGGGGCAACCTCAGAATGCAGGCGAATTGATCAATACGGCCGGGGACGAGATGTTTCCTTATGTGAGAGAGAATGGAGAGTTTTATTTTGCTTCTAACGGGCATTATGGTTTTGGGGGATTGGATTTGTATAAAGTGGGGAATGTAGCTGGAAAGGAGGTTATCGTTCATTTGCCTGCACCCTTAAATTCTTTTTGCAGATGATTTCGGTATTGCCTTTAAACCGGGAACGGAGGACGGTTTGCTTACTTCAGGGACGAAGCGGTCGAAAAACGATCATATTTATCGTTTTAGTTTTATACCGCAACAATTGAAAATCAATTTATTGACAGTCAATACAGTGACCGAACTTCCGATAGCCAAAGTAAATGTTACGGTTACTGCCGATAATGGAGAAGTCTCTTATTTAGAGACGGATTCACTGGGAAGGGCAGAAATGGAAGTCGTTTCTGATTGTGAGTATGTATTTGTCACCGACCATCCCCGTTTCCTGAAAGGGAAGGGACTGGTATCGACTTATCGGGAAAAAAGCCGACCGGCTTTATGAATTACAGATCGGGATGCAGCCGATAGAAAAACCGATCGTCATACCTAATATCTATTTTGATGTGGCTAAATGGGAGTTACGTCCGGAGGCACGACAGAATCTGGAAGAATTATTGACTATTCTGGAGGATAATCCGAATATAACACGATAGAGTTGTCCGCTCATACGGATATGGTGGGGGAAACGACGAAGCTAATCGGATTTTATCCGAACACCGGGCTCGGGCTGTGGTCGATTATTTGATCGGGAAAGGGGTGTATTGGGACCGGCTTGAAGCGAAAGGATACGGGGAAACTCAACCCCGCCAAATCAATGAAAAGGATGCCCGTGAATATCCGTTCTTTAAAGTCGGGGAGGTATTGAACGAAAGGTTTTTCGGCCGTTTGAGAGGAGAGCAACGGGAAACGGCCTTTGCAATTGAATCGGAGAATCGAGTTTAAAGTATTGCGTACGAATTATAAGCCGGGACCGAACTCTTTATTCAATCCGAACCAGATGGCTGTTGCTGCTGAAGAAGGAACTAAAAAAAAATCGGAGAGACTCAGTTGAGGGAATTAAGGGCGGTAAAAGGCCGTTTTTACTTTGCAGTTGGGCGTATTTAAAAATGTACCTGCTGTCCTCAATCAGTTTCGGGTAGTGTTTACAGGAGAAATTAAGCCATGGGGTTGTGCGTTATTGTACCGGTGTATACGATACCCGTGAAGAAGCACAACAAGCTGCTGCAGCTTTAAAACAAAAAGGGATCGGGTATCTGATTAAAGAATTCGAATTCAGCCATTGAACTATTTCAAAAAAGTCTTTCGTAACCGGTAATCGGGCTATTGCGGTTGTGTACTGTTCTTCGGAGGGCTCGGATTATTGATTGCATTTATATTGAATATAAGTATTCCCGGAAAAAATAAATCCTTTCCTGTTTAAAGGAGCCACGTGAAAGCGTGGTTTTTTTTTTATATAGAATAATATAGTCCAAAGTAGATAGAATAAAATTTTAGCTAAAATGAATAAATTGTATAATTCATTTGCTTTTTATCTAAAAATAGTTATTACCTTTGTTTCGGTACAAAGAGTTGTACCCAAGTTTGTAATAACATGATGTAAAGTTTAATCTTTTTCAATAGGAAGTCGGCAAAAACTTTTACGAAATAAGAGAAAGATGAACTGTATGTCGCGTAGAGATATGTGAGCGATACGTTTATCCTCTTATTTCTGGGACTGCCGACTCCACTATTGAGAGGTAGACTATCGGTCACTTCTATATCTTGGAGTGTGGGCATACAATGAAAAAAAGGTGAAACATGAAAAAGTATTAATCTGTCTAATCTACTTGCAGAGGGATTATTGACAGTGGTGTGTGAAAAGAATGATCTGGTGTGGACAGTTCCTTTCTCAGTAGAGCTTCATGCGCAAATTGTAAAGAATTATTGTCGAAATTTAAGATTTCGGATAGCTGAAAAAATCGATAAAAAATGCTGTTTGTTTTGAGGTTTTTAGGGATTTTTTGTATATTTGTAACATGAAAAGATATCGAAAAAACACAGTTTTTATCACTCCGGTACGTCCTACCGAACGAAAATTTATCCTTGATTCTATGATAGCTTCTTTCCGTATAGAAGGGATTTTTATTCCGGAAGCAAAAGTTCAGGCTATTTTATGCCCGGGTAAATGAAAACTCAAAAATAGTTTCTATAATTCTTTGCATCGGGGAGATAATTTTTTTCGCTGACCCGCTGGTACGGCAACGACGTAGTCCCTGAAATGTATTTTATCGAACCTTAATCCTTCATAGCCTTGTTTGCGTACCATTAGATTCGCCAGGATACGGGCCGTCCGGCCATTTCCTTCCCGAAAGGATGGATGAAAAGCAATTCTCCGTGGACGATGGCTACATCTTTGGCTAAAAAGAAGCCTTATCGGGATAAGTATCGGGTAATTTTTTCAGAATTTCATCTTCAAAAATTGCATGCTCTGTGGTATAAACAGAGCAGAAGGGAAGAGGAATCCTCCTTTCGACATATTGACCGTCCGGTATCTTCCTGCAAAGGTGTAGAGTTCTTTCAGAGCCAGTTTATGTATATTGCGGATATATTGACAGTCGAAACGAGTGGCGGTAGTCAGTGTTTCGGTCAGCATGATTTCAGCTAACAGGAAATCCTTCGAATTCTGCTTCTGCAATCTCCCCGGGACGGGTTAAACCGAGCCGGTTAGGCAGACATTGGCTTTCTTCTTCATTTGTCGTATACTTGCTCATGACAAAATAGCTGAATAGACTGCTGTAAATATAAGTATTTTTCAGGACTTATTTTTCAGATGCTTATCTTTATAACCGCTTATACTTTATTTCCCCGAATTTTGTTTTTATCGAACTGCCGAATAGGAGATCATAGACAAAGGAGAGAAGCGGGTTATTCTAAAAATCCGTTTCAAAGACCCGGTGTTAAGACACCTCGTGTCGGAAATAAATCTGTATCTTTGTACAAATAAAACGATCGAACGATGAAATCAGATTATATTCCGGCCCCGATAGATGTCAGCGATATACAACTACCTTCGGAATTATGCAATTGGCCGAGATCATTGCAAAAAATGTACATGAAGTATGGGCTGCAGGCCGTTTGGCCGAAGGATGGAAATATGGTTCCGAAATGAAATGATATGCTTCGTACTCATCCCGGTTTGGTGCCTTATGAGGAATTGTCGAAACGGAAAAAAAGATTACGACCGCCGGACAGCCATGGAGACTTTAAAATTGATTCAGAAAATCGGCTTCGGGATAAAAAAGTGAAAAACTAAACGTTTTTCACTTCGACACCGATTCTTTTATATTCTTTGGTTAGGATATCTGCAAATTGTTCGATATCCAGTTTCTTGGCGATGATTTTTTTCCTTATCCAGGAGATACATGACCGGAGTAGAATCGATGTGATAGTATACCCTGAAATTAGTTTGATTCTGAGGATCCCAACAGTTGATGAAATCGAATAGTTCATGTTCGGTAACAAAATTTTCCCATTTTTCTTTATCGTTCTGAGTGTGTACGGCAAAAATACTTTGAAACCATAAGGTTTGAATTTATCCAGTAATCCTGTTTTGACCTGAGGTACCTGTTTTTTTTACAATGTCCGCAATCGGCTTCCCAGAAAAGCAATAACGTAAAGGGGCTTCGGTTTCATATAGACTGACCCAATCGCCGTCCATAGTCGGCAGCTTCAATTCCTGCGCTTTCAGGCCGATCAGATTATATTGCGTAAGGATCACTTCCCGTTCGATATTTTCGAGGGTCTTTTTGTCTACCAGTCGGCCTCGCCTGTCAGGTAATATTTTTTTGCCAGATATACAAAGGCGGCCTCCATTCCCATATACTTGTTCGATAGGGCATAATTGAAACAATAGCTTACCAGATAGCGGAACATGGCTTTACAACCTCTCGATTTTTCAATGATATTCACCGATTCTTTATAGACACTATCCGGAATCATCAATACTCTGGTATTGAAGAATTCGTCGAGCTTACTTTTTGAAAATAGGAGTGCGGATTAAAGTACTGTCCTGAAAATTAGTATTGTCCCAATAATGTGCCTTTGAAAAGAGGTATTCTTTTTTTGTATTTCAAAATCCCGGTTGGGGGGTATTTTCAGGTATTTCTTTTGAAAAATCAGGAGTAGGAACGGAGAGTGTAAAATTGGCGAAGGTAGCTAAAGCCGAGTTCGGAAATTGTTTGCAAAGTCCGGCGATATGATCACGGACTTCCTTATCGATCTGATCGAATCGGGCGGAATATTTCTTTTTTGCTTCGGGGCTTGTTTTTGCCGGATCTTTTTCCATGGCTTCTTTGATCTGCCGGCTTTTTGGGTTGCCGAAGTCATTACTTTTTGAAAACCCAGAAAAGCTGTATTTTCAGGCGAACCTTCAAAACGGATTTTATCTATGACCTGGAGGGTATCGGTTGTGATGGAAAAATTTTGGTTATCCCCGATCATAATATCGAAATAATTACTGGGGGAGAAAAGGAGAATATACATTCCCCGTGCCAGTTTTTTATTGTTTTTCTGGAAATATCCCGTACCGTTGCTATTGATTTGGGCCGTATGTACAGCGTAAACTTTTCCCTCGAAATAATTGGCGAGGATAACTTGTTTATTAGACATTTTGTGGAATATTCACCTGGATTTTATATCCCTGTGCAAACGAACCGACGGACTGAAAGCACAGTCCGCATACCAAAAAGTAAGAATAAATTTTTCATATTCATCGAATTATACACACACCTAAATACCCTTTCGGGCTATACTTAGTTCTTGAAATAATCGGCGATCACCTTGTCGGCTGCTTCAAAGCCCAACCGGGAAGCGATCTCCAGGTCTTTTTAAAGCTTCCTCGGATTGGTAGAGTGCCATTTTAGCAATGGCCCGGTTATAATAGGAACGGGCACTCGAAGGATCGATATCGATCGCTTCGGTGTAATCCCTGACCGCTGCTTCTAGTTGGCCTTGTTTCTGCAATACTACTCCCCGATTGAAATACAGAGCACTGGAATTCAAACCGAATTCTTTTGCCTTCGCAACTTCTAAATCGACATTTTTTCCGAGGCGCAGGGCTTCGTTATAATCTTTTAAAGCCCCTTCGAGATCGTTCATCCTGAACCGGGCTATTCCCCGGTAATGGTAAGCCTGGATAAAAATCGGGACGCAGGCTGATCGTCTGGGAATAGTCCTGAATGGCATTGGCATAAATACCCAGATTTTCATAAAGAATACCCCGGTTAAAATAAGCATCTGCATGATCCGGATAATTGGCTATGACATAGTTGAAATCTGCTAAAGCTTCTTTGTAACGGCGGGTATTGGCATACGAAATAGCCCGGTTGTCATAAACCGGAAACCAGGTATTGTTTATACTCAGAGCGTTGTCGAACTCGGTAATCGCTTGCTCATACAGGTTTTGTTTCATATATTCCAGTCCACGCTTATTAGCCTGTTTCACTTTACTGTTACAGGCTGTCAGGAAAATTACTACTATAAGCAATAATTGATATCTCATTGGAATATGATTTTCTATACACTATTCGGGCAGATGCCCAACGATTTGACAAAAAGTTAACGAATCGTCCTGAATAATTAAAACATTGATTCTATTTTTCTCTCTCTTTTCCCATATAATTTCGGGATTAGATCCGCCCGATGGATTCTACGGAGCAGGGTCATGATCTGTTCCCGGAATTCTCTTTTTATACCAAAAGAAAAACATGTTTTGTTGTTTTTTTTTTTTTCTGATTTTGCTGTGTCGATTTTTTGCAGCGAATAGGGGTGATAACCGGAATAGTAAATGGTGGTCGCCACAGTCATCGGCGTGGGGGTAAAGTCTTGCACCTGTTCGAGTTTAAAAATCCAGAGCTTTTGTGGCTACAGCTAATTCCGCCATATCTTCAGGGGCGGCAACCCGGATGAGAGGAGATAAAATAAGGAATGATTTGTTCGTTCAAACGGTGTTTTCGGTTAATCTCATCGAAAATCGATTTCAGTTGCTGGAACAAACCGAAAGCAGGTTTGCGCATCAAACCTAACACTGTAGGAGAACAATGTTCGGGAGCAACTTTGAAACGTCCGGATACGTGGTGACGAATGACAGTCTCAAGATATCGTCTATTCGTTTTTATCAACTTCTTTATTTCCTGTATCACTTAAACACAAATCATACCGGATCCCGGAACCGATAAAGCAATGTTTGATGCCGGGAACCTGACGGGCCTCTTCGTAAATTCGTAATAAGGGTCCGTGGTCTGTATTCAGGTTTTTACATACGGTCGGATAGGCGCAGGAAGCCCGTTTACACAACCGGCAAATTTCCTCATTTTTACCTTTCATGTGATACATATTGGCCGAGGGGCCTCCCAGGTCGGTAACGGTACCTTTAAAGTCGGGCATGGCGGTGATTTGTTCCAACTCTTGCCGTATCGATTCAGGAGAGCGCGAAACAATGAATTTTCCTTGATGGGCAGAGATGGTGCAAAAGCACATCCCCCGAAGCATCCCCGGTGCAAAGTCACGGAATGCCGGATCATATTATAGGCCGGAATTTCTTTCCCTTTGTAACGGGGGGTGAGGCAGACAATTGAACGGTAAAGCATAGACGGCATCGAGTTCCCGGGTAGTCGGCGGAGGATAAGGAGGATTGACAATCACTTGCCGGTTATCTACGGGCTGAATCAGACGGGCCGCTTCGATACTGTTCGATTCTTCTTCGATATACCGGAAATTTTCGGCATGGTGTTTTTATTACTCAGACAAGATTCGTGGGAGTGTAGAATGATCGTTCGCCACTTTTTATTGGTCGCGACAGTTTCATCACCGGCTCTCAGGACGGCGGTCTGTGGTATGTTGGTCAGATTGCGGAAGGGGGAATTCCTTTTTTGCATCAACCGGCAAATATCGGTCAACGGTTTTTTCTCCCATACCGTAGATCAGCATATCGGCTCCACTATCGATCAGGATAGAGGGTTGTAAGGTATCCTTCCAGTAATCGTAATGGCTGAGACGGCGTAAAGAAGCTTCGATTCCTCCGATAATCACCGGGGTATCGGGATATAGTTTTTTCAGGATACGGGTATAAACGATCGAAGGCATATCGGGACGTGCACCTGCCCGTCCATCCGGGGTATAGGCATCGTCCGACCTCCGGCGTCTGGCAGCAGTATAATGGTTGACCATCGAATCCATACTTCCGGCACTGACACCGAAGAACAGACGGGGGAGTACCTAGTTTTCGGAAATCCCTTAAATCATCCTGCCAGTTGGGTTGAGGCACCAAAGCGACTTTCAGTCCCAGAGATTCCAGTAATCTTCCTACGACAGCTCCTCCGAAAGAAGGATGGTCGACATAGGCATCTCCTGAGAACAGGATGACATCCGGAACATCCCAGCCTCGTTCCTTTACTTCTCTGACAGAAGTTGGAAGCCATTGTAATGTTTGCGTCGTATTCATTCATTTGAGATATTGCGCAAAGATAACTAATTTTTTGTACCTTTGCCCTCCCCAAAGTTGAAAACCTCGGTGACCGAAGAGCGTCTTTGGGTATTTTTAGATGTTTTTGACGATATGAAAAAAGTAAATATTATCAGTCTGGGGTGTTCGAAGAATCTGGTCGATACCGAAATGCTGTTGAAACAACTGGATCAAGCAGGCTATGATACTGAAACCGATGTAGAAAATTCGGATGCAGAGGTGGTTATTGTGAATACCTGTGGATTTATCGGGGATGCGAAAAAGAAGAATCGGTAAATACCATTTTGGAACAAGTGGAACGGAAGAAAGAAGGGATTGTAGAACAAGTATATGTGATCGGTTGTTTATCACAACGTTATGGAGCAGAACTTCAAGAAGAAATTCCAGAGGTTGATGCTTTTTCGGTAAGTTCGATTGGAAAGGGGTATTGGAGCGGATGGGTGAACATTTCGACGAGCGGATCCGTAATCAACGGGTTTTAACTACACCGGACCATTATGCTTATCTGAAAATTTCGGAAGGATGTAACCGCACTTGCTCTTATTGTGCTATACCGATCATGACCGGAAAACACAAGTCCAGGGATTTTGAAGAATTGCTGGAAGAATGCCGGGCATTGGTAAAGGGGAGTCAAGGAAATTTTGGTGGTCGCTCAGGACTTGACTTATTACGGTATAGATTTGTATGGAAAAAATCGGTTGGCAGAACTGATCGGGCGGATTGCAGATATAGAGGGCCTGGAATGGATTAAGCTGCATTATGCTTACCCGGCCGGATTTCCGTTAGAATTGTTAACGGTGATGCGTGAACGTCCTAATGTATGCAAATACCTGGATATCGCCCTGCAACATTGTAGTGATCATATGCTGCAACAGATGCGAAGAGGCATATCTAAGAAACAAACCATAGAACTGATACGTAAAATCCGGCAGGAAGTACCTGGGATATTTATCCGTACGACTCTAATGACCGGACATCCCGGGGAGACTGCCGAAGACTTTGAGGAACTTTGAATTTGTCCGGGAAATGAGGTTCGAACGCTTGGGAGTATTCCCTTATTCACATGAAGACGACACCTGGTGTGACCGGCATTATCAGGATGATGTTCCCCGAAGAAATCAAGAGGGGAACGGGCCGGGCGAATCATGCAGATACAAGCCGGTATAGCCGAAGAGATCGGGCGTTCACAAATCGGACAGGTTGTGAAGGTACTTATCGACCGGCAGGAAGAGGGAGTATTATGTCGGGCGTACCGAACACGATTCTCCTGAAGTAGACCCCGAGGTTTTGATTCCTGGTGAGAGAACTTTGCAAGTCGGTGAATTTTACCGGATGGTGATTACCGGGGCAGACGAATACGATTTATTTGCTGAAATCAGGGAAGAAGAATAGTTTGCACTGTATAATTATAATAAAAAACGGAAAACAATGAAAGAAATGAAATTAATGTTGTTGGTGCTGCTGGTTGCGGTAACCGGATGTAAAAGTAGTGACAATTCACTGACTTTGTTAAGAGCCAAAGAATGGCAATTGAAGTCGATGACTGAAAATGGAAAGGAAGTAAAGAATCCTCAGCAAATTCCGACTCTGGTATTTAGCGATAGTAGTGCGGTATATGGTTCTGCAGGATGTAATCGTTTCTTCGAACTTATGAAGTTGGGGAAAAAGGGAAAATGACCTTTAAGACCGGAGGGGCTACCATGATGTTTGCCCGGATATGCCTTTCGAAGATGCTTATTTAAAGGCATTGAACAAGGTAGAGCAGTATATGGTAACGGATCAGGAGTTGCAGCTTAAAGGAAAAAGATCAACTGCTCATCGTGTATGTACCTGTCGATACCACCCAACGCATCGGGTGGCCGAGGACGATCACGGATGTAATGCAGCTGCAGGTTATACCTGGTCGGAAGTAAAACAGAATTGTATCCGTTTGTTCGAAGACGGCGTGCAGTTGGTGTCTGAAACGGATAAATCCAGTTCTTCGGCTGCTTATGTCGTTTTTGCTGCCGATTCGTTAAAAAGCAGAAGTATATGTTCCCGGGCATGATAATCATCCGGTGCTCGACCGCCGTACTCTTCCTGCAGGAGGATATGTCTGGAACCAGGAAGATGACGACACTTACAATGTACGCCGGCTCGACGGGAAATGGGTGATCGAACAACGGGGGAAGGTACTGTATAAACAAGCTGACAAATAATATCGATAACTTAAAAAAGAGTCCTCATTGCCGGGGACTCTTTTTTTTTTTGGGAACTTATGAAGTTATTTAAAATCTAGGTTTATTTCGTTAATAATTCGTCTTCGGTGATCGGAATTGTCGAACCGGTCGCTTCTGTCGGTCGTCTAACTTTTCTATCACTGACCGGCGGAACTCCTCACTTCGCAAAAACTTTACGTTACGTTTCCGTCAGACACCACCGGTCGGGTGTTCAGAAAAAAGCAAGACGACACTCGCCAGAGTTCCAATGGTCTCCAATCCCGATCACCTCCGACTAACGTTATCACTGAATTGCAGCCCAGTCTTAATTTAAGAAAGATTATTCTCACTGGAAATAATCCGGATGGTCCGTCTTCCTGCTGCTGCAAATTTCCGGTTGTATTTTTCTTTGCCGGTTAGCTCTGATGTCAGATGAAGGGGAGGATACCGGAAGCTCGTGGGAGTAGTGAGTAATTACACTGACGACGGTATTGACAGGAGCTTATTCATTTACTGCGATTCGGATCGGTTTTTACAAAGGGAATCAAAACTTATTGAAAAAAATGGCTTAAAAATAAATAACAGATAATTTAAAATAGTTTGCTAAATTTTTGTGGAAATGCTATTTTTGTATCAGTCATATTTTCAATTATAAAAAATAAGTCATATGAGTAAGAAAGAGAAAAGTATTGAACTGTTGAATAAAGCAGTAAACGATGAGTTATTGGCTGTACACCAAATATATGTATTTTTCATTTCCGGTGTGATGATATGGGATTCGATCTGGTTTCCAATTTATTCAAACGGATCGCTATCCAGGAGATGATGCACGTTGAACAATTGGCCGAACGTATTTTATTCCTCAAAGGGAGAAGTAGAAATGAAAGTGGCCGGAGAAGTGAGAAAGCTGACCGAGGTAAAAAGATATGTTGGAACAGGCGGTGAAGATGGAAATGAATAGTGTAGAACGATTACAACAAATGGGCCAACGAATGTGCCGCCAATGCAGATTCTGTATCTAAAAAAATTATTCGAGACACTGACTGCCGAAGAAGAAGTTCATCAGGATCAGTTTGAAACCGAGCTGGATAATCTGGAGAAATTCGGAGATCATTATTTGGCCTTTTACAATCTATAGAACGTAGTAAGAGCGTAGCTACCGGTACCCGGCAGAATAACGTCCCCAGACGTTTGATAACGAACGATAAATAACAAATCGGGATTGTAAGTATTTGTTATTTATCGTTTTTTTTATTCACTATAATCTATTTTACTTATGTTAAATCAATTATTTTGATTGTACCGATTTGTTCGGTAATCGCCTTGTTATTTGCCTGGTTTTTTTTCTTCAAAGGGATGATGAAGGAATCGGAAGGCAATGAGACCATGAAAACGGATTGCCGGCCATGTCCGCAAAGGGGCGATGGCTTATCTGAGACAGCCCAGTATAAGATTGTTGGGCTCGTATTCCTGGTCTTGTGTCTGTTTTTGCCTGGATGGCTTATGGTCCGGGATTGCAGAACGGTTGGGTATGGTTTGCCTTTTTGACCGGTGGTTTTTTTTCCGGATTGGCTGGTTTTATCGGAATGAAAACAGCCACTTTATGCTTCGGCCCGAACGGCGAATGCGGCCAGCCGGAGCATGAACGACGGTTTGAAAGTGGCTTTCCGTTCGGGGAGCTGTAATGGGTTTGGTGGTAGTCGGACTGGCTTTGCTGGATATTTCTTTGTGGTGGCTGGTACTGGATTGCTTTGTCGAAGAAGCCAGTGCTACCCACAAAAGCAGTGATGATTACGACTACCATGCTGACTTTCGGTATGGGGGCTTCTACCCAAGCCTTATTTGCCCGTGTCGGGGGGCGGTATTTTTTTACTAAAGCGGCTGATGTCGGAGCCGATCTGGTCGGGAAAGTAGAAGCCGGAATTCCCGAAGACGATCCCCGTAATCCTGCAACTATTGCAGACAACGTCGGAGATAATGTGGGAGATGTCGCCGGTATGGGAGCCGATTTGTATGAGTCCTATTGTGGTTCGGTGTTGGCTACTGCTGCGCTGGGGGGCTGCTGCTTTTTATCACTGTGCCGGAATTACAATTCAATGCAATCCTGGCTCCGATGTTGATTGCCGCTTTCGGCGTGATCCTTTCGTTGTTGGGTATATTTATGGTAAAAACCAAGGAAGGGGCATCTCAGTTGCAATTGCTGAGGGCATTGGACCGGGGAATCAATACCAGTTCCGTGCTGATTGTGGCTGCCAGTTTTCTGGTGATTCATCTGCTGGGCCTGAGTTATTGGATTTGCGGCTCGGTGATTACAGGCTTGCTGACCGGTATCGTAATCGGAAAGGCGACGGAATATTACACTTCACATGCTTACAAACCGACTCAGGATATAGCTAAAAGTTCGGAGACGGGTCCTGCTACCGTGATTATCAAAGGGATCGGAACCGGAATGATTTCGACGGCAATACCCGTAATTACGATTGTGGTCAGGTATCATATTGGCTCATTTATTTGCTGCACAATTCGATATGACCGATATGTCGATGGGGATTGTATGGGGTAGGAATTGCTGCTGTGGGGATGCTTTCGACTTTGGGCATCACTTTAGCGACGGATGCTTACGGTCCTATAGCCGATAATGCCGGTGGAAATGCTGAAATGAGCGAACTGGGAGCCGAAGTCCGGCAGCGGACAGATGCATTGGATGCCTTGGGAAATACGACCGCAGCGACCGGAAAAGGATTCGCTATCGGTTCGGCTGCGTTGACGGGTTTGGCTTTACTGGCTTCGTATATTGAAGAAATCAAAATCGGTTTGATCCGTTTAGGACATACGACACTCGAGGTCGGGGGAAAGTGGTCGATACAGCTTCGGCAGGTTTGAAAGATATGATGACTTATTACGATGTGAATCTGATGAACCCGAAAGTGTTGGCCGGCGTATTTATCGGTTCGATGATGGCCTTTTTATTTTGTGGGTTGACGATGAATGCGGTGGGGCGCGCGGCGCAGAAAATGGTCAACGAAGTGAGACGACAATTCCGCGAAATTAAAGGGATTATGGAAGGAAAAAAAAGCCGAGCCCGATTATGCCCGTTGCGTAGAGATCTCTACCCGTGGAGCACAGCGTGAAATGGTCTTTCCGTCTTTGCTGGCTATTATTATTCCGATCGTTGTCGGATTGATATTCGGTGTGGCCGGTGTAATGGGACTTTTAGCCGGAGGATTGGGAGCCGGATTCGTTTTGGCGGTTTTCATGGCTAATTCCGGAGGAGCTTGGGACAATGCCAAGAAATATGTCGAAGAAGGTCATCTGGGAGGTAAAGGTTCGAATGTCATAAGGGCAACGGTAATCGGGGATACGGTTGGAGATCCGTTCAAAGATACTTCCGGGCCGAGCCTGAATATCCCTGATTAAACTTATGAGCATGGTTGCCATTGTAAATGGCAGGTGTAACTTGTATGTTCAGTCTGTTGTAGATGCAGAAAGATACGATACTTTCAAGCATTGAAAATTTTCTATATATTATCTGCTTAATATTTTTATGGGATAGAAAACTCTTTAGAACTACTTTGGGTAAAATAGGGATTATTGCTAATGTCTGCTTGAAGAATTAAAATGATAAGTCGAGATAGTCATCCCTTAAAAAGTATATTTCAGCGAGGCCGTTTTTTCTCTCTAAGTGTCTCGCTGATTTTTTTCTATAAAACCAACAAGTCTCCCTCATGTTTTTTGAAGTTATATACTATGTCTAACAAGTTTTGACATGCACCCCAAAAAGTTTTGTGTCCAACTTTTTAGGGTGCATGTCAGATATGTCTGACAGGGGGTATTTGTATGTTGGAATCAAGGGGAGCTGGTTTATTTTGGTACAAAGGAGAAGATTCGCTTGTTTTTTGGGGGTGCAGCTTATGTTAGATTTTCCAAGATGAGATTGAGATTTTACGTTTGCCATTATAAAAAGCATAATTTTGATATACTACCTATTCAATATATGGAAACTTGCATGCTATATATTCTATAAATCAGTAAAGAAATGCTATTTAAGTAATGACTAATTAGAAAAAGACTAAAGAATGGATAATGATAATACAAAAACAATAAATTTAAAGTTCAATCTTTTCAGCTTACATGTAACCACCCATGAGTATTTGCATTGCTTATTATTTTACACCTATAATAATGATTTATCCTCGTTCAATATATCTAACATATCAATTATATCCTTTTTCATTTTATCAGTATGAACAGATCTAATTTTTAGGGCAAAAATTGGTAATACGGTTAGCTAGACATCGAAATTTTGCGTATTGTTTATTATCATAATAGAAAATAGCCAATAAATACAAAGGAGTGAGTCTGCTAGGAACCATTGCAAATGCTTTTTTATAATATTGTTCTGCTTTTGTATGCATTACCCAGACTTGCATAGAGCTCTGCCAACAAATAGTGCAAAAAATCAGGGTTATTGCTAATTGTATGTCCTTTTTTTTAATATCTCAATGCTTCTTATATAATTCATCTTATTTTTTAAAAAAAATGGCATAATCAAGCAAAAAACCTGTCATTGTTTGCAAGACGATCATAGTTATCCAGAAAGTCACTTTCTTTTCTTATCTCGAATATGCACATTTCGGAACGATGTTTGCTTTTCTCCCATCTCATTGTGGTATTCACTGTAGCGAGATAATCAGGTAATCGTAATGTCGTAAAAATGAACATAGATGATAACATCAATAACGTAAATTTACACGGTATAACACCTCTATCTGAATTCTCTCTTAAAGACATTAAAACTACCAATACAATTATAATGGGAATCAAATGTAGTGGATAAGAAGTACATGAAATTATTAATATAGAGATAATACCATAAGCAAATATTCGATTATTGCCAGATAGCTGTTTTTTAATTATAAAAAACAAAATGAAAATGAAAAAAAAAAAAGTAATCCGATAATACCTGTTTCATAAATGATATTTAAATATTCATTGAAAGCGTAATAAGGAGTATCTGCATATTTAACCTAATTTGACTCAAAACCATGTTTTGCATAGAATTTTTTCTTGTGCTATGATATATTGTTTGGAAAATGTACCAATACCAGTACCAGTAACCATTGGGCTGTCCAATTCACACAAGGATACTTGCCAAATGTGGAATCTGCCGTTAACTGACTCTGGTCGAATATAATAGCCTGTTGCCATAATAATTAAGATGGCTAATACCCCTATAGCAAGTAAAGCTTTTTTTGTGTCTTAAATAATTAATTCTGTTCCTAATACGCCTTGTCGTTAAAATGAATATTGCAATGGGAATGCCGAATCCCAACAAAGCACTTCGACTCCCAGATAATACTAGCATAATAATGATAAAAATTGATGCTATCAGACTTAAGTAATAGGATGCTTGAAAAAAAAGCATTGCTGTTTTGTCGTATTGAGTATCTTTGCTTTCGATATACGGCAAATAAAGAATAATTGGAGATAATATGCAAAACCATAATAACTCCAAGTACAGCGAGAAAAAATTCCAAAAAGGACCCGGATTAAGAAAAGTACCTGTTACCGAAAATGAAGTGTGCCTTGAATCTAATATACCTAAGAATTGTCCTGTTCCAACTAGTGACTGGAAGATTTCAGTAACAGCCAACAAACAGATCAAAATATACTTTACATGGAAACAATGTAATATAATGCGAAATGCAAAATATAGAACGAAAAATAACTGTACGGAATATATATCAGATTTGTCGGATAGTGCATTATTATATTCATTCATAAAAATGAAATATAGATAAGCAACAAATATGGATACGTCGATTATATCGAACTTATGTTTTCTAACATATGCAATTAATAAAGCCTCGCATAGTAAGGTTGTGCTAGCTATACCTAGTAGAAAATGCTGATGATTCAATTCTTCTCCTTGATAAGTAAACATTATACAATATAATGTCACACTTCCATAAGTTGAAAGGATATTCAAAAGCCCTTTGATGCCACATGTCTTCATCTTTAATTTGTAGTTTCTGGGTAGAAGATAACAATGACAGAAACAATATTTTCGAAATAATTCTCTCCATTGCTCGCGTCAAAGCTCTTGTCGTAATAGACAAGCCCTTCATTATATAAAAACTCCAGACTTTTCTTCAGGCTGATTTCGTCTGGAATTGACTTGTTACGATTGATTGCAGATGCTACTAACTTTGAATGCAGTTTTTTGAAAGAACGTGGCTTATCATTGGTCCTATACAATATTTCCACTTCCAAAGAGTCTGTACTCCAAGATAAAGATTTGATATTCTTGTTATTGATATATTCTTTGTATGATATTTTATTTTGGTCGCGTTCGATTCTGTATGTGTGTTTATTTGTCAAATAATATTTTTCGATTTGATGAAAACTATTCCATTGAATATTGTTGATTAGACGAACGAATTCAAAATATTTTCCATTGGTCTTTCCGGTTAAAAGTATTACGTAAAAATAATATGTGACAATTTGTATAAGTTCCATATAGGATCATCTTCATTAATTTCTTTATAATACACGCTGGAGGAGTTGACGGTTAGCGGTATAGTAACGTGTCGAAACATCTTGTAATCTAAGAAAAATCTTAAAAATCGCAAATTGGAACAAGCCTCGATTATATCTTCCGTGGTTTCCTCTGGGAGACCTGTCAACACATTAACCCCACCTAATATTACTTTATGGAAATTTGCGAATTTTACATATAATAAATTACTCGAAAATGTATTTTTTTGTTGATTTTTTTAATAAAATACTACTTGCGCTTTCATAGCCTATTTGGGCATATATAATGCCAGCATCGAACATTTTTTTAATTGTTACATAATCCAGATCTTTAGTTATTATTTCAGCTAATACTATTTGAAAACGTGGAAATTCATTTTTTTAATCTCAATAAAGCTATCTAAAAGAAGATGAAAACGTTCCATATCTTTCCCGATTAGATCATTGTCCAGGAATTGAAATTCGAAAATTTCATATGTATTGATCATATATTTGATCTCTTGTGTTATTTTGTCTATCGCTTTTAAACGGTATTTGTAATCCGTATTGAGATAACAAAAGTGACATTTGTTCCAATGACAGCCACGACTTCCTTCTATGGTTATATAAACAGGACTATCGACATTCAGTTTTTCCTTGTCTCAAAAAAAAAATCAGAATAATCAGGGAACAATACCAAATCAGTCATATTTAAATATTGATTATTCCGTTTATTCGATACTAAAATCTCATTATTACTTTTATATGCGATGTTGCTTACCTGCTGAAGAGTGGTAATATCATTTGTTCGTTCGAGATAACGTAACAATTCGAGTAAAGGAGTTTCACCTTCTCCCCAAATAGCATAATCGAACTGAGTAAATTTATTTAAATATGTTATTGCGTTATCTTTGGTATTAATTCCACCCACAATAATAGGGATAGTTGGATCGATTTTTTTTTGATTTTTTCGGCGATAATTGACGCAAATAACCATTGATCCATTTTCATGGCAAATCCCCAGCACAGCACTTCAGAAAAATCTATTGAGGACAACAAATCATCTATTGTTTTTTCCATTTGCTTGTATGCAGACTCCATATAGCGGGCGTAAAAAAATCCGGTTCTGATGTTAAATGTCTCGGGTTGATACTTTGTAAAATTACTTTTAATTTCATTATATATATGTTGATCATTATTTCGGAAGGCTATATAGTTTAAATACAAGAGCATATTGTACATTTCGTCACACGCTTTTAAATTGGAGAATAAAAAAAATCGTGCTGAAGAGTAAAAAATATAGATTCCAGTATAATATTGAAACTTTGTAGTCGTGCTTCTCAAGCCATGCTTTCAGTATAGAATGAGCAGGCGAAGGAATATTGATTTGAACAGGCGGAGACCAATTAAGTATAATTCTTTTTGGCATAGCAAATAATATTAGTTCGTAAAATGAGGATAATATCAGTAAAGTAACATCTATGTTTGATGCAATACTACAAAATGTAAATGATGGATGCAAGTGTAATCATGAATTATTTTATTTTAGACAAAATTTCATAAAAAATATTTATGTGGCTTACGAATAGGATCACATCCTGAAAACTAATTGAATACTATGCAGATAAACTGATTCTGGGTGCTGTAGCCATTATAATGTTTGTCCGAACCGGATTTTTTTCGCGATTTCCTAATGTTTTTGGGAAATTTGGGCAGTTATTTGAGTGAAAGAAGTTGAATTTGCTATGTGAAATAGGCGAGTTGTTACCTTAGCTTTTTAGTTTATACTTCCTATTTTGTTTTTTTCGAATTTATTTAAGACAATATTGCGTCAGTTCTGATAAATAGTTACTATATATTTTGTAAATTTAAAAATATTGTATAACTTTGAATATATTTGAATATATTTGAATATATTTGATTATTTTTTGGTCTTTAAAGAATTAAACTATGATAGATTTGAAAAATTATGTGAATTGTGCTCCGAGTGTTTTAACGATTGCACCGACTTATAGATGTACTGCAGCCTGTAAAGAGTGTTGTTTTAGATGTACGCCCCAAGTTAAACAAATTTTAGAAACTGATAAAATTTTTGCAATATATAGATGAAGCTGTGGAAGCCTTTCCCTCTCTGAAAATTATGGTTTTGACGGGTGGAGAGTGTTTTTGGTTGCGGATGATATTCCTCGAATGATATTACGTGCGAAATCTCATGAGCTGATGTCTCGTGTTGTGTCTAATGGGTTTTGGGCGACTTCTTATGAGGCTGCCATAAAAAAATTGGCTCCTCTTGTGAATGCAGGTTTAACAGAATTAAATATTAGTACAGGAGACAATCATCAGGTGTATGTACCTTTTGAGAATGTAGTGAATGGATTGAGGGCGGCTTATGAACTTGGGATTAGGTCAATGGCTGTTTCCCGTTGAGTCTCCGCCGAATGCCAAATTTACTTCTGACATTATTAAGAATCACCCTTTTTATCTTCGTTGATAAATAAAGGTGTGTTATTTGTGATAGATGCTTCTTGGATGAGATTTAGCACTGAAGAGAGTGTGTACAATGGAGCAAAATCATTTTTCTTGGAGAATTTCGAGACACACAAGCCTTGTAAATATATTTACGATAACATTGTTATTAATCCTTATTCTCAGATGCTTGCTTGTTGTGGACTTACAGTGGAATATAATAAATATCTTAAATTAGAGAGATCGGTAACGGAAATTCTATTTCGGATTTATATTATAATCAATTTTCGGATTTGTTTAAATTTTGGTTGCATGTTGATGGCCCTGCCGTTATTTATGACAAGGTTGCTAATATTCGTAAAATGGAGAAAAAAAAATATTCCCGCATGAATGTGAATATTGTATTGAGTTAATGCGGGACGAAAGTAATCACGAGGTTATGAGAACACTTTTGGAAAAACCGAATTGCCAGGAATTCTTTTTTAGGCATTTGATAAGAAATGCTTCATTGAAAATTAATAATTAAAATTTGACTCTTATGAAAACACCTAAACCAATTGTTGTAAAATCTGTTTCGGGAGCTGTTGCCGCAAGTATTTTAGTTTCGTCGTGTTTGCCTGGTTACGATTTTGATGATAGTTATTACGGTCCGCATGCAGATAATCTCACTCATGGGGAATCATTTTTTTTGAACTTAGTGAGAGTAATCTGTCCGAAAGAGTTTTTTCACAAATTAAAAGCCATACAACAAATTGTTGAAACTGTTCTTATTGACAAAAAAGAGGCGAGACAATTCGCAAATAACCCTACTGAGTATGTTGCGTCCAAAGAAATACACTTTTAATGTGGTGCTTCATGAAGCTGAACGTAGATTGTTGTTTGCGTTTGCTGATGACGATATCTTGAAGGCTGTTAAAATGAAAAATATTGAGACATTTTTAGCTTTGTGCTCAGAGAAAGGATATATCGGTGTTATTAATGAAGAGAACAAACCTGAGAATATTCGAGCGATGTTTAAGACCGATGAAGATTATGAGGAATTTATGCATCTAATTGAAAATCTTGATGGGTATAATCCTACAACGCGAGCTGTAGCTGGAGTTCCTGTCGTAGTAGTAGCTGGTGCGCTAATTTTGTTGGAGCTGCTGTAATATATGCAGCTGCAGCTGGGATTACAGTTGGAGCTGGTACTGTTGCTGCGTATGAAACAGGAGTTGCTGTAAATCAGGCCGTATATGTTAATTCCGAGACAAGAGTGCGAAGTTCAGCGATGGAAGTCAATGAACCGGTGTTGAGAATATGGACAGAGAACAATGGTTTAATAAGTAGCGATGCTTTCTACACGGAGATGATTGATAAGCAAGTGAACTTGCTTATGGAGTTGATCGAAAAGGAGTTTCCTATTTCTGTTTCTGCATTGGATGCTGTTAGGGATATACTGAAAATTCAATTGGAAGGGTTATTATGGGCTTCGAAAGTAATAGTATTTCCATTCCGTTTCATTGGAGCGGCGGGATATTGGCAATAACGATTGTCGTTTCGATTATTTTGGTCGGTACAGGATTTTATATAGCATCGTTAAATTGGCCGACTGTGATGCTGTGGTTGAAGTATTTATTGATAATTGTTTTCTTTATTGCTATTATTGTCGGTGTAGGCTATATGCCGATACGCTTAAAAAGCGGATAATGGAAAAATAATGGTAAAAAACTTATTCGGTTCGCCCCAAATACTGTTGAGCGAGGTGGTAGAGGTAGTCCGGATTTCGAAGTCCGATATAAACGGTTCTATAAAAACTTTCGGGAGTGATGGTTTTTTTTGGATATATAGGGCGGTTTAGGAATAATAAATTAGGCAATTATTCAATGTATGTAACGGATATGAATAACTTGATTCTGGTTCGTACTGGTAATAAGAAATATGTTTTCAGTTGTTCGCGTCCCCAGGAGTTTGTCGAATTCGTCAATTTGCAATTAAAACGGTGATACGCCGTTTTAATTGTTTGTGCCTTCTTTTCTATCAAAAATTCTAAGGTTATTCGTTGGAAAATGATTATATTTGCATGTTTTGTGAAAAAATCAATTAAACTATAATATGAGCGAAGAGATAGAGAAAAACGAAAGAGAGTATTCCGCCGATAGTATTCAGGTACTGGAAGGTTTGGAGGCAGTGAGGATGCGTCCCTCCATGTATATCGGAGACGTTAATGTCAAAGGGTTGCACCATTTGGTTTATGAGGTCGTAGATAACTCTATAGACGAAGCTTTGGCTGGATTTTTGTGATCATATTCAGGTAACTATAAACGAAGATAACTCGATCTCTGTGAGAGATAACGGTCGGGGGTATTCCGACAGCACGCCATTCAAAGAGAATAAATCGGCTCTGAAGTGGTTATGACCGTATTGCATGCCGGAGGTAAGTTCGATAAAGATTCTTATAAAGTGTCCGGTGGTTTTTGCACGGGGTAGGTGTTTCTTGCGTCAATGCGCTTTCTACAACTTTAATTGCAGAAATTCACCGGGAAGGAAAAATCTGGAGACAGGAATATCACAAAGGGATTCCTGCCGGAGATGTACAGGTGGTAGGAGATACCGATCGCACCGGGACTACGATTACTTTCTTGCCGGATGATACGATTTTTTATGTTACCGAGTATAAATACGATATCTTGTCGGCCCGGTTGCGGGAGTTGGCTTATTTGAACAAAGGGATTCGTTTATCGTTGACCGATAAACGGGAGATCGATCCGGAGACCAATGCTCCCCGGCATGAAGTGTTCTTTTCTCAACACGGTTTGAGTGAATTTGTCGAATACCTCGATAATACCCGGGAAAAACTGATCGAAGATACGATCGATATCGCGACAGAAAAGAATGGAATCCCTGTGGAGGTCGCTTTGCATTATAATACGGGTTTTACAGAAAATGTATTTTCTTATGTCAATAATATCAATACGATAGAAGGGGGGTACTCACCTGACCGGTTTCAAACGGGGATTGACGACGACCCTGAAAGCTTATGCCGAGAGTCACGGAATGCTTTCAAAACTGAAATTCGACATCAATAGCGATGATTTCCGTGAAGGATTGACGGCTGTGATTTCGGTGAAAGTGGCAGAACCACAGTTTGAAGGTCAAACTAAAACGAAATTGGGGAATACAGAAGTCGGTACCGCTGTTTCACAAGCAGTATCTACTGCCTTGGAAAACTATCTCGAAGAAAATCCGAGAGAAGCTAAGGCAATTGTGGATAAGGTCATTTTGGCGGCCACTGCCCGTCATGCAGCTCGTAAAGCCCGTGAGCTCGTACAGCGTAAAACTGTATTGAGTGGCTCCGGTTTGCCCGGTAAACTGGCCGACTGTTCGGATAATGATCCGGCAAAATGTGAAATCTTCCTGGTCGAGGGAGATTCGGCAGGGGGGACGGCAAAACAGGGACGTGACCGTCGTTATCAGGGCTATTTTACCCTTGCGGGGGGAAAAATCCTGAATGTAGAGAAGGCCATGATGCACCGGGTATATGAAAGCGATGAAATAAAAATAATTTTCCAGGCACTGGGGATTACGATCGGTACCCAGGAAGACTCTAAAGCCGTTAACCTGGAAAAGTTGCGTTACCATAAGATTGTGATCATGGCCGATGCCGATGTCGATGGTGCACATATCGCTACTTTGATTATGACTTTGTTCTTCCGTTTTATGCGTCCGGTGATCGAGAACGGATATCTGTATATCGCAACGCCTCCTTTATATTCTGTGAAAAAAAGGAAATAAAGAACAACGGTATTGCTGGACAGATAAAGAACTGGAACAGTTGGTAAATGAAATGAGTAACGGTAAAGGGATGCAGGGTTACATATCCAGCGTTACAAAGGTTTGGGTGAAATGAGTAAAGAGCAGTTGTGGGAAACGACCATGTCACCGGAGAACCGGATATTGCGTCAGGTATCTATCGAAAATGCAGCCGATGCCGACCGGATCTTCTCGATGTTGATGGGGAGACGATGCCGCCCAGACGGCAATTTATCGAACAAAATGCAACCTATGCAACTATCGATGCTTAAAGCAGAAAGAAGTCAGAACGAATTGTTATTACTTCGGTAGAGATGAGCGGACCTTCGGTACTGATGGAAAATGCAGTCAGCACCGAAGGTCCGCTAAGTTTAGTGTAAAGATAAAATAGTTCCCAATAAATTAAAATGAGAGTAGCTGTATTTTGTGCTTCTGCCAATGAGGTGGAGCCATGTTATTTTAGAGAAGCCGGCCGATTAGGAAAAAAGGATCGGAGAATTAGGGGTGGCAATTCATTTATGGAGGCACGAACATCGGGTTGATGCGGGAAGTTGCCGATGCTACGATTCGGCAAGGAGGCGAAGTAACCGGGATTATACCGGAGTGTATCCGTGACCGTGGTGTCGCTGCCGGCGGATTGAAACAATTGATCGTCGCTCCCGATATGAAGGAACGTAAACACCTGCTGCGGGAACATGCGGATGCTTTTATCGCTCTGCCCGGTGGTTGGGGGACTTTAGAAGAAATAACCGAAGTCATTACCCTGAAACAATTGGGTCAGCACAATAAACCGATCGTTTTTTTAAATACCGCCGGATATTATAAGCTGTTTTTCGAATTTATCGAGCACAGCCGTAAAGCAAAATTTATTTCCTCTGCTTACGATCACCTTTATTATATAGCCGATGCTGTAGAGCCGGCCTTAGATTATATTCAAAAATACCAGCCTATCCCACAGGTAAAAAAATATTAGATGTTTAATAATTTGGAAAGAACTGATATTTTATATAATTTTAGTGCATTATAGTTGCGTGGGAATAAAAGTTTTCAAAATAAACCATTGTAGGGATTACAACGGTATTTTAATTCGTTTAGTTTAGTTTAGCTAAAAGGGGGATATACCCCCTTTTTTATCGGGCTTCTGTTTCGTCCAGTAAGCCCCGGGTCCGGCTTTTTACAATTTCATTCGTGTCTTTGAGTAAAGCCACTGCTTTGTCCAATACTCCGTTGATAAATGCTCCGCTCTTCGGCGAGCTATAGGTTTTAGAGATTTCGATATATTCATCCAAAGTCACTTTCACCGGAATGGAAGGAAAATGTTTTAATTCGGAAATCGCACATGACATGATCAGTTTGTCCATTTCCGAGATACGGTCCAACTCCCAATTATAGGTAAACTTATCGATGATCTCCATATTGGCGTTATATTCATAAAATGCTTTACGCATCAATGTCCTTGCATATTCGAAATCTTCGTCTTTTTTTTATAAATCGGGTATAAAATCTCGTCTTCTTCTCTCATTTTTTCCTGAAGATGCCAGAGTGTTTTATATACAATGCTGAGTACCAGTTCAAAATCATCGTTCCAGAAGATACTCTTTTTTCTTCCATCGTTTGATAAAACATCTCGTCCTGTATGATCAGTTCTGAAAATAAATCGAGTACGATCTGTTTGTGCTGCTCGAAAGAGGGCGATTTCTGGTGCATGTATTTCTGATATTTGGACCACTCGATCAGTTTATTGTAGAAATACAATACCGTTTCCTGATTATCGTTCCAACTAATCAGGTTGTTTGTAATATAGTACTGGAATTTTTTGTTATTTTCCAAGATATTGAAAACCGGATTATCGATGAAGCGGGTATTCGGTTCAGATCGACATTAGAAGCGAACCGGCGGTTACGTGCTGTATCTATTTTTTTTTGAAAAGCTTTTCGGCGGACTTCAGTGATTAGTAACAAAGTTTCGTAGTACAAATCTGTACTTTTAGACATACTTTTCAGTAGATCGCGTTCAATCTCGGCGAGAGTAGCACTTTCTTTTTGCTCTAAGCGTAGAGCAGTTGCAATACTTTTTATTCGGATCAATCTTCTGCTTGTCATTTTTATGAAGAACTATAAATATTATGTCGATTTTGACGGCGCAAAAGTATGAAATAAAATGAAGAATGAAAAATCGGGAATGAAAAAATTATTAGTATCGGGAGAAAACTTTATATTTGTACTATGATATCATTCTATTTATGTTAAAAACAACGTCTCTTCTATTTCTGTTTATTTATTCTTATGAGCTATTTTGTTACGGCTCAAGAGTTAAGATGTAATATTTCCGTTTCTTCGCAAAAAATACAAGGGACGAACCGGGAGCTTTTTTTACCAATATGCAGCGGGATATGTACGAATTCCTGAATAATAAACGTTGGTCGGAAAATATTTTTCAATACGATGAGCGAATCGAATGCAGTATACAGATCACCCTGGATGAACAGATAGGGGAGCGACCAGTTCCGGGGATCGATGCAAGTACGGGTGAGCCGGCCGGTGTACAACTCTTCCTATAGTACGGTGTTATTGAATTTCAGGGATAACGACATCGATTACATATACCGGGAATTCGAGCCACTGGAGTATAGTGAGACCGGACAAAATTCCAATCTGGTGAACCTGCTGGCTTTTTATGCCAATATCATTTTGGGGATTGACTATGATAGTTTTTCGCTGATGGGAGGAAACGACTTTTTTTAACCGGGCAGAGACCATTGTCGCCCGCTGTCAGAATGCCAAGGAATCCGGCTGGAAGTCTTTTGAAAACCGTCGCAATCGCTATTGGTTGATCAATAATTTGCAGGACCGCAGTTATGCTTCTGTCCGGGAATGTATTTATAAGTATCATCGGTTGGGGCTGGATGTGATGTCGGATAACCTGACCGACGGACGTTTGGCTATTCTGGAAGCTCTGGGTTTGTTACAGAAGGCCCATCGGATAAAACCCCAATTCCTACTTGATGCAGGTGTTTTTCGATGCCAAAGCCGATGAAATCGTGCATATTTTCAAGCCTGCTTTTTACCGATGAGAGGGAAAAGAATTTTTTAATATTGTCTCAGAAGTAAATCCTGCAAATAGTTCGAAGTATAATGCTTTGATTCAGGAAAAAACGAATTGATAGTAAATAAAAAACGATGATTGAAAATATCAGTATAAATAATTATGCCCTGATCGATCACACGCATATCGAATTGGAAAAAAGGATTTTCGGTGATCACCGGTGAGACTGGTGCCGGAAAGTCTATTCTATTGGGAGCAATCGGTCTGACCTTGGGGCAGAGGGCCGATTCGTCGGCTATCATGGATAAAACCAAAAAGTGTATTGTAGAGATAGAATACAATATTGCCGGATATGCTTTAAAAAAGAATGGTTCGACGAGAACGACCTCGACTATTCAGAACAGGTTATGGTCAGGAGGGAGTTGACTGCAGAAGGAAAATCACGTTGTTTTATCAACGATACCCCGGTAAATAATAAGTTGTTGAAAGATTTCGGTACTTATATGATAGATATCCATTCCCAACATCAGTCTTTGTTGTTGGGACATCCTGAATATCAGACCGATATATTGGATGCATTTTGTGGTAATCGTGAACTGTCGGAACTTTACCAGGCAGACTTCAGGGAGCGTCAACAATTGAAATCTGCTTTGAAGCAGTTGAAAGACAGGGCTGCCGATGCCGAAAAGGAAAGTGATTATCTGCAATTTCAGTTTAATCAGTTGGAGAGTGCACGCTTACAGCTAGGGGAGAAGGAAGCACTTGAAGAAGAGTTGGAATTACTGACTCATGCAGAAAATATCAAATCGGCCTTAAGTGGGTTATCCTGGAATCTGCGGGATACCGAGCAGTCTGTCATTCAAGTATTGAAAGGAAGCCGCAATGCCATCTCCGCACTAGAGAATGCTTTTAAGGAAGCCGGCGAATACCGGGAGCGGCTGGATTCTGTGATTATCGAGTTGAACGATCTGGCCGACGAGGCCGAACGCAGAGCAGAAAGTGTGGAATATAATGCCGGGCGTATCGAGAAAATCAATCAGCGTTTGAATACCATTTACGATTTGTTGTTCAAATATAAAGCCGAGTCGGTAGAAGAGCTCGTAACATTGAGGGGGAACAAATCCGGGAAAAAATTGAAAAAGGTAGAAGGAGGGTCGGAAGAAATAGAGCGACAGGAAAAAAACTACAGGAGACTGAAAAACGAATGTTGCAGCTGGCCGGTAAAATCCACGAAATGCGGGTGAGTATGGAGGGGAAGTTGTGTGCGACTATGAAAAAACTACTGGTCGGACTGGGAATCAAACATGCCGAGTTTCAGGTCGGGATCACGGCGGTAGATGAGTTTACCCGGACAGGCCGGGATGAAGTAAAGTTTTTGTTCTCGGCCAATAAGAACCAACAGCCGGGAGAAATTGCCCGGGTCGCTTCCGGAGGAGAAATTTCAGGGTAATGCTGGCATTGAAATATGTGCTTTCCGGAGCAAAACAATTACCGGTGATTATTCTGGATGAAATAGATACCGGATTGTCCGGGGAAGTAGCCCACCGGATGTCGTTGATTATGCGTGAGATGGCCGGGCGAATGCAGGTGATCAGTATTTCCCATCTGCCCTCAGATCGCGGCTGCCGGCAATTGTCATTTTAAAAGTATATAAAGAAGATCGCGGTGAAACGACGATCTCTGGAATCAGGAAATTGACACCAGAGGAACGGGTACAGGAGATTGCCGGCATGATCAGCGGGCAGGAAATTACACCGGCAGCCATAGAAACAGCTAAAATTCTGCTCTCGGCAAAAAGCAGGCAATTGAGCTTCGGAAATTTTTTGTATTTTTGCAGGCCGGTTCTGAACGTATTTTATATGTTCGAGTTTACTATTTATGAAGAATATCGTAAATAGGAAGATTATTCATTAAAATAAAAAAGAATGGCTTACAATTTATTAAAAGGAAAGAAGGGAATTATTTTCGGTGCCCTGAATGAGATGTCTATTGCCTGGCAAGTGGCGGAGAAATGTATAGAAGAAGGGGCTGAAATCGTATTGACGAATACTCCGCTATCGATTCGGATGGGAGATATACAGGATTTTGCGGCGAAACATCAGATCCCGCTCATTCCGGCGGATGCTACGAGCGTGGAGGATTTGACCCATCTTTTTTCAGGAATCGATGACACATTTCGGTGGGAAGGTGGATTTTATCTTACATTCGATCGGTATGTCTTTGAATGTAAGAAAAAACGTCCTTATGACGATCTGGATTACGATTTTTTTGCAAAAGACGTTGGATATATCCGCAATTTCTTTCCATAAAGTGCTGCAAACGGCCAAAAACTGGACGCCATCAATGAGTGGGGATCGGTGGTCGCTTTGTCTTATGTGGCAGCTCAGCGTACGATGTTCGAATACAACGACATGGCCGATGCAAAAGCTATGCTGGAATCGATAGCCCGTAGCTTCGGATATATTTATGGACGGGAAAAACGCATCCGGGTGAATACGATTTCCCAGTCACCGACAATGACTACAGCGGGGAGCGGAATCAAAGGTTTCGATTCGCTGGTAGACTTTGCCGACCGGATGTCGCCCCTTGGAAATGCTACTGCAGAAGAATGTGCCAATTATTGCGTTTGCCTGTTTTCCGACCTTACCCGGAAGATTACGATGCAGAATCTTTACCACGATGGAGGCTTTTCGAGTATGGGTATGAGTTATAGGGCTATGCACCAGTATAATAAGAGTTTTGATAACGAAGATAAAAAATAGGGGAACTTTTTGCAGTTTGTCTTAAAAAGGGTAATTTTCCGTCTTCAATTTAAAAATCCGGAATATGTATTTATTCTTTGACACAGAGACGACAGGATTACCTAAACGGTGGAATGCACCTGTAACAGACTTGGAAAAATTGGCCCAGATTAGTACAATTGGCCTGGATCATGTACGATGACCGGGGAAACATGCTCGAGAGCCGGGATGTCATAGTAAAGCCCGAAGGATTTACTATTCCTCCGGAAGCTTCGCGGGTGCATGGGATCACGACTTTGGTGGCACGTGAAAAGGGGAACCTTTACAAGAAGTGATGGAGCAATTTGCCCGAAAGATCGATGAAGCGACAGCTTTGGTTGGGCATAATATCAGCTTCGACGAATGTATTGTCGGGGCTGAATTCGAGCGTTTGCGAATGATGACGACCCTGTTCCTGAAGCCGAAATATTGTACGATGAAACTTTCTACAGATTATTGTAAGCTTCCCGGGAAAAAGGATTCAAATCTCCCCGGTTGGCGGAATTACACCAAGTATTGTTCGGCAGTGGTTTTGACAATGCGCATAATGCATTGGCAGATGTGGAGGCTACAGCCCGTTGCTTTTGGGAACTGAAAAATAGAAAAGTCATCAAGTAGACAGAACCGGAAAAATGAAGCGGTCAGTAAAAGGGAGATAGAGGTTGAATTATTGATTATGGCAAAAAAAAAATCGGATTTTAATACGAGTAGAAGCGTAAAAAGATTTGCAGGCGGAATATGGGAAAATGCCCCCACAGGCCGTCGATTTGGAAGAAGCAGTATTGGGAGCCCTGATGTTGGAACGGGATGCTTTTTTTTTTCTATCGTCGGGGATTTATTGGAACCGGATGCTTTTTATAAGGATGCGCATCAAAAGATATTCCGGGCCATTCATAAGTTGTTCCTGAACGATGACCCGGTGGATTTGCTCACGGTGAGCGAGGCATTGAAGCAAAGTGGGGAACTGGAACAGGTCGGGGGGGTATTATTTGTTTGTCCCAGCTGACGACCCGGGTAGCTTCGGCCGCCCACATCGAATTCCATGCAAAGATCATTGTTCAGAAATATTTGCAGCGTAAACTGATCGGGGTCTGTACAGAATTGCAGGAGATGGCCTATGATGAAGCGACCGATGTTTCTGATTTGATGGATAAGGCTCAGAAAGCTGTATTCGATATTGCCGACGGTAATATTAAAAAGATACGGCCGAGATAGCTCCGATCATCGACGAAGCGATAAAAGGTATTCAGGCTGCTGCCGAAAAGCCGGACGGGATCAGTGGACTTCCTTCGGGCTTTAATGCTTTGGATGCGGTGACTTCCGGTTGGCAGCCTTCGGATTTAGTGATCATTGCCGCCCGTCCTGCTATGGGTAAGACGGCTTTTTGTGCTTTCTATGGCCCGGAATATGGCGGTGAAACACCACCAGGCTGTCGCTATTTTCTCTTTGGAAATGTCGGCCGTGCAGTTGGTGAATCGTTTGATCGCCAGTGAGACCGAATTGAGTGCCGAGAAATTGAAAACAGGGCGTCTCACCGACGAAGAATGGCAGCAATTGCACAGCCGGATCAAGGCTTTGGTGGAGGCTCCCATCCTGGTGGACGATACCCCGGCTTTGTCTATCTTCGAATTGCGGGCCAAGTGCCGGCGATTGAAACAGAAATATGGAATAAAAAGTATTGATTATCGACTATCTGCAGTTGATGACCGCCGGTGCCGATATGCGGGGAAACCGGGAACAGGAAGTGAGTTTGATTTCAAGGCAGCTGAAAATTATTGCCAAGGAATTGAGTATTCCTGTTATGGCTTTGTCCCAGTTGAACCGTGGGGTAGAATCCCCGGCCGGATAAAAACCGATGTTGTCCGATCTGCGTGAATCTGGCTCCATCGAGCAGGATGCGGATATTGTTATGTTTATCCATCGTCCTGAAAAATATGGGATAACCGTCGATAATGAAGGAAAACTCTCTGTTGGGGATTGCGACGATTATTATTGCCAAGCACCGTAGTGGTGCTGTCGGCGAGGTGAATTTGCGTTTCCGGGCCGAATTGACACAATTCTGTGACCTCGATACGACTTCGCCTTTTTTGCTTCAAAGTACTTCGACCGGAGAGATCGTTACCCAAACGTTCAGTTCGAAGATGAACGATGAACCTGTGCCTGCATTGGATCAGGGATTCGAAGGTATGAGGGATAGTTTCGATAATAATGCTCCTTTTTAAATCGGATCATGAAGAGGCTGCTGCTTATCGGTTGTTTTTGCCTGATGGGATGGATCAGTCTGGCGAATCATATTCTGATTCCGATGGATAATACACAGAGCAATCATTTGAAAGCTTTTATGGAGTTGTTTATCATACGCTGAAAAAAGGATTGGAAGTGCAGTGGTTGCTCAATTACCGGGGAGGAAGTTTTATACTGCCTTTTTGATGCGGACGGACGAACGGAATGTCTGTTGAAAGGAGGGGGCTTCGAAGTGATTCCTCCGGCAAGGCTGAATGCGATCCTGGCTGAGATAGCTTCACCGGAGGTAAATGCAGATGCGGTTAAACTGGAGAAAGCGCCGAAGATTGCCGTTTACTCCCCGAAGGAAAAGAAACCCTGGGATGATGCGGTGACTTTGGCTTTAACCTATGCAGAAATTCCTTATGATGTCGTTTATGATTCGGAAATACTGGACGGATGTCTGAAAGAGTACGATTGGTTGCACCTGCATCATGAAGATTTTACAGGGCAGATGGGAAAAATTCTACCGGAATTATCGGCATATGGATTGGTATAAAGCCGAAGAAACAACTAATAAACAAACGGCCCGTAAATATGGTTTTTCAAAAATTTCCGGAATTGAAGAAAGCGGTTGTCCGGACGATCCGCGATTATGTGTCTGCCGGAGGGTTTATGTTTGCGATGTGTTCGGCTACCGATACTTTCGATATTGCTTTGGCTGCGATGGAGGTAGATATTTGTGATGTCATGTTCGACGGTGATCCGGTAGAGCCCGGCGCACAGGAAAACTCGATTATTCGAAGACATTTGCCTTCAAAGATTTTAAATTGCAGTTGAATCCGAATATTTATGAATACTCGGATATCGATGTCAGACACCCGAAAAGTAACCGAACGGGATGATTATTTCCTGTTGTTTGAATTTTCTGCCAAGTGGGATCCTGTGCCGACGATGTTGTGCCAAAATCATATGAACATGATTAAAGGGTTTATGGGACAGACTACCGCATATAACCGGAAACTGATCAAATCGAATGTCCCTGATTATGGGAGAAAATAAGGCTGCCGGAGAAGTCAGGTATATCCATGGGGAATACGGGAAAGGTACCTGGTCATTTTTTTGGGCGGACATCATCCCGAAGATTATCAACACTTTGTAGGTGATCCTGTAACCGAATTGGATTTACATCGACAGTCTGCCGGATATCGGTTGATTTTGAATAATATATTGTTTCCCGCTGCCCGTAAAAACAACATAAGACATAAGAGCGGGTAACCGTTTAAGAAATAACGAGATGATGAAAGCAAAATTGATTTTTTTACTGAAGTATTACTTGTTTTGGGTCGTTATATCCATTGTGGCAAAAAATCATGTTTTTTATTCTATCAATGGTCCGATACGACTCATTTGTCCGCTGCTGACTTTTTGGCATATTTTAGCCGGAGGAATCCGTTTGGTTTATCTTTGAGCGGTTATATCCTGATGCTTTCTTCAGTAATCCTGATTTGTTCGGTCTTCGTCGGGGAAAAAGATTATCCGGGCCGTATTTGCCGGTTTGACGCTGTCGTTACTTCTCTTTTTTTTGGGGAGTTGTTGTGGTCGATCTGGAATTATTTAAGAACTGGGGATTCCACATCGATACGACTCCGCTGATGTATCTGAAAACCCCGAAAAGAAGCGATGGCTTCTACGCCTTTGTGGCTGAACTTATGTCTTACCTTGCTTATGCTGGGATGTGTCGTTTTATCCTTTTGGGTATTCCGTCGTTATGTTTTTGAAAGGGTTGCGATATAAAAGGGGAAATTATTGGGGGATTCCCGTATTTCTGCTGATCGGTGGTGCTATGATTTTACCGGTAAGAGGGGGGAGTGAACCTGGCTCCGTTGAATAGTAGTGCTGTGTTTTATCATGCTGAGAATATGTATGCCAATCAGGCTGCTGTAAATGCGGTTTGGAATTTTATTTACGAGCTGATGCACATGAAAAATCTGGATAAAAATATAATTATTTGCCGGAACAGGAGGTGGCACAAGTGGTAGATAGCCTGATGCATACAGGAACCGATTATCCTCGTTTGCTGAAAACAGAACGTCCGAATATCGTATTTTTTACTTTTGGAGAGTTTTACGGCGAATGCAGTCGAAGTTTTAGGGGGATTCCCGGAGTGACGCCGAATTTGAATCAGCTGGCCAAAGAGGGAGTACTGTTTACGAATATTGATGCTACGGGGGTCGCGTTCCGACCGCGGAATGGTCGCTGCAATCAGTGCCGTTCCTTCACATCCTGCCGTTGCTATGATCAAGTATCCCAATAAAATCATGGAACGTCCGAGGTTTCCGAAAGATCTCGAAGAAGCCGGGTATTCGACCCGTTATTATTATGCCGGGGATATCGATTTCGGTAGTTTCCGTTCTTTAGTCACCATGAGCTTTCAGGGGGATGGTGACCGAAGATGACTTTTCCGGTGAAGCTATGGCCAATCGTTTCAAATGGGGGGGGTACACGATCAATATATGTTCGAACGACTTTATGAGGATATTGCCAAGGCCCGGCAACCTTTCATGTACATGGCTTTTAATATGAGCAGCCACGAACCTTTCAATGTCCCCGGCGAAGTTGCGATACCCGGCGACGACACAGAGCATAAATTCCTCAATGCCATTCATTATAGCGATGCTTGCATCGGAGAATTTATCCGGAAATGTAAAGCTTCGGGGTTATGGGACAATACGCTTTTCATCCTGATGGCAGACCATGGGACACGTCATATCCGGCATGTGGATCCTTCTACTCCGGCAGCTTATCACATCCCCCCCCTGATATTGTCAGGAGGGGCATTGAATGTGCAGGATACCGTGGTGACGACCATCGGGTCACAAACAGATATGGTGGCTACGGTTTTGGCCCAATGGGTATGGATCATTCCGATACAAGTTCAGCCGTAATTTATTGGCCGATCAGGTGATTCCTTTTGCTTTCTTTTCTTATCCCAATGGAGCCGGTGTAGTGACCGAAAAAGGGTCTACTTATTTCAGTTTACAGAGCCAGACTTTTGTCGAGAAAGACAGTGTAAAAAGAAGATGGCCGCTTGCTGAAAGCCTATCTGCAAGCGATCAATGCTGAGGATTTTAACCGCCAGTAGATCATTTGCTTCCCGGAATCCCTTTGTATTTGATCGCCAGTAAGGTGAGGTCGTCCGATTGATTGCCCTGACCGATGTGGCTATGGATATCCTCGAGAAGTGCCTGAATGATAAAAGCAGGTGTTTTCACTGTTTGTGCTTCCACACATCTGATCATTTTATCCTGACCGTAGAACTGTCCCGACTGATTTTCCGTATCGGTGATGCCATCGGTATAAAAATAACAAGGTTGTATTTTTTATTGAAAGTATAGATATGTTCTGAAAATTCATGTTCCTCGAGTACACCGATCGGAACATCGGGGTATTTATTCAGAAAACTGGTCTGTCCATTGTGATGTATGATCAATGGATAAGGATGACCGGCATTGGTAAATGTCATGATTCCGGTATTGATATCTATAATCCCGATAAAGATCGTGGTGTATATATCGTCGTCGGCATCGTCACACATATGTTTGTTGATCAGATTGCAGATTTTGTGCTGTAGAAGTGTTATTGCTGGCGATATAGCGGAATAGTTTACTGATGGAGGCCATGTATAAGGCGGCCGGAGTGCCTTTGCCCGCTACATCTCCGATGGCAAAGTAAAGTTGGTTGCCCAGCTGAAAATATTCGTAAAAGTCTCCGCCTACTTCACGGCATTGCCGTAAGTCTGCTGCCAATTCGATATTAGAGGAAGAAGGATAGGGCGGGGAAGAAAACGTTGTTGAATACGGCGAGCCAGACGCATCTCAGAATTGTACTGTTCTTTCTCGGCCGTAGTGATTTTCAGCCGTTCTATATAGTTCACCAGGTTTTGTTGCAGATAATGAAAAGAATCGTATAAGTCATAAATTTCTTTACAAGATTTCGATAGGAAGTACGATATCGAACTGTCCTTCCGCAACACGACGGGTGGAATAAGCCAACTCGAGTAAAGGAGAGGATAAACGCTTGACAATGTTAACGATACCGATAAACAGGCAGAGTAATCCCAGCCCAACCCCATAGAAAGGAATAACATGAAATAAAGTTTACCGGATGAATATAAGATCTCGTTATAGGGACAGATGATACCTATTTGCCAATCCATAGGAGAAAAAGGGGTGTAATAGAGGTAGTGTTTTTGTTTGTCCAATTCCACGGTGGTCGCACAGGTTTCCCCTCTCGATATACTCCGGTGGATAAAGCTGGCTTTGGGACCTGTGAGGTGGCTGATCAGATTTTGTTTCCCACTCGGCGATGGAGCCGGATGAGCAATGTAATTTCCTTCCCGATCGACGACAAATAAATTTCCGGATCTGAACAACTTATAGCTGCCGATCAGAGCATTCAGATTCTTCAAGGGAAAGTCTACTTTCAAAATACCACAGGGCTGATGCTGGCTGTTGTGGATCAGATGGCATAAAGCGATGGTCTTTCAGTGGTTTACTTCGGAATAAATCCAATATCAGTTATTGGGTGCCGACTTGATGATTTTAGCTGAGTCCGGATGACAATTAGTTGCAACAAGGATCGGGTTGAGTGAAATGGATTTTCTCATCTGCTGTACGGTAAGCATTGATATGAATGAAATCGGCTACTTCCGGATTTTTCAGATCGTAATGGACCGAACTTCCGATGAGTGTCTTATAACTTCTCAGAATTCGGATGGGTAAATCAGGGATATTTTTATAATTCAGTTCTCCCTGCATATCGGTTACATTTTGCGGAATGCTTTCGATTCTTGCAATTTCACGTTCGAAGATGATCAAGGCATTATTGGCGATTGCTTTTGCCTGGCTGTAAGCATTGTTGTTGATAAATTGTTCCAGTGAATTGACCAGAGCCAGAGAGATTAAGAAAAATACGACGAATAAAACAAGGATTAAGTAAATAATCAATTGTTTTGAAAAACTGATGTTCTGACTTATTTTCATAGATGATAAAGAGGCACTTAGGGAGAAGTTAGCTAGCGGTTTGGGTGCAGGATGAATTCGGTGATCACAGGTCTCAAACCGATTCTACCGGGAAACCCAAGATGACCTTGTCCGCGACTGACATATAAATATTGATTTTGATGCCGGTATAATCCGTCGTATTCCGGATAAATATATTGTGCCGGACTCCATTCGTTTTTTTCCGATCTTGATTCCGAATTGCATAGCATGGGTATGACCAGAAAGGGTCAGGGGCTATCCGGGGTACTTGTAATACTTCACCTCTCCAGTGTGACGGGTCATGGGATAAAAAGGATGATGCAAGCTTGCCCGGGGAGAGAATCTATAGCGACATCCAATTTCCCGTAACGGGGAAAAGGGGGATTGCCCCAACTCTCGACCCCCACAAGCCAAAGCGTGTCCCTGCCTTCGACGATGGGAATACGGTCATTGTTCAACATATGAAATCCCATCGACTTCATATTTTCAAAAAATTGGTTCAGGTTGTTCCGTTTGTCCGTTTCAGTAGGCCAACGGGTATAATCGCCGTAATCATGATTCCCGGTAATGGCATATTTACCGTAAGAAGCTTTCATTTCTTGAAATAGAGTGATCCAGGGGGACATTTCTGCTGCGAAATTATTGACCATATCTCCTGTAAATACAATGATGTCCGGTTGTAAACGATTGACTTCCCCGACTAATTTCCGCATACCGGGGTAACTTTCTCCGAAACTTCCCAAGTGGATATCCGAAAGTTGTACAATCTTGAAATGATCGAATTCGGCCGGCAAATTTTCCAAAGTCAGATTTACGGTTTCAATTTTATAATTATAACGCCCTAGAGTAAGACTATATAGTAGAATCAGGAAAAGTGCTCCTGCCAGGATACCCGAAAATAAACGGATCAGTTTGGATATCCTCTGACAACATCTCCGTAATAACAGACCGATTCCGTTGAAAACGGTATAAATGAGTTTCGGTGTATAGAATAAAAATAACAGACCGATCGTTTTTCTATCCAAAAATAACTGTCGGGACCTTTTAAGCGGGATACGCTGTACTGAAAAAGAATTAAGGTACACAGGTGAAAAAGAGAGTATGTAATCCATATAATAGAATTTGCCACTTTTTATTCAAATATTGTTTCAATTGAATCCAGAATATGGTATCTGTCAATAGAATAAAAAATGAGGCCTGCTATAAATATTAAATTACTACTCCGCATATAATTTTTAAATTATAATATCATAAATATGATATAATGTTTAATGGCTAAGACATACATTTATGTCAGGAATGATTATACGCATTCCTGACAAAATAGTAAACCTTAGAAGTTTTTAAAATAAACCGGTGATATGACCTTGTTCGTCGATATCGATATTCTCGGCAGCCGGTTTCTCAGGGAAGTCCCGGCATTCGCATGATTTCCCCTGTAATCGGTATGACAAAACCTGCTCCGGCGGCAATTTCTATTTGGCGGACGGTAACGACAAAATCTTTCGGCCGACCTAGTAATTTAGGATTATCGGACAGTGATTTTTGTGTTTTGGCTATACAAACCGGGAGTTTATCCAATCCCAGAGCGATGATTTTTTTTCAAATCGCTTTTGGCTTGTGCTGTATAATCGATAGCTGCAGCTCCATAGATTTCTTTGGCGATGGTTTCTATTTTCTTTTCGATATCCCAGCTCCATTCGTAGAGCGGTTTTAGTTTGCATACGCATTGTTCGGCTACTTTGGCTGCCAGGATTGCCAGTTTCTCAGCTCCTTCACCTCCCTTGGCCCAAACTTCCGCTACTTCCATGGGCACGCCCAGTTCTTTGCATTTGTCTGCAACAATTTGTATCTCAGCATCTGTATCGGTGACAAATTTGTTCAAAGCAACGATGGGGCAAATATTGAATTTCTTCATATTTTCAACATGCTTTTCCAAATTTTCGATTCCTTTTCTCAATGCTGCCGTATTCTCTTCTTTCAGATTTTCGACTTTCACGCCTCCATGGTATTTCAGCGCCCGGATCGTGGCGACCAGAACGACGGCGCTCGGATTCAGACCGGCTTTGACACACTTGATATCGAAGAATTTTTCTGCACCCAGGTCAAAACCGAAACCAGCCTCCGTGACGACAAAATCTGAAAGCGAAAGTCCCATCTTCGTTGCCAGTACGGAATTCGTTCCCTGAGCAATATTGGCAAACGGACCTCCATGAATGATGGCGGGATTCCCTTCGATGGTTTGCACCAGATTGGGTTTGATCGCGTCTTTCAATAAAGCGGCCATCGCTCCATGAGCTTTCAGGTCACGGGCATATAAAGGACGTTTATCATAGGTATAACCGATGAAAATATTTCCCAACCGTTCTTTCAGATCCATGAAACTTTCCGATAAGCAAAGGATCGCCATAATCTCTGACGCTGCCGTAATATCGAAACCGGTCTCCCGTGGGATACCGGATGATGTACCTCCCAAACCGACGATAATGTGCCGCAGAGAACGATCGTTCATATCCATTACCCGTTTCCAGGTCACAGTCCGGGGATCTAACCCCAGGGAAGAAATTTTACTTTGGATGTTATTTATCGATCAGGGCTGCCAACAAGTTATGGGCTTTCTCGATGCCATTGAAGTCACCTGTAAAATGGAGAGTGATATCTTCCATCGGTAACACCTGTGAGTAACCGCCTCCTGTTGCACCACCTTTGATACCGAATACAGGTCCTAAAGAAGGTTCACGCAAAACAACCGTTGTCTTTTTTTACCGATCCGGTTCAGCCCTTCGGTCAATCCGATCGATATGGTCGTTTTCCCCTCGCCGGCCGGAGTCGGGGAGATGGCCGATACCAAAATCAGATGCTTGCCTTGCATCCGGGCGGGCTGAATCAGGTCGAGGGGAGTTTGGCTTTATATTTACCATATAGTTCTATCACTTCCGGATCTATGCCTAATTTTTTTGCAGTTTCCGTGATCGGTTTCAGTTTTACGGTACTTGCAATCTCTATGTCTGTCATGTTTTTAATTGTTTGTTGGTTATTGGTTGGTTTTATATTAGTTAAGCGTAAATTCTGTACTCCCTATCCAGTTCGTTGTCGCTGAATAATTCTGCAACGTATTTTCCTTTGACCAGACTTCCGTCGTTAGGCCAGTATATCGCCATTTCGAGCCGGTCACCTTCATAATTGATTTCCCGTTTGGCGGAGTAGGTCAGAGAAACATTCTGATATTTAAAGAATGATTTTTCGCTAAAGGCGATCACTTTGTCATCCGGACGTTTCAGACGCAGATAAATCACCCGGTCGCCCCGTTTGGCCGTTACATTTTTCGTGATCACAAATTCCGCTTTCAGGTTGTAACATTTTTTCCAGTTCGTTTCCTTATCTCTTTTTTTATTTACGGGATATACGACGAAGTTTTCTGTCCGGAGGGCACTGGCCTGGGCGATCACTTCTTTCATGTCCTTTTGCTGATTTTCAAGTTTCTGATTCCGTTCCCTGACCCAATTCATTTGTTTGCGTACTTCCGTATTTTCTTTTGCCAGTTTTTGATTCAGCTGATTGAGAGAATCTATCTGTACCACATAACTTCTCAATACATTTTTTAATGTACCGATTTCTTTTTATAACGATTGATTTCTGCATAAGAGTTATCGCGGAATTTCTTCATCTGATCCATTAAGGTAAGGATCTTTTCCCTGTTCTAATTGCAGTTTTTCATTCAGGGTATCGTTACTGGTTTTCAGATCATCGTAATTATGGCTCAGATCGGTAAGCTCCTGTTCCAATAATTGCTTTTCCTCATGAATGGCGGCGATATGTTTTTTATTTTCGGATCTTTCAACTAAAAAGAAAATGAATAATAAAATAAGAACTACCGACAAACAACCGATAACGATCATTAACATTTTGTCTTTCTTGTCCTTGATGATAGAATTTTCTTCCATAATTTAATACATTATTGTTTTTATTCGTTTTTATCTCCTGACTTCCGCAAAGGTAGGAAAAAATAAAAGTAAAAGGAGAAATGTTAAAACTAAAAGCATGGCGATAAGGAGAGCATAAATTTGGATTTTACAATTTTTAACGTATTATTGTATAGTCCTAAATCATCAGCATATGCGAGAAGAATTTTTTACATTATCTCTGGGCGAATGCTTTGTTCAGAAGTAATGAGTTTGTAACCATTTCCGGTCATGCTGTGGAGGTATTGAAAGTCGGGCTGTTGAACCGGGATGCAGGGCCGGATTTTTTCAATGCCAGAATCCGGTTGGATGGAGTAGAGTGGGGCGGTAATGTCGAGGTACATTTGCGTAATAGCGATTGGAACAGGCATGGTCATCAAGTGGACGCAGCTTACGACAACGTGATTCTGTCTGTTGTCCTGGAGGCCGATGTCCGTATTTATAACAGCAAGGGACGCGAAATCGATACGATAGTTCTGGATTATGCCGATCGATTGTATGAGGAGTATCTTTATATGCTGGGCGGACAACTGAAACCCGGCTGCCGGCGGAAAATAGAAAAATCGACAAGAGTAGCTTTTATCTGATGTTGCCGGCACTGGCTATCGAGCGGTTGATGATGAAAATGCCGGGAAATCGAGGGAATACTTGAATTGACCCGGAATGATTGGGAAGAATGCCTCTTTCGCCTGATCTGTAAGTATTGGACCGGTAATGTCAATGCAGAGCCCTTTTTATCAATTGTCGCTTCGCTTTTGCCTTATCGGATATTCCTCAGGTATGCGGATAAACAAACCGTTTCAGAGGCTTTATTGTTGGGATGTGCCGGGCTGTTGGAAGATGGTGCGGAAGATGAATATGTGGCTGTATTGAAAAAGGGAATTCCTGTATTACCGGAATAAACACGATTTACAATCCATGCCTTCCGGACAATGGAAGTTTATGCGATCCGGCCGGATGTTTTTCCGACTGTCCGTTTAGCTTTGCTGGCTTCGTTGATCCGTGATTACAGGACTTTGGCCTCCCGTATTTTTAGATGCGACTTCATTGAAGGAACTGATGGGGCTATTCGAAGTAAATGTTTCTGCTTACTGGAACCGGCATTATCGTCCGGGTATTATCGCTCCCGAACGACCTAAAAATTGGGAGAACAGGTGCGGAAAAACACTGGTTATTAATGCAGTGATCCCTTTTGTTTTTTGGTATGGAAAACAAAGAGAGGAAAGAAAATATACCGAAAAGCGCTGAGATGGCTGGAAGAATGTTCCCCCTGAAAACAATTATATCGTGAGGGCCTGGCAAGAATTGGGATTTCGCTTCGATTCAGCTTTACAAACACAGGCCATTATAGAACTAACCCGGGAATATTGCGAGTGCCATCGTTGTCTGCAATGCAAATTAGGGCGGGAAATTTTAAAGATATGCTGATCTGAAATCCTGTCAGGGGATTAACTCGATCGCTTCCTGACGCAGGATTAAGGGGAGATTGATTTCTCTTTTTTCCAGGCTGATCAGCCATTCTTCTACTTCTTCCGGACGAAGGGTGTAAAGAATATCCCTGAATACTTCGATCTGTTCGTCGGTATAGGCTTCCGGAGCAATTTGCCGGTAAACATCCAGTTCTTCATCATCGAAGTAATCTATTTGGGGACTGGCTTTTTTCAATCCTTTTTCACATATCGCATGAGCTCCGCAGCAATCTGCCGGAGGAGCGACAATGGTCTCCGGGTCTTCACTATGGCGGCGTTTATGAATAAAAAGTAAACAGGGCGACTAAAATCAGCAGCCCTGTTAATCCCGATAGAATATAGATCATTGTGTAGATCTGTTATTTTAATAGTTCTTTTTTTAATAAGTTCACCTGATTGGTCAGTTTTTTGATTTCTGCGTCGGCGTCGGCTTTTGTTTTTCTGATCCAATTCAGTTTTTTTGTCATTTCCTCGTTGTCTGCTTTCAGTTTTTCAACTTCTCCGTTTTGAGCTTGCAGGTTATTGGTAGCACTTTCCAGCTGTGCTTTGATTTTCTGATTCTCAAATTCCAGATTGGTTTGTACTTCGGTCAGCTGACGACGCAACTGATCCCGTTCATTGCTCACTTTTTGCAGACTGCTTTCCAATGACACGATATTTGCTCGCTGGTAGATTGAGTAGTAGTTTTGATCTGATCGGCAACATTACTCAATTCGGATTTCAACTCCACTTGTTTGCTTTCCAAAGAGCGTAATTTGGTATACAGTTGGTCGATCGTTTTATCTTTTACAGCATTATTTTCAGTCAGTTTGTACCGAATGGTATTGAAATCGTCCTTTGCTAGTTGCAATTGATCTTCCAACTGTTTTTTATCGCGCTTCAGATCGAGCAGATTCCGATCGACTTCTCTTTTTTTGCTCTGGCTAATTCTTCGAATTTCTTCTTAGAGACGCAAGACACGGATAAAGATGAAATAATCATAAATCCACTCAGGTATAAAATCGTTTTTCTCATATGAAGTGACTCTAATTATTTATTGACACATTTTGGTTTTAAGCATTATAATTGCTTACTTTGGGGCAAATATATAAAATAAAATAGAAACGTAACGTAAAATAAGCTTGAATTACTAAATCTACTGATGATTATGGCCAGGAAATTTCTTTTATTATTGCTATTGATATGTGGAGGCTTGTGTATGGGGCAGGCTCAGGAAGATGGAAAAATTGTATTGAAGGGAGTGGTACAGGATGCCCGGACTAACGAACCTATACCTTTTGTCAACATCGGTTTGTTGGGAACGGTAGCAGGGGTTGCTTCGGATGTAGACGGACGATTCGAATTGGTCATCCCGGATCGGTATGCAACCCATGTCCTGCGTCTCTCGGCTATCGGTTATGCTTCAAAGGATATCAAAGTATATGAAATACAAAATAAACCCGACCTCAAAATCCTGTTGCAGCCGAAAACTTATGGGATCAGGGGAGGTAGATGTATACGGACAATTGCTGATTTATAAGAAAATGCTGCAAAATGTCGTTTCCAACATCAACAAGAATTATATTTCTAAACCTTATAATTACGAAGGTTACTTTAAATATAGCCGGCAGGTCGACGGACAGGAAAAAAAAGTAAAAGAGGCGACGGTAACGATCTATGATGCTCAGGGATACCATCGGGAAGATGTTGCCTCGGCTTTTAAAGAATTGAATTATAAATTCAATCAGGTCCGTAGAAATTCCGAAGTGACTTCGGTGTGGGACGGCCTGACCTATTTCGATGATATTCTGACAGCAGATATCGTCAGGAATACCCGTAATGTATTGGATATCGTCAATTCCGTGATTATAAACTGAAAAGTAAAGGTAAGCTGGTCTATGAAGGTGATTCGGTTCAGGTGATCAGCTACCAGGCTACTCATCCTTCTATTTCAACAACCGGTGATCCGGCAGTGCAGACCTATAGCGGAGAGATTTATGTCAATCTGAAAGATCTGGCGGTCTTAAAGAATGTCGTCAACCTGACTTCCCGCGATTTTAATGGATTAGGCCGGAATCTGGTTACGATCAATGAAAACCGAAAAAGCGACGTGAAAATGACAATCACCACAACCTATAAGAAATTGAAATCGGTTTACTTTCTAAGTGGTGTTCAGGTGGAATATTCCTATAAAGAAGAGGGGAAAAGAGGTGAAAGGGACGATGGAGTATATCACTACCCGTGTAAACAGGACTTCTCCTACAGTTATTGAAGGCCGGATTTATTACGAGGATATCGAGGCTAACGAAGAATTTTGGAATCGCTATTCGGTCTATTTTGAAGAATAAAATGGAGAGAAAATAAAACGTGCCTTCGTGTTCGGGGCCCGGTCGCTTCTGTCGGTCGTCTGGCTTTTTCTGAACGACCGATCGGTGGTGTTCTGACGGAAACGTAGCGTAAAGTTTTTTGCGCTACGAGGAGTTCTGCCGGTCAGTGAAGGAAAACCTTACCGGACCGGTCTGACGGTACAAAACCCGGAATCGGAATAGAAATAGAAAGAAAAAATAAAATCTACGTTAAAGCCAGACTGATCTTTTAATCGGAATTTTTTATTCGGATCCACAACTTTATTTGTTAAAGATATCTTCTTTGCTGCGGGGTTGTTTGTCTTGATGCCATTCAAAATCTTTTGAGAAAGCGATCTTTCGGATCGACAATGATCAGCGGATTCAAAGTTCCTTCGGGTTTGGTAATAAAAAACAATCCGGTTTACCCTTTTTTCTTTTAAATGAATTTTAATAGCGGAACTGATAGTCTTATTCAAACCGATAATTACTCCTTTGTCATCCGGGTAGTATATCGATTCGCCGTTCCCATCGACCTCCACCAGATAAAGTTCATTGTGCCGGATATAACCGGTCATATTCCGTCCTTTTGATTTGATTGAACTTGGCCGTATCCAGCTGGTTGACGATAAATGCTTTGTTATTTAAATGGAACAGGTCGACTTCATTGTTCTTGAGGTGCATATCGATCGTTGTCCCCGTTAGCTGATTACCACTGGCCCAGACAATAGGAGTACCGAAAAGATATACGGTAGAATCCGCTACCGGGAAAATCATTGAATCGCATATTCCTTGCAGATCGGGATTGAAAAATTTCGTGTTGTAATAGGCCTTCAGGACGTTGTTACCTAACGAATCTTTACTACTTGAAAGGGTATCTCCATGGACAAAGAGGGAATCGGTTTTTACCGACCAGAATCAATTGAGCACGCTCGGTTACATAAGCATAATCGTTGTTTTTCGTGACCTCGCCATAGTTTCCCTCTACAATCACATTATTTACTGTATCGTACAAATGGATGTTTTGATGCATGATAGCCTTACCGGACAGGCTGTCTACAATTAAAGTATCGGCCCTTCCTAAATATTCGTTGTAGGTAAGGTGATTGTTTTTATATAATTCGGCATGTGAAGTCAGTGAGTTATACCAGCCGTTCTCCGAATAGAGGGTTCGGTTGTCGCCATAGATATTGGTCGGTCCCAATATCGTAATGACTTTTGTTTCCGTTTGATATTTCAAAGTATCCGAATACATCGTATATTCGGGAGTGTATACCTTGACACTATCCTTAAAAAAACATTTCATTAATCGGGAGGTAATAGTAGCCGATAGTCGCTGATCAGGGTGTTGATACTGTCTTTTATCGTCCCTTTATTGAAGTAATAGCCGACCCGGTTGGCCGCATCGTAATCCAGAAAATCGGTGGTCAGGGTAATTTTCGGGTCTTTCATGATCACGTTATCCCTGACTTTGGCAAATTCCGTATTGCCATTGTATAGCATAAAATCTCCCCACAGATTCAAGGTGTCGTTCTGAATCACGTGGACATTACCGAAAGCTTCCACATAATTACTATCCCGATGGTTGTATAATTTATCGCAAAACATCAGCATATTTTTATGCTTCAGCCTGACATTTCCAAGTAAGCTATCGATATTACTCTTCATATTCACGGCATAGGTGTCGGCATGAAGAATATCGATAACATCTTTTTGCTGGGCAAATGAGGGGCATATTGTGCCGGCAAAACATATAGACAATAGGAGGATTTTCAAGTACATTTTATATCGACCGTTTATTTTATAAATTCCCGGATCAGATCTTCGACCCGGATATGTTCAGCCTCTGCTTTATAGTTTTTAAAGATCCGATGCCGCAAAAATAGCTTCCGCTACATATTTTACGTCTTCTATATCCGGAGCATATTTCCCTTGTAAAGCTGCATGTGTTTTAGCTCCTGAAATTAAAAATTGAGAAGCTCGCGGTCCGGCGCCCCAGTTGAGGTATTGCTCTGCCAGCGGATGTGCCCCAGAACGTCCGGGACGAGTCCGGGCAACTAGTTTTACGGCATATTCGGTGATATGTTTCGATACCGGCATCAGGCGGATTGCAGATTGGAATTTCAGAATTTCTTCCCCTGTAACGATACGGTTCAATTTTTCCGTTTTCTGTCCGGTAGTGCTTTCTACGATAGCGATTTCTTCTTCCAGAGTCGGATAATCGAGTATCAAACTGAACATGAACCGGTCTAATTGAGCTTCCGGCAGCGGATAGGTTCCTTCCTGTTCTATCGGGTTCTGAGTAGCCAGCACAAAAAAAGGCTGTTCCAATTTCCGGGTTGTACCGGCCGCAGTGATTTCTTGCTCTTGCATCGCCCCCAGTAAAGCACTCTGTGTCTTGGGAGGAGTACGGTTGATCTCGTCAGCCAGGATAATATTGGCAAATAGAGGCCCCTCGATAAATCTGAATTCCTTCTGATTGTCTAAGATTTCAGTACCGATAATATCGGAAGGCATTAAATCCGGCGTAAACTGTATCCGCTTGTATTTTAAGTCTAAGGTTTCGGATATAGCGGTTACCATCAAGGTCTTGGCCAAACCGGGGACACCGATGAGCAGGCAATGTCCGTTACTGAAAATAGCTACCAGTATTTTATCGATGATTTCTTCCTGACCGACAATTTTGCGGGCGATCTCTTTTTTAATGTTTCATATTTAATCTTCAACTGATCGATCCTTTTTACCAAATCTTCCATGATCATTTGCTTTTAGCACGACTTTCAATCCCTGTTTCTGTTTATTTAATCCATCCGTCGTACCGGAATTTGGTATCTTTAAAACTTTCATCGATATGAATATAGGTATCCGCTTGTTTTTCTTTGATCCATTTTTCCAATTTCTCCATTTGTTTTTCCCGTTTCAGCATCAATTCGAAATTTTGCCAGTCATCATCCAAATTCGCTTTATGACGGGGATAAAATTCTTTAATCTTCACGATCTTGTATTCTTCTTGGCCGTTGGTATGACTGATGAACGGCTGAGAGATTTCGCCGGGTTTCATTTTATTTACTTCTCGAGCCATATCGCCGGGAATATCAGGACGGGCAATGCGGGCTTCCGAAGTCTGGGGATCGGCGAACAACCCACCGTTATTCCGGGTTTTCTTATCGGTAGAGAAATAATAGGCAGCTTCTTCGAAAGTCATTTTCCCATCGGTGATGTATTGCCGGATGGTATCCAGACGATTTAAAGCTTCCTGTTTTTCCGTATCGGAAACCTTCGGTTGAAGGATAATGTGACGGACATTGATTTTTTCTCCCTGACGGTCGATCAGCTGAATAATATGGAAACCGTATTCCGATTCTATGATTTTAGAAATTTTTCCGGGTTTTAAGCTGAAAGCTGCTTCTGCAAAAAGCCGGATCCAGTTCTTTCTTGGATTTATAACCCAGTTCTCCGCCACGGGGAGCAGAAGCATCTTCTGAATACAATACGGCTAAAGTATTGAACGTCTTTTTCCCCTTTCAGGATCTGGTCCCGGAAAGAGCGCAATTGTTCCCGTATCCGTTCTTTCTCGGCTTCACTGACATCCGGTTTTAAAACGATCTGTTGTAATTCGTAACGGTCGGGCATATCCGGAAGGCTGTCTTTGGGGATCTTTTTGAAATAACTTCTTACTTCCGAAGGAGTAATACGTATTTTTTCAACGATCTTTTGCTGCATTTGCTCCGTAATCAATTGCTCCTTAATCGGATTTCTCATGTCGTCTTTGATTTCCTGGATGGATTTACCGAAATATTTCTCCAGACGTTCCTGAGAACCGATATTACTGATAAAAAAAAATTCGATCTGACTGGAAACGGCATTTTCAACTTCTTCGTCCGATACGATGATACTATCTATTTGAGCTTGGGCCATAAGTAGTTTCTGTACCAATTGTTGTTCCAGAATTTCTGCTTTATAATCAGGTGACGAGGAGATGATCCCCTGGCCCTGTTGTTGTAAAAAGGCATTTTCAATATCGGATTGCAAAATTATTTCATCTCCTACAATAGCGACTATTTTATCTATAACATTTTTTTGTGCAAAAATAAAGCTGAAAGAGAAAGATAAAACAAGTAATAATAAAACCTTTTTCATGTGTATTAATTTGTTATTATATAGTCAAAATTTGAGACCTCTAAACTACTATTTTTTTATTCAAAACAGCGAAGAACAGTAGAAAGTTTAGTAAATTTTTACATACTTTTTACGAACTCCTTCTTCATTGATCTGTTTTTCCAGGTCGTTTTCGAATTGAAGTTTCTTCTTATTTTTCAGAATAAGGGTAATTTCATCTCTGACATAATCTAAAGGGGAGCTAACGTTTGTTCATGACGCATCTCATTGATTTTTTTAGAAAATAGTAGTTGTCGTCATCTTCTTTTTCGCTGTTTTTAACCACCAGAATTTCTTTTTTCTAATGTGTTGAAATCTCCGGGAATCAGATTTAATATATATTTTACTTCAATCCATTTATTGTTGAATTTATCGTATTTTTTAGCATGGGTCAGGCAATAATCTTCCAGACTTTCCTGATCGTTTGCTTTATCCGATTTGAACCATTTCTTCACTTCTTTTTAAATTAGGTGCATTTTTAGGAAGAATAAAGAATACCGCTTTAATGATCGGAGTGGGCAGAATAAAGTTTTTTTCGTTTTTATTATAATAGGTTTCGATGTCTTCTTCGCTGATCTCGTCCATAAGGCGTTGGGCGATCAGTTTTTGTTTGTATTGGTAAATCAACAAAGAAGTGCGGTAATCTTCAACCTGTTTTTTGTATATTCATTTCTTTCGTTGGATAGGTTCTCGATCGCTTTATGTAAAAAGTAATTTTTTTTGCGTCACCCAATTGCGGATATAGTTCTGAGCCATGAGCAGACTATCTTCACTGGAGGTGCCGTTCGGAATAAAATCGATGATCTCGGGCGGGATAAGGTACTCTCGAACACTTGTGCCACAGGCGGCTCCTGCGTTCTTTGGGGCTCACAGGAACAAATGATCAGGACCAGCATAAACAATAGGGTGAATCTCATTTTAGCTTCTTGTTTTTAAGACACGGGCGAAAGTAGTAAATAATTTTCAATTTTCCCTATCTTTGTCCGAAAGAAGAGAGATGCATAACAGGATTCACGAAATATTGAAACAATACTGGGGATACGATGAATTCCGTAGTCTGCAGGAGGAGATTATTCTCTCGGTATTGGAGGGGAAGGATACGCTGGCTTTGATGCCGACCGGTGGAGGAAAGTCGATTACCTACCAGGTACCTGCCTTGGTGTTGGAGGATATGCCTGGTGGTGACGCCCTTGATCGCTTTAATGAAAGATCAGGTTGAAGAATTGCAAAAGCGGGGAATTGTGGCGGAGGCGATTTATACCGGTATGGGGAAAGAACAGATAGAATCGACCCTGAATAAAGCGATTGCCGGAAAAAATCAAATTCCTGTATGTTTCTCCCGAACGATTAGCTTCGGAACAGTTTCGCGCACGTCTGAAACAAATGCATTTGTCCATGCTGGCAGTCGACGAAGCCCATTGTATTTCGCAATGGGGCTATGATTTCCGGCCTTCATATCTGCGGATCGCTGAAATCCGGGAGAATTTCCGGCAGATTCCGGTATTGGCATTGACAGCTACCGCTACTCCCCGGGTAGCCGAAGATATCCAGCAACAGTTAAAATTTGAGGTCCCCATGTTTTATCGAAAAGTTTCCGGAGGGATAATATCGCTTATGTAGTCCGGAAAGCGAACGATAAGTTGGGAGAATTATTGCATATTTTATCCAGTCTGAAAGCCAGCGCAATCGTGTATGTGCGCAAAAGAGCGGGAGCGGAAGAGTTGGCCCGTTTTTTTGAAAGCGAAGGGAATAGAAGCTGATTTTTTATCATGCCGGACTGACTTCTTTTCAAAGAGAACAAAAACAGGAGGCGTGGAAAAAGGTGAAGTCCCGGTGATTGTCGCAACGAATGCTTTCGGTATGGGAATCGACAAACCGGATGTTCGGATTGTCGTTCATTTCGATATTCCGGATAGTCCCGAGGCCTATTTCCAGGAAGCCGGGAGAGCAGGACGGGACGGTAAGAAGGCTTATGCGGTATTGTTATACAACGAAGCTGCTTTGACAGCCCTGAAAAAAAAAGAGTCACTCAGGGATTTCCCGATAAAAATTATATCCGTCAGGTGTATCGCCTGTTGGGGGATTTTTTTCGGATTGGAGGAAGGGGTTAGGGCATGGACTGGCTTTTGAGTTCGATCCTGAACATTTTGTGAAGACTTATAAGCTGGAGCTGACCACTACCTTGTCGGCGATAAAAAGTATTGCAGGTAGCCGGTTATTTGGAATGTACCACCGAAGTACATGCCCGTTCGCGTATCAGTTTCCTGGTTTTGAGAGATCAATTGTATAAAATAGAGTTGGGGGACCTTTTATTGGAACGATTGGTGGAATATATACTTCGGAATTATCCGGGGATTTTTGTGCAATATGCTTATATCGATGAAGAAATACTGGCCGGGAAGTTAGGGGTGAAAAAGACAACAGGTCTATGAAAGTCTGTTGTTATTAGCCCGTCGCAGGATCATCGGTTATATTCCCGGTAATGACCGGCCTTATATCGTTTATCACCAGCCCCGGGTTCCGGCTCATTACCTGCATATCGGTCCCGAGGCCTATGAGGACAGGAAACAAGCTTATGCTGTAAAAAGTCGGGCATATGGCCGGATACATCGAATTAACCGATTCCTGTCGTCAATTGTATTTGATGGCTTATTTCGGACAACGGGAAAAAGAGGTTTGCGGTATTTGTGACCTTTGTCTCGAACAGAAGAAACGACCGGGAAATACCAACCGGAAAACCGAGGAGAAGATCCTTGAGCTGCTGAAACAAAAAGATTATGAGATCAGGGAACTGATCTATGAATCGGCGGGTTCCCGACAGCAAGCGACGGCTTGTATCCGCAAACTTTTGGATGCAGGTGAAATTTATTATAAAACTCCGACACTACTGGCTTTACGTCATTAATCATACTCCTGCCTTATCCCCGAATAACGAGATATGCAATCTGTCACAATATCGCCAACCGTTCCGAATACAATACTCTAAAAGTTTTTCGCATATTCCTTCGCATGATTTCCGGTGTCCCTCCTAAAGGCATTAACAGGATGTCGTCATTTTTCCAGGCTTGAAGAACAGATAAAAGTTGCTGGATTTCGTCTATATCTTCATCGCAAGCATATACGAATTTCAATTGGAAATCTTTCTGGTATTGCCGGGCAGAGGATATATATTGCTGTATGCATTCCGGATTCAACCGTTGAATGGAAAGCGGACTCGCTCCGGTATAGGAACTGCTTAGCTTGGGAGATAAACTGAATAAATCGATGTATCGGGCCAATTCAGGATCGAATAAGGTGGCATTGGTTTCTAAAGTCAAATGGAATCGATAGTCGGACTTTAACTTTTGACATAAGGCTTTTTAATTCCTTTACCTGAAGTAAAGGTTCACCACCGGTAGGACGATATGCCGGATGGGACCGGCATTTTGCAAGAGGGTTGTATAAATGGCTTCCACAGATACTTGCCGGGTATCTTTTAATTGATATGCAGCATAAGCAGAGTCACAAGGTGACGACAGACCGTCGGAGGTTTGCCAGTGACATTGCAGATTACATCCGGCCAATCTGACAAATAGAGAAGGGATACCGCACAATTTTCCTTCTCCCTGAACGGTACCTGCAAACTGAAAACCGGATGCCGGCAAATCCGGGAGCAAATGTCCGTCTTTATCTTTAACGATCGGAAAGATTCCGTCTTTGGCTAATCGCATATTTACGCCTCTAACAGTTTATCCCACCAGTCGGTAGATTTCCACTCTGCAACGATCCCTTCGGAGAAATGGATGTCTTTCAGTCGGAATCTGGCCAGTTTTAAATCTTCCTGAAAAGCTTCGGCATAACCTGTAGCCGTTTCATGTACCCGGACAGCATGAAGCTGAATATTTCCTTCCCCGTTGACACGTTCCGTATGCCGGAGGATTTTGTCGATGACATAGGTAAACAGTAAGGCATAACCTTCGGCAGAAGGAGAGACCGGGATTTCTGCAACTCTCCGGTTATAACGGTATACGAATGTTTTTAAATCGGGCGATTCATTTTGCCACAGGGGTAAGAGTGATCGAAAACTTTCGATAAATTCTTTCACTTTATCCAAACGGCAGAAATCCATAACCATATAACCGTCGTCGAGTTTGTCCGAGGTGATAAAAAACTTCGACGATATAGGAATGTCCGTGAATATTTTCCGGCACCGTTGAGAGGAACAATTACGGACAATATGCGCCCCTTCGAATTTGAATTGTTTTCTAATCAGCATACTAAAGGATCTATTTCGTTTGCTTCGGCAAAAGCCTTGGCTCTCAATAAACAACTGTCACAAACGCCACACGGATGTTCACCTCCCCGGTAACAGGTCCAGGTCAGTCCGAAATCGACCCCCAGACTGACGCCTAATTTGACCTCTTCGGCTTTGGTCAGATGCATGAAAGGAGCGTGGATGGTAATTCTCTGTTTTCTTTTCGGCTCCCAATACGGTTCCCAGGTTGATCGCGTTTTCCATCGCTTTTATAAATTCTTCCCGGCAATCGACATAACCGGAATAGTCGACTTCACTCACTCCGATAAAGATGTCCGTGATATCTAATGCATCGGCCCACGAAGCGGCTACCGACAGAAATACCATATTCCGGGCAGGTACGTAAGTGGAAGGAATATCCTGGCGTTCGATATGGCCGTCTTCTACCTCCATGTCCGGATCGGTAAGTGCGCATCCGCTCCATTGGTTCAAAAGTAAATTAACTATTTTATGTTCTTTTTACGCCGGCTGCTTTTGCAATGGCTATAGCACTTTTTAATTCTTTGTCGTGCTTCTGACCGTATTCGAAAGTGATGGCATAAATCTCATCGAATCCCTGGCTTTGGGCCAGATAAAGAGCTGTTGAAGAATCCAGCCCGCCGGATAATAAAACAATGGCCTTTTTCATAACTATTTATTCTTATTTTCGGGTGCGAAGTTACAATTATTACCCATAAATTGGGTGTGGTATCCCGAATTTTGATTACCTTGCAGCCGAATATGAAAATAAATACCTGTATACCGGAAGCCGTACTTTACTTTTCCCAGTGGAGCAGGGAAAGGATATGCTGTTTTTGCTGCTTTGGGCCGGCAAGTACAGATTGCAGGATTAGCTTTGCATATTTGTTTGTGTGCTATGCTCAAATCTGCCCGGAAAAAGGCTTAATTGTAAGTGGGGTTTTAGCCTGGGAGGAAAATGAGGGAGAAATAGCGGAACAATTGAAACGGGAAATGGAAGGGGTCTGTTTACATGAGGGAGAAGTATGCCCCGGTCTGAAAGTGATGTTAAAGTAAATAAGGAAAGGGTGTGCTGTAAGCATGCCCTTTTTTTTTGAATAAAGAGAAGTATGATTACACAATTAAAAAGAAAAAGTGTTGAACGGTGGACAGATCACCCGCGAAGAGGCGATCTTATTGAGTAATGCGGTGGATAAGCAAGCTTTTATACCGGGCCGCAGGCGAAATCAGAGATAAACGGGTGGGCCGTCGGTTCGATACTTGCTCGATTATAAATGCCCGTTCCGGAAGATGTTCGGAGAATTGTAAATGGTGTGCCCAATCGGCTTTGTTTAAAACGAATATAGAAGAGTACGAACTGGTAGATGAGAAGACTTGTCTCGATTTAGCCCGTTCGAATGCCGATTATGGAGTGGATAAATTTTCGTTTGTGACCAGCGGTAGGGCCTTGTCCGATAAAAAATATAGACCGGATCTGTACTTTTGCCGTTAAAATCAAATCCCAGTCGGACCTTCAATTGTGTGCTTCCATGGGATTACTGAAAAAGGCGCAGTTACAAAAATTGATGGATGCCGGTATTACACGTTATCATTGTAATCTGGAATCTTCGGCCGATTACTTCGGTACCTTATGTACCTCGCATACCCCTGCCGATAAAATAGAGACTATCCGTGCAGCTCAGGAAATCGGTATGGAAGTGTGCTCCGGAGGAATTATCGGAATGGGAGAGAGCATGGAGGATCGGATCGATCTGGCCTTGATGTTAAGGGAATTGGGAATAAAATCTATTCCGATAAATATTCTGAATCCGATCCCCGGTACTCCTCTCGAAGGTACAGCTCGGTTGGAAGATGAAGAGATCCTGACTACCATTGCGCTCTTTCGTTTTATTCAGCCCGATGCCTACCTGCGTTTTTGCCGGAGGAGAATGCTGATATCCCATTTAGAGACAGAGGCGATCCAGGCCGGGATAAATGCTGCGATAGTAGGTGATTTATTGACCACTTTGGGATCGAAAGTAAAAAAGAAGATGGAAAAGGTGAAGGCGCTGGGTTTCGAAACAGAAGGAAAATCTAAAAATCTAAAAATATGAATACAGCAGAATTACTTCAATACGACAGGGAGCACATCTGGCATCCCTATACTTCGACGATAGATCCGCTGCCGGTATATCCTGTAAAGAGGGCGGAAGGGGTATATATCGAACTCGAAGACGGACGCAGATTGATCGACGGTATGTCTTCCTGGTGGTGTGAAGTACACGGTTATAATCATCCGGTATTGAATGCCGCCCTTGAAAAACAAATGAAAGAAATGTCCCATGTGATGTTCGGGGATTTACCCATCGGCCTGCCGTTGAACTGGCAGAACGGCTTCTTTCTATTGCTCCCGGGGGATTGGATAAAATTTTCTTTTTGTGATTCGGGATCGGTATCTGTAGAGGTGGCTATGAAGATGGCTTTACAATACTGGTATGCAGCTGAACGCACAGAAAAAAAGACATTTTCTGACTATCACCAAAGGATATCACGGTGATACGTGGAATGCCATGTCTGTATGTGATCCGGTGACGGGTATGCACGGTATTTTTCATGGTACCCTCCCCTATACAGTATTTTATTCATCGTCCGGAATGTCGTTTCGGAGCTCCTTGCCGGGAGGAAGATATCCGGGAACTGAAAGACTGCCTGGAAGAACATCATGCCGGTATAGCTGCTGTTATTCTTGAACCTATTGTTCAGGGAGCAGGTGGAATGTGGTTTTATTCAGCAGATTACCTGAAACAGGTCAGGGAATTGTGTGATCGGTACGAAGTGTTGTTGATCTGTGATGAAATAGCAACAGGATTCGGACGTACCGGGAAGTTATGGGCGGTTGAACATGCGGGGATTTCTCCGGATATTATGTGTAATCGGAAAAGCGATTACCGGAGGTTACATGAGCTTTGCCGCAACGATGGCTACCGAACGGGTAGCGACTCGGATCTGCTCCCGGGATCCTTTTGTATTTATGCACGGGCCCACCTTTATGGGAAATCCCCTGGCTTGTGCTGTCGCCAATGCTTCGGTCGGATTGATTCAGGAGTATGATCTGGAAAAAGACGGTAGGGGCTATCGAACGCCAATTGAAACAGGAATTGCAGCCTGCTGCATTATTTCCGAATGTGGCGGATGTCCGGGTATTGGGGCCATCGGGGTAATCGAAATGAAAGAACCGGTGAATATGGCTGTCCTTCAAGCCAAGTTCGTTGAAGAAGGTATATGGGTGAGACCGTTCGGTAAACTGGTATACATTATGCCGCCATTCATCATCCGGCCCGAAGAACTGAGCCGTTTGACTCAAGGTTTATTGAAAGTGATCGCTCAATAATCGGTTAAAAAGCATACAAAATGAATAAAGAGCGTTATTATCACAAATTAGAAACCATAAAAGAATCCGGTAATTACCGGATCCTGAGGGAAATCGAACACAACGGTTTTCTGATCCACGACGACGGACGTGAGATGCTGAATCTGTCTTCGAACGATTATCTGGGCTTATCGTCTAATCCACGCCTGATTGAAGAATTCCGTGAAGAGACAGATGTTATGGCTTTACCATACAGTGCTGTATCTTCCAGATTATTATCCGGAAATCATCCTTATTACAAAAATGCTCGAGGACGATTTAGCCGATCTTTACGATAAAGAGGCAGCCTTGGTATTCAATTCGGGTTATCATGCCAATATCGGAATTTTGCCTGCTTTAACCAATAAGCGGGATCTGATCGTTGCAGATAAATTGGTGCATGCCAGTATTATCGACGGATTGCGGGTTGAGTGAGGCTCAGATGATCAGATACAAACATTTGGATTACGAACATTTGCGAAGTATACTGACCCAGCACCGGGAGGAATATGATAATGTATTTCATCGTTACGGAGTCTATTTTTAGTATGGATGGAGATACGTCGGATTTACAACAATTGTGTGAAATAAAGAAGGAATTCGACGCCTTTTGTATGTAGACGAGGCACATGCCGTAGGAGTAAGGGGGACGAATGGGTTAGGGTTGTTGTGAAGAACAAGCTTGTATGGAAGATATCGATTTTATCGTCGGTACTTTTGGAAAAGCTTTTTGCTTCGATGGGAGCTTTTGTCGTGTGTGAACAAGTATTTCGCGATTATTTGATCAATACGCAAAGAAGCCTGATTTTTACAACGGCTTTGCCTCCTGTAAATGTGGCGTGGACGCGGTTTATTCTCAACCGGATGCCCGATTTTTACGATCTTCGGATCAAATTGGCCGAAATTGCTTCGAAGTTACGGCAGGTATTGGTCGAAAAAGGATTCGAAACCCGGGGCGACTCTCATATCGTACCTATGGTATGTGGTTCTAATGAGAGTAGTGTAGAAATGTCGGAATTACTTCGGGATAACGGATTTTTTGTTTTGCCGGTGCGGTATCCGACCGTACCCAAAAAATGAAGCCCGTATCCGTTTCTCCCTGAATGCTTCTATTCCAACCGAAGATTATGGTTGTTTATTTGAATTTTTGGAGTGTCTGGTATGCGAATAGAGTGGTTGAACCAAAAAAGGTTCCGATCGGGTGATCGTTTTCTTCCATGGTTGGGGAATGGATGCTGCCGGTGTATCTCATCTGCAAATGGAAGATGATGTGCTGATGTGTTATGATTACCGTTCGTTAGATTTTTGCTTTTCCGGATTTAGGGTATTACCGCTGCATTTATGTGGTCGCCTGGTCGATGGGAGTCTGGGCCGCAGATCGGGTAATCTCCAGGCTTGAAATGAAACCGGAGCGATGTGTCGCATTGAATGGAACTACACGTCCGGTCGACGATGAATATGGAATTCCGGTCAAAATTTATGAGCTTACAGAAAAAGGAATGAATGAGAGAGGACGGGAAAAAGTTCTTTCTGAGGATGCTCGATGGGGCTGACGAATGCCGGAAATTCAGCGGAAAAAAACCGAATCGTGGAATCGAAGAAGTATGCGAAGAGTTGTGTCGTATACGGGAGTTATGCTCTGGTGTAAAAGGAAAACTGAATTGGGATAAAAGTTACATTTCGGAAAAAAGACTCGGTATTTCCTGCACAGAATCAATTGAACTGGTGTAAGAAAGAAGGGATTCCTGCCGTTTCTTTACCCGGCGGACATTATCCGTTTTATCGGTTTCGGAGTTGGAGAGAAATTTTAGAAAAATAGCAAAGTATGATCGATAAGACTGAAATAGAATGCCGTTTCCGACGGAGCGTCGATAGCTATGAAGATAATGCAACCGTTCAGAAATGGATTGTACAGCGCCTGGTAGAATTATTACAGGAATATGTACCTTATTCTTCCCGGACCTTGGAAATCGGGTGTGGCACCGGACTCTTATCCGGAAAAATCAACCGGCTTTGGGAGGATCAGCAATTTTGGGTGAATGATTTGGTCGAGCAGATGTGCCGGAAAACGATAGACAGATGCCAGTTGCCTGTCTCACACGGGCTGAACGGGGATATCGAACAAATACCTTTGACCGGGAAATTCGATTTGATCGTTTCTGCTTCGACTTTTCAATGGCTGGCTCATCCCCGGGCTACTTTTTGCTAAATTAGCAGCTCATCTTAATACAAACGGATGGTTGATTTTCAGTACTTTCGGGAAGAATAATTTTAAAGAATTGAAAGCTGTAACCGGACAAGGACTGGAATATCGTTCTATAGGGGGAATTAAGTGCCTGGTTGTCTTCAGAATACGATATATTGTATACCGAAGAGCAGATACATACGCTAAAATTTTCCGATCCCCTGGATATTCTTCGGCATGTAAAGAAAACCGGAGTGAATGCAACCAGTCTACCGACAGCCTGGACCAAAGGACGTCTTCACGAGTTTTGTGAAGACTACAAAATCCGTTTCCTGGACAGACGGGTATTGTCCGCTGAGCTATCATCCCCTTTATCTGGTATGCCGGAAAAAATAAATCTGGCATTGCAATTCGGCTACAGCCCCAATTGCAATGCTAAAATAGCCTTACAGCTTTCCTAAATGATTGAAAGTATTGGTTTTCATTAATTGCTCTAATTCTGCAATAATCATTGCAGTGGCTCCCCAAATAAAATTCTCTCCGATCTTATATCCCGGTGCAATAATTTTATGATCGTGTCGTACAAAAGAGTGTGTGGTTTTATTCCGGTCATCGAAAAAGATCCCTTAATTTTACTAAAATGACTTTTTCCACTTCATCCTGGGATAAGATAAAATCAGGTAATTGTAATGTTGTCCCGACAATCGGAGTAATATTGAAATTGCTCAAAGGAATATAGATATCGCTCAATACTCCCAGGATAGACACTTTTCTTCGGGTACTCCTATTTCTTCGTGACATTCCCGTAAAGCTGTCTGTAAAGCATCGGCATCTTCTTTTTCCATCTTTCCACCGGGAAAAGCAATTTGTCCGCCATGATATTTTCCCCGGTTTACCCGTTTGATGAGAGGAAGGGCCAATTCGTTTTCAAAAGGAACGATTAAGGCAAGGATGGCACTATTGACAGGAGGACAGGGATGTACGCCTTCGATTCCTTCGATATACTTCGGGCGAGGAGCCATGAGAGCATGTGCTTTTTCTCCGGGAAGAACATTATATAAAGCAGTTCTGATTTTTCTGGTTTTCATATTTCTATTACTGATTTGACAAAGATAAGAAATAAAGATATAAGATAAGAAACATGTGTTTTAAATTGGACAAACTATCCGAAAATACAAAATTATAAATAAAAATAATGGCGATTTAAATAAAAAAAGACTTATCTTTAACCTGTTAAACGATAGCTTGGTGAAATAAATATGAAAATTATTCCAATTTTATATGGATATAATGAAAAATTGTCCTATCTTTGTAATGCCAATATATTTTTACAAAAGCAGCTTAGGACTGTTGATTAACGTAGCAGGCATTCGGTTGCCTGCTGCTTTAAATATTCGGTTCTTGGCTGATGGGGCAGGTGAAAAACCTGGTAATTTTTTGTAAAATATTATTGGCACCCCATCAGTTCAAGGGCCGATTTTTTATGTGTATATATTCCGGATTTGGATGATATAGAGATTTGACGGGGTAATTGTAAAATTTCTCTAATTAAAAACTTAACGGTTATGAAGACAATTCCAATGGTACCAGCTTGTCAGAACATGGAAGAACTCCACAAGCTAACAGATCTTATTTGTGAGTATATTCATCCTCAGATGGTTATTTTGTTCGGTTATTATGCAGGTATGGACTTTCATAACGCTTTGAAAGGGTATGAAATGCTTGTTATCATGGAGGAAAAACCGACGCTGACGGTTAGGGAGTTGGTCGGATATTTAAAGACTCATTATCCGCTTGATAACCGGAAGGAGAAGAATCTGTCCCTTCATATTTTTTTACAGCTGAATTTATTCATCATCGCACTTCTTTAAGTTATTTTTTTTTCTATGCAATTAGAAAAGAGGGGATCTTGTTGTATGAGAGTGAAAATTGTATTTTAAAAGAGTCTGTCGCTTATAAACCGACCCGTTCTTATCAGCAAATTGTCGGCCTTTCCGATCAGTGTCTGGCCTTAGGAAGAGCTTTTCTGCAAGATGCACAGCGACATATCGACGGTGGTATTCCCCGTTTAGCCGCTTATTATTTGTATCAGGCTGTCGTCCAATTTCTTCGGGCCGGAAATATGGTACATTATGGCTTTCTGGCCGAAGGGAGAGAAGATCTGGTGACGACTTACCTGAAAATCAGATACTGTACGAAAGAAATTGCTGCCTTGTGGTATGGAGACGGACAATTGACCGAATGGACTTTATTCGGACGCTTGCAATCTTTTAGTTATAAAACCCGCTTCAGCTATCCGTATACCGTCAACTCCGATCTGTTGACCCGCTGTCTGACTTTTACCTGCAAAACAGAGAAAGTAATCAAAAATTTTGTAAGGAAAGGATCAAATTCTTAGAGACCTTATCGAAATCCCGCGAGAATTCCCAGGAAGAGAAAAGTGACTTATCGAAGGAGTGAAGACTTGATCGGGACGATAAGATTTAGTTTATAAATCATTTGAACTGAGGTCCTGGCGGATTGGCGGATTTTCGGTTCTGACTTTCAATCCTGAACCTGGTTCCGCCAATCAGCAAGGCACTCGTCGGTTAACCGAAGGTTAGCCTCTTTTTCTGGCTTTGCCAGAAAATGGACTTATGACTCATTGTTTCTTCATCAATCTGAGGATTTCACCGATCCACAGTACCAGCGAAGTCAAACCGACAATGATCCCCCAGTCTTTCCAACTTAAAGGAACGGTACGGAATACCTCTCCTCCGAATTGTACAATCAAATACTGCCCTATGGGAATGATAAACATAACGATCAGGAAACCGGTACTGTCCTTTAAATTCTTGAATGCAGAGCCATGAGAAAGAAAAGCTTTCGCATTGAACATATTCCAGAACTGAAGCATCACAAAAGTTGTGAAAATACAGACAGATCGTGTCGGGACATGACTCCGTCGTTTATGGTAAACCAATACATCAGGCCGAGCAGCAATACCGTAAACGAAAGTCCTATCCCCAGGATGTAATTCCGCATCTTGGGACTGATGATAAAAATCTGTCGATTTGCGGGGCATTTCATTCATTACTTTGGGGTTGGGAGGGAGAGAAGCCAGGGCAGCTGCTGCGAATGTATCAATGATCATGTTCACCCATAACATTTGAGTTACAGTCAAGGGTAATTCCCGGCCGAACATCGAACCGATCAGTACAATCAGCAAAGCCGATAAGTTGATCGTCAGCTGAAACAGTATAAAAACGTTGGATATTGTGATAAAGCGAACGTCCCCACATTACGGCTGTAGCAATACTGTTGAACGAATCATCCAATAAAGTAATATCACTGGCTTCCTTAGCCACCGAGGTTCCGGAGCCCATGGAAAGTCCCACATCGGCATGATTCAATGCCGGTGCATCGTTTGTACCGTCCCCGGTTACAGCTACGACTGCTCCCGATTGTTTCAGCAGTTCGACCAGACGTTGTTTGTCGGTAGGGCGGGCACGACACATTATTTTGAGTTTCAAAACCCGTTTCGCCGCTTCTTCGTCCGGCAATTTTTCAAAGTCGACTCCGGTGATAATCTGTTCCTCCGAATCTTCGGATTTCCAAATACCGATCTGCCGTCCGATTTCCCGGGCGGTTGCCGGAGTATCTCCGGTGACAATCTTTACATCGATTCCCGCATTCAAACATTTGGCTACTGCAGCGGGGGACATCCGAACGTACCGGATCGGAAATCGCCGCAATTCCTAAAAAGATAAAATCTTCCTGAGCGATAGCTTCGATCTCGCCTTCTGAAGCAGAATCTACTAGCTTATAGGCAAATCCCAATGTACGCATCGCCCTGATTCTGAAAGTCCAGCAATTCTTTTTCTACAGTAGCATGATATTCTTGTGCAGGAACTAAACCTGCGGGGGTTTCTACCTGTTTACATTTGGCGAATACAATTTCGGGAGCTCCCTTCAGATAGAGAATAAGCTTTCCCTCCAGCACGGAGCGGACCAGGGTTGCCATGTATTTCCGTTCGGTAGAAAAGGTCAATTGTTCCAAAATTTCAGTATTATCCCGGTAATCCATATAATTGATCTTCTGCTGATGCAGCCAAAGTAATAAAGCGGCTTCGGTCGGATTTCCCAAGGTCTTGATCTGATCGTTACCGTATTCCAGATAGGCCGTTGAATTGATGGAAATCCTTCCTTGATCAATACCTGAAGGCGATTATCCTGTTGCAGTTCTTGGTCCGGCAAACCGTAAAACCGGGTTTGATAAACCTGCATTTGATTTTGAGTCAGGGTTCCTGTCTTATCTGTACAGATAACGGTTGTGGCTCCCATCGTTTCGCAGGCATGCATCTTACGTACCAAATCGTTCGTCTTTAGCATTTTACGCATGCTTAATGCAAGACTTAGTGTAACACTCATCGGTAAGCCTTCCGGGACGGATACAACGATAAGAGTGACTGCAACCATGAAATATTTCAAAATCCTTCCTGCCGTTTCTAAAGTGAAGATCGTATCGGCAGTGAAAATTCCGGCTATAATATCTTTTGTAAGTAATCCGACAAAAAGTAACCCCGGCAACTGTAAAACCGATAATACTGATAAACTTGGCCAGGCCTTCCAGTTGTTTGCTGAGCGGAGTTTTATCGTGATTGATCTCTGTAGATTTTTGGGCCACTTTTCCGAATTCTGTAGCGTCACCTACTTTTTTCTACTTTGTAGACACAATGCCCGTTGACTATAGTGGTACCCCTCATGATTTTGTTGGAAGGGTAGGTAGCCTCCGGATCGAAATCGGCAGGATCGGTAGTCTTATCGATGACCGGTTCGCCCGTTAGGGTAGATTCGTTCACTTGCAAAGAAATAGCTTCGATCAATTCTCCGTCAGCGGGAATTTCTTCTCCGGTCTCGAGTACGACAATATCGCCGACTACAATTTCACGTTTAGGTATTTCGTGTATGTTTCCATTGCGAAGAACCTTTATGTGTATATCATCATTGACCTGGTTCAATAATTCGAATTTTTATTGGCATCCATTTCGAACCAGAAACCGACTCCGGTAGCCAGAAATATAGCGAAGAAAATACCGATCGTCTCTGCATATTCATTGTGCATGATAGAAATAATCAGCGACAAGACGGCTGCTACCAACAATATACGGATAATCGGATCTTTAAATTTCTCAAGGAAAAGTTTCCACAAAGGAGTATGTGGAGGTGGAGTGATGATATTTTCTCCAAATTGTTTGCGGCTTTGCTGCACTTCTGAATCGTTCAAGCCGGAATAATGTTTTGTTTCCATTTTAGCTGTGTGTAGTATATTTTAATTCTTCCATTCGTAAATAATCTTTTTTTGATTGCATTGGCTGACTTCAAATTCTATAAACGCATAAAAAAAGAACGCAATATGGGAATAGGGCAGAAACGTGTAAAAACTATTTTCCTTTCTCCCGCAGGAGAAAAGCAAGTTGAAAAATGATATTTTTCAGCAACAGAGTGTAATAGATTTTTCCGGTTGCGCGAACTGGATGGACAGATACAATTTTCGTCGTCCTCCCCATACAGGGTATAATCTGCAATAAATTCAGTCTCGATTCCGGGATACTGGCCGGCAAAGAGATCGGTTCCTGATCGGCTCCTTGCTGGAAAACAGTAAGGATAACGACCAGGATCCCCCAAAGAAGTACCTTTTCCAATGACAACAGTCACAACGGTTAATTTCTGAAACCCTTGTTATCCCTGAAATCTCTCAACTATTAAATTCTGCTTTGTCATACGTACGCAAAGATAAAGCAAAACCCCCGATATTTTTCCTGCTATCCGGAAAAATCGATCGAAAGTAAAGAAAGTCTGTGATAAAAAGCAAATCGTTTAACCGGTGGCCCGGCTAAACGATTTTATATAACATAGCAATAGATCGGGAACTTAGATTTTTGAATTTACAATCTTCAAAATTTCAGCTTCCAGTTCATTGGCTTTTTCCACGATAGCTTCACCTTCGCGTATGATTTGAGCTGCAAATTCCTTATCTTCCAATCCGGCTGCATTGATTTTTACATTCAGAAATGCTCCCATGACTCCGGCGCGTGCTGCCAATGCACCTACGCCGGCATCCGTTACGGAATTCGGGTTACCTATTTCAGCCATAGCTTTGGCTACAGACATACATTCGTAACATTGTTTCATCGTTTTGAACGGTACTTCGGTAGCATAGCGGGTAGCATCCTGAACAGCTTTCTGCCGGGCAGCTTTTTCTTCTTCGGATTTTTAGGCAAACTGAAAGCATCCATGATCTTATTGAAAGCATTGGTGTCTTCGTCCACCAGTTTGATCAATTCAGTCTGATATACTTTTCCTTTTTTTCAGCCCAATCGCTAAATTCTTCCCAACGGTCGTCCCACCCCGCCTTGTGCGACGAGAGGTTGGCGACCATCGAACCGAGAGCGGCACCCAAGGCCCCCATATAGGCAGAGATCGACCCCCACCGGGAGCCGGAGATTCAGAAGCCGTTTCGTCGGCAAAATCGGTTAAAGTCATGTCTACCAGTTTTTTTTACCTTTCGAAGCTTCTTCCTCGAGAATATATTCGATGATCTTCTTTTTCGGATCGAAAGGATATAATTCGTCCAATCCCAATGATTTGACGGCTATTTTGATCAGCTCTTTGTCGGATACCCCCGTAGAACGTTGTTGTTTACGCAGGAAATACCGACCGGCGTCCAACATCGCTTTTAACGGAAGTACACCGACAAGTTCGGGACCGGTAACCCGAATGCCCCGGTCGGCAGCCTTACGGCAAACTTCGTCGAAGGCTTCATGCATGGAAGTCACGGAAATATCCGTCCAGGTTCATAGAGATCTGAGCTATTCCATATTCTTCTATAAACCAGCCGATCGCTTTTTACAGATTTCAGGCTCCCCGGAATCATCACCGGCTTTCCTTTTCATCCAATACTTTTTACCGGTGATCGGGTTGCCTTCCTGTTTCACCCTTCCGCGTTCGCGTACATCGAAAGCGATCGAGTTGGCCCGGCGAGTAGAGGTGGTATTCAGGTTAACATTATAAGCGACCAGAAAATTACGGGCACCGACTGCTGTAGCTCCGGTCTTGGCAGTCCAGCTATTCAGTTCACGGGGACCGAAATCCGGATGCCACTGTTCACTGGAAAGACGTTCTCCCAAAGCTTCATATTCTCCGGCCCGGCAAGTAGCTAAATTTCTCCGTTCCGGAACAAAAGCAGCACTTTCGTAACAATATACCGGGATATTCAGCTCTTTGCCGATACGCTCGGTTAATTTCCGGGCGTATTCCACGGTTTCTTCCATCGTGATATTGGAAACCGGCACCAATGGACATACATCGGTTGCTCCGAAGCGGGATGAGCTCCCTTGTGTTTGGTCATATCGATTAATTCGGCGGCTTTCTTGACTGCCCGGAAAGCTGCTTCACAAATCGGTTCGGGTTCTCCAACCATAGTCACCACAGTACGATTGGTCGCCTTACCGGGATCGACATCGATAACACTGATTCCTTCAACGGTTTTCATGGCATCGGTGATCTGATCGATGATATGCATGTCGTTTCCTTCGCTAAAATTAGGCACGCATTCAATTAATTTTTTCATGGTATATAAACTTTAATTTTAAGTATGTTTCAGTCGATTTCAATTAATATTGTTCTCCTTTTAAGAAAATCGCTTCTATTAAATCAGCCGTATAGGCATAGGGTAAGTATTCGATGCCCGAAATAGGAGTCGTTATATAAAAAGTTGGCAAGTTTACCGACAGCGATACTCCCTGCTTCTTCTTCAACTCCCATCGCATAGGCCGAATTTAAAGTCGTCGTCGCATTGATCACTTCTTCAGGTAACATTTTGTAATTGATACATCCTAAGGACATAATGAATTTCATATTACCGGAAGGAGAAGAACCCGGATTATAATCGGAAGCCAAAGCTACCGGTAAACCGGCCTGAATCATCTTACGGACGGGAGAATAAGGCATATTCAGGAAAAAAAGCGGCTCCGGGCAATACGGTCGGCATAGTTTCGCTTTCCAATAAACAGGCGATTTCTTCTTCTCCCATACATTCCAGGTGGTCGACAGAAATTGCATTGTATTTCACACCGACTTGCACACCACCCGAGTAGTCTAGTTCATTAGCATGAATCTTCGCACGTAATCCGTATTTCATTCCGGCATTCAGCATCCGGTCGGTATCTTCGACAGTGAAGAAACCTTTGTCACAAAATACGTCGATGTAATCGGCCAATTCTTCGGCAGCGACCATTGGGATCATTTCGTTGATAATAAGATCTACATATTCTGTTTGTCTGCCCTTATATTCCAAAGGTACGGCATGTGCCCCTAAAAAGTCGATTTAATCAATAGGGGAGTTTCGGCTTTCAAACGGCGGATCACCCTCAACATTTTTAATTCGCTTTCGGTATCCAGCCCATAACCACTTTTTATTTCGACTGCACCTGTACCGAAACCGGCGATTTCCTGAATCCGGTCATAGGCTGCATCGAAAAGCTCTTCTTCAGAAGCTTTACGTATCCTTTCGCATGAATTGAGAATACCGCCGCCGCGTTTGGCTATTTCTTCGTAAGAAAGACCACGGATTTTATCGATATACTCGATTTCACGGCTTCCGGCATAAACCAGATGAGTCTGCGAGTCACAATAAGGGGGCATGACCAAACGGCCGGTTGCATCGATTTCCTTGACGATATCCCCGCCGGCATAGACAGCCTCCCGGTTTAAATCCTCCATTTTTCCGAATCCGGCAATTTTATCTTCTTCAACAAGTAAATAAGCATTTTCCAGGATACCTAACCGGGCCATATCTTTACCTGCAACCCATTTGCGGGGAGATAGTTCCGTTTGTACCAGCTGTTTTATGTTCAGAATGAGTGTTTTCATCTTTCGTACTTTTTAATGTTTATAGCCGCACGAAAATATTAAAAAACGAATAAAAACGCGCTTTAAGATATATTTAAAACGTTTGTGCCCGAAGATTTTACCCGGCAGATGTTCGCCGCTTAACTGAATACCTGAAGGCGGTTGGCATCCAGACGTAAAAAAGATAAAGATCAAAATAGTAAATGCCCAAAGGGAAGAACCTCCGTAGCTGAAAAAGGCAGGGGGATGCCGATGACGGGAGCCATTCCGATCGTCATTCCTATATTGATCGCCACATGAAAGAATAAAATGCTGGCTACCCTGTATCCATAGATGCGGGAAAAATCCGAACGCTGACGTTCCGCCAGGTAAATAATTCTTAAAATAAAGGCCATAAGTAGTCCGATCAGTATGGCCGAACCGACAAAACCCCATTCTTCGCCGACTGTACAGAATATAAAATCGGTACTTTGTTCGGGAACAAAATTGAATTTGGTCTGGGTACCCTGTAGAAATCCTTTTCCTAATAAGCCTCCTGAACCTATTGCAATTTTAGATTGATTGACGTTATAACCGGCTCCGGTCAAATCGGTTTCTATCCCCAATAAATTATTGATCCGGTCTTTCTGGTGGGGCTGTAATTTTTCGAAAGCATAGTCGACACCTACCGTCGCTCCGATACAAACCCAGGAAGCCAGTAAAACGAGCAGTATATGCTTCATCTTACGCTTATATATAAAATAAATACCGATCAAACCGGTCGATAAATAAGCGTACAATAATAATCTTTCATTTCCGATATTGAATTCAAATAACCACTTCAAAAATAATAAAAATAGGAAGCAGCTTACCAGGAAAATAATGATCCGATAAAATTCCTGTTTATTCTGACGGTAATACAGGAAGGCTATCAACGTCCCTGCAATAATCAGAGATAATAACGACGATGGGGGGGATAGATCAGGGGTGAATATAAAAAAATAGCTATAGCTATAAAACATAATAATAGAAGTGAACCATGTAAACCTTCTCTATACATTACAAGGATAAACGAACTGTATACCAGTGCAGAACCGGTATCGTTCTGCAAGACAATCAAACCGGCCGGAATAGCCAATAACAAACCGATCAATGCCAGGCTTGAAAAAGCGCATGATTTTAAAACCATGCCTGCTCATTACATTCGCAATAGCCAGACAAGTAGCGAATTTTCCGAATTCGGCCGGTTGTATCCGGATACCTCCGATTTCAAACCACGAACGGGCTCCATGGGATTCTACCCCGAAGACCAGTACGGCGGCCAAAAAGTCCGACCGTCAGTCCATAGATCACAAAAGAAAAAGCGGTAAAAAATTTACTGTCGGTAAGTAAGATAAAAAATACCCAATACGAAGGCAGCCCCGATCCACAACAATTGTTTTCCGTATTTCAGGTCGATATCCAAAATATTGCTGTGGCTTTCATCGTATACAGCCGCATAGATATTCAGCCATCCCATAAAAACCAGGAGGGTATATAAGAAAATGGAGAGCCAGTCTATATTTTTTCAAAAGTTCTGATTGCCTGTTCATAATTCCAAGATTAATCTTCTTCGTTTTGCTTTTCTTCTGCTGTCTTCAAATGCTGTTCTTTCTTCGGAGTTTCCGGATAATCAGATTAGAGTTCAACATTCTTTCCTCAATTGCTTTTTTTGCGGGGAGCGATCTTGCCCTTGAGGTATTTCTCCATAATCAGTCCTCCGATAGGTACTGCATATTGGGCACCGAATCCTCCGTTTTCAATATAGATAGCGATCACAATTTTTAGGGTTGTCTTTAGGAGCGAAGGCCATGAAAATGGAGTGATCCTCTCCATGCGGATTCTGAGCTGTCCCGGTTTTTACCGCATATGACTACCGAATCGATAGAAGCCCCGCGGGCCGTTCCGCTGCTGGCTGCCATCGCCATACCTTCTACGACGATATCGAAGTATTTCCGGTCACAGTCGACCGTATGTTTCTCGACCTGATTGTTCGCCCCTTCGATCGGACGTACGATATGAGGAGTCATATAATACCCCCGGTTAGCCAATACACAGGCCATATTGGCTATCTGCAAAGGAGTAAGCTCCAACTCTCCCTGTCCGATAGAAAGAGACATAATATAACTCCAGCGCCAATCCTGAGTCCGGAATTTGCGATCGAATAGCGGAGGAGTGGGAATTGAACCACTGATCTCATTGGAGAAATCAGGACATATCTTCGCACCTAAACCGAAGGAACAAATAAAATCTCTCCATTCGATGTAAGCATCCCGAACACTATCGTATTTCCGGTTTTCCAGTATCCTTCGCCACACATTTACAAAATAGGGATTACAAGACTGCTGAATAGCCTGGTACAGATTCAGGGGAGAATTGTGATTGTGGCATCCCATCCGGATCCCTCCGATAGCTGTCTTTAGCTTTCCCGTAACATTCGAAACAAGTTTCAGGGGTAATGACTTCTTCCTTTAAACCATACAGTGCTTGCAGTGTTTTAAAAAGTAGAACCGGGAGGATAAGCTCCTGAAACGGTACGGTCGAACAGAGGCTTATTGGGATCCTGATTCAATTTTTTATAATTTTTACCTCTTTCCAGGCCGATCATCAGTTGGGGATCGTAACCGGGGCTGGAAACTTTCAGTAGGATTTCACCTGTCGAGGGTTCCATAGCAATGATTCCGCCTCTCTTATTTCGCATGAGCTGGTAAGCATATTCCTGTAAGTCGATGTCCAGCGTAGTCGTGAGATTTTGTCCTACGATAGCGGGTTTATCATATAGACCGTTTTGGTAAGAGCCTTTTTACACGATTATAATTGTCAACCAGTAGGATTTGTTCCCCTTTCGTACCTCTCAGCAGATTTTCATAACTTTTTTCGAGTCCGTTGACTCCGATATAGTCACCGGGAGCGTAGGTGCTGTCCTGTTCGACCAATGTTTGGCTGACTTCTCCGATATATCCGAAGACATCGGCAGAATGGGAAACGTTATACTTTCGTAATGTTCGGGTCTGCATGAAAAATCCCGGATATTTGTGTAATTTTTTCCTGCAATACGGCATATTTGTTGGCCGTGATCTGAGAGATCAGGACAGAAGCCTTGAAAGGAGAGTATTTCCGGCATTTGACCATATTTTTAATCAGCATATCTTTATCTATACCCAAAATAGTGATCAGCTCGGTTGTATCGAAATCTTTCACCTGACGGGGAATCACCATGAGGTCGTATGCCGGCTGGTTTTCTACCAATAATTTACCGTTCCGGTCAAAAATCAATCCTCTGGCCGGATATTGAGTCGCAATTCGTTGAGAGTTCATCATGGCTTTTATCTGGAATGAATCGTCTATCACCTGCATATAAAAATAAGCGGATGATATAAATACAACAAACACAGATAATGATAGCCGAGATAACTGTTTTCCGATGTGTGTATTTGTTCATAACAATCTAACCGGGAATTTGAAAATTCAATATGCTCGAATTCAATTCTATTGGTTCTGTTTTTTCTTCAAAGCTATAAAATAATATAGCAAGATGAAAAAAGTAGAAGCTAAAGTGCTGAATAAAATACGCAGGCCGGTGATCACGAAATTGTGGACACTGAACGTTTCACAAAGGATCAGCACGGTGTTGAAAATCGCAGTACTGATAAAGACATATTTGAAAAACCAACCGAAATCACTGATTTTCTGTTTTTCCCTGAATATCGTCGATCTGTTCCCGGTTTGAAGTCAGCATCAACAAACGGGGACGAATATAGGCCAATAAAGTCGTTGCCGCAGCATGAATACCCATGGTGTGGTTGGCCAGATCGACAAATAAACCTAAAAAAGAAACCGAAAAACAAAATCGTTGCATTACGTAAACGGTAAGGCAGAATGTATATGGCCAGAATATAAATGTTGATATAGACGTAGGAGTGAAGCTGAATATTATCCAATATGGTCAATTGGAGTAATAGCAACACGAAGAGATGTATAACAAATTTGATATTACTCATGATTTTCCCTCCCTAAAGCCTGTTGTTCTTCTTTTTCTGGTATTAGCGATAATGTATACATCCGAGATGCGTTTAAAATCAGTTGCAAGTTTTACTTTTATCGTCAGAAAATTAGCCGTTTCCTTATTTACCGATTCTACGAAGCCGATCATCTCACCTTCCGGGAAAATACTGGAAAATCCTGAAGTCACAATCGTATCGCCCACTTCTGTATCTACATGAAAGGGTATGTCGTTCAGATAAGAATACCGATAATCGTCTCCGTCCCATTGAAGTGAACCGTAGTAACCGTTTTTTTTGATTTTCGCTGAGATCCGAAGATTGGTATTGATCAAGGGTAATACCCGCGCATAACGATTGCTTACTTTCTCGATAATACCGACCACTCCTTCACTCGAACAAACGGCCATTTCGGGTTTGATCCCTCAGTTGCGCCTTTGTCGATAACAATATAATTTTTAGTCTTGTTAAAACTGGAATTGATCATTTCAGCTGTTTTGTATACATAATCGACATCGGCAGAATCGGTAGGGGCCCATAATGTATCCGCATTACTGATCCGATTGAGAAGTTTCAGTTTTTCAATTTCATTTCTCAATTCGGTATTCTCTGCAACTAATTTTTCGTTGGTTACTTTCAGATAGAAATAATCGTCTACCCGGGTAACCACGGAAGATATGGTTCCGAAAAAATGATGCTGTATAGCCTGAAAACACAGTTCTCTGATAGTTATTGTGTAAAACTATCAGAGAAAAGGAGAGGACTTCCAACAAAATAAAAATTATAGTAAAATGATATTTTAATATCAGTTTTATAATTTCTTTCACAGCCTAATGGGTTTACCTGATCAGGAAAGAGAACTTATCGACATTCTTTAAAGCAATACCTGTTCCCCGGGCAACAGCTCTCAACGGATCTTCTGCAATATGGAAAGGGATATTGAGCTTATCGGTCAGACGTTTGTCCAAACCTCTCAATAAAGCACCACCTCCTGCCAAATAAATTCCTTTATTGACGATATCTGCATATAGTTCGGGGGAGTTTGTTCCAAAGCTCCTAGAATAGCGATTTCAATTTTCGATATAGATTTCTCCAGACAGTGAGCGATCTCCTGATAAGATACCGGTACTTCGACAGGTAACGAAGTCATCTGATTCGGTCCCTGTACGATAAAATCGGCAGGCGGTTCATCCAGTTCGGACAGCGCAGAACCTACATGTATTTTGATTTGCTCGGCAGTTCTTTCCCCCGATCCGAATATTGTGCTGATGACGCATATACTCCTGAATGTCGTCGGTCAAATCGTCACCGGCAATCCGGATAGATTTGTTGCTAACTATACCACCTAAAGTAATAACGGCAATTTCGGTTGTACCACCACCTATATCTACGATCATATTTCCTTCGGGGAGAGAGCTTCTACATCCAAGCCGATCCCCAAAGCAGCCGCCATCGGCTCATAAATCATATATACATCTCTTCCTCCTGCATGTTCTGAAGAGTCGCGGACAGCCCGGACTTCAACTTCCGTACTTCCCGACGGGATACAAACGACGATCCGCAAAGAGGGAGAGAAGAACTTTTTATTTACACTTGCCATTTTAATCATACCGCGCAACATTTGTTCGGCAGCGTTAAAGTCGGCAATAACCCCATCCCGTAAAGGCCGGATGGTTTTGATGTTATCATGTGTCTTTCCCTGCATCTGCCGGGCTTTTTCTCCAATAGCGATAACCTTTTCGGTCTTCCGGTCGATAGCGACAATGGAGGGTTCGTTTACCACCATTTTTATCGTTACAGATAATAATCGTATTCGCTGTTCCTAAATCGACAGCTATATCTTGTGTTAGAAATGAAAATAATCCCATTTTAAATGAACGTTAATAATTTATGAGCGTCAACCTCAATGGATTGTTTAATGGTTAAAATGTCTCATGCCGGTGTAAATCATAGCGATACCGTATTTGTTCGCAGCATCGATAGACTCCCTGGTCTCTGACCGATCCTCCAGGCTGTATGATAGCTGTAATACCTGCTTGGGTGAGCAGCTTCTACACAATCGGAGAAAGGGAAAAAGGCATCCGATGCCATCACACTTCCCGCAATACGATCGCTTCCCTGACGGATAGCGTTTTCTAAGGCCCAAATCCGGCTGACCTGTCCCGGCCGACACCCGTTGTACACAAATCTTTAGCGATAGCGATACCGTTCGATTTGGTATGTTTCACTACTTTCAGGCGAAGAGCAGATCTCATTTCAGCTTCGGTCGGTTGCCGTTTTGTGACGACTTTCAATTCCGATTCATGAAGTAGCTGGGTATCCGAATCCTGAATCAATAAGCCGCCAAGCACTGTTTTTTCGCTTTGCTGGCTTTCCGGTTTTTCTGATCGATATGGTCGAGTTGTAATAAACGTAAAAAATTTTTTCTTTTTAGTCAATATTTCCAATGCCTCTTTAGAGAAAGAAGGAGCTACGATCACTTCCAGGAAAATCTTGGCCATTTCGGTTGCCGTGGCTGCATCTATTTCCCGGTTTGCCGCCACGATTCCACCGAAGATAGAAACCGGATCGGCTTCATAGGCTCTCCGGTAGGCTTCTGCCAATGTTTCTGCACCCCGACCCCACATGGATTAGCGTGTTTGGCTGCAACTATAGTCGGTTCGTCGAATTCTTTTTAAGGTTTCGAGTGCTCCGTCGGTATCTCCGATATTGTTGTAAGAAAGCTCTTTACCATGCAATTGGACAGCTCCGGTAAGTGTGCCTTTGCGTCCCTAGTACAGAAGCATAAAAAAGCAGCACTTTGATGGGGATTTTCGCCGTACCGAAGATCTTGCTTTTTCTCGTAGGTGAGAGTCAGTGTTTTCGGGTATTTGATATTCAGACGTTCGGAAAAAATATCCTGCAATCAGAGCATCGTAGTGGGCGGTGTGGATAAATACTTTCGCTGCCAGCATTTCTTTGGTTTCGGCTGTCGTATCTCCGTTGTTTTCAACTCATCGATTACCAGTCGATAGTCTTCGGGATCGGTGATGACCGTAACGAATTTGTAGTTTTTAGCAGCGGCCCGGATCATAGTGGGCCCGCCGATATCTATATTTTCAATGATTTCTGCATGGGATACCCCTTCTTTCAGAATGGTTTGTTTAAAAGGGTAAAGGTTACAAACCACAATATCGATCGGTTCTACTCCCAGTTCTGCCATCTGTTTCCGATGCTTTTTCGTTGTCACGGATCGCCAGAATACCACCTTCTACATTGGGATGCAGGGTCTTCACTCTGCCGTCAAAACATTCGGGGAACTTAGTCAGATCTGAAATATCCTGAACTTTAATGCCTTCTTCTTTCAGTTTTTTAGAGGTCCCGCCGGTTGAAATGATCTCCCAGCCCATAGAATCCAGTGATTTAGCGAACTCAACAAATACCTGTCTTATCAAATACACTAATTAATGCTCTCTTCATCCGGATTATATTTTTTTAGTTATCATCCGAGCTATCGGATTTTATTCATTTTATACAAATCGTATTTCGTTGCAAAGGTAAAAAAAAAGAAGATTATTTTTATATAAAATCGCAGATAGTGCATTTTTTTATGGATACACCTATTCGCTGTGTTTTTAATAATTGACAATGAGTTTATTACCTACTTTTGAAATGGGATATCCTTTCAAGGGGTAAATTTCATAAGTCAGATTGAAAGGGGTTCCGTAACGAAGTGAAAATTGAGTGTGACAAACCGGACAAACAGCCAGTTCTCCGTCCAAATCTTCTTTCGTAAAATGGGAAGTCAGTTCCTGGCAGTTGGTACAGGTGGCATCCCAGCAAGCATATTCGGTATCGTTCAAACGGATGACGACGATTCCTTGGCCATTATATCCCAATGATTTGGCGTCCGGCTGGGAACTGGTCAGGTAAATAGGGCTGGCCGGGAACCTGAAGATTACTTTCGCCTCCTATTCCTAAATTAATCTGTGTATATACCGGGACATAAGGAATGAGGTGTTTATCCCTGAGTTTTTCGTTGAATTTATCCCCGCAACCGATATTTATTCCCAAAGTGATGGAAACTAATAAAAAAAATACTATTTTTGATTTCATGAATAAGAAATTTGCGACACAAATATAATAAATATGAATATCTCTACAGCAGAATTCGATTGGATTTCCCTGATATTGGTCATAGGGGCTGGACTTATCGGTTGGATAAAAAAGTAATAATGCAAAGAAAACCCAAGTCCCGCCTGTTTTTTTGAACAACCCGGTCAGATCGGGGAAGAAGAAGAGATTCTGCCCAATGTAGAAGAGTATACAATAACTGAAAATAAAGATGTTTCAGATGGACCGGTTATACAGGAAATCGTTGCTGATTATTACAGAGATCCGAAAGTCATGATTGACGACAGGGATGAATTACCGACCGTGAAGAAAATGAAGAGGAAGAACACGTACAGTTCGACATCCGGCAGGCTATTATCAGCAGTGAAATTTTAAAACGGCCTCAATATTAAAACCGGATACCGATACCTGTAGAGAAGGTGAATAAATAAGGTTTGAAATCGATGTCGTCATTCCGACTTAAAGATTGCAGAAAATATTTGAAGCCCGGCTCGATCATAATTCTGATGTTAGACGTGACCGGATATTCCATCCCCAATCCGATATCCGTACTTATATTGAAATTACGGATATCTTCTGTACTTCCGATATATTCTTTGTCTCTTCCATTCCTTAAGAATACCTTGTTATTTACGATAAAATTGCCGCTTACTCCTCCCGATACGGCAAACAATACTTTATTATTATTCAGTAAATACCGCACATGAAGAGGAATTTCGAGCGTACCGAAAGTTTGTTCGATGGTTTCACTGCTGCTACTGTTCAAACTACTGAGCAAAATAGCTTCCGGACTACGGTAGGCGACACACCTTGGGTACGGGTTTTAATATTTTTCCCAACGGAGTGGCGATCATCCGGTCACTATGTTGGAGCGAAGGGAGCATCATCGCCCGGACTCCCGAGCCTGCTCCGGAAGTTTTCTGGCCCATACGGGAATAGAATAATCCTGTTTGTACGGAAAATCTTTTTATTGGCAGAGACAGATAATTTTAATCCACCTCCGACATTCATCAAGCCGTCCATCTGGTTACTGGAATAACTCACTCCCCTGGAATTTTTTTTTTAACGAAGAGGAATAACTACCGGATGAATAGGCCGGAAAACAAAGTGGCCGCTGACCATCACTTTGATTTTTCTTTTTTCATCCGTTGTCAAGGAAGTGGGCGTATTCAGTAATTTCTGATATTCTTTTTGATTTTGATAGGCTTCTTTACTGGTTAAAGGAATAAAATTGCGTTGAAGCTTCCGGGTAGAAATTGCATAGTCCGGTGCTGTCTGCTCGATAAATCCGGCTTCACCGGCTCGGATGCATTTGAATCGGTTCTAATTCAGTCCTCTTGTTTTGTGCTATCAAAACCGGTACTTCCGTCACCGTCTCCTTCGTTACATATTGAACGGTCTTTTCTTCTTGTATAGAATCGGAGAAGGTATCCGGCAAATTCGTGGAATCTTTTGTTTTTAATATTTCTGTACCGGTAATACCGGCAACTTCTATTTCGGGTGATTCGACGGAATAGAACAACCAAATTCCGATAAAGCGGCGACCACTGCTGCTGCAGCTGCAGTGCGCCACCACCACAACGCCACTTTGTGTTTGTTTTTGTTCAGCTGTCGTTCTATATTTCCCCAGATATAGGGAGGAGGCTCACAACTTTTATCCTGAAGGGCCTTTTTAAAAAGATGATCTAAATTATTGTTCATGGTCTAAATATTCCTTCACTTTTTCTTTTTAATATTTCCCTGGCTCTGGCCAGATTGGATTTCGACGTACCCTCGTTAATACCGAGTAAGGCTGCGATATCCTTATGGGACATTTCTTCGATCACATAGAGGTTGAAAACCATTTTGTACCGTTCCGGAAGTTGATTTACAAAATCAGCCAACACTTCTTCCGGAATGCTGACCTCTTCGTCTATGTCCTCGTTATCTTCGATTTCAGGTAACTCCTCTACAATTTGCAATGGGGAATTTTTCCCTGAATTTCTCCATTGCCGTATTGATCATGATCCGTTTCATCCATCCCTCAAATGAACCTTTTCCGGTATATTGCCCGATAGAAGTGAAAATTTTGATAAATCCATCCTGCAACGTATCTTCGGCATCTGCCCGGTCTTTGAAAAAACGGAGACATAATGCAAACATTTTTGCAGAAAATATCTGATAGATTTTCTCTGCTGCCTGTCTGTCACCCTCTTTGCATTTATCTATTATTCGGTCCAAATTACACATCAATATCTGTTATAGAGATGTAAGAAATTTAAAAAAGGTTGCGTCCCTGATAAAAAAAAAAATCAGAAAAAATGAAATGATTTACCAATGTTCACAATTCCATTATGAACATTGGTAAATATGAGTAGAATAGAAGCCGGATCATAGTACCGGTTTGGTCTTTTCAGCCAGCCATTGAGCTTCCTCGGGAGTCAGATAAGGTGCAGTTTTTTCATAGACTGTTTTGTGATAGTCGTTCAGCCATTTTTTTTTCATCTTCACTTAACAAATCAAGTAATAGAGCTGAAGTATCGAAGTAGCAGAGTGTTAATGTCTCAAATCCATACCATTCCCCGAATTCATTTTTACTGACCGGGATACATAAAATCATATTTTCATGCCGAATACCGTGCGAACCTTCCCGATACAGACCAGGTTCGTCGGAGGTTACCATACCGGGAACCACATCCTGGTTTTTCAATTCCTGGCGGATAGCCTGAGGACCTTCATGTACATTTAAGAAAAAAAGCCGATCCCATGCCCCGTACCATGTCCATAGTTCCGGCAAGTTTGCCAAAGAGGCTGACGAGCGATAGCGTTCTATATTACAACCTTTGGTACCTTTCGGAAAAATGCATCTGCTCAGTGCAATCATTCCTTTTAATACGGTGGTGTAATCTTCTTTTTCCAAGCGAGTTAGTTCTCCAAGTGGAACTGTCCGTGTAATATCGGTCGTACCATGTGTATATTGGCCCCCGGAATCGATCAGATAAAATCCACGTGGCTGCAGTTCTGCATCTTCTCCCGGAATAGCCGAATAGTGAGGCAGTGCTGCATTGGCACCATAAGCTGAAATGTTGGCAAAACTATCTTCTGCATATCCGTCATTTTGGGCTCTGAAAGCCGAAAGTTGTTCGAAACAGAGATTTCCGTCAAATGGTTGCCGATATTACGTTCCACCCAATAAAAGAATTTCGTCAGGGCTACACTGTCTTTTATACAAGCTTTTCTGAACCCTTCAACTTCTATCGGATTTTTGATGGCTTTTGCCAAAACAATAGGTGACTCTTGTTCTTTTACCTGAAATTCTGTAAAGAGTTTTTATGATAGACAGCATAATTTAAGGTGGCCGAATCCACGGTAAACACCGAATTTTTGTCTAGTTCTTCCAGGAATAAAAAACAAATGATGATAATCCCGGATTTCTATACCTTCCTGACTTAATTGACTTGCGATTTCGCGAGAGACTTTGGTATTTTTTATAAACAACCAGGCTTTGGCTTTACCGACAACTGCATAACTGATGGCAACAGGATTGTAAATGATATCGTTGCATCTTACATTATATAACCAGGCGATTTCATCCAGGCAACTGAAAAGCATATAATCTGCATGTGCAGCTTGTAACTTTTCCCGGATCATGGTTATCTTTTCATTAGCCGATTTTCCGGCAGTAGCGGCAGGTACTAAAAAGAGTTGGGCATCGGGTAAGGAAGGACGATCCAGCCATATCTCTCCTAATAGATCTGTTTTTTTTTACAACAGTAATCTGTTTGGGGTTAGGTCTCTTGCAGATTTTTTCATGTCACAGACAGAAATACAGAAACTATCCAAACCGACCCGACTTCCTTCCGGTAAGTTGGTTGCCAGCCATTCCGGATAATCGACCGCTTCCGGCACTCTCAATTTATGCATCTGTATTCCCTGAATCCTTCAGTTGTTTTTCCGCCTGTATAAAATAACGGGTATCTGTCCAAAGTCCGGCTTCATTTTTTTCAAGACGACAACCGTACCGAAAGATCCTGTGAAACCGGAAATCCATTGTCTTTGTTTCCAGGCTGCCGGTAAATATTCACTATTGTGCGGATCGGTTCCGGATATAATATATGCATCCAGTGATTCGCGTTCCATAATGGCTCTTAAAGCTGAAAGTTTTTTCCTTGATCGTCATAATCCAGATTTTAAATTTCACCAAATATAATAAGAAAAATTTAAAAATTCTAGCAGCGGTTGTCATCGAGTAGTGCTATTTTCTAATAAAAAGAATAGAAATGTTATACATTACAATTGTAATACATGGGGATTTTACAGGAATTAAAGGTTCTTGTATTACAAATGTAATCAAATTCCAAAACAACAGAAGTGAATTACAATCTTAACTCAGGGGATTTGGAATATTTTACATTTTTTATATTTTAAGATATATAATAATGATTATCAGTATTATATATCATATTTTTGAATAAATTACTTTAATTACCTGGGGCAAACTTCAGTTGTTAAAGCGATAAATAAGGCAATTTGAAGGTATTTATATTTATATATTTGTTTAATATCCAGTTATTTATGTTGTATCATTTCATATTTCACTTCATATAAAAAACAGAAATATAACCTTAGGAATATATATTCAAATTGTTAATTTACAGAAACTTAGTATCGAATAACCTTTTAACTGCTCACTAAATTACTGATTTTAAGGATTTAACCATACCGATAAATCATGGATTGATTGTATTATTACATTTGTAATGTATATCATATTACAAATGTAATTTTGATAGTTGCAGAATATATATTACATTTGTAATGCAATATTTTTACAAGATGCAAGAGAGATTTAAGCAGCTTTTGGAAGAAAAAAAAATCTGACAGCAACTCGTTTTGCTGCAATGATCAAGGTCAATGCTTCGGCGATGTCACATATTCTGAACGGGCGAAGTAAACCCGGATTCGATGTATTGGACAAAATTGCACAAGCTTTTCCGGACGTAAACTTAAATTGGTTGATTTCCGGTAAAGGCTCTCTATACAATAACCGTATTTCCACTCCGGCTAAAGAGGTTGAAAAAAATACCTGTTCAGAAAAAATTTATTTGAAGAAGAAGAAAAAACGCTTTCCTATCGAAGAAAAAAATACAAAAAGCAGAAGAGATTTTACGACCGGCCGTTTCCGTCGCTTCGATACCTACAGCCAAAGGAAAGAAGGTCAAACGGATTATCTTATTTTTTGAAGACGGCAGCTTCGAAGATTATGAGAAATGAGGTTATCTTCATATAGCATTCAGACAGCCTCATTTCTGATTTGAAGTATTTATATC
>VOFJ01000083.1_pt1 | contig 82000 bp, 103 predicted proteins | sample 5384081 | NCBI WGS metagenome assembly VOFJ01 (sample SAMN12384729, study PRJNA508395) | human gut metagenome | isolation source: healthy gut I | host: Homo sapiens | reverse complement strand
GAATCATCCGCATTGTTGTAGTAACTGACTGTTTTGGTAATCATCATATTTTGGATTTTTATTATTGTCATTCTCTCTATACATAACCACTCTTTTTCTATTGGAGGTGCTATGTTCAGTATTTATGGTAATAGAGTGGAATAAAAGTAATGTAGATACATAGCAAGATAAACAAGAGAGAGACCACTTCGTGCTCTTTCCTAAGTGATAAGAGAAGGGAAGATAAAATATTTAAAGTTTTTTCTGTATCACTTTGAGAGACAGCGTAGCGGTCTTTCTTATTTAATCTATAAAACTTGTATATCTATGATTTATCATATTTATTGCTTCTATCTATCAATTCTATTATTATTTATCTACCCCCTTTTTTTAACTTCTTATATAATTTAACTAGTTTATCGAAAAATAGGGGGTAACTTATAATGTTATTTAATTTCTATCTACTATTTTTTTTGATCTATTTTCAATTCTTTTATTATCTATTTATATCTACCCGCTACTTATTTTTTTTGATCCTTATATAATTTAACTAGCCCATCGAAAAAAAGGTAGCCCATTCATTGTTTATATCAGGTTACAATACAAATAAGTGACAAACTTAGGAACCTTCCTATTTTATCGTTACAAATATCTTTATTTTAGCTAAGATATCAGGGTTAATTTTTTTTATCTGCTTCTTGCTCCGCATCTCTTTTATCCCCAAATTCTCCAGATAATCAAAGCTGACCTCTTTAGTGTATTCCCGATCCATACCGATAGCATTTCTCATATTCTCATCATTCATAGCCAAAAGTATAATCTCATTCTTAAGGTTACTTCGGATATTCATGCTATCCAGCCTGTTTTTCCAGTCACATGATTCCCGGCTATGTGACGAACTGATTACCCTGTTCTCATTGAAGTACGCATACATCCTACCTATGAAATCATACTTGAAGTCATCCGTATAATATACCGTATAAGTACCACCATCGTGTTTTCTTATACCTATTCTTGTAATTAACTGACTAAAGAACCAGTCTTTCTGATTCTGTGCATCGGTAGTGGTTCCATAAGCCCGACGTATTCTGGCTGATTCTATATTCGGTAAGGTCCAGTCACCGCACATTACAATCTGATCTATATCCCGGTAGTTATTGGTACTCTTGTTATCCGAAGAACCATAATAGGTAACAGTGAACAGTTCCTTGGGGACACCCTTTAGTAGTAAAGCCTCACTGAGTTGTTCTGCATATTCTGATTTACCCGGACCGTCATCACCCCCGTTGATATCCTTCCAGCATACGACCAGGGTAGGTTTGTTTATAAGCATGGCGATACGGGTGGTAAACTCGTCAAAGCGTCGGGGATTGAGATTTCTTCTGAACAGTCCGAAGTCTATTTTCCGGAATTCAGTCACACAGTTATATTTCCGGTCCACATCAAGAAGCCTGAAGTTCCTGGAGTCCTTGAACAAAAGATCCCCTGCACCTTCGAAGATCAGTATATGCGTATTTATGTACACTCCCAGAGGGCACAAGTCAACGGGATAGAATGTGATGCCTGCCTTGTCACTGTCGGAGAGCATCCATGAGTCATAATACTTCGGAATCAGGTTTAATGCTACGTCACGCTTAATACGGTTAATCCGGTAAGACTGGTTAAAAAGATCATTCCTGGTATTCCTGATGAAATGGTCGTAATAAATCCCGATTTCTTCCGGTGACATACAAATGATATTGCCCGTATCATCAGTTTTACTGAATACTCCCAGTATCGTCCGGTCGAATTCCACGAAAGGTCTGATAAAGGTGGGAGTCTCGTCAAACAGGATATACCGTCTAAGATCCGGTCTTACCATTAGTTTCCTGAAATCTCCGTCAAATGAATCTACCGGTACTTGGGGACGATAAATGAGGAAATAATTGATCAGGTCAGTCCAGAAACGTACATGTGTGATCAGGATAATCTTTTTATCCATAAGAATCTCGGGATTATCTCTTGTATTGATTCAGAAAGGATGAACGCTCCTTATCACTGGATATGATCATAACATCACTTTCTCTCAATATATCACCATACCCCAATTCCCTGTTCACCAGGTTAGCCAGAATCCAGTCATACATCTTGCCCAGTTCGTCACGGGTATCGACACAATACAGAATCCCCGAGTTATATTTCTGTCGGATCAGGCTCTTTATGCTTTCAGTTTACCGCTACCACAACCTGAGGAAATGATATAGCCTCCGTTATCATCCGGGATATCGATTACTCCCGTACTGAGTTGCATTCTGAATCCGTCGCCAGTCGAATTGGGAATTATATCGAAAAGTTCTTTCATACATCACCTCCTTCCTGCGTATCATCAATTACTACCCATTCGTCATGATATCTTTCTATCAGGAAATTTAGATAAGACTGTACGTCCTCTTCATCAAAATAGCCTTCGTCGATATCCGGTGACATTTCTTCCCAAAGTTTGAAATCCTCTCTGATCTGTTCTATGAGTTCCGATTTCTTAATTACTATTGCATCCATGTGTGTATCTATTATTTTTGTGTTATTGCTGTATTTTTTATCCAAACCACCCTTAGTCTTTTGTGAGTGTATATTCAGGGTTACTCCGAAAGTGCGTAACAGGTATTTCCTTAATCCCTGGTATGCTTCAATCTTTGGATAATCCCTTTCACATATTCCTCGGAATTCTTTGAGGGACACATTAATGACCAGCCCTTCATGCAGATCGTATCTCTCCTGTAATCTCTTGATATCTTCTCTGTACCTTCTGGGTATTCTCTGTGGAACTGTTTTTTCGCTGACATCAGGACAATCCCTTACCTGACGGTCTGATATAGAATTATCATTCTTATCTGACAATATTATATTTTTTGTTTTCATACATATATCAAGCTTTCGGGGGATTTGAACGGCGAAACAGACATTTTTTTAGAAAGGTAAGGTAAAGATCAGGCATAGACGAATTAAAGAAGAGTGAATGGACCTTATCCCTGTCGTCCCATCAAGAAGCTGTCCCAGTAGTGCGTCCCACTTAGGAGTGTCCCGGTAGATGTGCATAGGCAAACTCAGCTGGGGATAATAGGGATGTGGTGAAGTTTTTTTCTCTTGTTTATCACTTTGAGTAGACAGCGTAGCGGTCTCTTTCTTTATGTTCTCTGATGAAGGAAAATAAAAGTGCATAAATGCTTTCCTTATTGAGTACAAATTAGTAGTATAACAGTGTCCCGGATTGAAATTCTAATGCTATAAATGACAAAACCCCTGTCGCAACTGACAGGGGCATTACGTTTTTTTCATAAGAGACCATTGAAAAAAACTTGAGAGAGTTTATGTATATGTCTAAAAAACTTAAAAGGGGTTTCTGTTGACTCTGCTGTTGAAATGGGCACGAGGATAATCCTGCTTTCGTATTGAGGCCGATTATCTTCCTTGCATTTCAAATCACAAATTGTTTGTTTTCATTGGGATGATACCAAGTATGATTTTCTAGATTTCATACTATGTGGTATTATTATCAGAGTAGTACTTGTCCGTGGATGTCATAAAATCATCTAAGTGTGTTTTCCGTACTATTGATGGTGACAAAAATAATAAATTATTTGAAATGTGCTTCATTTAGGAGTACATAATTTAAGGTTTGCCAGGCATTTTATCGACATTTTTTGATGATTTTAAATCATTATTTCTTTGTGAATAGTTTGTAAATCCTTACTTTTGTTCATCTTATTATATACGCTATTATTGTATTTCAATTGTTGATATGTTTTGTAATTACGTTCCTTTGTGAAAAGGAGATTATACTTTAATTATTTTTTATGCAGAAGCGATGTGAGGTAACACTTTCATCGCTTTGTTTGTTATTTACGGTGTATTACGCTTCAGTGATATAACAACCGTCCCGTCCCACTTGGTGTTTTACCTGATGAGTAATTGGAGAGAGTTCATGTTTATGAATAATCTTTTATTATTATCCAATAGAAATACAAAGTTTATTAATTGTGTGTTTGATTTGAATTATGATTTTATTTAAGAAAATAAAGAAAGCTGTATTATCAGGAGTAGTTTCTCTGAAAGATAAAAAAAGGAGAAAAATTAGTAAACTTAAATAGATTCTACTTCGATGGAGAAGTTTGGTAATGCTGTTATATCATTTTTTTAGGCAATATTGCTCTTCACAAGTTTCACGGCTTAGTAACACGAAATAATACTCAACCATAAAGAATATCAATTATCAATGTTCGTCCCTATCCTTAATATAAGCACATCCGTAGATTCTATTTTTACCATATTTCCAGATGTAATATAGTGCATGTACCTTGCCTTCGTTTTGAATGATAAAATCATGTAGTTGCCTGTTTACATCATTTTTCCACACAAGCTATAATCTTCCCATTGTCTTTTCTCTTTATTATAACGGCATTGTCATATTGATTGTTTCCTTCTGCTATTGCATATCCGTGATGTACTCCATAATCAGCCTGCTTTAGGCATTTGTATTGCATCCCGGTAAGTTTGTAGCATCCGTATTTTTCATACTTAAGTAGCTTGACACATTCTTCGCTGAATGTTTTATTGGATCTGTGCAGTCTGCAGGTGTTCTTGAGTTTCTTGTTTTCTTTTCGTACAATCCATATGGCAGTTACAATGGTAATGCCGATAAGTAAAAAGGTTTCCATGAGAGTATTGTGATTTAAGATGTCCTGTAACAAAAATATTCAATATTTTAATTATTTGCAAATGATTCATACATAAATAGATTTATTCCATTGGATTTTTGAGTAGGATAAAGTTTATGTTGTTTCTTAAATTCAGAAAGAAGTTGTATTTTTGCTTGTCCTAAAAATAAAATGGAAAGTGATTCATTTTCTTTCTGTAGCATGCTCTTTGTGAAAAGGGTCTCATGCATTAAATTGTTTACAAGCGGTGTTAGTCGTTGGATTATCATCGCTTTATTTATTTTTTCTTATTTGAATAGTAATTATTTTCAAGAGGAGAGATTGTCTATATGAAGAGGAAGAATAATAGTGGAGAAATTTGCAGATTGATTTATTTGATAATGTCTTTGTGGTTTATTACTATTCATCTATTGCTTAAAATTTAAGGCTTTCTGTAAATAATGATTTTTTATTTGAGTAAACCAACGGACTTTGTTTTTTTTTGTTTATTTTAGAAATAAGAGATCTGTCTATTAATTTAGAATCTCTAAATATTGTACCCTTTGTGAAAAGCGTTTTACCATTTGTCGTATTTTATTGTGCGATGAGAATCGGCGGATTCTTGTCGCTTTATTTTTTGGGGTAGAAGTAATAAATACTCCATAAGATATTAATGATGTCTTACTGAACGGTATACTTCAGAAGTTGAGATGCATATGATGTTTTTTGTGTTAATAATTTGCGATATATAAATTTCCATTATAATTTTGTGGGACATAAACATGTGAGTTGTGAAACTCAGCAATTAAATAGTGAAATTTAGTTTTTTTTTTGTTAAGAGAGGGCTTCTACTTCAGCGGAGGGGTTATGAGGCTCTTTTCGTGTTGATATTTGATTTCCAGGTAATACCAATGATGTTCTTTAGGTTATCTGAAAATTTAGAGGTTGATATGTCCTATGAGAAAAACGGCAAGATATAATATTGTTTTTATGATGCGCTAAATAAAATAGCCACAGTTTTTATTCAAAGGATGACTTTCTCTATGAAAGAAACGTTTTATTTTGAAGATTTTTTTATGTATTCCTTTTTTGAATTTACTAGGCTTTAAGAAGATAACATTCAAAGTGGTTTTATCATCGAGTAAGCTGGAGGCAAATAGTCTGTGAACGAAGTGAGTGGTAATATACATAACTCCTGGGAGGAGATGAAAGTGTTATAAAAAAGTGTGCAAATCGTGTACTTTTATAATAGAAGTACATTTTTTGAAGAATATTTTATAACACATACTATCCTGACGGTTATGTATCTATTACTTTATCCCCTGGCTCCACCTAACCCGATCAAGTGAATCTTTTGGAAACATTCGGGTAGTTGATAATCTCATCAGGGGGATAGCAAAACTCTAATGTTCACACAGATTTTTTTTATTTATCACTTTGGGCAAACAGCGTAGCGGTCTCTCTCTTTTATGCTCTCTCTGACGAATAAAATCTCTTACTCAAACTTGCAGATTATTCATTTTCTGCATAACTTTGTGTGTTTTTCATAGTATAATTGGAATTGTGAAATTCCGATAATAATAAGAAGATGTCATGTTTTGTAAAAAGGGCTTCTAGCTCAGTGGAGAATGGAGGTCCTTTTTTATTTTGAATGGATTGCTGAAAACATCACTTCTTTATGTAGAATAATCAGAATTTTCCGGTATAATCCCCCAATAATTCGAATAGACAGCCAGTGCGGATAATAAAGCTTCCAATTGAGTCGTGATAATAATAATTTGCAGGATAAATATTGACCTGAAATCTTAATAGCCTGATTAGAGTAGTGTGATAATAATAACTTTCATTGTTCTTATGATTTAAGATAAGATTTGAGGCTGACAAAGAAACGTTATTCATGACTGAACCTTTGAAAATCACCGGCATTCATTGTCTAATAAGCGATGAGAGTCAGCGGATTCCTGTCGTTTTTTTGTATTGAGAGGGCTTTTGTTCTCATTAGAGATATAGAGGTCTTTTCTTATTTTTGGGTTAACTATGGCAGAAAGTAAAGGAATGTGGGAGTGATGGTGTACATAACTCCAGCAGGGAGATGAAAGTGGAATGTTTTTTGCAAGTCGTATACATTTTATAATAGAAGTAGAACAAATTTAGAGTAAGGTTACTATGTCCCCCAATCTAAGTTTGTTCTACTCTCAAATTCTGCTAAAAAAAATAATATCAATCTAATCTACCAAACAAGCAATAGAAATAGTAATAAGTTGGCTTGTCGCTATTAATAGCATAAATAAAGCCAAGGCATTATTGTTATTATCAGTAGCATCAAAAACAAAATATAAAGCAATACTCGTAATATATGGTTGGGGCATTTCTTTTTAACAAAAGCCGATACCATGTTTATGTGTGACAAAATATGAATGGCAAGCAGAGCGAACAATACAACTCCTGCCCACAAATGAATATTGCCCCAATCGTGCCTTCCCAAACCAAACAAGTGTGAACTCCATGGAGTAACGCTTTGAAATCTGACAGCATGCCGGGAAGGAATAACTATTTCTAATATAACCCCACTTATACTTACCAATGCCATTGCTATCAACATGACAAAGTCTATGATAATATTAAGTAGCATCTTGTTCTTTCCAAACATCATTCTTTATGATTGTGCCCATGGCATTCATGTTGATGTGCATGGGATGAGCAGCCCACTCCCGAATCTATAAGTTTTCCGTTTAAATAGTCGGTAGCAACATCCAGGATATTACCAGAACAACCTCTTATGACTTTGATGTTGTGGGCTGTAAGTACATTTAAAGCACCTTGTCCCATATTCCCTGCCAACATGACACTGACTTCCATGTTTTCCAATTCTCCTGCTATATTGGACTTGCATCCGCATCCTTGTGGAGAAGGAATTGTCTCACTACTTAGAATTTGATTGTCTTGCCCTATTGTCAGGATTGTGTAATACTCACAATGACCGAAATGGTTATCAACCACCTTGTCTCTAGTCGGAATTGCAATTTTTCATCATAATCTCATTTTTATTAATGTTAATATTACTAATGCTTATGTCGTTGGAGTGACATACTGGACATTCTGTTTTACGGATTTTAAATGCGGGATTGATATTATTGAATAAAAAACCGCATACTCCGCAACAAAACCATTCACTGTCAGTATACGCTACTCCGCCTTCTATCATTATAGCAACACCACGAACCAATGCATTGGCAATCTTTTGCCTTGCACTGACATATATTCGGCTAAGTGTCGGACGTGATACTCCCATTGAAACAGACGCTTCCTGTTGGGTCTTCATTTCATAATCACATAGCCGTATCGCTTCATATTCTTCAAAGTGCAAGAGTATAGTATCTTTATGATAACTGTTTGAAGCTATAGGTCTAAATCCTTCAACAGAAGGCATATTATTAACTTTACGGATGTTCTTTGGACGTGGTGACATTATATAATTTATTATTTTCGTCCGCAAATATAATGAACAAATGCTCAAAATGAAAGCAATGGGTAACTTTTTAACACAACAGGTAAGGACTTTGAGTTGTATTCTTTTGCCCCTCAATATAAAAACTCATTTATGTTCGAGAGCAGGATGTTTACTATTTATCTTCTTGCCCTGCTTAGTGATTTAAAACTTTTCACTATTTTGCAGCAATTCCAATAAACTGATGCGTTAGGGAATTGGAAGGATGATAGGAACATAAGGATTTATCTTCTGTTTGTAATCCGGACAGTTTAATAAGTTAGGGGATAATAGCTCATTCCGTTCATGTTACATAATAAGAAGTAGTCTTTATTTTTTGTGAATATAGAATCCAGGCTTATCATAGTTGTTATTATCTTGTCTTCTTTTCCTTCCTCAAGAAACAAGAGGGGGGAAAGCGGAAAGCGGAAACTATAAAACCTGTTTTTTGACTAATTTTTGAATAGGTAAAATTGAAAAAAGTTATAAAAATACCCTTTTCCCCCTTGTTTTCCCCACCATTTCCCCCTTTTTGAGGCAGGAAAGAAACTATAAATCTTACAACTTTCAAATAACTCTCATATCCTGTTCCATCAATATTCCCCGGAATACTCTTTTATATTACCGGATTCGATTACCCTATACCTAATAATATTCAGAAAGAAAAAGACAATGATAGCAACCTTTTTTTTCCTCTCTTATATATTATATATAGGATATTGATTTTTTTTTGGTAGTATAAGAATAAAAAGTAAGAGAAAACATTATACATATTCTCTCTTACTTATTGTTTTTATAGTTATTTCAGATTATACCTTTTGATTAATATATTCACTTGTGATGCTCTGAACTGACATCCCCGGGCTGTTACAAATCCCTCCTTATTCAATATTCTGGCCATTTCAGACAGGCTTTTTTCTTCCTGCACGAGCTTTTTTAGTAGCGCAACCGCTCTTTTGTTATTGGGATTGTCGAGAGCCTTCTGTCTGTTGGTCCGGTTGCTGTTCCTTACCGCCCGTTCCAGGTTGTCCAGCAGGTTTTCAGGCTTTCCCAGCTTGATACCCCTTGCTTTCTTGGCTTTCAGGGATTGTACCGTCCTCTGTGATATAAGGTTCGCTTCATATTCCGCTATGCTGCTGATTATATGCAGTACGAGTTTGTTAGCCTCCGGAAAATCACAGAATACAATCTCAACATCACTTTCCAATAGTTTACTGGTGAAAGCTACATTCCGGCTTAACCGGTCCAGTTTGGCTACAATTAAGACAGAACCGTTCTTTCTGCATTCCTCCAAAGCTTCCGTAAGTTTGGGTCTGTCAGATTTCTTGCCGCTCTCTGTTTCGATATACTCAGAAACCGGCTTTTTCTCCTTTAGGTAATTTTGTATAATTTCTCTTTGTGCTTCAATTCCCAATCCAGAGATTTCCTGTTTTTGTGTACTTTGTCTCAAATACGCTATATAGGTTGTTTCCATTTTTACATTTAACATTTTTTTATTCGCTTCTCGAATACCCAACGATCGTTCAGTATTCGTTAAATAATAAATTTGAGTTTATGAAAAAGAAATCCTGTGAGAATCGGTTTTCTAATATACCCGGTTTTCTCACAGAATCCTGATTATTACAGATATTCGGTTATATAAGATTCTCTGTTTTCATATAACTGCAGATTTCTCATACTTCCATTTGTGTTCTGTCCTTCTTTCTGACATATTTCCTGTCAGGCCTGGTGATGGGATTTGAAGTAAGTATCTTGTATAACTTCAACCCCTCCATTTCCACCGGTGCCGTAGCCAGCATAAAGGTAGCCGACTTGTCCGCACCAACGTTATCCAGAATCTTATGACATAGATAGCTGCAATTGAAAACAGCCCCGTAACAGTATTCTTCCTGAAGTCCCTTGCTGTTATACCGTTTTCTCTTTTTCAGCCTTACCGGAAAACCGCCTTCATCATCTACAATACACAGGAACCATTGCTTGGGATCATCTTCGTCACCGACCAGTACAGCCATGCTTCCTTCCTGTAATCCTAATTCCTGAACGAGGGCACTGCTTAGGAATATGCATCCGTTTCTATCTGTCCGGATGCTTCTTTGTCCTTCCTGTGCCACACTGAGCATGCATTTTTCTCTGTTATATATAAATAGTTTCATATTTACCTCCTTTTCTATCGTTATTCATATACATAAAGCATCTCACACCGTTCCATAAAGTAGCTGTTGGATCTCAATGATTCCAGCATCCGCCTGGTTTTCCTCATGACCTCGGAAAGCGGCAGGCCCGTGTATTCGGAGAGAACCTTGAGTGAGCACTTTGTTGCCTGTAGTAACGTAGCATGAACATCCTGTACTCCTGTTGGGAGAACCTGCTCCTGATATATCTTAATACGTCCCTGGCCAGCCTTTCACAACGGTTCAATCCCCACGGGTATGGCTCTGTCTCCTCCTGGCTGAATCTATAGAAGAAATCGTCTTCGGGATGAACGTAACGGTTTTCATTTCTCATCTCCGTCATCGCTTTATACCGGTAGCACCTGAAGAAATAGGCTTCCAGGTTTTCTATCCTTTTCTTCGCCGCCCATTATCTTTTCTCTTATAAAAAGATAGGTATTATGAAAGTTATCCTCATCCACTATAGAGAAAAAACGGATCTTTTCCCTTAATCTCGTATAAGAGGATGCAAACCACTTGTCAAATCGGGCAACTTCGGCTGTGTTTCCGATTGTCTCTGTTTTTACTGCATTATTATCCTGTTTCTTGCTGGAATGTCTCAATCTGTGAGAATAATCCCTTGTAAATATCGTCATCATAATCTTTAATTTTAAATGGTTATTAAACAAAAAAAGAAGATACCACCGTTTCTCTCATTGGTGATACCCTCTTCGGATATTAATCGTATCAATCACACTCTCCCGGTCATTCGATGAACCAGGAATATGCCATGTCCCTTCCGTTCAGTGCCTCTGTCAGTCCTACCGATACTTCCGTAGCGTTTACACTACGGCCCAGAAATGTATCCAGATAACTGCTCTTATTGGCTCCGGTGATCAGGTTATAAAATTTCCACATACTCAGTTCACCGTTATTTCCGGCAAAATTGTCGTCATGGATATATGCCCTGGCCACGTTATTGATCTGACTGTCGGTTATTAGTAACCGTGGCAGTTCTCTTTGTTGTGCCTGTGGGAGATAGTTATACAGTCGCATTCTCCCCAGAATCTGGCAGAACTGGTGTTCACTCAGCATGGTATCACCCAACGATTGCATCAGGTGAATATGTCTGGCTACGTTGTATTGACTGAACAGTCCAGTGTGAATTGATACAGATCCCTCGCACTGGTTGCCCGTATTTCTTCCTTATATCCGTCTGTTGACAGGCATTGATTAGTACAGGCCAGGTTCAGGAACCCGATTGCCAGATTGAATCTCTGGGCTGTCATCTTTCCACTCAGGTTATCCCTGGCGTAGCTCTTGCAACCGGTGATTACACAGGTTCAGGCGGTTTCCGTTTACCTCCTCGCATATACTGGGGATCTCGATATTGAAGATCATGCGCTCGTAATACATTGTCTTGTCAGATTCCAGTAGTTGATCCACTCTTTTGTTGATCGCCTCCGGTATACGTCCTCTGACAATGTGCGATGTTCTTATCTCGGGACTGCAAATTGTTTCCCCGTGATAAAAGTCTCTGGTCGCTTCATAGACTGATTCGATGAAACTTGGATGTGATATACATACCTCGTTGTCTTTGGCAAAGGTGGGTATGATACAATCGTTCCTGAGGTGTTCTAAAGTCACCTCTGTTGTATTGGCTTCAATGAATGGTGAGCGTTTTGTCGGTTGCTCCGTGATGAGCACTGCATCTTCCGCTTCTCTTTTCCATTCGTTGGTTCTTGCCACCCTTGTGGATGGTAATAATAAATTGGTTGTTTCCATATTGCTATAATTTTTAATTGGTTAATAAAATCCGATAAAAGAAAAAGCCAAGAGGTTTATTTCTTTGCTTTTACAAATATTCCTCTTAGCTTCTTGATTCCCTTGAGTATGGATGTTGTTACCTCAAGGATGGTTATAATTACGTCCTGTGCCTTATCATAATCCATTCACTAGACGTTCTATGGGTTCTCAGTTGCTACATTGCCTGTATCAACTTTACTTGCGGCGGATTTACGTTTGCTCCTGCCACTATACTTCTCTACAAGTTCCACAATAGTTGAACTTGCCACGATGATCTCAGCAATGTATGCTGCGATTCTGATTCCTTTCATTAAATGTTTCATTTTCTCTTGATTTTTTGTTGTTGGTTAATAATATGTTCTTTTTTCTCTTGTCTCTTATTTATTTCTGTCATATATAAGGGTTTAAGGTGAAGAGGGAAGGAGAAGAAAGGGAAGGAAAAAAAATGATAAGGGAAAGGAGAAGAAAAAAAAAATAAAGAGCCGTTATCAAGACTCTTCGTCCTGACTTGACTCTTTTGATAGGCCTGTCATACTTTCATTATCCAGACTGTAGCTGTGATAATTACTGGTACCGCTGCTATCCTTCGAATTGAATCTCCCAATGATCTTCTAGGTATTGGGGTCAACCCGGAAATTGTTTAATCTTGTTTGAAGCTTATGTGCACCATTTAGTACTGGTGCAATCTCCGTGCTTCAATTTATTCTCATCTATAAGGATTTCAGGTGATGGGAAGGGGAGGAAAACGGCCTGATATTATATCTTGATAATAGGAAAACTGGATGGTCTAAAAGAATGACTGTAATGATCACTGAATTCGTATGAATTGTAAATATCAGAGTTATATACAATAAAGAAATAATCCCGATCACTTTTTATTTCTCTGTTAAAATAGCCTCTTTCTGCTTGATTTTTTACTTGATTATTGCTACTTTTGTACATAAGTGTCGGGAAGGTTTATTGAGGCATTTTTAACGGTCTCTCATGTTGTTGGTTATACAATAGGGCATTTCCGCGATTTGATTTTTGAAATTATAAAAATAGAAAGCACATGGGAACAGAAGGAATTCAGGATAAATATGTAAATCCATATACCGATTTTGGATTTAAATTGCTTTTTGGAACAGCCATGAATAAGGAGTTGCTAATTAGCTTTTTAAATGCGCTCTTGTTCAAGGAGGAGGTAATCAAGGATGTAACTTACCTTAATGCAGAACATCTCGGAACACAGAATATGACCGTCGGGCCGTATTTGATGTCTATTGTGAGAATGAGAAGGGCGAGAAGTTCCTGGTTGAGATGCAGCGTGGTGAACAGCAATTCTTCAAGGACCGCAGTGTCTTTTATTCTACTTTTCCTATTCGTGAACAGGCCAAACGGGGAGAATGGGATTATGAGTTGAAGGCTGTCTATGTGGTGGGTATCCTGAATTTCTTTTTGATAATTCTGATGAGAAGTATTTTCATCATGAGGTGAAACTTGTGGACCTTTACACGCACAAGGTATTCTATGATAAACTTACCTTTTGTTTATCTTGAGATGCCTAAATTCAATAAGACTGAGGATGAGTTGGATAGTATGTTTGACAAGTGGCTGTTTGTCCTGCGTAATCTTGCCTCTCTGCTTGAACGTCCCAGAGCATTACAGAATAGAGTTTTTGATCGTCTCTTTGAAACTGCGGAAATTGCTAAGTTTACCAAGACTGAATTAAGTGAATATTGGGACAGTCTGAAAAATTTCCGTGACTGGTATAGTGTTATATCTACGGCGGAAAAGAAAGGAAGGGAAGAAGGAAGAGGAAGAAAAAAGAGAGAAATGCTCGTAATTTTAAAAAAGTTAGAATAACTATTGATGTTATTTCACGGGCTACTGGACTGTCTAAAGAAGAAATAGAAAAATTATAATGTAAATCTTGAATATGTTATTAATGAGGGGAATATGCGGATGATTACTGTGTATTCCCTTTTTTTATAGGAATCATGAAAGAATAATCTAATAATTTTCACCTAATGGTTAATTAGTGTTTGTATGCCTTGTCATAGGAGGAAATATGCAGGTAGACCTTATCAATCATTTTGGTGTTTTCATGGGTAGTGGCGATAATTACAACTTCTTTGGGAATTCCCTTTTTTTGAACATTAGGGTTATAAAAGTATGGCGGGCAAGGTGAGTGTTTATGATTGGGTGCAGTTTCTTCTTTATAACTTTTTTCTTCGTTCCTAACTAGTGGTTTCTTCCTTTAATAAGAAAGGAAACCGTTATAAATATTTTGAGGATTTCTTTTTATTCCATTTAAACGCGATTTCTTTATGGATAAGCACATTTTCATCCTATTTAGTCACAAAATGCGTATTTCCACTTTTTACAGGTTGTTGTTATTGTTTATATTTGCAGTGCAATACATTAACAAAGGTGAAACCTTTTTTTATTTACATATTAATTTATCAAACCAAAATGAGAACATTAAGATTAATTGGATTGGCTATCGTAGCGATAGTAATGAGTGTGAATTTTGCTGCTTGTTCTGACGATGATGATGATTTCAATACTGACGATTTAGTCGGTTTATGGGAAGGTGTTACTTCTGAATTTGAGGAAAAAAAAAATGGACAAGTTGTTGACCAAGACGATGCAGAGAATATAGATGATGAACGTATCAGATTTAATTCAGATGGAACTCTTACATCTTATTACAAGGGTGGTAGCACTTGGGTAATTGAAGATGAAGGCACTTGGAGTGTGAAAGATGGAAAAATCTATATGCGTGGCGATGGTGAAGAAGTAGTAAAAATACTTGAGTTAAGTCCGCAAAAACTTGTTGTTGAAATTTCAGAAAGTGGAGTTGAAGATGGTATTTCTTACTCTTATTACGAAAAAAGTACCTACAAAAAAAAAAATTACTGAATAATTATTTAATCATCTTTTTAGTATGCAAGAAGGCAGCATTTGAAGTAATATTCACTTGCTGCCTTTATGAATTAGACACCTCGTTTTTAGATCGAGAATATACTATTCCGACCACAGGAAAGCCCATAAATATAGGGATAAATGCGGTCCTTATGGATTATTGGGAATCCTTTAATTTTGCACCTATACTCTTTAATTCATCCAATACCTGTTCATTCATATTTTGCATTGGGAAGTACTGTACGCCTGTCATTGTGACACTTACTGATCCTATGATACCTGATGCCTCTAACATATTGATGATCGTTTGGTCGGGGAGTATTGTCTTTTTCTAAAGAAACTACCATAGCAATAAGTCTACGAGCATTGACTGGCCGTATACTTCTTTTATTAATGGTTATATACTGCATGACTTCTTTTATATCAGACAGTTCTTTTTTTTAACGGTTTTAGGCCTTCTTCGATTCCTTCCTTTATTATCTTTAGTGTCTGATTACTATTCATTGGGACATTATTCTCTTGAGAACTCTCCTGTGGTAATTTGTCTTTTACCCTGCCTGCCTCTGTCTTGAGGATTAACGACGCGACATCTTCCGAGCGGACTTTGACATATCTCTCTTGAATGCTTCTTCGGTAGTATGTCCAGTGATTTTCATCAACAGATGACTATCATAACCACGTTTGAGCATATTGCTTATGTAAGACCGCCGTGCGGTATGAGTACCTATTAGTTCCCAACGTTGTTTGATTGAATTAGTAACTTTTCCTCCTCTGTCTTCTGTTACAATGTGTTCTTCTGTAAGACCAGCTTTTAAACCTATTTTCTTTAAATATCTCAACATCGTATTTTCAGTGATTTCAGGTAAATTGAAATCATATTTTTTCAGTATTTCCAAAGCTATAGGGAATAATGGAATAGTAACTCTACGGGTCTTTTAAGCTGCACAATTTCGAGTACTTTTCCGCTGCTGGTTTCTTTTTTTTACGATACCTTCATTTAATGATTTTATGTCACTAAATCGTTGTCCCGTCCAACATTGTAGAATAAAAACATCTCTGGCAACCCCCTTTATAAGGGAGTTTAAGAGAATATATCTTACTGATTTCTTCCTCATTTTTAAATAAATTTCATTTTCATCTCCTTGTCTGCTTTTGGGTTTGGAGTATTTGTCTAATTTAGCTTCGTGTATGTCTATCAAGTTATAAGGTTCTGCTCTTTTAATAATGCCAATTAGTTGAACACACTTATTGCCTACAGTACTTGTTGCAGTTGTTCGTTCACCTTTTACTTTTTATTGAATAGGTATGTTTCATACTCTTTAATTAATGCCAGATTTATATCGTCAAAACTGATAGTATCTTGACCTTTTTCTTTTAAAAAGGTTTGGAAATCTTTTAATACAATTAAATACGTTTCCATTGTCGATCCTCTCTTATGTTCACCTGAGGTTTTGATAGTCTTGTCATTGGCAATAATATCCCGTAGCCAATGTATAGCGTTTATTTTATTAGTTCTTTGCATATTATTATTTTTGTATATGTATTTCCTTAATAAATTCCAGCAATTTTTTAGTTCGCTTGGATTATCACAAAGATAACGCTTAAATTCTTCAATTTTGACTTCTTAACTCTAATAATTTTTATTGGCAATAGTATTATTTATATTGTCTGATTCTGTCAGACGACAACTTATATACGCTTCTTGTTTCTTGATATTCCAATGTTCAGGATATACTTTTACTCCAGTCGACAATTTAGCTTGCTTCTGATTTATGCGTACTATCAAATAAATATTAGTTGGTCTCTCACTTTTGGGTTGACGGAGGTTAAAATTAGCTTTTTACAATTTCATTAATAAAGACTTGATGTGTCATAACCTTGTTCTTTGAATCGGTTCTTTAATTTGGTTCTTAAAATCCGTTCTTTTGGACTAAATATGATACTTTGTATAGATTCTAAGTGCTCTAATACCCCTTCTGAGAATATCTACGCAAATATTAGGTAGTTTCCGACAAATCATGTAAATTTGCGACAATTTAATAAGCTGATTTTTATGTCGTGTATACTGAATATTGAAACCTCTACCACTGTTTGCTCGGTAGCGGCAAGTCAAGACGGACAGACGATTTTTGTGAAAGAAGACTTGAAGGGCCCTTCACACGCCGTGTCTTTGGGAGTATTTGTTGATGAAGCGTTGTCGTTCATTGATAGTCATGCCATACCTTTGGATGCAGTTGCAGTGAGTTGTGGTCCGGGATCATACACAGGATTGCGGATTGGAGTTTCGATGGCAAAAGGCATTTGTTACGGACGGAATGTACCCTTGATCGGTCTTCCTACGCTCGAAGTGCTGAGTGTGCCCGTGTTGCTGTATCACGATTTGCCGGAAGATGCGTTGCTCTGCCCGATGCTCGATGCCCGCCGTATGGAAGTGTACGCTGCCGTTTACGACCGTGCATTGAACGTGAAGCGCGCTATCGCCGCCGATATTGTCGATGAGAACTCCTATCTGGAGTTTCTGAACGAAGCGCCCGTTTATTTCTACGGAAATGGAGCCGCCAAGTGCCGCGAGAAGATCACGCATCCGAATGCGCATTTTATCGATGACATCCATCCGTTGGCGAAGATGATGTATCCGCTGGCAGAAAAAGCAGTTGCCAGAGAAGACTATAAAGATGTGGCCTACTTCGAACCTTTCTATCTGAAAGAATTTGTAGCCTCGTTGCCGAAGAAGTCGCTTCTTGAATAACGCACTTCAGTTGAATAACGCACTTCAGTTGAATAAAGCGCTTCAGTAAGTGAACCGCCTTTGGCGGGAAACAGTGATTAGTGAGTGACCGTCGTCCTCCGACTTTTAATTTTTAATTTCAAAACTTTTAATTTAAAAGATGCAATACAATACCCAGCAGAAAAGAATGCCGCTTCCCGAGTACGGCCGCAGCATACAGAACATGGTAGATTATGCGTTGACCATTCAGGACCGTGCCGAGCGTCAGCGTTGTGCTAACACAATTATCAACATCATGGGAAATATGTTCCCCCATTTGCGTGATGTGCCCGATTTCAAGCACAAGCTTTGGGACCACCTGGCTATCATGTCCGGTTTTGAGCTGGATATTGACTATCCCTACGAAATCATCCGCGAAGACAACCTGGTGACCAAGCCGGAACCGATCCCATATTCTACTACCCGCATGCGCTACCGCCACTACGGACACACGCTGGAAGTGCTGATCAAGAAAGCCTGCGAACTTCCCGAAGGAAACGACAAGAGAAATCTGACAGCCATGATCTGCAACCACATGAAGAAAGACTACATGGCATGGAACAAAGATACCGTAGACGACCGCAAAATTGCGGAAGACCTCTACGAACTTTCCGGCGGCAAACTCCAACTGACAGACGACATCGTCCGACTGATGGCAGAACGCCTGAACCAGAACTACCGCCCAAAGGTGAACTACAATAATAATCGGAATAATAATCCGCGGAGAAGATATTAAAAGGTAATAAGTAATAGGTAATAAGTAATAGCATAGCTGCGTTCGGCGTGTTGCGTGTCGTGTATTGAGAATCTTACTTATTATTACCTATTACTTATTACCTATTACTCTATTACTTGTTATTTATTACCTATTACTTAAAATAAATGGCTTCATTTGTAATTGAAGGAGGACATCGGCTTAGCGGGGAGATTCATCCGCAAGGGGCCAAAAACGAAGTTTTGCAGATTATCTGTGCCACGTTGCTGACTGCTGAGGAAGTGACGGTGAACAATATACCTGACATTCTGGATGTCAACAATCTGATTCAGCTTATGCGGGAGATGGGAGTAACGGTTGCAAAGGAAGGCGTTGATACCTATAGTTTTAAGGCGGAGAACGTCGATCTGGCTTATTTGGAGAGTGATAAGTTCTTGAAGAAGTGTTCGAGCCTTCGGGGGTCGGTGATGCTGATCGGTCCGATGGTGGCACGTTTCGGCAAGGCCATGATCTCGAAGCCGGGCGGAGATAAGATCGGTCGCCGTCGTCTGGACACCCACTTTGTGGGGATTCAGAATTTGGGAGCTGACTTCCGTTATGACGAGTCGCGGGGCATCTATGAGATAACGGCCGACAGGCTTCAAGGCAGCTATATGCTGCTTGATGAAGCGTCCGTGACCGGTACAGCCAACATTCTGATGGCTGCCGTACTGGCAAAAAGGCACTACCACCATTTACAATGCCGCCTGCGAACCCTACTTGCAGCAGCTCTGCCGTATGCTCAACCGGATGGGAGCAAAGATCAGCGGCATCGCTTCCAATCTGCTCACCATCGAGGGCGTGGAAGAACTGCACGGCACGCAGCATACCGTATTGCCCGACATGATTGAAGTGGGAGCTTCATCGGCATGGCTGCCATGACCAAAAGCGAAATTACCATCAAGAACGTCTCCTACGAGAACTTGGGCATTATCCCCGACAGTTTCCGCCGGCTCGGCATCAAGACTGGAGCAGTGGGAAGACGACATCTACGTGCCCGCACAAGAGACGTACGAGATAGAGTCCTTCATCGACGGCTCCATCATGACCATTGCCGACGCACCCTGGCCGGGACTGACACCCGACTTGCTCAGTGTGCTGCTCGTAGTGGCCACCCAAGCCAAAAGGAAGCGTACTCATCCATCAGAAGATGTTCGAAAGCCGTTTGTTCTTTGTAGACAAGCTCATAGATATGGGAGCTCAAATTATCCTCTGTGACCCGCACCGCGCCGTTGTCATCGGTCATAACCACGGCTTCAAGCTGCGTGGCGCCCGCCTGACCTCGCCCGATATCCGTGCGGGCATCGCCCTGCTCATAGCTGCCATGAGCGCCGAAGGAACCAGCACGATCAGCAATATCGAACAGATAGACCGTGGCTACCAGAACATCGAAGGACGACTTAACGCTATCGGCGCCAGAATCACTCGAATATGATAAAGAAAGAAGAAGTATATAAAATCGGACTATTCAACAAGCCGCACGGCATTCACGGCGAGAACTTGGTTTACCTTCACGGACGACATCTTCGACCGTGTGGACTGCGATTATCTGATCTGCCTGCTCGACGGTATTTTCGTACCGTTTTTCATCGAAGAATACCGTTTCCGTTCGGACTCCACCGCACTGGTGAAGCTTGAAGGCATAGAAACGGCGGAACGCGCGCGTATGTTCACCAACGTCGAAGTCTACTTCCCGGTGAAGCACGCGGAAGAGGCGGAAGACGGCGAACTGTCGTGGAACTTCTTCGTCGGTTTCCGCATGGAAGACGTTCGTCACGGCGAGCTGGGCGAAGTGGTCGAAGTGGATACCGCGACGGTGAATACCCTTTTTGTGGTCGAACAGGAGGACGGAGAAGAACTCCTCATTCCTGCACAGGAAGAATTTATAGTGGAGATCAATCAGGAAAAGAAGCTCATTACAGTCGAGCTTCCCGAAGGATTGTTGAATTTGGAAGATTTGGAGGAAGATTAATAATTAATAAAGATGCCAAGAAAACGGAGTAAAGCATTTTGGAACAATTTCAAGTTCAAGTATAAACTCACCATTATCAATGAGAATACGCTTGAAGAAATCGTGGCTTTGCGCGGGTATCCAAGCTGAACGGGCTTTCGGTGCTGTTGTCCGTGCTGGCGGTGCTTTTTCTGATTGCCGCCTGCATCATTGCCTTCACCCCTTTGCGCAATTACCTCCCCGGATATATGAACAGTGAAGTCCGCAGTCAGATCGTGGACAACGCGCTTCGTGTGGATTCCTTGCAGGAACTGCTCAACAGGCAGAACCTCTACATCATGAACATACAGGATATTTTCAGCGGAAAAGTGCCCATAGACAGCGTGCAGACGCTCGACTCGCTGACCGCCGCCCGCGAAGACACCCTGATGGAACGTACCAGACGTGAAGAGGAATTTCGCCGCCAATACGAAGAAAATGAAAAATATAATCTGACTACGATCGTTTCGCAGCCGGATGTCAACGGACTGATCCTGTATCGTCCGACCCGTGGAATGGTTTCCGACCATTTCAACACCGATAAGAAACACTTTGGAACGGATATTGCCGCCAACCCCAACGAAAGCGTGCTGGCAACCATGGACGGCACCGTCTTTCTGAGCACCTACACCGCCGAAACCGGTTACGTGATAGGTGTACAGCACAGTCAGGATTTCGTCTCGATCTACAAGCACTGCGGCTCGCTGCTGAAAAAAGAAGGCGACCGCGTGAAAGGAGGCGAAGCCATCGCACTGGTGGGAAACAGCGGAACGCTCAGCACAGGGCCGCATCTCCACTTCGAACTGTGGTACAAGGGACATCCTGTCAATCCGGAGAAGTACATCGTGTTTTAAAGCCAATGACGAGAAGTGGGATATACGATTATAAGTGACAAGTGACAGAGGAATTAGATAATAATGGATTCAGAAAAGAAGAATAAGAAGAAACAAATAGCTATTTTAGGCTCTACGGGCTCTATCGGGACGCAGGCGTTGCAGGTGATCGAAGAACACCCCGACCTCTACGAAGCCTATGCCCTGACAGCCAACAACCGCGTGGAACTGCTGATTGCACAGGCACGCAAGTTCCAGCCGGAAGTGGTGGTGATAGCCAACGAAGAAAAGTACGCCCAACTGAAGGAAGCGCTGAGCGACCTTCCGATCAAAGTATATGCCGGAATCGACGCGGTCTGTCAGATCGTGGAGGCCGGACCGGTAGATATGGTGCTGACGGCAATGGTGGGCTATGCCGGACTGAAGCCGACGATCAACGCCATTCGTGCCAAGAAAGCCATTGCGCTTGCCAATAAGGAGACGCTTGTGGTGGCGGGAGAACTGATCAACCAACTGGCACAGCAATACCACACTCCCATTTTGCCGGTGGACTCTGAACACTCGGCAGTCTTCCAGTGTTTAGCTGGAGAAGTCGGGAACCCGATTGAGAAGGTGATACTGACCGCTTCCGGTGGTCCGTTTCGGACCTGCACGCTGGAGCAGCTGAAATCCGTCACAAAGACGCAAGCCTTGAAACATCCCAACTGGGAAATGGGAGCAAAAATCACAATCGACTCCGCATCCATGATGAACAAAGGCTTTGAGGTCATCGAGGCGAAATGGCTGTTCGGCGTGCAGCCCAGCCAGATCGAGGTGGTGGTGCATCCGCAGTCGGTCATTCATTCCATGGTGCAGTTTGAGGACGGTGCCGTGAAAGCACAGCTGGGCATGCCGGATATGCGTCTGCCCATCCAGTATGCGTTCTCGTATCCCGACCGTATCTGCTCTTCTTTCGACAGGCTCGACTTCACCCAGTGCACGAACCTGACGTTCGAGCAACCGGATACGAAGCGTTTCCGCAACCTTGCCCTGGCTTACGAGGCGATGTATCGGGGCGGAAATATGCCTTGCATTGTCAATGCCGCCAACGAAGTAGTGGTAGCCGCTTTCCTCCGGGACGGCATCAGCTTCCTCGGTATGAGCGATGTGATCGAAAAGACAATGGAACGTGCCGCGTTTGTAGCCGCTCCTGCTTACGACGACTATGTGGCTACCGACGCCGAAGCGCGGAGAATAGCTGCGGAGCTGATTCCCGTGATAGCACCGGAGCTGATTTCGTGAACAATGAAAAATATAAATAAGTAATATAAATTAGAAAGCGCCTCGGTTTTCCTCTTATGAGCAGAGGGTTTGGATGAGGCTTTAAATTGTAAATAGACTATATGGAAACATTTTTAATTCGTGCCCTGCAACTGATAATGAGCTTATCCTTGCTCGTTATTATTCATGAAGGCGGGCATTTCCTTTTTGCCCGGTTGTTCAAGGTGCGTGTAGAAAAATTCTGCTTGTTCTTTGACCCGTGGTTTACCTTGTTCAAGTTCAAACCCAAGAGAAGTGATACGGAGTATGCGGTAGGATGGCTGCCGCTGGGCGGTTACGTCAAGATAGCCGGAATGATAGACGAGTCGATGGATACCGAACAGATGAAACAGCCTGAGCAGCCTTGGGAGTTCCGTTCCAAGCCGGCTTGGCAACGTCTTCTGATCATGGTGGGCGGTGTGCTGTTCAACTTCCTGTTGGCGCTCTTTATTTATTCAATGATTCTTTTCGCTTGGGGAGACCAGTATATAAAGGTCCAAGAAGCTCCCCTTGGTATGGACTTCAACGAAACGGCGAAAGCGGTCGGTTTTCAGGATGGCGACATCCTTTTGTCTGCCGACAATGTGCCTTTCGTACGTTATGACGGCGATATGCTGAGTCAGATAGCCGATGCCCGTGAGGTATCAGTGCTTCGTGACGGCAAGAAAGCCTCCGTCTACATTCCCGAAGACATGATGCAGCGCCTGATGGCGGACAGCGTTCGTTTTGCTTCTTTCCGTTTCCCGTATGTGATTGACAGTGTGGTGGTTAATTCTCCCGCTGCGCAGGCAGGCATCCTGCCGGGCGACAGTATCATCGCATTGGACGGAAAATCCATCTCCTTCTCTGATTTCAAGCAGACGATGGCGGAACGCAAGAAAAACGCCGAAGCACTTCTGAAAGACAGCATCGACCCTCGTCTGATCACGCTGACGTATGTGCGTGGCGGTGTGACCGATACGACTTCCCTGCGCGTGGATTCCGCTTATCTGATGGGCGTAGTTGCCAGTCTGACAACGGATCGTCTGTTGCCTATGGTGAAAAAAGGAATACACATTCTTTGAATCTTTCCCCGCAGGCGTATCTTTGGGTGTGAAGACATTGAAAGGATACGTCGGCAACATGAAATATCTCTTCTCGAAAGAAGGAGCCAAACAGTTGGGCGGCTTCGGCACTATCGGAAGCATTTTCCCTGCTACGTGGGACTGGCACCAGTTCTGGTACATGACCGCCTTCCTTTCCATCATCCTTGCCTTCATGAACATTCTTCCGATTCCCGCATTGGACGGCGGACACGTGCTCTTCCTCTTCTACGAGATGATAGCCCGTCGTAAACCGAGTGACAAGTTTATGGAGTACGCTCAGATGACCGGTATGGTGCTTCTGTTCGGCTTGCTGATCTGGGCAAACTTCAATGACATATTGAGGTTCTTCTTCTAAGCAGGGATTGGCAAGACACACACATCCGTCCTCCCCTCGTGCAGACCGGAAGTTGTCAGAACAGCAATCTCGGCGACAGCGGACTGCTGGCGGATAAAAGGAGGATGTCGGCGATGAAGCAATGTATGTTGTTGAAATACAGTAAAATATAGTGTACTATTTATCGTATATAGAAACGGCGCTTTAACACTACGTTAAAGCGCCGTTTCTATATACGATAAATGCCTTAGTCTGCCAACGATGATACGCCCTTTCTCCTTTTGGCTCTTTGGATGCCCGGAGACGAATGTTAAATCATTAACATTCTTTGGGGTAGTCCGAAAAGCTGGTTTTAGCTCGATAGTGCAAAGGAATGAACTAAACAGTAGTACACAATAGTAACTTAACTCTCCTCCTTCCCGAAGGAGGAGAATTGAAGATAGAACCGACTATCATTTAGCTCATAACAATATGTGAAAGAAACAAATCGGAAACAACCGGTTTTCTGGATTGATCCTAGTTTCTTCTCCTATGATTTTCGCTCCCGATGACAGATAGTTTTATTCGTCATGACCGATTCGTTTCTCTTTTCAGCGTAGACGGTTGCGACAACCGCAGACTGCTGACAATCGCCGCCACAACAGCAAACCCACTTCCGACCATAAGGCAGACCGCCGTACTCCGGTCGTGCACGACAAAACTGAAAAGCAACGCTACCAACGTCGTACCGAACGTTTGTCCCAGCAACCGTGCCATTCCCAGCATTCCACTTGCACCGCCCGAACGTTTCGTGGGGGCGGAAGAGATAATCGTACTGTTATTGGGCGTCTGAAACAACCCGAAACCGGCTCCGCAAAGCATCAGACGAAGAATTATACTGATATCGGACGACTCGGCAGTAAGCCCCGAAAGTGAAAAAAGTCCGACGGCAAACAAGGCCATCCCGATACTCCCCAATATCCCCGGATGAATGCGTTCCACCAGATAACCTGCCAACGGTGCTGTCACAAGAGTCGCCAACGGCCACGGAGTCAGCAGCAATCCTGTCATGACCTCGCTGTGTCCCAACGTATTCTGAAGGAAAAACGGGAGAGATACCATGGCCGCCATCTGAGCGATAAACGAACAGATAGACGTCAGAATCGAAAGCCGGAAAATCGGTATCCGCAATAAGTCCAGCGGCAGCAACGGAGTCGTCTGAGTCAGTTGCCTCCGTACGTAAAACGTTCCTACGATGGCCAATATGATCAATTGCAGCACAAGGAAATCCATCTCCTCATGATGCGCGAATCCGTCCAGCGTATAAATCAGTAACCCGAACGTGACCGCATTGGCTATCGCACTCACGAAGTCAAACTTCCGCTTCGACCGCTCTTCCTGTCTCGGCAAATGCTTGATACCCAGTAGCAGTGCCGTAATCCCCAGCGGTACATTGATAGCAAACAGCCAGTGCCAGCTGGCTATCGAAAGTATGCCGCTTGCCACCGACGGACCGGCAGCCGCCGATATCGCCACTACCATCGCATTGATTCCCATTCCCCGCCCGATCTGGCTTTTCGGATATACGTAGCGCAACTGCGCCGTATTCACACTTGTGATGGCCGACGCACTGAATCCCTGAAAGATGCGTGCAATCGTTAGCGTCCAGAATGAATCGGACAAGGCGCAGATCAGCGAAGTGATGCAAAACAGCCCAATGCCCGACAGGAACACTTTCCGATAACCGATAATCTCCCCCAAAGAAGAGAAAGACAGCAGCGAAATAACGATAGCCAACTGATAACCATTTATAATCCATGTAGTTACAGCAGGCGAAGTTCCGAAATCGTGCGAAAGCGTAGGGAGTACGATGTTGATAATATTCACGTCGAGCACCGACATACAAAGTGCGAATCCGATGGAAACCACTGCCCAGATACGTCTCGGCATTGGCAGTCCATCGGTTTCATCTATAGAAGTGGTATTATTGGCTTGTATCATAAAAAAACTTATTCTAGTAGAACCTTATTTTGTTTGTAAATGTAAACAAAACAAAGAAGTACGTGTTTCAATCTTCTTTGAAATATAAGTTTTTTTAGCGCAGGAGACACGCCCCCAACAGTTCATAGTAGACCACGCCCACAACAATTCGCAGCAGCTCCCCCCGCACTAAACTAATACAAAACCTCCCCCACCATTATTACCTATAACCTATTACTTATTACCTATTCTCAATATCCTCTGATTGCTGCTTCCCCGAAATTCCAGATAAGGTGAAAAGAGCGCCTGTTCGAAACGCCCGTCCACCAGCACATCTATGTAGTCGAGTACAGCCTTCAAGCGCGGATTAGCTAGAATCTCTTCGTACGTATATCCCGTATAGCACCAGATATTCAGCCCCGTTTCCTCCTTTACCCTTTTGACAAAAAGCAGGAAAGCCTCCGGATTATAAAACGGATCTCCTCCCGAAAAAGTAACCCCGTCCAGCAATGGATTGGCTTTAATTTCCCGAATGATCGATTGAATCCTTTCCTCCGTCAGCAGTTCTCCCGCCCGTGGATTCCAGCTCTCCGGATTATGACAGCCGACGCAGTGATGAGAACACCCCGCAAGATAAATCGAATACCGGATGCCTTCACCGTCAACAATCGTTTCGGGATAAGTCGATAATAAGTGGAGAGCTGAAAGTGGAGAATTGAGAGTGTTCATCTTAAAATAAAAATTAAAGTTTCGCATGTGCTGTATCCCGCATGGATTCCCCTCCTTCCAGAAGGAGGGGAATCCATGCGGAAACAATTTACGAAACTTCAGTAAAAAATAAATGAGTGTCTTTCAACTTCTACAAGTGCTTCACGCGATCCTTTTCTTCCGCCCGTTTGGCAGAGTTCCAGGAGCTGAGGTCACCTGTCAGGTATCCGGTGATACGGCGCATGCGTAAGATGTTTTCGCTCTGGCATACCGGACATTTATCGAAGATTACTCCTTTGTATCCACAGTTGTGACAGGTATCCACCGGGTGATTGATGGAGCCGTAGCCGATGCCCTCGTCGTGCATGACCTTCACGATCTTCGCGATGGCACGTACATTCTTCTGAGCTTCCCCGTCCAGTTCCACATACGTGATATGTCCGCCGCGCGTAATGGCGTGGAACGGAGCTTCGCGCCTGATCTTCTCGGTGATGCTGATCGGTTCCTTCACATCCACATGGAAGGAATTGACGTAGTAGTCGCGGTCCGTCACGCCGTCGATCTTACCGTATTTCCGTCGGTCTATCTTGGTGAAACGTCCCGAAAGTCCTTCGGCAGGTGTGGCAAGTACGGAATAATTCAGGTTATATTTCTCTTTATATTCGTCTACCACTTTATTCATTTCCATCACCGCTTCATACAGCGTGTCCCATGCTTTCTGGTTGTGGCCGTGACCTTGTCCGTAGAGAGCCACCATCGCGTTGTGTCCGCCGATAAATCCGATACCCAGCGTACCACTGCGTAACGCATCGCCCACTTGCTCGTTCGGATTCAGTGCGCCGCCGCCTTTCCATACGTCATTTCCCATCATGAAGGGGAACTGGCGTGCCAGTGCGGTGCGTTGATACTGGTAGCGCTCGTACAGCTGATCGGCTACAAGAGTCGCCATATTGCGGACTGACTCCATGAAAATCTCTTTCGCTTTCTGTTCGATGGCATCCTTGTTGCGTTCACCTTCAATCAGATTTTCCGCCTTGATGCGTGCTTCGATGGCGAGACGCGGCATGTTCAGTGTGGTGAATGAAAGGTTTCCGCGTCCCAGAGATGACTTTTCTCCTGCCACATTCTCAAATACACGGGTGCGGCATCCCATCGTAGCCAACTCGTAGATATACCGTTTCGGATCGTCCGCTTTCCATTTCTCGTTCTTGTTGAAAGGCGTGTCCAGAAACATGAAGTTCGGGAAAAGCGCTTTCGATGTAGTCTGACAAGCTCTCAGCAGCAGGTCGAAGTTTGGAGCTTCGTAAGTTCCCCGCATGGCGTCTTCGATGTTTTCCGCACCCATCGCTTTCTCGAAGTCCTTTTCGGAGTAAGAAACTCCGTCCTTTACTTTGAATATCTGGATCGGGAATACGGGGACTTCGCCACGTGTTCCGAGTCCTTCGATGGTGGCTTTCAGCAGTTCCTCGATCACGAGGCGGCCTTCGGCGGAAGTATCCGTTCCGTAGTTGATGGAGCTGAATACCACTTGGTTACCTCCACGGGAATGCATGGTGTTCAGATTGTGGATAAAGCCTTCCATTGCCTGATGCGTATCCTTCTTTGTCTGCTGGTACGCTTTCTCTGCGATGCGTGTCAGGTGTTCCTTGTCGATAATGATTTGCAGGGCTACCAGGGCGATGCGCAATGTCTCGCGTTCTGCTTCGGTCGATTTGATAGAGGGCAGATGTTCCTTGATTAAGGTGCGGATTGCTTTCTCGTCCGCCTGTGTTCCGTTCTCCATCGCCACGTAAAAGTTGATGAACGAAGCCAGATGTTTGCGGAAAGACTTTGCCACTCCTTTTGCCATGAAGAAGTCGAAGGCGGGGATTGCCTGTCCGCCGTGCTGCTCGTTCTGGTTGGTCTGGAAGATGATGGTGGCAAGCGTAGCATAACTTTGGATGCTTTGCGGTGTGCGGATGCTGCCGTTCTTGGTGCGGAAGCCACGTTCAAAGAGATCGTCCATGTCATATTGGATGCAGGTGGTCGTCTTTGTCGGGTAGTAATCGAGGTCGTGAATATGGACATCGCCCAACTGGTGCGCTTCGGCAAAACGTTTCGGCAACAGATATTTATAGGTATAGTCTTTGGTGACTTCCGATGCAAATGTCATCATTTGTCCGGCAGGCGTGTGGCTGCTCATGTTGGCGTTGCTCAGGTTCACGTCGTTCTTGTCGATGGCGACGATGCCGTCCATTACGTGCTTCATCTGGGTTTTCTTGTCCCGCTCCGTGTTCCGCCATTCGCGGTAGATGATGTACTTCTTGGCCACTTCGGGGCGTACCTTCATCAATGCCTTTTCTACTAAGTCCTGAATTTCCTCCACGGTGATCGTGGGGTTAGTGAACTGACTGATCACACTCATCGTGACGTCAGCAATCAGTTGCTGCTCGTCCTGAATCCCTGTCGCACTGAATGCTTTACCGATCGCATTCTTGATCTTACTGATAGAGAAATCTTCTCTTTTACCATCTCGTTTGATGATACAAATTTCCGCGTAGTTCATAACTTTAACTCCCGAAAGTGATTAATAATATGTTTATTTGACTCCGGCAGGTCTTCTGACTTATCCCTCCCCCGCAGCGCCTTCCCACATCTGGATGCAGTGACATAGTGTGCGGATTCACAGAGAATTACAGCAGCGGGTACTGTCGCCGATTTGCACAGCGTTCCCTCATTGACTAAACCTCTTTTTAGTTCCGAAACCGGATACAAAGATAAAGGATATTGTGATAGCTTGGATAGATTTAACATTAAATTTCGGGAAACTTTTCTTTCTGCCTGATACAGAAAGTTTTCCGTTTTGGATAACTTTTAAGAAATGATTCTTGCAGGAAATATTAGTTTTTTTCTTCTCTGTTATATTGAAATAGTCGGACTCTCTTTTTAAGTGTCCCATGTTCCATAAGTGTACTTATTAAAGGACTCACGCTTTTATCGGACTTAAAAAAAGAGATAGACTAAATGAAGATTTTAAAAGATTTGCATACTGGTAGAAAGAAGTTTTCCAGAGTTGAGCGGATGCATTTTTTACAAGAGCTGGAAGAAGGGCTGAAAGTTTATTATCTCTCCTCTACAGAGACAGTAGCTAGGCCTTATTCCGAACAGGAACAGGAGATTATTGTCCGGATTATCAAGATGCTGATTCGTCAGCTTCGGGGTACATCCAAGTTTCAATTGTTTAGCAGGAGAGGTACAAGACGTAAGTCCGAAGATTCGGATGATGTGGAAGAGCGGGAAGAGCGGCGAAAGGAACAGACAGACGAGATACGTTTGAAACATACCAACCTTTATTCGTACAATCCTCTTTCCAAGAAATATAAAGCGAAGAAGGAAGAGCTGCTCCGGAACCTGAAAAGGGAGTTTTAATCTTCCGGATGTTTCATTGAGAACGTCCGGGAAGTAACAAATAAGAGTAGACCGGCAAATGCGTATGTATTGTGAGTCCCTTTGCGTTTGCTGAGCCTGCTCTTATTTGTTTTAGAATTAGCCAAGAAAAAAAAAAATACCCTGACATGTAAATGTTTTAGTTTCATGCCAGGGTAATAATCTAATAGTTATTGTTCAGTCGGTGACTTTTATCAAGAGACCGTTTTAACAATATGCAATGTCAGTAACGGACGGAATATCCGATATGATGTGCTCCATACATTCTTTACTCCTTCTACTGCTATCGGATTGTTTTTAGACTTTTGAATGTATTTCAGCAGAACCTTCCGTTGCTGGCGATTCAAAATGTCTATGTTTGTAGCCCATAGCATAAGTCCTTCTTCCAACGTTGTCACTTCAAACTGATATGAGGCATTGTAATTACGAATATAGGTAATGAAAGTAAAGGTTGCTTTCTCTGATAGAGGAAACACTGTATCGCTCATGTCGGTTTCTATCATGTTTACATCATATAAGTACATTAACTTGTAATATTTCCTATCGCCACATCCCTCGTGGTATTTTTTTTGCTATATTCGCATTGTAAAGAGATATTAGATCATCAATTAAAAAGAAATCACGCCAGACGTTTTTTACGCAGTCTAATTTTACTGGGCCATTGTCATGATAGCATTCCAGAGATTCACGAATAAGTAAAGACTTCATTTTTGAAGATATATGAGACGTGTCATGAACTAATTCACGAAATAAATCATTAGTCGGCATTTCTGATTGATACTGATGAACAAAGCAATGCTTATCGTTGGCATTAACTAAGAAAGTAAATGTTTTCATAATTTCATTTATTTCATGGTTGTTTCTGAGACTTGAATCTACCCTAATGTAGGAATATATTGTTCTATGCTAGGATGTTTTATTAGTCGTTTTTTTTACTGTCTCTACTATATTAAGAAGCAAAAGAGTACTAAATACAATAAAACATGTACACCAAACATTACTTAGACCATTTAATTTGGTAGGAGGATCTATATCACCATATTTGATATTCTTCTTAAATGACTTCAACTGTTTATCTGTAAAAAAATCGACATTATTTATCCATAAGTTCAAGGCTTCTTCTAATGTCTTTGCTACATACTGACTAATGTATGTCCCACCTTTATAGTCAGCAATAAATGTAAATAGTTTCATTTTAATTACCTCCTCTACCTCTTTGATGGTCATGGTCTCCCTGCATAATCCATCTGTTTTTTTTATAGTGATCTCTTTGTTTTTTTTCAATGTTTCTAATTCTTTTTTCTCTTTCGCAGTTTTATTTGTTTTAGATTTTAAATTATCATATTTCTCTTTTTTGCTGTACTATAATCATTTGCAGCTTGTTGTCTTTTATCAATATTCGAATGCTTTTCATTCTTCCCGCTAGACTTTGAATACCCGCTTCCGTTATTACTACCTTCGCTAACTCTTCCTTTTTTGGAGAATAGCTTCATGAATCCACTTGTTCCCATCAATGAACCGTGAGTGATATCATACACGCCTTTCGCGGTAACCCCCAAAGAAATTCCTGCGGTTTCCGGACTGAGTGCCATTCCTCCTGCAGCTTCTTCGAAACCATTAACAATCTCTGCGGCTCCTGCAAAAATACTTATGATATCACCAACATCCTGTCCTGCGTTGTAGGCAGATGCGTTGCTGTATATTCCGGTTTCACGGAGTGACGTTTGTCCAAGCAGTATGTTATCTGCCATAGCCCGTGCAGCTCCATTGGTAAAACTTAGAGTACCCTTAAAGACGTTGCTTAATCCTCTGCTTATTCCTCCCCATGTGGGCCACATTCCATTGGGATCTACTAATAGGATAGGATTGTTCAAACAGTAAGTGTATGGACTAATCTTATAGTACTTTTCCGTCATCAGGTCCATCGTATGCCATCTTCCCAATACCGGGTCATACTGCCTTGCTCCGTAGTCGTACAAGTTCAATCCGTTCTTTGTATCCAGTTCCTTTCCGTTATACTTAAAAGGTTGAACAGATGAATTTGAAGCGAATATTCCTCCGAACGGATAATAGTGGTTCACTTCTTCTATCATTCCATCTTGGCTGGCAACCACTCTGTTGTTTCCTTGATGGTCTTGGATGTAGTAGTGGAACTTTTTATCTGCTATAGAGAAATATCCCTGTTCGGTCAATAGCTTGTCCCGGCTTCCATTTTCATAGATCACATTGCCGCAGTAGTCGGTTGTAGTGGTGTTTCCTGCGATTATATGTGTAGTTTGGAGTTTAGTTCCGTCTGCGCTATATAGGTAAGAAATTTCACTACCGTCTTTAAACTGTATCCGACGTGGTAAATTTAAGAAATTGTATTGGATATCAGAAATGTTTTTATTCAAATCTTTTGTTAAATTACCGTCTTCGTCGTAGGAATATTCCGTGTCCAGATTCACACCGTCCTTGAACTCGAAACCATTCGCGTATGCTGAACTTGTGGCGCTGTCTGTCACTTTCTTGAGCTGATTGCCTGTGTAAGTAAGAGATAGGTCGTCAATTAATCCGTAACTGCTTTGTCCGGTTTGCCCATAACGCTTCAGTCCTGTGATGTTGCCATGTTTGTCATAACCGGTCACTTGTTCATTGAAGTGATTTGTATTCGTCATCGAATTGCTTCCTTCACTATAATTGGCACTGGTCAGCCTTTGTTGAGCTTATCGTATGAATATTGGTAATTACGGGTGATTGACTCTTTGTTTGCTTTCCACGTCATGCTACTGATATTTCCGCCATACTGGGGAGTGCCGGGACCATCAGTATAATGTAGCGTTTGAGAGAAGAGAGGGCTTTCGATAGACGTTAGCCAGTTACGGATATTATACGTATTGGTCGTTGTCAGTGTGGAAGTGCCGTCTATTCGGGTTAAGCTTTTAATATTGCCTAAGTCATCGTAGAGATAGCTCATTTTCGTAGAGTCCTTTTCATTTACGATTTGTACAGTTTCAGACAAACGTCCTGCGTGATTGTAGCTGTGTTTGGTTTCTTCGATCAGCTCGGAGTTACTTTTGGAGTGGATATGCTTGGTGTGCACAGGCTGTCCCGTAAAGTTGTAAGCAGTGTATGTCTTTTCGTATCCTCCCAGATGATTGGTCGATTTTATCTGAATGGCACGGCCGTTATAATCATAGTAAGTAACGGTATAGTCGTATCCTGTCACAGATCCGTTTTTTCCAGTCGAGCTGTCGCGTTTCCGGTCTGCAAGCCTTGCGAACTAGTCGTATATCTTTCTCCGAACTCGCTGTTTGCTTCATAATTCAAACTGCTGTTGGAAATCAGGGTGCCGTTCTGCATCTTAAACTGATAGTCGTCATAATATTTGGCGGTAAGCACTGTGGCTGAATTCAGTGCGACTCCGGTTTCACGGAATAACCGAGAAGAGAAGCGTTGTCCGTACGTTCACATTTGACGCATGTATTCAGTATCGGGTTGTTGAATGGGTCTATGGCGTTTTTACAAATACCCATGATACATTCGCGTCCCATTGCATCGGGCAATGCAAATTGCCATTCACCTCTTTTTCGTTGTTCTCCTGTTTGGGAGAAGATAAGGCGGTCTGCCAAGTCATAGACTTTGTACTCCCAACTGCAGCCCGGTAACTTGGTGCCTATGCACCGGTTACGCATATCATATTTATAGAGATAGGCGTATTGAGCTAAGGATGCGGAAGTTTGACTCGAATAACTGCTACCGCTTACGAGTTGGGCGGATACCATAGGTGGAAGCACCGCTTTTAAATTATCGAACTCATCATAAAGATAATAAGTGTCGTTATTCGTCTTACTGCCGTTGTTGTGCTCAATTTGCCGGCTAAGTACTACTTGGTCGAATTTATTCTTGAATTCCAATGTCACTTGACGATCTTCGTTTTCGGTTCGGGTGACGGATAGCTCGGAAGATTTGCAATTGCCGGCTACTTTCAGCTCCATGTTTTGGTTATCTTTTTCTGTCATTTCAAACCGAAGACAGTTGAGCGTATCATTTCCGGCTATGTTACTCAGATAGCTGAATTTGGTACTTGCTTTTTTGCGAACGCCAGTCGCTTCCGGGACCATACACTTCCCGTACTCTTCCCAAAGGTGAATCTTCGTAGACTTTTTTTCTGAAAAGTGATAAGTATATTCCTTATAGTTAAAAGCATAGAAATCTTGCAGACTTTCGGTAAACTTCCAGTCTATCATTTCTGTGTTCGAACCTTGTGCGTATGGCAAATACGATTTGGCATCATCTCTTAACAAGTTATCATAAACGATCGGATGGTATATACTCTTGTTCTTATTGGAAGTACCCACTTCTATTTTCTGCGATGGATATCCCAGACCGTTGTAGTAAGTAATTTCTTTTCTTCCCCCACTTCTTGTGTTATCCAGATAATTCGTTGTGGAAATATAGTTGTCTCTTCCAATAGGTAATATTTCTATTGGAATGTTTTGAGGTGACTGTTTGATAATGAAGTGTACTGGAAATGTTGTTTCGAATGTTACATCAAAAAAAAAGAGTACGACGAACTCGGATGATATGTCTGAAATTCCTACCCCTGTGAGCCTTAAACATCTTCTTAAATCTTCCGTTATTCTTGAAGGCACGAGCCTTTCGATTTCTGCAGTGAATAAGTGATTTTTGTTTTCCATCGTTACTATCCACTGACCTCCGTATTCGAGATGTGAATCTATAGAAGTCGTTACTCTCAATCCCAGATCGGATAAAGATATCTCTCCATGTCTACTTTCAGCTGGCATTATTTCTATCGGAAAATCCTGAGGGGATTCTTTGATAACGAACCGTATCGTATCTGTCGGATCGGCCGTTATGTGAAAGTAAAGGTTGCATATACCGTCTGAATTAGAAGTAAACTCAACTTTTGAAAAGTCTCACGTACGGACGCAATTCTTCTGATATGCGTGAAGGAACGAAGTTTTTTGATTTCTGCTTCGTTCAAGCTAAAGTTGTTCCTTGCTGTTATCATCCAAGTATCTCCTTCGTAGAGAGTACTTTCAGGAGAAGGTGTGACTTTTAGCCCCATGTCGGTCATGGATATTTGCCCGGTTTCTGTCGCCAATACAGGACGGCGAGTAAGCTGCATATTAAAGCTGTAATATAAATAATAATTTTTCATAAATTTATCTCTTTAGAGGTTGTTTGAATATTTATATGAACTAATCAGTTCGCCCTTATGGTCGGTCTTTTCTATCAGACGTCCAGAATCATCGTATTTAAAATAGGTAGAAACATTCTTGGGATCTCTAATTTTGCTGATACCTATGTATGGGATATATTCATAAGTAGTGATAAATGATGCCGGTAATTGCGTTCTCAAATTTTCAACTTTCTGCATGTCTGAATAGCTGGGCTTCGTTGCGTTCTGCCAGTCTTTTGATAAGATCATTCCCCAATAGTCCTGTAACTGATTCGTAATCGCTGTTCTTGATTTCCGCAATTGCATATTTGCCTTTGTATCCGTACAGGTAGACAGTTTCTGTTTTGTCTTTTTCGTTACGGATATGAGTCGGGTTGCTGTAAGAGTCGTATGCCAGGTATGTGGTTGCGGGAATATTAGAAACATCGGCTACTAACTCGTTGCCCACATTATGGAGTCCTTGGTATGTTGCAGCATCAGCATGTTTTCCCAGTATGGATACTTTGTCTTTCACTAAGCTTTTGCTGTCTGCAGTCAGTAACTTATAGAAATATGTCTCATTCTCAGTTACTTTTCCGTTTTTTATCTTTGTCACTTCCAATGGATAGTCGGTGAAGTGTAGCTGATTCATCTGGTAGAAAGAACTATAGGGAGGTACAAATGGAAATATCAGCATGTCCGGCACGTATCGCGTCTTTTTCTTCGTATACATTTCCGGCTCCGTCTTTCACTGGTTTTCAGCTTTATCTGTTTGTTGACGGAGTTATATTCGTATTTATCTTTATACTCAATAGTGTTTCCATTGTCATCGTAAGTGATAGTCCGTTTTTCCGAAAGTAGGTTGCTGTAGAATTTTTGATAGTAGGTACCTCCGAAAGCAAACCTCAGGAATCCCAGTGTAGGGTCGTCTGAATTATAGTCCATGACATTAGTAGTGGTTATCTCCGTGATGAGTATGGAATCTTTCTGTATAGGAGTATATTCGAATAGTTCTTTTTGTTTCACATGACCGGCACAGTCGAATTGTTCTTTACTTAAGAGCATTCCGCGCTTTAGTGCGTTTGATGAACATGGAGTGTATGGACTATAAGGGGTACCGACATGAGGAGGGTATTCACGGGAGAACTTATTATTCAACATAGCTATGGGATCTTCGTCCATATAACCTGGTCCGAAATTGCTGAATGTATGGACAGTATATCCGTCTATCAGTTTCCCATTTTTTGTCTTCATTGCACTCTATGACTTTAGAATATCCGATATACTCTCCCCGACTGTTGTACCAGAGCGGATTGGATGCTTGAGACATGATGGCATTCAAGGTATAATATTCGGGTCCTCCGTTTTTGTGATTTGAGGAGATTGTATAGCTGCCAACCCCAAAGGTATTGTGGAGTGAAAGATAGAATACCGGAAGAGACACCTCCCTTTGTTGTCGGTGTGAATTCTTTTTGTGTAGTAATAGTGCTTTCTTGTCAGTAGTTCATCATTGCTATCGTAGTTGTTGATTTCTTTGATACGGAGACCTCCCGGATATGTATAATCTGGAGTGCCTGGATAAGGTAAATGGGCACTTTGTACTGTTTTCCCGGTCTGCTGACACCATACTGGATATGACGTTGGGTTCATAAATGAATTCTGTTCTTCCATGTGTGGGGGTATGTGATGGATTTTAGCATTTCTGCAGTCACACGAAATCCTCCCTTGTCTCCCATTCTTTTGGTTTGGTATACTCTTTGCCTTCGGCTATCTGCTTGTCAGCAAAAATTGCATTTTCAAAGAACTCTTTGCTGAAATAGTATGAGAAATTTTCACCGTTATTGAATCCGAGGTTGTCATAGTGTCCTGTATTATATCCGGGTAGGTGATTGGGGAAATAATTTAGTGAATAGGTCGATTGGGTTCCTGATGGAGTCGTTTTTAGTCAGTGTTTTCAGTTTTAATCGCTCAGTGGAGCTATTAGTGTAAGTAAACTGATAGTTTATCTTATCCAATATTACCACGGAGTTTAGCTTGTTTAACGTGAAATTCTTTTCTTTTGTAAAAAATGTAGCTGGCCCATGGTCCATACAGGGTTTCCCATGCATACTGTGAGTCATAGGGTAATTGTGTACTTGGGGAGTAATGAAACCGGGCAAGTATTTTATTGTCTGTTACATCTTTGACTGTTGCAAGTTGTACAGGGGGCTAGTAATTCATAATCATAACTCATTGCTGTTTGCCAGAATAGAGCATCCAAGCTTATACAGAAAGACATATTTCCATTTATTTGAAACGGCATAATTTCGTAGGTGAATTCTATTTCATGTCCTGCAGGAGTTATGATTTTGGAGAGATGCCAGGTGATGGGAGCAGGAAGGTTTAAGAATCCCTTGAAAGGTAGATTGTAATCTGTTTTATCGGTTCCTCCAAATATGTATTTATAACCGTCTGGCGTGGTCAGTGTAAACGAATCAATCAACCAACATGATAAAGGGTTCTTAAATCCGGTTCCTTCTGATCTGCAATAGTTGTAAAATTGAGAAAGTGGACTGGTAAGTTGAGAACGGGTATTATTGTAAGTATTCGAGGTAAATTCAATTTTGATGTCAGAATCTGATTGAACCATCCACTTGCTCTTTTTCTTGACTATACATAAAGCTTCCGGTGTAACCGAGAAAGTTAAATTGATACTCGTCTTGGGTATTAATATAGTTGCCGGATACTCTTACTAGAATGTCTGCTGTGGTTAATAAATCAGCTTCGGTGGTTATAGGCTTGTATTCATTGCTAGAACTTTCATAAGAAATATCTGGCTCATTTTTTAATTATCCGGGTAATACATCCTCCGCATTCAAGGCTCCATCCCAATCCCACTTCACTGGGTAGGTTGTTGGGTTTTACATTATAAATATGATAATTGAGGTTGATTGGAAGTTGGATATTATCTCTTAACTTAAATTCGTACAATGGGATAGAGATATTCGGAGTTCCGGTATATAGTCCGACAGGTATTTTTTACCTTGAGTGTTGGCATTACTGACACCCGGTTGTGGAAAGCCTTGTGCCCCTGTCAACCCAATTACTTTCTCAAATTGCCCTTGCGCTTTCAGGCAATTACTTGCCAATAGAAAAGCTATGGTGAATAATATATATTTCATTTTCATTATTAGTTTATTGATTTTTTTGTATACTAAGTCCGCCACAAATATTTCTGTATACTGCTGTGGCAGCTGAAACAGATATATCTTGGTGGCGGACCTCATTTTTGACTTTCTTACAGACTCATCGCATTAGCGCCCAACACGCCCGCTACTGCCGAAGCCACCGCGATGACTACTTTCAGAATCATATCCCAAAGGGATTTCTTCATTGCCATAATTTACACACCTCCTTTCCGATACTTTAAAAGATTAATTACTTCCTGAAAACGTCTTTATACCTTTGCTCATTTATATTGTCCTCACAGGCTTTCGTTTACCTCAAAGCAAGGACACGCCTTGATCCACTCTTCAGGTTCGATCTCCCCGTCTCCGTTCAGGTCCGGACTGAGATCCCGGTGTCCGCACACCCGGCAGCCGGGGAAACGTTGCTCCAATTGATGCACCAGCAGGCGGAGGGCGGCACGTTGTTCCGGCGTCCGTGTATCTGCCGGGCGTCCCCGGCAGTCCAGACCGCCTTCATAGCAGATTCCGATACTCGATGCATTGAATCCTTTTGCATGTGCCCCGATGCGTTCGATGGGGCGGGTGAGAAGTGTTGTCCCGTCTTTGCGGATATAGTAGTGATAACCTGTTCCGTTGAATCCCCGTCGCCGATGCAGCGTCTCCAGATCAAAGGCCGTCAGTGTCCGGTCCACCCGTGTTGCGGAACAGTGGATCACGATTAAATCGATCTTTCTCATGATTCGTCAGATTTGGTAAATCCCCGGTTTATGATTGCCTTATACGGTTGGGTCCGGAGCTTCTTCGTCACCGTCATCGGGATCCGGTTTGGGTTTGGGGTTTTCCGGATCGGTCTTGTCTCCTTCGCTGCTTTCCGGTTTGTACTTGCTGTAGTCCAGCGTTTTCAGTGCGTCTTTAATCTCCTTTCCGGGGCGGAAGCGGACACGGGCACCTTTGATCAATCCTTCTTTCACGTCCTTTTGGACGAGTACGCCATTGCTGCGCAAGGTGACATAGAACGAACCGATATTCCCCAGGCGGACGATCTCTCCTTTCTTGAAACTGTCGATCATTTCCGTCTGCAGGGCACGCAGCACGCACACTACGTCTGCCCAGTTCACGTACTCGAACGCTGGATGCGTTCTGCCCATTTCATCTATATCGATCTCTCCGCTCGATTTGGCGAGAGCGTAATACAGGTCCGGCTTGTCTTTTTCCATCATGTTCTTGCGGAGCACTGCTGGTGAATGAAAATACTTTTTGCCATTTCTTTACTGGTTTTAAGTTCTTGAATAAATGATAATAAAGTGTTGCGTCACAGGTGGTTCCTTGCTTGTGACATGACAAAAGTACGGTAGTGGGGATGGGCGATGTCTGTATTTGTCCGCAGGTGTCCGCAGATGTCTTTTTTTATCTGGAAATGTCTGCGGATGTCTGTTCTTGTGGTGGTTTGAGGCCGGGATTAAAAAAGAAATTCCCTGATGCGAGCTGAATAATACTGTTCAGTTCACATCAGGGAATGGAACGATTCGTTCCTGATTGGGGTTTAGGACTATGTTATGCTATGTCTTATTCTTTATTTGTCTATGTCTTGTAGGTCCCGGCTAAGTTTGTTTTCCAACTCTTCGATACTGGGAAGTCCGGATTTGATATCTTTCGGCAGGGCTTGACCAAGTTCATAATCGGAGATTCCTATAGGTTTATGTACATCCCGTAAGGCGTATTCCGCCATAATCTGGTCTTTGTTTTGACAGAGTAGCAGTCCGATGGTCGGATTGTCTCCCTCCCGGCAAAGGATATCGTCTACAGCCGAGCAATAGAAATTGAGTTTGCCGATATATTCGGGTTGAAATTCTCCTCTCTTAAGCTCTACGACCAGATATCTATGCATGAAGGCATTGTACATAAGAATGTCGATGTAGAAATCTTTTTCTGATACTTCGATATGGTATTGCCTGCCCATAAAGGCGAAGCCTGCACCCATTTCGACGAGAAACTTCTCGATATGTTTTATAAGGCCCAGTTCAATATCTCTTTTGTCGTACTCTTCGGTGAACGTAAGCATATCAAAAATATAGGGGTCTTTTAATGTCTCTTTTACTTGCTTGGCTTGTATTTCGGGAAGAGTGGTGTCGAAGTTACTAGCCAATGCTCCGTGAGAATGGTAATAGTCTTGCTTGATTGCCTCGATAAGGAAATCCCGGCTCCAACCGTTTTTCAGGCATTGGATCATGTACCAGTAGCGGGCTTTTATGTCTTTAGTGCGTTGCATTAAGGTTATATTATGTGACCAACCTAATTTGCTGACAGGTAGGACTATTTCATTATTGTTCAAATACGAAACGGCCCGTTTCGTATTTGTAAGTTGCTGATTATATTCATTATAGAACTGTATCATGAACTGGCAGTTCCTGACAGAGAATCCTTTCATCTCCGGATAATCATTCTTCAAGTCATTGGCGAGCTTCTCCAGGGCATTGTTTCCCCAACCTATTTGTTTTTGACTCTCGGACAGTAGTTTGCCAATATCCCAATACATTGAAAGCATTTCTTCATTGGCTGTGTAAATCGCCTTTTTTTGTGCTAGTAGTACTCTTGCTTTTACTTGTTTGAGTAGATATGCATAGTTGAATGCATGGTTTTGATTTTCCATTTTGATTTCGTTTGTTCCGCTAAAGATACTACTTATTATTGGTTAATCGCTCCCCCTGTTCTAATTATTTTCTTTGCTTGTCTGTATTTGTCCGCAGGTGTCCGCCGATATCCTTTTTATCCGGAAAAGTCTGTATTTACTTCAATAAATAGCACTGATTATTTTACAAAACGAACTTTTATTAGTACCTTTATACCATTATAAAATGCTAATAAAATGAGATTATGAAAGAATTAATTGAAGAGAAAAAGTTTGAAATGAGAGCCTATGACAAAGTAGAGCTGGCTCTGCTTTATTGTCCGGGACGTTCGGCAGAGTCAGCTCTTAAAACACTGATGAGATGGATCAAGCAATGCCAGCCGTTGATGCAGGCGTTGGGTGGCATCGGATATAATGTGCGGCGGCATCGTTTCCTGCGTCAGGGAGGTGGAACAGATTGTCCGTCATTTGGGCGAGCCTTGAAAAAAGAGAGAATGAAGTTCTTTATCTCTGCTGCTGTTCATACGTCTACTTCCGGTTTCCAGTATATCATTCAGCAGATTGTTGTACTTCTCTTTCTCTCTTCATGTATATGTCTTTCTTCTTTCCAGTACTTGATGGAGGCAGTTTCAGTACTTCTTTTCCCTGATTCAAGTACTTGTACTTCTCGGTTCTTGTACAACCTTTGCTTCTTTCTTGTACTTGTTTCCGGTACGTTTCTGAACTCTGTCGTTACTTCGATGTACGTTTTCTATACCAATTTATCGGGCGTTTTCCGTTACTGCCACTGCCAACTGCCACTTAGCGCTTATTTGTCAGTGAATTCTTTTATTCTGATATATTTATCTGTTTGTTTCTCAATGTATTTTAGCTCGATGAGGCTTTTTAGATATCTACAGGTACTTCGTTCGCTGATACCTTCTGTCAGTGCTTTCTCTTTTAATCTGTTTGTAAGTAAAAATCTTAGGTAAGCTCTCTACGACCGACCGGATTCGGAAGTATGACTGCATAGGCTGAGGTTTCATTTTCTCTCCCGGCAGTGAGGAGGCGACCAGCAGGCTGTGGTTGAGGATGGTTTGTACGATCTGCATGGAGGCATGAAAATCCTCGTCTGTACAGATGTATTCCTTCATCTGCATGGCACCTTCATACTTGCGCAGGGCGGTGAAGATGGAAGCTATGCGTGCCACCATCAGTGCGCCACGGAGTACGATAGAGCCCGGCGCGTCCGCTTGTTCGCTGGCCACTTCGTTGAGCAGACAGTCGAAGTAGGCGGTATGTTCCTCCCATTGTCTGTCGCTCAGCGTGACTTCCGTAGGAGATTGTTGGAAGAAGAAGTACATCTCCAATACTTCCTTGCCGAATCCCTTGTAGAGTGTGATATAATCTTCCTGTCCTTTGATGGGGGCCGCCGAACGGTATTTCCATCGTACTCCGCAGGTGTAGATGCCGAAACGGCAGTAAAGTCCGTTTTCCAAAGAGCGGATAAAGTTGGCCAGTTGGCTGGGGGTGCCGGACAGGCAGAGTGCCAGGCGCGGTACTTCTGCGCAGATGAGTTCGCCGTCTACCTTATAGTCCGTGGCTACCGGTTCATGATGGTAGGCGGCACGGAACACATCGTCGTGCTTGCCGTAATCCTGCTTGATGGCGCCGGAGATCATGTCCAATTCGGTAGCACAGATAATGAGTCCGAGGTCTCCGTTGATTTTCAGCCGGCGGATAATTTGGTTTCTGGAAGTGCTGGGGGCACCGCAGAGGTGGTAATATTCCGGTGGTTCGGGCATGGGAGCAGGGGAGGCTGCTGTAGATTTCGTCCCTTTTTTGATTTGTTGGTTGGTTCGTTCCCATTCCGTGAGTTCACGGTCGTAGGCATCCTTTTTCCGTTTGTTTTCTCCTTTCAGATAATTCTCGATTTCTCGTGGGAGCATGTTTGCCAGTGTGAAAGAAGTCCTTTACCGGTGGCGGGGGGGAGCAATGATCAGGGTGTAGAGCTGCGGACTGTAAGGACGCTGGTCGAAACTGATGCGGACTTGTGGCAGGCATCCGCTCAGGTTGGCGATCAGTCCTAGAAGCAGTATATCGCGTTCGCGTTTGCTGCGTGCCGGTTTCATGGCTCTTTTCAGAAAGTCGGGAAGATGGTCGTATACTTGGTTAGGAATGCAGGGAGTAGATCCTCGTAATTCTTCATTTTTTTTTATGGACAACTCTTCTTCTTTCCCCGATTCATTTCCCACAGAAACAGGCCTAAAGGTGTCAGTTGTCAGTGTTGGCAGTGAATTGTGAGTCTCTTGGGGTGCATAGGATAGGTCAACGTATTGATATCCAGCTGATAAGTCTTTTCTGAGTTCTTGCAGCGTGTAGCCGTTTCTCACGATCTCTACTGACATAACAGATGTTAATTTTTCAAGGTCTTCTTTTGAAAATCCCTTTACGTCGTGCGCTTTCTTCCCATTGCTAGCATAGACTCGTGGCGGTTGCCTTTCTGCCAGGGGGTGGTAATGGGTGAAGTTACGGGCGAAGGTTTCGATGTATCCGCAGGCTTCGGTAGCGGGAGGGAAGGGGGGAGGAGGAGCCGTTACTGGTGGCGTAAGGGTTGCCGTTGCTACCCGGAAGGTTTCTTTTATCCTTGATCAGGTTGGTCAACGAAGGGTCGGTGTCGAGTTCTTCCCTCCACGGATAAGGTTCGGGAGCAGGGGTTGTAGTAGGCGTCGGCATCCCATACGCAAGAGCAGGGTTGGGTGATGCGGGCGCATTGTTCGTCGCACGGATGTCCGGCGATGCGTTCCAGTGTCTGCTGGCAGATGGCGTAGGCGAGAGGATACTCTTCCGGGGTGCGGGCATCGAGAAATACGACGACTTTGAGGCCTCTGTCGGAGATACTGGTCTGCGTATAGGCCACGTAGGGGAGAGCACGGAAAAGGGCTTTGACGGCAGATGTCCGTTCGTTCAGGTGGTCGAGGTCGTACATGGCTAGTCGGCTCATCTTTTCCAGATTGACTGCGGCATGGCTGCAATGCGGGCGGCAGATACCTTCGATGATGACGACAGGCATGGCATCTTTTACCATTTTAGCTTCATTGCTGCGGTCGGGACGGTCTTGCAGTTTGCGGTAGCATTCGGTTTGTGCTTTCCAAAGTATGCCGATGGTTTGCAGATAAAGGTTGTGCAGGGTGATTATGGTAGACTCCTTGCTCCAAGTATTTCTAAAAAAAGAAAATTGAAATTGTAAATTTTCGGTTTGTGGTAAGCTTTGCTTTTCCATACTATGTTTTTTTGTTTTTATTGATAAATGATAGTATGAGATAAAGAAGGGAGAATAGTGCTTTCACTATTTTATTGAGTGCAGAATAGTCGGTTCCTTAAGTCGGCTGCAAAGATAGACCGGGTGTAAGGAAGGGTGAAATGTTAAAAAGGTGATTTTCCTATGTGCTATGCTTGGTTTTTATCTGGCTACAACTACCTCAATGTCGTAATTGATGAAAAGTCCGCTTTCAATAACGCCCGTGATTGTTTTCAGCTGTTCTTCCAGCAAAGCGTCAATATAATGGAAACGGGTGTCGAGGATAAAGTTTCCGTTTTCTGTCAAAATAGGACCGTCTTTTCCGTGGGCGGGACGTAGTGATATTTCGGAGGCCCCCAGTCGGCGCAGTTCTTTTTCGACGTATGACAGTGCATGTGGGAACACCTCTACCGGTATGGGGAATTTGCTTCCCAAGATATTGACAAGTTTGCTGGGATCGACGATAATGAAGGTTTTTCCGCTGCTTCTGATCAGCAGCTTTTCTTTGAACATGGCTCCGCCACGTCCTTTTATCAGGTTGTGGTCGGGGTCTACCTCATCCGCTCCGTCGAATGTCCAGTCGGGGCGTTTGTCCCAAAGGGTGGTCTGTGGGATGCCCAGTTGTATGCAAGTCATGGAGATTTCCTGGGAGGCGGGAATCACTTCCAGATGCAGGTATTCTTCATGAATCCGCTTTGCCAGCTCAAACAAAGTGAGGTAGACGGTGGAACCGGAGCCGGCCCCTATCACATCGCCTGTTTTGGCTGTGGCGGCGATCTCACGTGCTACACGTTCTTTCGCTTCTCTGTTGATAATCTCATTGGACCATTGGAGGTCTTTGATCAGGTGATTTTCCCAGTTCATGGTTCTTGCAGTTTTAGAGTCTCTATTTATATAACGAATGAAAGGGGAGTGTTTGGTTCAACAAAAACGGAAGAATTAAAAAATAGATGGATGATTGGTTGGAATATAATATTTAATATCTATATTTGTAACCTAAAGGTTTCTTTTTGGAACCTATGGGTGAAACTTAAAGATAAGAATATGGATTAAATTCTATGGTTATGGAAAATATTACGATTGAAAAATGGAGATTAAAAGGTTTAATGCTCTTTTGATGCGGACGATTGTCGGTATGTTGTTTATGGGAGTATTAATGTGGGAGACATTTTGTCTTGATACTGGCAGAAAGGGATTTTTGGGAGAGACATGGTATATATTTGCATTTGCAGTTTTGCTGTATGTCGTTGTAGCGATAAGAGCTTCCGATATTTTGGAGAGAATAAAGAAAGATAAGAAATTAATGGGAGCATTAGATAGTGAAATATATTCGGACTATAATTCTAAGGCTTTGACAGCGGGCTTTTATGCGGCTATGCAAATGGGATTATTAGTTTATTGCTTTGGAGATTTTTTTAATCTCTCGGTACGTATGGGTGCTCTGGTTATAGTGGTGGTAGCTATGCTTTTCTCAGAAATAAGAAGATTGCTCCTGTATAACCCTTATAAAGATGGAAAATAAAGAACTGCTCAATAAAATAAAGGTCTACAGGGCGATGAAGAATATCAGCCAGGAAGAACTGGCTGTAGCCATTGGAGTAACCCGAAAGACGATCAATACGGTAGAGACCGGAAAGTTTATTCCCTCTACTGTCCATTCTTGCGCTGAGGATAGCACGTTATTTCGGGGTTCCGGTGGAAGAAATTTTTTGTGTTGAATGATGAAGCATCGTATTGAAATGATGAACTCTGCCTGACGATTTTCTTTTACTTACAATATCAGCCAGATCGCTATGATATGCCCTATGCTTCCTCCCAGACAGAACAGATGGAACGTAGCGTGCATATACGGCTTGCGCAGCGAATAGAACACTGCCCCGATGATATACGAAGCTCCCCCGCCTATCAGCCACCAAAAAGCCGGACCGGCTCCCATCTCTGCTAAATGATCCATCAAAGGCTTCATAGCCACGAGAATGCAGGCTCCCATAGCTATATAACAAATGGTTTCCAGGTTACTGTGTTCTTTCAGTTTCTTGAAACTCAGTATAAAAACCAATGATAGCCGACAGCCAGACAAAAGAGAAAATTCCCCATCCCCAACCGCCTGCGTGCCTCATGACGAGCAGTGTAAACGGAGTGTACGTCCCCGCAATGTGCAGATAGATAGCCCCGTGATCGAATTTGCGAAGCAATTCCTTCAGCTTACCCGGACGGCTCCCGTGATACCAGGTGGAGCTGACATAAGAAGACAGCATGCCAAACAGGTAGACGGTTACACAAGCTACCGCCCACTTCGGTTCGACACCCGCCGCCGCTTTCACGAGCAGGACATACCCGGCTATGACTCCAAGCAGTATACCTGCTCCGTGACTGAGCGTGTTTGCCCATTCTTCGACGTTATTGTATCTTTTATTTTCCAATGTTTCCTTTCGGCTTTGGTTAGCGCCGCAAAGGTACACTTTTATTTTTTTTCTTGAAAGCCAGCGTGATTTTCTTTTTTAATAGGTTGGGTTTTCTTTCTAAACCAGTTTTCCTTCGATGAAGGTGGAGCTGATTCGCGTTCAGCTTTGATTGATTTTATCAAAAACTCTTTCATCTGATTGGCTGGTGGGTATATCCATACAAATTCAGAGTCTCTATAACTTTTGTCAGCTTCCGAAAGAAAACTCCAATCTTCCGTGTCAAAGTTATAAAACCCAAGATTGGTTTCTCCGTGTTCGTCACAAGTCAGTACTATGACTGAAAACTCTTCTTCCTCATGTCTGGGAAGTTCTTTCTTTTTGTATATCTTCATATTCTCTTTAATATAATTATGTTATTATATTGTTTTGCTACTTGTTTTCGGAAATCGAGGAATGACGCAAGTTGGCTGACGCTTTCTTTCAGTGTCGGATTGCGTTCGTTGGAGTAATAAGGTATCTGGATGTCGGCATACGCCGTTGCGGAGGTGTCCGGTGCGTAAGCGGTCATGGTGAGCTCTTCCTTGGAGGTTTTTTCATACTTCAGATTCGGTTTGATCGTGTTACCGGACTGCTGTGAAAAGGTAGTCGATAGCAAGCATAACAGAAATGTTGAGAATATGAATAGTCTTTTCATATCGAGTGTGTTTTGTCTTCTCCGACAAAGATAAAAAAAATAGAGAAAAATGGTGTGTCTCCTTTCTCTATTTTTATTTCAGTTATGCGGATAAAAGATTATACCAGGTGTCCGATCCACTCTTCGCGGTCGCCCGGAAGGAGATCGATAACGGGGACTTCTACCATGGTGTAGCACCCCGGTTGCTGCTTCATGGAAGCGCGTGCCACGCACACAAGTACCTGTGCGGTCAGTGCCGGATTGTTGATGCGCATATTGAACTCGAACAGCTGATTCTGCGTTTTACCGGAAACTCCCTTGCGAGTCAGATTTACACCGTGTCCCATATCGAGCAGTGCGTCTACGCTGGGCACAAGTTTTACATGTGTCTCGTCGTTCACGAAGTAAGGGTCTGCCTTGATGGCTGCGGCTACTTCTTCAAACTTGTATCCGTCTTTCAGTTCGATATATACCATGCGGCGGTGGATTCCCGTTCCGGTAGGGATCGTCATGGAGAGGGCGGCTTTCACTCCGTCGATCGCTTTCACGGCTACGGTGTGTCCCATACTCATGCCGGGACCGAAGTTGGTGTAAGTGATGCCTTTCGGAGCGATTGCTTCGAGCATGGTGCGTACGATCGAGTCGCTTCCCGGATCCCATCCTGCGGAGATGATGGATACGGCTTTGTGCTCTTTGGCGGTGGCATCCAGCGTGCGGCGCAGGTCAACGATGCCTGTGTGGATGTCGAAGCTGTCCACCGTGTTGATTCCCATTGCCAAATATTCTTTCGCGTATTTCTCAACGCTGCGGGTCGGTGTGCAGAGGATGGCCACTTCCACTCCTTCCAGTTCTTTGATATCTTTGACTACTGCATAGTTTGCCAACTCTTCCGGCTTGTTCTCTGCTCCTGCACGACGAACTACTCCAGCTATTTCGAAATCAGGCGCTGCCTGTAGCGCTTCAAGTACATAGTGTCCGATATTGCCGTAACCGACAATGGCTGCTCTTACTTTTTTCATTCTTTTATTGGTTTTATATGAACATTTTTCTTTAATTCTGCCACAAAAGTAAACAAATTACTAGGAAGTTTTGTTTACTGCCTGCATTATTTTTAATTTTTTCACCTCTGACTGCGAGGCGGAAATGTTGCGAAAGTCTTTTCATCTGTGGTGAATTTGTCTTATCTTTGCAAGGTATATGATAGAATATGTAAAAGGCGAACTTGCCGAACTTAGTCCGGCAACCGCAGTAATCGACTGTAACGGGGTAGGCTATGCCGCCAACATATCCCTGAATACTTATTCGGCTATTCAGGGAAAGAAAAAAACTGTAAGTTATATATCTATGAAGCTATTCGGGAAGACGCGTATGTGCTCTACGGATTTGCCGACAAGCAGGAGCGGGAGATTTTCCTGCTGCTCATTTCCGTGTCGGGCATCGGAGGCAATACGGCGCGTATGATTCTCTCCGCCCTTTCGCCTGCCGAACTGGTGAATGTGATCAGCACCGAAAATGCGAACCTGCTGAAAACGGTGAAGGGGATCGGACTGAAAACAGCGCAGCGTGTCATTGTCGACCTGAAAGACAAGATAAAGACGATGGGAGCCACCGTGGCAGGAGGAAGCGCTTCTGCCGGAATGCTGCTGCAATCTGCCAGCGTGGAAGTGCAGGAGGAAGCGGTAGCCGCTCTGACTATGCTCGGCTTTGCCGCCGCCCCTTCGCAGAAAGTGGTGCTGGCTATCCTGAAGGAAGAACCGGATGCTCCGGTGGAGAAAGTAATAAAACTGGCTTTGAAAAGACTGTAGAATAGGTAATAAGTAATAGGTAATAGGTAATAGGGCGTGGAGAAACTAAAACAAGCAACAGAATAATAATGAAACAAGGGAAAATTTATATGAAAGCATGGCTGGATCTTCATGGCCGTGCAAAGGTGTTGGCGACGGATCACTGGTATCTTGAATTTGCCAATCTTTTATTGCCTGTCATCAGCGAATCTTATTTATATAAGTCGGAGACGCAGGAAAGCCAGAATCAGGTGACTCTGATGCTGACTCTTTATCTGGAAAGACTGTGTGACGGACGGAGGCAACTGGCGCCAGTTCATCCGTTGGCATAAAAGGAATTACGGACGTTACCTGCCGTTTTATGAATTGTCGGAAGGTTATCTCACCGACGAGATCAATAAAGAGGATATCGCTTTCTTGCTGTGGGGAATTAACTCGCCGGTAGGCGATGATTTTGACGGTGTGGAGAATCCCTTGGATGCGGACTTGCTGGAGTTTGCCGATGTGATTTATGCGCAGTTGGAGGATGTTTTCGAGAAAGCGCCTATCAGTGACGGACTTGCCGGAGACTGGCTGATGGAATCGGAGTTGATGGAGAAGCAGCGGACTGCTTTGCCTGTTGCCTCGCCGGGCGATCAGTTGCCCGTGAATGTGGAGCGCTTCCTGAAAGCGAGTGGTGGCGAGCCGTTGATGTTCTTCGATTCGTATGAGGCTTTGAAACTGTTCTTTGTGCAGGCCCTGCAATGGGAGGACGAGGAAGATGCTCTGTTGCCCGACTTGAAGGAGTTTTCGGATTTCGTGATGTATGCTAATCCGAAAGGTTTGCTGATAGGTCCGGACGTAGCCCGTTACTTTGCCGACAAACGGAATCCGCTGTATAATGCGGAAATGGCTGAGGAAGAGGCGTACGAACTTTTCTGCGAGGAAGGGCTGTGCCCGTTCGATCTGCTGAAGTACGGCATGGAACATGACCTGCTGCCGGAAGCGCAATTCCCTTTCGAGAACGGGAAAGAGCTGCTGCACGAAAACTGGGACTTTATTGCCCGCTGGTTTTTGGGCGAGTATTACGAAGGAGAATGATGTTTTGTTAAGTTATGCCAATCAAAAAAAGTAACAATCCGTTCGCCGGAAAGGCGAAACCCGCTGCCGGAAAAAAGAAAGGGACGGGGAAACGGATAGGTAAGTCAAAGGTGGAGAAGGCTAATAATCAGTTGAATAGGAGAGTGAAATAAGCCTTTGGAGACTGCGTCCTTTCTACCTGTCAGGCTACGCCGTTTTATGTAGGCAGGCTATGCCGTTTTAGGATGCTGGTTTACGCCGTTTCTCCAAAGTAAAAGGGTGCGAGCAAGAAAACGATGCTGCGCCTCTTTAAGATTGGAATGAAATATCATTACTGTCTGTGTTTAATGATAAGTCGGAGAACAGTATCTTGAGTTGAAATAAAAATCGGTAAGCGATGAAAAAATAAATGTGCTATCTTTGATAAACACAAATATCCATCGCTTACCGATTTTTATTTTTCCTTCTCCGATAACAGCTTTTTCCTTTTTCCGGAAAGCCATTACTCTTCGAAAGAACCCTTATTCTTCGGCAGCTTCTTCCATCGCTTTCCGTTCTTTTTTCTTATTGATAAATCCGATTTTCAGATTGGCGTCTTCCTGTTCTTTTTTTTGATTTGCTGTATGGCAGAAAGGATTTTCGACAGTTCGTAAACGCCTGCTACTGCCTGGCGGTCGGTCGGACTCATCGTCGTTGTGTATCTACGGTCGCCGATAAATTCCACACGGATATTCTTGTCCTTGTTGAGGTTCAGAAATTCGATCACGTTACCGTCTTCTCCCAATTTGTAATCGGCTTTTTCTATTTTCTCGTTCATATCCGATGTTTCGTAGCTGTCCTTCGAAGTCGGAGTTTCGGCAAAACTGCCGTCGGGGGTCGTCACTTTGACGCCTACATGATGGATATTGCCGGCTCCGCAATAAATGGAAGTCATGCTCATAATTCCCTGCTCGCTCACTTGGAAGCGAAGGAAGGAACGATGGAGATTCTTCTCGATGGCTTGTGTAGGCCATATGTAGTTACCCACTTGCTGATATTCGGCATCTTTCTCCAGGGTGTACTTGCCTTTGATGGCGTCAAACGCTGCTTGCTTTGCCTGGAGAGCACTGTCCAGAAAGGCCAGAATCTCTTGTTGAGCCTTGAGTTCCACATCCAGCATCAATTCCTGACCGGCTTTGCGGGCCTCGAATGCTTTGGGATACAAAATCTTGATACTGTCGATTTGTGTCTTTGCTTCTTCGTAGTCGCCACGTTCGTAGGCAGCACGGGCAATCGTCAGTTTTTCATTGGCTTTTTTCTCGATGCCGTTTCCGCAGGCTGTCAGTGCCAGCGTGCCGCAAAAGAAGATAATCAGTTTTTTCATCATACCATTTACATTTTACTATTAGACGATTTGCGATGGAGATGGGACGTGCAGTGTTCACGACTTACCGCCAACTGTTTGTTACTTGCGGTTTGCCGTTCGTGTTACTTGCCGTTTACCGTTCCTCGCCCGTTCATCGTTTACTTTATAGCGACAAAAATACAAATATATCCCTTATTTTTGTAATTTTGCCCCCTCAAAACTTGTATTGGCAATAAGTGTTTGATGATTATGGACCGCTGACCGGTGTTTTCATCAACTATTTAACTGTCTGTTGCCAGTCGTTAAGCATTAAAAAGATGATAGAGTTGACTCAAGAGGAACTGAAACAGTATTTTAGCGAACCGATCTTCGGACACATTGCCGAAACCGCTGACGCACTCGGACTGGAGTGTTACGTGGTAGGCGGTTACGTTCGTGATATTTTTCTGCAACGTCCCTCCAAAGATATAGATGTAGTAGTAGTAGGCAGCGGAATCGCGATGGCGGAAGCACTTGGAAAACGCTTGGGGCGTGGTGCACACGTCTCTGTTTTCAAGAATTTCGGTACGGCACAAGTGAAATATAAAGGTACGGAAGTAGAATTTGTAGGCGCCCGCAAAGAATCCTATCAACGGGATTCACGGAAGCCCATCGTAGAAGACGGGACACTGGAGGACGATCAGAACCGCCGTGACTTTACTATTAACGCGATGGCTGTCTGCCTGAACAAAGCACGCTTTGGCGAACTGGTTGACCCGTTTGGCGGCATGGCGGACATGAAGGAAAAGACCATCCGCACACCCCTCGATCCGGATATCACGTTCAGTGACGACCCGCTGCGCATGATGCGTTGCATCCGCTTTGCCACGCAACTGAATTTTTATATCGATGACGATACGTTCGAATCGCTCTGCCGTAACAAAGACCGGATTGAAATCATATCCCGTGAACGGATCGCGGATGAACTGAATAAAATTATTCTTTCGCCTATCCCTTCAAAAGGCTTTGTAGAACTGGAACGAAGCGGACTGCTGCCGTTGATTTTTCCGGAACTGGCTGCCTTGCAGGGAGTAGAAACACGAAACGGACGGTCGCACAAGGATAATTTTTACCATACGCTGGAAGTGCTGGACAATATCAGCAAAAAGACGGATAATCTCTGGTTGCGTTGGGCAGCTTTGCTGCATGATATCGCCAAGCCCGCAACGAAACGTTGGGAGCCTAAAGCGGGCTGGACGTTCCATAATCATAATTTCATTGGTGAGAAGATGATTCCGAATATTTTCCGGAAGATGAAGTTGCCGATGAATGAGAAGATGAAGTATGTGCAGAAAATGGTCAGCTTGCACATGCGTCCCATTGTGATAGCGGATGATGTAGTGACAGATTCTGCCGTACGCCGTCTGCTTTTTGAGGCGGGGGATGATATAGACGACTTGATGACACTTTGCGAAGCGGATATCACTTCGAAAAACATGGAGCGCAAGCAGCGTTTTCTGAATAACTTCCAGCTGGTTCGCCAAAAGTTGAAAGACCTTGAAGAAAAAGACCGTGTCCGTAATTTCCAGCCTCCGGTGAGTGGAGAAGAGATCATGGAAACTTTCGGCTTACAGCCCTGTCGTGAAGTCGGTGCTTTGAAAAGTGCGATAAAGGATGCTATTCTGGATGGAGTTATCCCCAATGAGTATGAGGCAGCCCATGCTTTTATGCTGGAACGGGCGGCGAAGATGGGACTGAAGCCTGTAAAATAGCTTTTCTTGTTCAAATTGGAGTGGCTAAAAAGTCGATTCGAGATAGAATCGACTTGTTAGTCACCCCAATAGAGGTAGAACCGACTTTTTAGTCAGTCCCTTATGACAATTCTATAATTTCTTCGTTACAGTTAGTCAGTTTCTCAACTCCTTCGTTTGTCACTACCCAAGAGTTTTCGATACCTACGGGACCAATGCCTGGCAAAACAATCTTCGGTTCCAGAGCAAAGACCATGCCCGGTTCCAGCTCCTGTTTGATGTGCGGAGCAAGTACAGGCGCTTCGTTGATTTCAAGTCCGATGCCGTGACCGATGAACTTGGCTTGCTGTCCCGTTCCCATGAACTTATCGGCAAAACCTGCCTGGGTAACCATTTCGATTGCAGTGTTATACAGCATTTCGCATGGAATGCCGGGTCTGGCGATCGAAGCGATCTTTTCCTGAATATCCAGACAAACCTGATGAGCGGTATATGCTTCTTCCGACAATTTGCCGATAGAGAACACACGGCTCATATCGCCCATATATCCGTTGAAGTTGCCTCCCAGATCGACCATAACACTTTGTCCTTCTTTCAGCGGAGTCTTGTCAGCGCCTCCGGGCAAGGCAGGATCGAGTCCGCGACCCCCTAAAGCAAAATCGTAGGGAGAAGGATAACCGGCATTATCTCCGGTCAGCACACTTCCCATGAAGATTTCCATGCTGCGGCCAAACACGCGGAAGATGCCGAGGCAACCTTGAAGACGCATCAGACGTTCGATTTCTATCGAGAACTCGATATCTGTCATTCCAGGGTAATATGCGAACGGAATCTGTTCGTATGCCTTGGCATGCGCCATGCCCGAACGACGGAACATTTCGATTTCGATAGCTGTCTTCACGCTGCGTGCCTGACGGATCAGCGGTGTCCCGTTCACGACTTCAGCGTCCGGGAACAAACCTGCCAGACGAACATATTCGGTATAAGGAAGTTCGTCGCCTTCCAGCATCAGTTTAGTGGGCAAAGGCAGACCTTTTTCTTTCAGAATATCGACGATCTGTTCCGGCTTGCGGATGGGGAACGAGTGTTCGCCTGTGATATTGTTGGGCCGCTTGAAAAACAGCAGTGCCGGTGAATGAAGAGGGAGATAAAGATAGCCGCTGACTACACAGCCATAGGTGTAGATTAAATTTGCATTACAAGTAATGAGGGCGGCATCAATGCCCTGTGACACCATCAGACTGCGAATCTTGTCGCGGCGGAGTTTTAATTCGGGTTGTAGCATTTTTTATTGTTATTACAGTATAATGCTACAAAGATAATTAATTCCATTGAAGAAAATAATGTTAATCTCAAAAAAAATAGCGCTACCCGCGTCCTGTCACAGGAGGCGAGCAGCGCAAACCACAAATACAAATACAACTAAACAAAGTCTCTTTTAAATAACGCCTTGTCCCATCATAGCGTGAGCTACTTTCATGAATCCGGCAATGTTAGCTCCCTTCACATAATTGATATATCCGTCGGGTTCTGTACCGTATTTCACGCATTGTGCATGGATACCGTGCATGATGGCGTGGAGTTTTTCATCCACTTCGGCTGCACTCCAGCTGAGGTGCATGGCGTTCTGAGACATTTCCAGTCCGGAAGTGGCAACACCACCGGCGTTGACTGCCTTACCCCGGAGCATACATTATTTTCTTTTCGATAAATAAGTCGATTGCTTCCGGCGTACATCCCATGTTGGAGATTTCTCCGACACAAAGTACGTCATTTTTTATGAGATTTTGTGCATCTTCTCCATTTAATTCATTCTGAGTTGCACAAGGAAGTGCAATATCAGCTTTTACTTCCCACGGACGCTTGCCTTCTACGAAGGTTGCACCCGGATATTTTTCGGCGTAAGGAGCAACGATGTCATTGCCCGAAGCCCGAAGTTCGAGCATATAATCTATCTTTTCTCCGCTGATGCCGTCCGGATCGTAGATATATCCGTCCGGTCCGGAGATCGTAATTACTTTGGCACCCAATTCGGTCGCCTTGGTGGCAGCGCCCCAAGCTACGTTACCGAAGCCGGAGATAGCGACTGTCTTGCCTTTGATATCTATATTTTTTGCCTGCAACATCTGATGAACGAAGTACAAACCGCCGAAGCCGGTAGCTTCCGGACGAATCAGCGAACCGCCGAACTCCAGTCCTTTTCCGGTAAAGGTTCCCGTAAATTCGCGGGTCAGCTTCTTGTACATACCGAACATATAACCTACTTCGCGTCCGCCTACACCGATATCACCGGCAGGTACATCCATGTCCGGTCCCAGATGGCGCCACAATTCAAGCATAAACGCCTGACAGAAACGCATGATTTCAGCATCGCTCTTGCCACGGGGGGAGAAGTCCGAACCGCCTTTGCCGCCACCCATCGGAAGGGTAGTCAGTGCATTCTTGAATGTCTGCTCGAAGCCGAGGAATTTCAAAATGGAGAGGTTGACGGAAGCATGGAAACGGATACCGCCTTTGTACGGACCGATTGCATTGTTGAACTGTACACGATAACCGAGATTGGTCTGAACTTCCCCTTTATCGTCTACCCAAGTGACACGGAAAGTGAAGATACGATCAGGTTCTACCAGTCTTTCTATGATCTTGGCCTTTTCAAATTCGGGATGCTGATTGTATATATCTTCGATCGAAAGAAGAACTTCTTTTTACTGCTTGAAGATACTCTAATTCACCGGGGTGCTTTGCCTCCAAAGAGGACATGATTTTCTGGATGTTCATGATATCATATTTTAAAAGGTTATTCTGATAAAATGTAAACTGCTCACACTGCAAATATAGGAAAATTTTTCAAATATGATTGGTTTTATGGTGATATTTTGATTAAATAATGATAAAATGATAGTGATAGGTAATAAGTAATAGGTAATAAGTAATAAGTAATAAGTAATAAGCTGCGCTGTAAACCGCATGGTTATTACTTATTACCTATTACTTATTACCTATTATAAACTTTATAAAGAAGATGATAGCAAATGAGATTTAAAAAATTAACTTTGCAGGGTAAACGTCAAGTAGACTGTACTATGAATCATTTCATTATGGAATAAAAAATAGAAAGAGACTATGCTCAGCAAGTATAAATTAAACCAGCTTTACTTCAAAGATACGCAATTCGCCAATTTGATGACACGGCGGATTTTCAATGTTCTGTTGATTGCCAACCCGTATGACGCTTTCATGCTGGAAGATGACGGACGCATTGACGAAAAGATATTTAATGAATATACATCCTTGTCACTTCGTTATCCGCCTCGTTTCTCACAGGTTTCTACGGAAGAGGAAGCATTGACGCAGTTGGAGAATATGTCATTCGATCTGGTGATCTGTATGCCGAGTACGGGAGACAATGACAGTTTTGATATCGGTCGGCATATTAAAGAGAAATACGAACATATTCCGATCGTTATCCTGACTCCTTTCAGTCACGGTATTACGAAGCGGATTATCAACGAAGACCTGAGCGCATTTGAATACGTGTTCTGCTGGCTGGGCAATACCGACCTGTTGGTTTCTATTATCAAACTGATGGAAGATAAGATGAACCTCGAACACGATGTGTGCAGGAAGTAGGCGTGCAGATGATACTTTTGGTGGAAGACGGCATCCGGTTCTATTCTTCCATTCTTCCCAACCTGTATAAATTCGTGTTGAAGCAGAGCCAGGAATTTTCTACCGAAGCTCTGAATGCGCATCAGCGAACGCTTCGTATGCGTGGGCGTCCTAAAATCGTTTTGGCGCGTACGTATCAGGAAGCGATGGAAATCTATCGCAAATACCAGAATAATATATTAGAGTCATTACCGACGTCCGTTTCCCGAAAGTGGAACGGGGCGAGAAAGACGGTCTGGCAGGTATCAAGCTTTGTGCCGCCATACGCAAGAACGATCCGTTCGTACCGTTGATTATCCAATCCTCCGAATCGGAAAACTCTTCGTATGCCGCCAAATACGGTGCCAGCTTTATCGATAAGAATTCTAAAAAGATGGACGTTGACCTGCGGCGCATCGTTTCCGATAACTTCGGGTTCGGTGACTTTGTGTTCCGCAATCCGGAGACAGGAGAGGAGATTGCCCGTGTGCGGAACCTGAAAGAGTTGCAGAATATCCTGTTTGCCGTGCCTGCCGAGTCTTTCTTGTACCATATCAGCCGGAATCACGTTTCGCGCTGGCTCTATTCGCGTGCCATGTTTCCGGTAGCCGAGTTTCTGAAGCCGATCACGTGGACAAGTCTTCAGGACGTAGATGCACACCGCCGGATTATCTTCGAGGCTATCGTGAAATACCGCAAGATGAAAAACCAGGGAGTAGTGGCAGTCTTCAGGCGCGACCGCTTTGACCGATACTCCAACTTTGCCCGTATTGGCGACGGTTCGCTGGGAGGAAAAGGCCGTGGCCTTGCCTTCATTGATAATATGGTGAAGCGTTATCCCGAATTTGAAGAGTTCGAAAATGCACGGGTGGCAATTCCTAAGACAGTGGTACTGTGTACCGATGTGTTCGACGAGTTTATGGAGACCAATAATCTCTATCAAATCGCTCTTTCGGATGCCGACGATGATACGATTCTACGATATTTCCTAAAGGCGAAACTGCCCGACCGGTTGGTAGAGGACTTTTTCACCTTCTTCGACGTGGTGAAGTCCCCCGATTGCCATCCGTTCATCTTCTTTGTTGGAAGATTCTCATTATCAGCCGTTTGCTGGAATATACAATACGTATATGATTCCTTATCTGGACGACCGTTACGAAATGCTCCGTATGCTTTCCGATGCGATCAAAGGAGTCTATGCGTCGGTTTACTTCAGAGACAGTAAAGCCTATATGCAGGCCACATCGAACGTGATCGACCAGGAAAAGATGGCAGTCATCTTGCAGGAAGTCGTGGGAAATCAATACGGAGACCGTTACTACCCGTCTATGTCCGGCGTGGCACGTTCGCTCAATTACTACCCCTTGGGAGATGAAAAAGCCGAAGAAGGCACGGTGAATCTGGCTCTTGGATTAGGAAAATATATTGTAGACGGAGGTATGACGCTCCGTTTCTCTCCTTATCACCCGGGAATCAAGTGTTGCAAACCAGTGAAATGGAAATAGCCTTGAAAGAAACACAGACCCGTTTCTACGCATTGGACTTGAAAAACGCAGGGCATGATTTCTCTATCGACGATGGCTTTAACCTCGTTGAAACTTCACGTGAAGGAAGCCGAAAGTGACGGTTCGTTGCGCTATATCGCTTCTACTTACGATCCGTATGACCAGGTGATCCGTGACGGTTTGTATCCCGGTGGACGCAAGGTGATCACGTTTGCCAATATCCTTCAACACGATGTATTCCCGCTGGCACGCATCCTGCAACTGGTTTTGAAGTACGGTGAACAGGAAATGCGGCGCCCGGTGGAGATTGAGTTTGCCGCGACCTTGAGCCGTGAACAAGATAAGACGGGTACATTCTACCTGTTGCAAATCCGCCCGATTGTGGACAGCAAAGAAATGCTGGACGAAGACCTGACGCTGATACCGGATGAAGACGTGGTGCTCCGTTCCAATAACTCATTGGGGCATGGCGTCATGAACGAAATTTATGATATCGTCTATGTCAAGACGGATGGATACAGTGCTTCGAACAATCAGGCCATTGCCTGGGAAATAGAGAAGATGAACCTGCAATTCCTCAATGCAGGAAGGAATTATGTGCTCGTAGGTCCGGGGCGTTGGGGCAGCAGTGACACATGGCTGGGTATTCCGGTGAAGTGGCCGCATATCTCCGCCGCACGTGTGATAGTGGAGGCCGGACTGACCAATTATCGTGTAGATCCGAGTCAGGGAACTCACTTCTTCCAGAACCTCACTTCGTTCGGCGTAGGCTATTTTACGATCAATGCCTTTATGAATGACGGAGCTCCGCTGTAATCAGATTTCCTCAACGCCCAACCTGCGGTGGAAGAAACGAAATTCTTGCGTCATGTTCGCTTCGAAAAGCCGATGGTAGTCAAGATGGATGGTAAGAAGAAGCTCGGTGTTGTTCTGATGCCGGGGATTGACTGATAGGATAAATAGTATATCGTTTTTTTACTTTAAGACATTTAGTCTTTATATTATTACGTTGATTTTACCGCTACAGTTGCTGGTGGTATCATAAAAACTCCCCGTTCTTCCTTTCGGAAGGCGGGAGCCTTTATCTTAAAAAATGACTATAGCTTTTTATATCTTGCTGATTATACGATACCCTGTGCCATCATTGCTTTAGCAACCTTCATGAATCCGGCTACGTTAGCACCCTTTCACATAGTTTACGTATCCGTCAGCCTCTGTACCATACTGAACGCAAGGCTTCGTGGATATTCTTCATGATGCTTTTCAGCTTTTCGTCTACTTCTTCAGCGCTCCAGCTTTTTAATTTGATAGAGTTCTGAGTCATTTCCAGACCTGATACGGAAACACCACCGGCGTTAGCAGCCTTTTACCCGGAGCATACAGGATTTTAGCTTCCAGGAATGCATCGATAGCTTCCGGAGTAGAAGGCATGTTTGCACCTTCAGATACGGCGATACAGCCGTTTGCTACCAGTTGACGAGCGTGGTCGCCATTCAATTCATTTTGAGTAGCAGAAGGAAGAGCGATATCACATTTTTTCACCCCAGGGTTTAGCTCCTTCTACATATTTGCAACCATATTTTTCTGCGTATTCACGGATACGGCCACGATACAGATTCTTCAATTCCATGATGTAATCCAGTTTTTCACGGTCGATACCATCCGGATCATAGATATAACCGTCAGAGTCAGAGCAAGTAACTACTTTACCACCCAGTTCGATTACTTTTTCGATTGTATATTGAGCAACGTTACCAGAACCAGAAACCAGACAAACTTTTTACCTTTCAAGTCAGTTCCTTTTATCTTCAACATTTCCATCAGGAAGTAAACATTTCCGTAACCGGTAGCTTCGGGACGGATCAGTGAACCGCCGAATTCGCGTCCTTTACCGGTGAATGTTCCCGTGTTTTCCTGAGCCAGTTTTTTATACATACCGAACATGAAACCTACTTCGCGGCCACCAACACCGATGTCACCTGCAGGAACGTCAGTTTCAGGACCGATGTGACGCCACAGTTCCAGCATGAATGCCTGTACGAAGCGCATTACTTCAGCATTTGACTTTCCACGAGGAGAGAAGTCAGAACCACCTTTACCACCACCCATTGGCAGAGTAGTCAGTGAGTTTTTGAATGTTTGTTCAAAGGCAAGGAACTTCAAGATAGAAAGGTTTACAGATGCGTGGAAACGGATACCGCCTTTGTAAGGACCGATCGCGTTGTTGTGCTGAACACGGTAACCCATATTGGTCTGAATATTACCTTTATCATCCATCCAAGTCACGCGGAACTGATATACTCTATCAGGAATACACAAACGTTCGATCAAGTTTACTTTATCAAACTCCGGATGTTTGTTGTATTCTTCTTCAATAGTAGAAAGTACTTCTTCTACTGCTTGATGATACTCCGGTTCATTGGGAAATCTTCTTTTCAGATCGTCTAATACCTTTGCTGCATTCATAATCTTTTTTTTTTCTTTAATTGGTTGATATAAATAAAGTGCTAATTTGACAATTTGCTAATATACCGTTTGACTATGTGCTTTTGTGCTATATAGCAGATTTGCACATCTGCGTATGGTACATCGGATATTTATTTTCGGTTGCAAAAGTAAAGATAAAAATTGAACTAGCAAACATTTTATAAAGAAAATGCGATAAAACATCAAATTTGATATTTTATCGCATTAAAATAGGAAAAAAAGATATTTATTTGTTCTTTTTTTGATCGACTTATAGACAGGAATAAACACTAATGCTGCCGAAATGCCAAGCATTACCGCCATCATCCCGTCAATTCGTTCGGCTTTTGTCAGAACTAGATAGCAAAGCGCCAACCAAAGCAGGCTGATGCAAACTATTTGTGATTTGGATAACGGGCGTTTCATTTACCTCCTCTTTTCTTTTTGTCAACGATGGCGTCGATCACGGCTACGGCTGTGATATTCACAATGTCACGGACAGAGCTTTCGAAATCGGTGAAGTGGATAGGTTTTGTTCAATCCCATTTGGATAGGGCGATAAATTCTGTATCCGGATCCATTGCCTGCAACAGTTTGTAACCGGCGTTTGCTGAACTCAGGTTCGGGAAAATCAGTGTGTTTACGTCTTTTCCTTTCAGGCGTGTAAACGGGTACTTGGTATCACGCATTTCGCGGTTCATGGCGAAATTCACCTGCATTTCTCCGTCAATAGCCAGTTCCGGATATTCTTCCTGCATGTGGGCAACAGGCTTCGTGCACTTTCACAGGGCTACCTGCAGTATCAGCACCGAAGTTGGAGTATGACAACATTGAGATAACCGGCGTGTGATTGAAGAAGCGAACTGTTTTTATCAGACAATTTAGCGATGTCAATCAATGTTTCCGTATCCGGGTGGCGGTTAATCAGTGTGTCTGCCAGGAAGTAAGTACCTTTCTTGGAGTTCAGGATATGCATTGTTCCGAAGTGTTTGAAGCCTCCGGTTGGATACCGATTACTTCTTTGGCCACTTTGATCGTATTGCTATATCTTGTATAAAGTCCGGTGATGAAAGCATCCGCATCTCCTGTTTCCACCATCATCATACCGAAGTAGTTGCGTTCGAACATTTTATCGTTGGCTTCTTCATAAGTAAAGCCTTCGCGTGCACGTTTTTCTGCAAGAATGCGTGAGTAACGTTCGCGGCGTTCCGATTCGTCCGGGTGACGGAGATTGACGATTTCAATACCTTCCAGGCTGAGATCCATTTCTTCTGCCAGTTTTCCGATAGCCTCGTCATTTCCTAATAAGATAGGATGACAGATACCTTCGGCTTTCGCTTCAACGGCAGCTTTCAGCATATTCGGATGGATACCTTCGGCAAATACGACACGTTGCGGTGAACGGCGGGCTGTATCATACAGTTGGCGGGTCAGTTTGGACTCATAACCCATCAATTCGCGCAGGTGAACACAGTAAGCATCCCAGTCTTTGATTTCAGTGCGAGCCACTCCGCTTTCCATAGCAGCTTTTTGCCACTGCGCAGGAAACTTCGGTGATGAGGCGTGGATCTACCGGTTTCGGGATAAAGTATTCCGCGCCGAAAGAGAGGTTGTTCACGTGGTATGCCGCATTAACTACATCGGGTACCGGCTGTTTTGCCAGATTAGCGATAGCGTGTACGGCTGCAATCTTCATCTCTTCGTTGATAGCTTTAGCGTGAGTATCCAAAGCACCGCGGAAGATGTAGGGGAAACCGATTACATTATTAATCTGGTTAGGATAGTCGGAACGACCGGTAGACATCAGTACGTCCGGACGTGCCGCCATGGCGTCTTCGTAAGAGATTTCTGGTGTCGGGTTAGCCAATGCGAACACAATCGGCATCGGAGCCATGCTGCGCACCATATCCTGGCTTAACACATTTCCTTTCGACAGGCCGGAGGAATACATCTGCACCTTTGATTGCTTCTTCCAGCGTGTGAATATCCGTGCGGTCGGTTGCAAAAAAATCTTTTCTGTTCGTTCAGATCCGTGCGCGCCTTGCTGATAACGCCTTTACTATCCAGCATGACGATGTTTTCGAGACGTGCACCCAGTGACACATACAATTTAGTACAAGATACGGCAGATGCACCTGCACCGTTCACAACGATTTTTACATCTTCGATTTTCTTTCCGGCCACTTGCAGGGCATTCACCAAACCGGCACTGGAGATAATAGCAGTACCGTGCTGATCATCGTGCATGACAGGTATATCCAGTTCTTCTTTCAGGCGACGTTCGATTTCAAAACATTCGGGAGCTTTGATGTCTTCCAGGTTGATACCTCCGAAAGTAGGAGCAATAGCCTTTACTGCAGCAATAAATTTCTCTGGATCTTTTTCATCCACTTCGATGTCGAAAACGTCGATGCCCGCGTAAATTTTTGAAAAGCAGACCTTTTTACCTTCCATTACAGGTTTACCGCTCAATGCACCTATATCACCCAGTCCGAGTACGGCTGTACCGTTGGAAATAACGGCTACCAGATTACCTTTAGCCGTATATTTATATGCATCTTGCGGATTTTTCTCAATTTCGAGGCACGGTTCTGCTACACCGGGAGAGTAGGCGAGAGAAAGATCGGTTTGTGTACTGTAAGGCTTGGTGGGTACTACCTCAATCTTACCGGGTTTGCCCTGTGAATGATAGAGCAAAGCGGCTTCTTTCGTTATTTTAGCCATGGTATTTATGAAATTTGTTAATAAGTTATCATTTGACCGCAAATGTAGGAATAAAAAGTTCGAAATTGTAGCTGTTGATTAATAATTTCTATTAATTTTATAGCAAAATGGCTGAATTTATGATATGATATGTCAAGGATGTGTTTTTGTATTCTATTCCCTTTTTAAATGCTATGATATTGATTTATTGAAATTTTAACAAGTGCTTTGGTTGTCGGCTTTAGTTATTTCGCTATTTTTTTTGAATCGATATATGATTTAACCTTATTTTATAATGATTACCACCCAGCAACTTCAATTATTGAAAGAAGGAAATAAAAATGCTTTTGAGGCATTGTATCGTGGATACAATGCTCGCATTTATAATTTTGTCCTTTCTATGGTGAGCAATGCCGGGGTGGCGAAAGATATCACACAAGATATTTTTTTTCTCCATATCTGGGAGAAGCGGCTTAATATCGATCTGGAAGGGAATTTTGACGGCTATCTTTTTAAAATATCCCAAAACATGGTATATCATTATGTAAGACGCGAACTCCTGCTTCAAAATTATGTAGACAGGCTTGCGAATGAGTCATCTGACGAATCCGTAGAGATAGATGAAGAACTGGATTATTTGTTTTTGGAAGAATATATCCTGAAACTTTTAGAAGAACTGCCTCCAGCGCGCCGGGAAGTTTTTATGCTTTATTGGAAATCAGGGTTGAACTATCGTGAGATAGCCGACCAGTTGAATATCTCGGAAAAGACTGTTGCCACACAGGTACACACCGTTCTTTGGATTTCTTGCGTGACAAACTGGGAATAATTGCCTTTTCAGTCTCTCTCTTCTTACATGATATCTAATATAGAAGTTTTAATAAAAGTTAATATCTGAACTATTTCGATTTCTCTGTAGTCCTTTTCTGTCTCTCAAGACTAGTATAAATAGAACAGGAAAATTATGGAGCAACACGATTACATAGTACTATTGGAAAAATTCTTCAAAAAAAGGAGGCCTCTTCTGAAGAAAGAAGGATACTTATTGAATGGATTCGTAAACCCGGAATTCGTAATGAGTTTAATCTGCTTTGCGAGCAAATGTGGAAAGAAGCAGCCGTCGAAATCGATAAGACAGTGGAAGAAGAAATGTGGAACCATCTGCAGAGGAATCTGGATGAGCCCAAGATACTATCTCCGAAGAAACGGCGCTGGCAACCTATTATATATAAGGTGGCAGCCACTATCTTATTACCGGTTTGTTTGGGACTGGCCACTTACTTTGGGGGTAGAACACATGAATAAGGTGTCACAGGACCCTTTCATGGTGGCTGTCGATTATGGACAGAAAGCGAATCTGACTTTGCCCGATGGAACGAAAGTCTGGTTAAATTCGGCTACTCATCTTTCTTATGATGCGGAGTACAACAAATCCGACCGGAAAATCTATTTGGACGGAGAAGCCTATTTCGAAGTGGCGAAAAACAAAGATAAACGTTTTATCGTCTGCTGCAATGATCTGGAGATAGAAGCGTTGGGAACCACCTTTGATGTGAAAGGCTATTGTGATGATCATTCCGTCACAACACTGCTGGCAGAAGGAAGCGTCAAGGTTTCTAATAAAACGGACGTAACCTTGTTGAAACCCGGGGAAAAAGGTAGAATACCATAAGAGCAAGCAGACATTTACTAAATCTGTAATCTCGGATATGCGTGAAATCGACTTTTGGCGGAACAATATGTTGATTTTTAATTCATCCTCTTTAGCGGAGATCGCGACTACGCTGGGAGCGGATGTACGGAGTGAAAGTCGTGTTTGACTCCGAGAAACTGAAGAACGTGCTATTTTCCGAACCATCCGAACAGTAGCTTGCATAATGTATTTTTACATTATAAGCCTTACTTATCCTTTAACCTATGAGTTAGAAGGAGATACGGTGAGAATAGGAAGTAGTATTAACTAAAAAGGACGATTTATGGAAGACACCTCATAATAAAATAAAGAGGGTAGAATTATGTAGCAGCATAATTCCACCCCCGAAATCAAATACGGTTTATACATGATAGTAAAAAGAAATTTTCCTTATGCGGATAAGGGAAAGGGAATCCTTTTTGCTTCACGATTTTACAAAGATAATAAAAAGTCTAATTTTCAGACTTATATTTTAAAGAATTTAAAAGCTAATTACTAATGAGAAAACAATTACATATCATATTCAGGCTTGTTATGTTCAGTTGTATCTTGTTGTTTGTGTCTCAAGAGGCAAGTGCGCAGATCACTTTCTCTCTGTGAAGAATCAGACGATACGCCAGACGATACGAGTGATTGAAAAGAAGGCTGATTACAGCTTTTTTATACGGATAAGTTTTCCCGGATTAGATCAAAAATTTCATTGACAGTGAGTAATGAAAGTATTGATGCGGTTTTAGAAAAAAGTTTTCAAAGGATCATCTATTAGTTATAAAATAGAATCGGGTAAGCAAGTGGTGCTTACTCTGAAAAGTGAACAGAACGCCCCCAGAAAGGCGATAAGAAAACAATCACCGGTGTTGTGGCCGACCGGAGGGGAGAACCCTTGATTGGTGTCACAGTGAGAGTGGAGGGAGAGAATATTGGAACCGCTACCGATATAGACGGTCGTTTCTCTTTGGAAGGCTCCTGTGGGGGCAAAAATCAGTTTCTCCTATATCGGTTATGTTTCCCAATCTCATACGGTCAATAAGCAGAACATATACAATGTGTCATTGAGCGAAGATTCGCAGGTACTGGAAGAGGTAGTCGTAGTGGGATACGGTTTTATGAAACGGAAAGATATTACGACTGCGGTATCTGTCGTTTCCACGGCAGATATTGAAGAACGTCCGATTATGACAGCCTGCACAGGCTATTCAGGGAAAGGCAGCCGGTATTCAGGTTGTGCAGCCGTCGGGTATGCCGGGTTCCGGAGTGACAATCCGGGTGAGAGAGGAGCCACTTCGGTACAGGCATCCAATGAACCGTTGTATGTGGTGGACGGTTTGCCGTCGGATGACATTTCGAATATCAGTCCGAATGATATTGAAAGCATGCAAATTCTGAAAAGATGCCTCATCGGCAGCTATTTACGGAGCACGTGCGGCAAACGGAGTAGTGTTGATTACGACTAAAAGAGGAAAGATCGGTGCACCACAAGTGAAAATGAGTGCTTATGTAGGTTTCTCTAAATTAGGGAAAAAAATAGATGCATTGAATACGGAGCAATATAAAGACTTGATGAAAGATTTGAAAGCTTTTCGGATGTTGCCCCCTAATATCCCCGAAAGTGAAACGCGCTATGTGGACTGGACCGATTTATTCTTCGGTACGGGTGTCAATCAGAACTATCAGTTGTCTGTGGCAAATGGGACCGAGAAACTGCAATATTTTGTTTCCGGAGGTTATTCCGACGAACAGGGTATCGTGGAGAAAGCACATTTCAATCGGTATAATTTCCGTGCAAACCTGGATAGTGAGCAGACCAAATGGCTAAAGATGGCACTCAATTTTGCATATTCGCATACAGGCGGACAATGGGTGAACGAAAGCCGCAGTTCTTTGCGTGCCGGTTCCATCTTATCCGTTGTGAATACTCCTCCGTTTATGCAGAAGTGGAACCCGTATGATCCGAACGAATATGATGAACAGGCTTACGGTGCGCGCATCTTGAATCCGCTGGCTGCCAATGCTGCAGACAGTAACACGAATACAGACCATATAAATGGCTCACTCGGCTTCACGGTTGACATATTCAAAGGACTGAAGTTTAAAAACCACTTTTGGCATTGAACTGACCAATGAACATTGGGACTACTATCTGGACCCGATTTCAACTTCGGACGGACGGGGTACAAAAGGGCGTCTGGAAGAGAGTTTCTCACGAAACTTCGAATGGCTTTTTGAAAATTTGCTGACCTATGATTGTTCATTCAACAAACATAACCTTTCTATTTTGGGAGGGGCTACCCAGCAGCGTGCACAATATAACGGTTCGTGGATGGCAGGTTTCGACCTGGCAGAGTCTTATCCCGATATTCATTCCATCAGTGCCGCCAATCAACTGGATAAGGATGCTTGCGGTTCTTCTGCTTCCGCATGGACGCTGGTTCTTTTCTGGGTCGTGTAGCCTACAATTACGACAGCCGTTATTTGCTGACAGTTAACTTCCGTGCAGACGGTTCTTCTCGTTTTGCCCTGGGACATCGTTGGGGTACTTTCCCTTCTGTTTCTGCAGGTTGGAGAATTTCAGGCGAAAAAGTTCATGCAACCTTTTACAAGACATTGTTACCGACCTGAAATTACGTGCCGGATGGGGTATGAATGGTAACCAAGGCGGTTTTGGAAACTACGCTTACATGGCTTCCATGAGCGTCAGTAAACTGCCCGTTTCGGAGGGAAACTTATATCCGGGACTTGCCATTAAACCCGGCTCGGCAGCCAATAAAGAACTGACCTGGGAAAAAACAAGCCAATGGAATCTGGGACTCGACCTGACCATGTTTGATTCCCGCTTATCCTTCTCGGTTGATGCTTACTACAAAAAAAGACCACCGATTTACTATTGACAGTCAGCCTGCCGGAGAATGTGGTGCCGAGCAGTGTGACAAGAAACGACGGTGAGATGGTGAATAAAGGTATGGAGTTCACTCTCTCTTCCCCCAGAATTTTAAAGGTAACTTTCAGTGGAATACCGATTTCAATATATCTTTCAACCGGAATAAAGCGGACGAAACCGGTTTGAATAAAGTTTATTATTATGCTGAAATGTACCGAATCCAAGGAGAAAGCCGTCATCCTGAAAGAAGGTCTTCCGTTAGGCACATTCTTTGGTTACATATCAGAAGGCGTTGATCCGGAAACCGGAGATATTATCTATCGTGACTTGAATGGTAACGGTTTTATCGATCCGGAAGATCGCACTACTTTTTGGGAAATGCCCAGCCCAAGTTCATTTACGGTATGACGAATACATTTTCGTATGCCGGTTTCGACCTGTCTGTATTCTTGCAGGGAAGTCAGGGCAATAAGATTTTTAATGCATCGCGTATTGATATGGAAGGCATGACAGACTTTAGAAACCAGTCGGTTCGTGTGTTGGATCGTTGGAGAACGACCGGGTATGATTACCAATGTCCCCCGCGTTGGTAATACAGAGAATAATCATAACTCCTCCCGTTTTGTAGAAGATGGATCTTACCTGCGCCTGAAAACAGTCACTTTATCCTATAATTTTCTAAGAAATGGTTGAATAAGATACATCTGTCCAGATTGCAGGCTTACGTCACCGGACAGAATCTCTTCACACTGACTAAATACAAAGGATACGATCCTGAAGTAAATGCTTTTGGCGGAGACTCCGTTGCTCAAGGGGTGGACTATGGTACTTATCCTCAATCGAGGGCGGTAATTTTGGTTTGAATGTTGAATTTTAATAGCTGCGAAAATGAAAAATATAATAAAGTTAGCGTATGTCGTACTCTGTACATTAGTCGTTTCATGCAGTAGTTTCCTAGATGAGAAACCGCAATCGGATTTTATGCAGGAAGGTACCGGAACGGAAGATCAGGAGTCTAAATATGGAAGTCTGGCAGATGCACAGGAGTTGCAGGGTGCGTATGAGAGTTTTAAAGCAGATATATTCCAGTCGGAAAATTATACTATTGGAGATGTGCAGTCCGATAATTGTTATATCGGCGGAGATGGTGTGGCCGAACAGGAGTTTGATTTGTTGAAACTGACCTCTACCAATTATAAAGTAGAACTGGTCTGGTCACAGTATTATTCGATGGCGGGCACTGCAACCAGTGTGATTGAAAATACGAAGATGATGGATCCTACTTCTACCGTAGCAGAAGAACGTAATCGTGTTATTGCAGAAGCCAAGTTCTTGCGGGCATGGGCGTATTTTGATATTGTCCGTTTATGGGGTGATGCCCCGATGGTGCTGGATTTGATTCCGACCATTACAGCCGAAAACCTCGATAAATGGTATCCGGTGATGTATCCGGAACGTTCTGCCACAGATAAAATATATGACCAGATCCTGGACGACCTGAATGAAGAAAATACCATTCGTTACCTGGTAAGCAAGAATAAAGGAATTTTCCAGGCAACTAAGGGAGCAGCCTATGCCTTACGTGCCAAAGTGTTAGCAACGAGAGGGGAGAAATCAACACGCGACTATACCAAAGTGGTTGAGGCTTGTGACAAAGTAATAGCAGAAGGCTATACGCTGGTCAGCAATTTTGACGAGTTGTGGCAACCCGACAACAAGAAATTTTCTTCAGAAAGCATCTTCGAAGTCTATTACACCTCCGATGCACCCAACTGGGCTTACTGGGTATTGCTGAAAGAAGATGACGGATCAGTAACCTGGCGACGTTATTGTACACCTACTCATGATCTGGTTGCTAAATTTGACAAAGAGAAAGATACCCGTTATGCATCCAGTATTCTTTTGGAAATCAGTGCCTTATGATACCTATTGGCCGGCAGACAGTTACCCGTTGTCTTATAAGATTCGCGAGAAGACTTCCAATATCATTTTGATGCGGTTGGCAGATATACTGCTGTTGAAAGCCGAAGCACTGGTAGAGTTGGACCGCACCCCGGAAGCCATCCGGATTGTAAATAGTATTAGAGAACGTGCCGGTTTTGCTCCTTCTTCTTTAGATGAAAATATGGGGCAAGTAAGAGGACGCCTGGCGGTAGAGAACGAACGCCAATTAGAGTTGTATATGGAAGGTCAGCGCTGGTTCGACCTGGTACGCAATAATCGTTTGCTGGAAGTGATGCAGAAGCATAAAGACAAAGACGGCAGATTGCTGTTTGCAGGTTTGCAGGCTTTTCGGCAGTTGTGCATGATTCCTCAAGGAGAGAAAGATAAGAACACCAATCTGACTCAAAATGAAGGCTATTAATGAAAAGAGGAACGTAAAACTTTAAAAAGAAAAAATGATGAAACACAATAATCTGTTTTTATGGCTGCTGGGGCTGACTGTTTGTTGGCTGGCTTCATGCAGCGAAGAAGATTACCCAAGGTGACGTATCCATATTCGTGTCCCGAAATATCGGAACTGCAATTCTCAACTACCGATCAGACACCTGCTGCCGATTCTCTTTTATTTTTCTGTGAAGATTCACGATCCGCAGACTCCTTTGTCTACGCTGGAAGTGAAATTGATGACAGGTGAAACTTTGGTCAGTTCGCAGTCGATCCGTACGAAAGGCACTGATGTTTCGATTGTTGAAAAAGGGATTTATATCCCGTTTTGAAGCCGGACTTGAAGAGAATCAGGGAAGCGAAGGTGATTCTGACAGCCATTAATGTGGAAGGTAGTGAAGTCACTCAAACATTTGATTTCCATATCACCCGTCCGCAGATTCCCGAAGTGCTTTTTATCTTCACTATAACGGTGAGGTGGTAGAAATGACCCGGGAGTGAGGACAATCCTTACCTGTACCTTACGGAAGTTTCCGATTCGGAAGAGGGTTATCCGATGGAGCTATCCGGAAAGATTCAACCACAGCATCATTGGATGATGCAAAACTGATTTGGGGAGCTGCCGAAGCAAGCAATACGGCAGTCCTTATTGAAGCGTCGGCCTCTAGCTTTGCTTTTTGATTACCGGGATTGGTTTGTCGAACAAATCACTTTCAATGTGATGACTTTTGAACTGGGAGTAGTCGGCTACCAAAAGAACCTGAAAATTAAAGAAACCGAGTTGATAGCCAGTGAGGGATTTTTCCGTGCACAGATTAGCTTTACGCAGGGGAAGAGTTCGAAATGAGTGGATTTGAAGATGTGGAACACGCTTACAATCGCGACTTCTTTAGCTATAATCCGGATAATGGCAAGTTTACCTTCTTGCGCAAATCAGGAACCTGGGAGATCTATTATTCTTCTAAGTATAATTATATCTGGGTGGCACGGATGGGTGATACGGCTCCCACTTGCTTCTGGCTGGTAGGACACGGATTTACATGCGCACCGTCTGGAATGAAGCATATAATAGTGGAGGCTGGAATTTGGAAGACATATCACAGTTAGGATATATTGTGCCAATCGGTGAACAGAAATACCAGACCACCGTGTATTTGAGTAACACTCATGAATGGGAATCCTTCGAAATTGAAATTTACAGCGATTTGCAATGGAATAAAGATAAAGGCATGCTACTGCAAGAGGGTTCATTGTCCGCGATACGGATGGAATTGAACTATCTGGTTCCAATGGAATAACGAGTGGCGACGGTTTCGTTCCCGGCTATTATCGTCTGACTTTCGACGCCTCGCAGGGAGTAGGCAAAGAAACTTTGCACATCGAACGATTGAGTGATTAATACCTAAAAGAATGATATATAGAAAAACAGGAAAGCCTATGAGAAATATGCTATATATAATATGGGGAAGTCTGTGCCTCCTGCTGGTCATTTCCGGTTGTAAATCGACTGACGGGGCGAAAGCCCCCGTGTCATTGACTTGGAAGATGGGAGCTGTGGAAGTACAGCCCGGTTACTATGAGAATTCATTTGTCCTGAAGAACATCTCAGATGTTCCTTTAGAAAAAGGATTGGATCATCTATTATTCGCAGGCTGCCTCGTGAGATTCTGCAGGAAGAGTCGGCTCCGGTCAAAGTGGAAGTGGTGAATGCGAACTTCTTCCGGATGTATCCGGCAGAAAATTTTTCAACCACTGGCTCCGGGAGATTCGTTGACCGTCAAATTCTGTTGTACCAACGGATTGAAAAAAATGTCACATGCTCCCGAAGGCACTTACTGGGTGAGTCAGTCAGGCAGTAAGCAAGGTATTCCCTTGCCTGTCGGACTGACCATACAGCCGCTGAAAGGAATGGAGACAGAAGACTGGTATCCCGCACCTGATAAGATATATGCTTCGAATTTGGCGTTGGAGACTACAGCCCAGTTGCAGCAAACTGATATTTTCCGTCAGTGAAAGAAGCGGTGCCGGCTACCGGCAAAGAGGGTTTTGCTATAGAAAATAAAGTAAAACTGACTTTCCATCCCGATTTTGCCAACGAAGCCTGAATTACTGAAAGAAAAAGCTGGCAACCATCCATGGTGGAAGTTGTATCCGAAGCACCGGTAACAGTTCATCTGGATTATTTGCCGGAACGGGAAACAGCAGTGAACAGCGAATATTATCGGATTGATACGGGAAACGGGCTAATAAATATTTCAGCTTCCACTTCACATGGCATATTCAATGGGACGCAAACCTTGCTCTCCCTGTTGAAAGGTCAGGAAAAGCTGTTCCGTTTGGAAGACTCTCTCCATCCGCGATTATCCCGATTTGCCGTATCGCGGGCAAATGCTCGATATTGCCAGGAACTTTACGACTGTTGAACATCTGAAAAAGCTGGTAGATGTAATATCTTCTTATAAACTGAACGTACTGCATTTCCATTTTTCGGATGATGAAGGCTGGCGTCTGGAGATTCCCGGCTTGGAAGAATTGACCTCGGTTGGCGCACGCCGGGGACATACCACGGATGAACTGGAATGTTTATATCCGGGCTACGATGGCAACTATGATCCGTCTGCAGCTACCTCCGGCAACGGATATTACACCCGTGAAGAATTTATCGATTTATTGCGTTATGCAGGCTCAAAAGACATGTGCGTGTGGTTCCGGAGATTGAGTCTCCGGGACATGCCCGTGCGGCAATCGTGTCCATGAAAGCGCGCTATCATAAGTATGTGAATACTGCCCCTGAAAAGGCCAACGAATATTTATTAAGTGACGCAATACAAGACACTTCCCGTTATGTTTCCGCGCAGTCTTATACGGATAATGTCATGAATGTAGCATTGCCTTCTACATACCGGTTTATGGAAAAAGTGATTCGTGAGTTGATAGCCATGTATGAGGAAGCGGAGGTACCTTTGACTACGATTCATTTAGGTGGCGATGAAGTACCCGAAGGAGCCTGGATGGGTTCTCCTGTTTGCCGGACGTTTATGGATGAAAACGGGATGACAAGTGCCCACGAACTGTCTGAATACTATATTACGAAGATGGCAGACTATCTGCAACAACATAATTTGCAATTCAGCGGCTGGCAGGAAGTAGCGTTGGGACATCCGGAAACAACCGATCGTCATTTGAACCAACTTGCAGCAGGAGTGTATTGCTGGAATACGGTTCCTGAATGGGAAGCGGATGAAATACCTTACCAGATAGCCAACAAAGGATATCCGGTGATTCTCTGCAACGTGAACAATTTCTATCTGGATTTGGCCTATGACGCCTCATCCCGACGAAAGAGGTCTCTCGTGGGCGGGATATGTTGACGAGTCCAAAGGTTTCTCCATGCTTCCATATAGCATTTATCGTTCTTCGCGTACCGAAATGGCAGGCAATCCGGTCGATCCGGACATCGCAGGAAAGGGAAAAACGACTTTGACCGCTTCCGGAAAGGAACATATCCAGGGAGTGCAGGCACAATTATTTGCTGAAACCATCCGTGATTTTGAATGGGTGGAATATTACACCTTCCCCAAAATCCTCGGATTGGTGGAACGCGGTTGGAACGCTTTTCCCGCCTGGAGCACTTTAACAGGAGAGAAAGAACGTCAGGCTTTCAATAAAGAACTGGTATGTTCTACTCCAAAGTGAGTGAGAAAGAAATGCCTCACTGGGCGTCCCGAAGTATCAATTTCCGTTTACCTCATCCCGGACTTTGCATCAAAGAAGGGCAACTCCATGCCAGTACCCCTATCCGGGGAGGTGAAATACGCTATACGACCGATGGCACGGAACCGACCCTTCGTTCGGAACTTTGGAAAGCTCCCCGTAGCCTGTGATGCTTCCGTTGTGAAAGCGAAACTGTTTTATTTAAATAAAGAGAGTGTAACAAGCACTCTCAAAGTAGATTAATCCACAAAAAGTAGATAAGTTATGAACTATGATAAGATAAAAAAAGAACCGGAATATTATTCTTGTTGGGAATAGGTGCGATCACATCGTTGTCGTGCAATGATAATGATAACGCGAACTACCCGGAGCGAGTGCCCACCCGCCTGTCGGTGATGCCTTTGCCGGAAAGAGTCGATTATAAAGAATCGGTTGTCTCTCTTCCGCAGAATGTGACTGTCAGCCAGAACATTCCGGCTTCCACGTCGCAACTGTTGAAATCCACCCTGGAAGAGAAACTTTCTCTTTCCGTCAGTGATGCCTCCAACGATCGTGCCTTTATCCGTGTGAAACAGGAAGCGGATCTGGCTAAAGAGGCTTACCGGCTCACCGTTACCAAAGAGGGAGCCTGCGTCTATTATTCAACGGAAACCGGACTTCTCTGGGGAATCCAGACATTGAGACAAGCGCTCGAACAAGCAAATTTCTTCACTTCCGGAAGTGCTAAATATCTTTCCGATGGTCGATATAAAAAGATGCTCCCAAATATGATTGGCGCGGATTTCATATCGATGTAGTCCGCCACATGTTTACGGTTGATTATCTGAAAAAAGGTGATAGACTGTTTGTCTTTCTACAAGATAAACAAGCTTCACTTGCATCTGACGGACGATCAGGGTTGGCGCATTGAAGTGAAAAAATATCCGTTGCTGACGCAGGAAGGCAGCTGGCGCGACTTTGACGAATATGACAAGAGATGCGTAGAACTTTCCCAACAGGATTATAACTATGAGATAGATCCCCGTTTCGTGAGAAACGGTTCTCAATATGGCGGTCATTATACGCAGGAAGAGATGAAAGGTTTGGTAAGTTATGCGTTGGAAAGAGGGATCGATATTGTACCCGAAATTGACATGCCAGGTCATTTCTCGGCGGCTATCAAAGTCTATCCCGAGTTGTCGTGCACGGAGAAGCCGGATGGGGAGAAGAATTCTCTTATCCTATCTGTCCCTCGCGTCCGGAGAACTATCAGTTCGTGCAGTCCATCATTGATGAGATGGTCGAGATTTTCCCTTCGGAATATTTCCATATCGGAGCAGATGAAGTGGAGAAAGATAACTGGGAACAGTGTGAAGTTTGTCAGCGATTGATGCAGCAGGAAGGTTATCAGAAAGTGGATGAACTGCAAAACCGTTTTGTGAAGATTATGACGAACTATGTGAAGGGTAAAGGCAAGAAAGTGATGGGATGGGACGATGCTTTTCTTGAAAAAGAGCCACAGGATTTGATTTATACTTATTGGCGTGACTGGCTGCCCGATCAGCCGGGAAAGATTACCCAGAAAGGGTATCCGATTATATTCATGGAATGGTCCCGTTTCTATTTGAGTGCAACGCCTTCAGACGAAGGATTAAGGCTCTTTGTATAACTTCGAGTTCGAACCCCAGTTTCCCGGCATCGTGAAGCAAAAATGTGTTAGGCTTCCAGGCTTGTGTATGGACGGAGATGATTCCTAATGAACGGAAGTTTGGCCAGCACGTGTTTCCCTCTCTTCAAGCATTTTCGGAGTTGGCGTGGGGGAAGTAGCCGTAACTGGATTGATTTTACCAATCGCCTGAAATGGCATGTTAAATGGTTGAATGCGAATGGATTCTATTTCACCAAACCGGGATTTCTTTAATCCCGGTACACTAAGAACAATATGAAATCAGAACGTTTACTTTCATTAGATATACTCCGGGGAATCACCATTGTCGGAATGATTTTGGTGAACAACCCCGAACATGGGAATCCATTTACGCACCCTTTGCGACATGCCGAATGGAACGGACTGACTCCGACTGATTTGGTCTTCCCGTTCTTCATGTTTATAATGGGCGTTTCCATGAGTTTTTTTGCCTTATCCCGGTTCGATCATCATTTCAGTCGCGGTTTTATCATCAAACTGGTACGGCGCACGTTGATCTTGTTTTTGTTGGGACTTTTTCTTTCCTGGTTCTCGTTGGTGTGCACAGGGAGTAGAACAACCTTTCTCGCACATACGTATTCTGGGAGTGTTGCAGCGGTTGGCATTGGCTTATTTCTTTGGTTCCTTGCTGATTGTGGGTGTCCGGCGTCCGGCAAATCTGGCATGGATCTCCGGGATCATTCTGGCAGGTTATTCCACCTTGCTGGCTTTGGGACACGGATTTGAACTTTCCGAACAGAATATTATTGCCGTTACAGATCGCACACTATTCGGAGAAGCCCATTTGTATCGGGAGTGGTTGCCGGATGGCGGGCGTATCTTTTTTCGACCCGGAAGGCCTGTTGAGTACCTTGCCGTGCATTGCGCAAGTGATTATCGGTTATTTCTGCGGAAATATTTTGCGGGAGAAGACTGAAATCCATCACCGGCTGTTGCAGATCTCCATACTGGGTATTGCTCTTTTGTTTGCAGGATGGTTGTTGAGTTACGGCTGTCCGTTGAATAAGAAAGTATGGAGTCCGACTTTTGTGCTGGTGACTTGTGGTTTTGCTTCCTTGTTGCTTGTGTTTCTCACCTGGCTGATTGATATTCGTAAAAAGCAGAAATGGGGATATCCTTTCCATGTTTTTGGTACGAATCCATTGTTTATTTATATAGTGGCCGGTGTGTTAGCTACTTTGCTGGAGGTAATTACAGTTGGGGAGAGTAGCTTGCAGGAGAAGATTTACACTTCCATTTGGAGCGTTCTTCCCGATGCTCATCTGGCCTCTCTGATTTACGGCCTTCTGTTTATCGGATTCAATTATCTGATTGTATGGGGGGCTGTACAAAAAGCAACTATTTATAAAGATATAGAAGGTAAGTGACTAGTTAGAAAAAGGTAGAGTTTATGCCGGATAGCTACGGCAGTTTGTTTTCGTAGCCGGATGGCATAAACTCTATTGATTATCAGTTCAATAAATATACAGGTAAACAGTCTTCCTATTTTTCTTTCTCCGACGGTGTGTGTGTTGTCCGCCAGAACGTATTTTTCACCTCCCTTGCCACCTCTTTCCAGCTTGGTATATTTTTTAGTGAGCGTCGAGCCGGGAAATCGTAAAGCAATAACAATAGGAAGAGGAAAATGCAGGCATAAGCCACCCAGCCGTAAATCTGCTTGATGCTTATCTCCATTATCTGACTGATAAACTCTTCCATATAGTGACCCAGATTGAACGGACTACTGCTGAAAGCTACATGATCGATGGCTGAACCGTAACGGGCCAGATTGTCGGGAACATAATACGCCAATCCCTGTGCATAGACTGCGGCTCCCACTACGCCGCCTACTACCATGTGCAGCATATTGAACACACTTAATCCCTGGAAGAAATGCTGGAAAGTCATGATTTCCTCCAGACACACCATAAAAGTAGCACTCAATACGGCATAAGCGAAGCCCCGACATACGGTCGGCAGGTAAAAGCTGTGAAATATGGATGTCGGTGGATAAAGTCAGGTAGAAACCGATCAGGTAACCGATCAACCCGATAAAGCCGACAATGACCAGGCGTACATAATTATACTGCTTGACGTGCATCCACCAATACGAAAACACACAACCGCATACGATACCGACAATGGCAAGCCAATCGAGTTGGGAACTGACCAGTTCTTCATATTTCATTACTTCCTCGTAAAAGACTTCCTCCAGCACGTGCTCCGTGGCGAGGAACGCTTCCACTAAAGTGACTAATCCCAATAAAGGCAAAAAATGGCGGTACGTCCACATCTTTGGTTCGAGAAATGGGTGTCGAATGGTCATCATGCGCCAAATACAAATTCCTAAAGTGATGAAAATCACGATGGTCAGTTGGCGGATGACCGGGCTGTTCCACCAGTCGTACCAGTCTCCGTAGTTGAAGAGGAAGGCGATTTCCCGCTAATAAGGCAGCCCATAGTATCCCGCCCCAGCCAGTCGATACCAAACAGAGGAAATTTGCGCATGAACCGGAAATGCTTCACACAAGTGAACTGTATCAATAAGACAATCAGCATCAGACCGGCAACGAACAGGTTCATGTATGTCCAGTGATAATGATACATCAAACGGGTCGTAATCAGGTCGGATAGCTGGATGCTTCCCAAAATAACAATATGAAGCCAGGGAAAGAAAACGGTGAACTCCCGTTTAGGAGTCATCCACAGCTGAATGTTTGACATACACTCGAAAGTTCCCTGTATTTTGCACATACCTTCGATGAAGCAGACCAACCACAATAGAGGGAGAAAGGTGATATGCGGTGCTATCAGGTTGCAGAGTAATACTCCCAGTGCGAGTAGATGTAAGCAGGGTTTTATTGGTAAAACGAAACTTCATGCGGAACAGTAACGGAAAGTAGATCGCCATACCGGCCAGGTTGGCATATATGCACATTAAAATATCCTCCCGCATCAGTGACATGCTGCCGATCATCTGATTCAATGCACCCAAATAGACACCTCCCGAAAGTTGGAAGGTGACGGCTATGAAAAAGATAAATCCACGGTTGCATTTTCCGCGGCACGAAGCTGCGGAACATCGGTAAAACAAAAGGACCGTTCAGAACAGGAGCACTCATAAGAATTGAAAATTAAGAATTGAAAATTAAAAAAAAAATTAAAAGCAATTGATAATTAAAACAATGATTAAAACGATAAAGGGTTAAAGCGGTTAATACTTCACTTCACATTCCACGTTAAAACCGGCACGCATACGTTTCAAATCTTCCGGTTTGTTTCCTTTCAGACTGATACGTACGGGAATACGTTGCTCCACTTTCACGAAGTTTCCGGTGGCGTTGTCTTGCGGAATCATTGAGAAGGCGGCTCCTGTTGCATCGGAGATGGATTCTACTACTCCTTTGAATGTGACGTTCGGCACGGCGTCTGCGGTTATTTCCACTTCTGCACCTTCTTTTTGATATTCGGAAGCTGGGTTTCGCGGTAATTGGCGATTACCCACAAATCACTGCTGTCTACGATATCAACTATAGTCTGTCCCGGTTGCACCAGTTGCCCTTCCAGGATTTCTTTCTTTCCTGTCGTGCCGTCACACGGAGCAATGATGACTGTATAAGAGAGATTCAGACGGGCAAGTTCCAACGCAGCTTCTGCCAGGCGGACACCTGCTTCATTCTGTCCCAGGCGATGAGTCTGCTCACTTTTCACTAGAGAAGTAGACATTTTAGCCCGTGACACCTGTTCATAACGGGCTTTGGCAGCTTCGTATGCTGTATGTACGTTGTCATATTGCTGTTTCGTCACTGCGTCTTCCTGCAACAGTTTCTCAAAACGGTTCAGTTCCGTTTGGCATTTTCCATCTGTACACGTACTTCTTCAATACTTGCGTCGCTCACACTTAAATTGTTTTGCGTAGTGGCGATACCGATGGTAGTGGCCTGGCGTCCTGCGGTGGCATTCGCCAAATCCGCTTCTGCCTGTGCCACACGGAGACGGAATTCCGCATCTTCGATGATAAGAAGCGTGTCGCCTTTGCGCACTTGCTGATACTCGTCAAAGTAGATTTTCTTGATGAATCCCGGTACACGGGTATTGATCGGCGTGATATGTTGTTTCACCTGCGCATTATCCGTATATTCGATATTTCCCAAGTGGATAAACCGGGAACAAACATAAGTGACACCACCGATAAGTAAACAGATAATTACAATGTTGTATATTATCTTCTGGGTTTTTTTCTAGCTATCATAATCTGTTCTATTTTAAGAGAGATGAGAATTTGGTTCTGTTATAAATTGGATTCTTTTTGATAAGTCATTACTTCTCTGTTAGAGAGTGTGTGTGATATATTTCATTTTGTAATAACTGTATATCAAGTTAATACGCGCATTGACCAGACCGAGGTCGGCACTTAGTTTCATATTGCTGGCATCGAGCATATCGGTGAGCAGGGCAAGGTCGTTTTTATAACGGTTGCTGGTTACGTTATAGTTCTGGTCGGCAAGTTCCACGCTTTTCTCCTGTGTACGCAGGTCTGTGAAAGAGGTGAGAAAGTTGACGTAGTTCGCCTGTACACCGTTTTCTATTTGTTCCTGTGCCAGTGAATATTCCTCCTGTGCTCTGCAGACGTTCAGTTTTGCCTGGCGCACTTTCTTGTTGTTTTTAAATAAAGAAGAAAGATTGTATTTGATACCGACCCCCACATACCAGTAATTGAAGTTATTGTCGAGCACCGGGACTTCGATGGTGATAGGACCATCTAAATGTTCACCGGTACCACAAGTGCAATTTTCGGAAGCAGTTCCGAGCGTTCCAATTTCACTTTCTGCTCGTTCATTTTCATAGCCAGCTGGGCTTGTTGCAGTCCGACATTGCTTTGACTGGCATCATTTGCCAGTCGTTTTCGGCTAATGCTGTCACTTCCTCGTTCAGCAAGGTAGTAGAATCGGGAACGATTTCTGTTCCGGCAGGCAGATGTAAGGTAGTCACCAGTTGGTGATTCATTATTTTGCGGGCATCCTGCACCTTTGCCAGTTGCAGTTTCAGCGTCTCTTTCTGTAGCTCATAGCGGGTGATGTCATTTTTTAAAGGCCGTTCCCTGTGTGCGGCGTGATTCCATGTTGCGGATCACCTGTTCCGTCAAATCCAGATTCTTCTGTAACACTTGCAGCTGGTTATTCAACTTGTATAAATCCAGGTAATAGCCGGTCAGGAGAAAGCGGATTTCCTGACGGTTCTTCTGCCAGTCCAATGCAGCCATTTGCTGACCGAGTTCAGCCAGAGTAATACTGCTGTTGATGGCTCCTCCGGCGTAAATCACTTGTTGCGCTTCCAACGCAAAGTTATTGCCGAAGTGTGGCATAGGGATATTCTGCCCGTTTTTGAAGTCACGGTCCCATATATATCCGTCGCCCAGGTAACTAAATGAGAGTGAGGCACCTATGTCCGGCAAACGTTGTGACTTGGCAGCCTTCAAAGCTTCATCGGCTGCTTCCTTTCCGGTTTTATACATTTGAATACTCTGACTGTTCTCGTCTGCCAGACGGAACATTTCGTCAATGCCCAACACTCTCCTGTCAAGCGTCTGGGCAAACAGTCCCTGACTGCATAGCACGGCACATAGCGGCACTATGAGCCATCTTTTTTTTGCTCATAAAGTGAAAAGAAATTTAATTAATAGTAGAATTTTTGAATTTTCTTCACCACGGAATAATACAGAGTAACACAGAGTTTTTTCCTTTTGAAATATGTCAGTTGACACAAGTTAATGAAGATTATTTGAACGCTGTGTCCTCTGGCGTTCTCTGTAGTGAAAATAGGAGGGTTATCAAATCTGCGCTGCTACACCCCAACCGTGAAAGTCATGCATTTTGTTCTTGTAACGAATGGCGATTTGATAATATCTTAGTTTCATCTTGATACCTATTTTTTTCTATTTTTTTG
>VOFJ01000199.1_pt1 | contig 82001 bp, 100 predicted proteins | sample 5384081 | NCBI WGS metagenome assembly VOFJ01 (sample SAMN12384729, study PRJNA508395) | human gut metagenome | isolation source: healthy gut I | host: Homo sapiens | reverse complement strand
GGACGTAACTTCGTGGTTCAGTTTGAACAGCAAGTAGAACCGGAAACTGTTCGCGACTTGCTGAAACAGAAGATTACCGAAGATAACGTGCAGGCTATCGCTTTGGGTACAGACAAGAAAACAATCCGTATCACTACCAACTACCGTATCACTGAAGACTCTCCCAATATCGATTCTGAAATCGAAGAGTTCCTGTATCAGTCATTGAAAGACGGTAACTTGTTGGGCGAAGGCACTACACTGGAAATATTTATCGACCGTGATAACCGTGCAGGCGGCTCAATCATCAGCTCTCAGAAGGTAGGTCCTAGTATCGCTGACGATATCAAGACTTCGGCTGTCTGGTCTGTATTGTTCGCATTGGTTGCTATCGGTTTGTATATCCTGTTGCGTTTCCGCAATGTAGCTATAGTGTGGGTGCAACGGTGGCATTGGCTGTCGATACCGTTTTGATCATCGGTGCTTACTCATTGTGCTATGGCTGGGTTCCTTTCTCATTGGAAATCGACCAGACTTTCATTGGCGCTATCCTGACTGCTATCGGTTATTCTATCAATGATAAGGTGGTTATCTTCGACCGTATCCGTGAGTTCTTCGGCTTGTACCCGAAACGTAACCGTTTGCAGTTGTTCAATGATTCATTGAATACTACTTTGGCACGTACTATCAATACTTCATTGAGTACATTGATTGTATTGTTGTGTATCTTCGTGCTGGTGGTGACAGTATCCGCAGCTTCGCCTTTGCAATGATTTTGGGCGTTGTGATCGGTACATTGTCTTCTATCTTCATTGCATCTCCTATCGCATACATGATGTTGAAGAACAAAAAAAAGCAGCTGAACCGGCTGCAGAAGTAGAAATAAAGACTAAATTCAAAACGATAAAAAAAAGCCTCTTGAATCGGTAGAAGGCTTTTTATTTTGTAGTCCTGAAAATCGAACCCTATCTATAAGACGTTCATCTTAAAGGACCAGCCATTGGTGGCATTCCTTAAAACTACAAACCAGATACATTTGAAAGTTGCAAAACAAAGCATTTTTCGATTTTTTTGTAGGCCGAACGAACCCCTATCTAAAGTTTAGGAAAATTCTATCCGTTGAACTACAAGGCCTTTATGGGTTTTTTGGCAATATGAAAGATTTTATCAAAATGTCTTAAAAGAAGAAAATAATCCTTTCTTTTTGTTGTTTTGTTGTTTTTTGTCTGTTTTTTATAATCTAATAATTTAGTTATTCTGCTCATAAAAACAAATGTTGTTCATAAAACATGGATAAAAATAATAAATTGTAAAAATAGTCAGAGTTTTGCTGTCACTAAAAGGGATTTATCAAAAACAGGTCATTTCTCAATTCTTTTTTCTTACTTGGAAACAAATAAACCTTTAATTTTGTACATTTTGATAACTTCAAATTTGCAAACGTTTGAAAAGGAATATTTTGTCCTTTGACATGAGAACAGATTTTTAAGTGATCCTTGCAAACAGTGAAATTTTGTAACCCTAAATAATAAGTTATGGCAGATGAAATGATAGTCAAGGAGTTGGACCAAGTGGTGGTCCGTTTTCTCAGGCGACTCAGGCGATGGTATGCAGCTAGTCGGAAATATTTTTCTAATATTTCGGCTACAGTGGGAAATGATATCAGTACATTCCCCGATTACCCGGCGGATATACGTGCCCCGCAAGGTTCGTTGACCGGTGTGTCAGGTTTCCAGGTGCATATTGGTGCCGGTAAGGTTTTTACTCCTGGCGACAAATGCGATGTGTTGGTTGCAATGAATGCCGCTGCATTGAAAACACAATATAAGTTTGCCAAGTCCACAGCCTGTATCATCATTGATACAGATTGTTTCCAGAAATCGGATCTGGACAAGGCGGCTTTTAAGACAGAGAATCCCATTGAGGAAATGGGCATCAAGCAGGATGTGATTGCTGCTCCTATCTCGCAGATGGTCAAGAATTGTCTGGCAGATAGCGGAATGGATAACAAATCAATGCTGAAGTGCCGTAATATGTTTGCACTGGGATTGGTTTGCTGGTTGTTTAATCGTGACCTGGCGGTTGCTGAAAATTTCTTGCGCGAGAAATTTGCAAAGAAGCCGCAAATAGCTGAAGCGAATATTAAAGTGATACACGCCGGATATGATTATGGTCACAATACGCATGCGTCTGTGGATCATACTTATAAGGTGGAAACTAAGTCTAAAGTCCCTGGAAAGTATATGGATATCAGCGGAAACAAGGCAACGGCATACGGCTTGATTGCTGCTGCTGAGAAAGGCAGGACTGCCGTTGTTCTTCGGTTCTTATCCCATTACTCCGGCAACAGATATCTTTACATGAGCTTTCTAAACATAAATCATTGGGAGTGACTACTGTTCAATGTGAAGATGAAATTTCAGGTTGCGCTACGGCTATCGGTGCCTCGTTTGCAGGTGCGTTGGCGGCTACTTCTACTTCGGGACCGGGTGTTTGTCTGAAATCAGAGGCTATGAATCTGGCTGTTATTACAGAATTACCATTGGTGGTTATTAATGTACAGCGTGGCGGTCCTTCTACCGGTTTGCCTACCAAATCGGAGCAGACAGACTTGTTGCAGGCATTGTTCGGACGTAACGGTGAATCTCCTATGCCGGTGATTGCCGCAGCTTCTCCTACTCATTGTTTTGATGCTGCTTATGATGCTTGTAAGATTGCCTTGGAACACATGACTCCGGTGGTGTTGCTGACCGATGGTTTTGTAGCAAATGGTTCCGGTGCATGGAAGTTGCCTGATCTGGCGAACTATCCGGCTATTAACCCACCCTATGTTACTCCGGAAATGAAGGATAATTATACTCCTTACAAGCGTAATACTGAAACAGGTGTCCGTTATTGGGCATTGCCGGGACAGGAAGGTTATATGCATATTTTGGGAGGCTTGGAAAAAGACAGTGATACAGGTGCTATTTCTACCGAGCCTGAAAACCATAATTTGATGTGCCGTTTGCGTGCCGAGAAGGTTGCTAAAATTCCAGTGCCTGATGTTAAGGTGCAAGGCTGCGTAGAGGATGCAGATTTGCTGATAGTAGGTTTCGGTGGAACTTACGGTCATTTGTATTCGCCATGGAGGAAATGAATCATGCGGGCAAGAAGGTTGCTTTGGCTCATTTCGTTCATTTGAACCCATTGCCTCGCAATACGGCAGAAGTGCTGAAGAAATATAAGAAGGTAGTGGCCGAGCAGAATCTAGGCCAGTTTGCCGGATATCTCCGTATGAAAGTAGACGGATTTGTTCCTTATCAGTTTAATGAGGTAAAAGGCCAGCCGTTCGTAGTTACGAGAAGAATGATGATTTCACTGCATTTACTAAATTAATGGAGGAACCGTAAGAAAACTGAGAACGATGAACGAATATACAGCAAAAGATTTCAAAAAGGGACAACCTCGCTGGTGTCCGGGTTGCGGTGACCATTTTTTTCTTGGCTTCGCTGCACAAAGCGATGGCTGAATTGGGAGTGGCTCCTCATGATACTGCCGTTATTTCGGGTATCGGATGCTCCAGCCGTCTGCCTTATTACATGAATACATACGCCATGCACACCGTGCACGGTCGTGCGGCCGCCGTAGCTACAGGCGCTAAAGTGGCTAATCCTGACTTGACTATCTGGCAGATTTCCGGTGATGGTGACGGGTTGGCTATTGGTGGTAATCATTTTATCCACGCCGTTCGTCGTAATATCGACTTGAACATGATTTTGCTGAACAACCGTATTTATGGCTTGACGAAGGGACAGTATTCTCCGACTTCTCCCGTGGATTTGTCAGCAAATCGTCTCCTTACGGAACAGTGGAAGACCCGTTCCATCCGGCAGAACTGGCTTTTGGCGCCCGCGGACGTTTCTTTGCACGCTGCATTGCAGTAGACGGTGCCGCTTCTGTAGAAGTGTTGAAAGCAGCAGCCACTCACAAAGGTGCTTCTGTTGTAGAAGTTCTGCAAAACTGCGTGATCTTCAACGACGGAACTCATGCCAGCGTTGCAACCAAAGAAGGACGTGCCAAGAACGCGATCTATCTGGAACATGGTAAACCGATGTTGTTCGGTGAAAACAAAGAATTCGGATTAATGCAGGAAGGTTTCGGACTGAAAGTAGTGAAACTCGGTGAAAACGGTATCACAGAAAAAGATATTCTTATCCACGATGCACACTGCCAGGACAATACACTTCAACTGAAACTGGCTCTGATGGAAGGTCCTGACTTCCCGGTTGCTCTCGGTGTAATCCGCGATGTAGAAGCTCCGACCTACAATGATGCAGTTACAGAACAAATCGAAGAAATCAAAGGCAAAAAGAATAAATACCACAATTTCCAAGAGCTGTTGATGACTAATGATACTTGGGAAGTGAAGTAAATTCATAATTTATCTAATAACAAAGGCGTAGAGTGAGAACTGGTTCTCTTTCTACGCCTTTATTTATTATCCACCATAATTCAGCCATTCTGCCGATCAAACTATGTACGAACTCTCTTGAGATGAGCAGAGCAATTCCCCTACCGCCATATGGAATTTGAAATTCATAAAATATATCCTTTTATTCTATTGATAGATATCCGTTCCAAATGCCCAACCCAAATAATTTGCCTCCAGCACCTTATCTACTTTATCAAACACGACTGTGAATGGATGCTTCAAGTTACAATGAAGATTAGTTATTTGCTTCTCATTTGCTTTGACCTTCAGTTTATTTCCTTGCTTTTCAATAATACAGTTGTATCCGACAACCGAGCCGTCCGGACGTTCTACAATAAAGGCGTTAGTAAGCATAGATTCAGCAATACACTTGAATACTTCGTGCACATCATTATCCTGTGTATTGACTGTCTGCCAATCACTAATCATATTTACATATTGCTCACCAATCACAAACTCACGGGTATCATATAATTCGGGATGCGGATTGCCAAAACTCAATGAATCTTCCGTCACATGAGTATCGGCACTGCAAGCCTGCTTCACTTTCAGATACGGATCTACAACAAATGCCCAGCGAAGATTTCCTGTACGATAATCAATCAGATGAGAAAAAGCTCCCATCGCATTATAAGTTTCTTTCAACCAGCGTTCTTCACCTGTCAGCAGATAAGCATAATAGGTGGCATAAGCACGCCAGCCACTCCAGCCGTGAGGCGAGTTGAACATATTAGGCAACATCTGCACGTCATATTGAGCCTCCCAATAGCGCATGGTTCCTCCACGACGGCGGGCATCGGGGACTCGCAGTTGGGTAAGACAATCATGACTCTCCAGAATTTGTAACATAGCGTCTGTATAATGTTTGCGCTCCTTTTCATCCTGCTGCATCAATGCAAGCATACCAATCTGAAGCGCCGAACAGGAAACCATCCCATCCTCAAAAGTCAGCTCACCTTCGGTCTCAAAATCGCCTTGTGAGGCCACCAACTGGTCGATGGCACGTTTGGCAGATTGATAATGGCGCTCCGCCGCCTCTGCCCATACAGTATTCTTCTTGCCTAACTCACGTTCGACCAAAGTAAGTTCCAACATACTTTTCGCTACATAAATAACGCTGGTATAAATAATATGATGATTGACATAGGCACCATCTTCACGTTGCCAATTGTTCATCAACCAGTCTGCCAAACGAGAAGCCTTCTGTAAGTCGGCTATATCACCATAAGCTTGATATTTGTCTACTAACAAACCTATTGCCCCCCGAAGTATTCTGTATGCGTGAAGCGTGGTACTTAGGCTCCATCTTTTTTGATCATGTAACAAGCCGAATAAATAATCAAAGCGATCACGTAAAAGCTTTATCCAGTTGTTCATCCGGAAAATATTGTGCAGCAATAAAAGAAGAATGGAAGCCATACCAACTTTCTATGTGTGAAGTAGCTTTCTGGTGATATTTCAAAGCATTCCGACGTGCCTGTTCCATAGTCCATTTCCAGTCATGATGTACTGAAAAGAATACCTTCTGTTTCTTTTCCATTGTCCCTGACACGTACTGTATACAACCCGACATCCGGCAGTACACACGACACTTGCTTTACTCCCTCTCCCTGTGTCCGGATATTGACCTTCAACTCCTGCCCTTTATCATCCAACACTTTGATATCTTTAGAACCAGACAGAACTTCAAAAGATGCGGTTTCTCCCGGAACATAAGTCGTCCGATCAATAGAGATCATCGGTATGCCAGTCGCCTTATGTATAACGTGTTCAAATTCCCCCAACGGATTTATATCCATGAGCACAATAGTCCAGCTCTTGATCTCCCCTTGTTTCAGCATCCACAAATCTTGTGGATTGCGTTCGAGGCAAAGGTAATGCATTCATCAAATCCAGATTTAATGACTCTATCCGGTGCCCCATAAACCAATGTGGAGGTGGATCTTGATAACCCAGATTGTAAGCCACACTCCATGAAGCTACAGGCTGTGGCGATACAATTCCCAAAGCGTGTCCTGCAGGAGTTTGCAGATAACCGTAGAAGTGCGTCTTTTCATTGCGCATCAGCGTTGGGAAATATTTTCCAAACCAGTCCGGATACTTATCCATATATAAGTATCGATTCCCAATTTCAGTCCCGCCTTTGTCGGTTGAAAAGGTACATTCCCTTTGTTTTCAAGAGTAACTTTCAAAGCCGGCTGCCCTTTCCATGACTGATACGTTAGACGGCACTCCACCTGGTCTATCGTGCTCCGATAAGAAAGATATCCGTCAGGTATCCAAGCTGCGGTAGTTTCTTTGCCACTGATTTCAGCATAAAAAAAAGAAGGACCACAGTTACCTTGCCCAGAACGAAAGAAAGGAATGGTGTCATTACCTTTCTTATCCTTAAAGATAATCTGTTCCAGATAGCCCTTGTCTGAAATGCGAGCTTCCCATCCGGTATGTTTCCATACGGTAGACTGAGAAAAAGGCACCCATACTACATAATAAGCTTCCTAGCAGGAAATAATTTTTTATCATTTATATATCAGTTTTTTGTGTTTTTGTATAGTAAATCACACTTCCCTATATAAGGGAATTAAGGGAAAGTGTGATATGTATATGTCTGTTTATGGCAACTCAATTACCAATTAGGATTCTGTACCAATTTCGGATTCTTGTTCAAATATTCCTGCTGAATCGGATAGAGGTAGCCTTCTTCTTTAAATACGAATGGCATCATGTCTGCCTTAACTTCCTTATTAAATTCTTCAGCTGTTGTACCGTAAACATTCAAGGCAGGCATACCACCTTCCATTCCGCTCCATGCCTCTTTAGCAATCTTCCAACGACGGTAATCCCAAAACATTTGCCCTTCAAACATGAACTCTACTGTTTTCTCACGACGCACTGCTTCTATTAACTCTTCCGGTGTTGCATTCGGATGGGTTTCCTCTATGCCACCCAATCCGGCACGTTTGCGAATAAGATTAAAGTACTCCGCTCCCTTTCCATCCAGTTTTCCATAGTAATTAACATATGCCTCAGCATATCCTAAATACAACTCAGCCAAACGGACAATAGGGAACGGATAAGCTGCTACATTATTGTTACCATCCTGAATTGTAGTTTTTCGGATTTACTAATTTCTTGATAGCATATCCCCCATAAAGTTGGTCGCTTGCATTATCTTTTGCACCATGCGCTTCTTCGGGATTGTAATAACTACTACCTGTTTTTCCCTGAAACCTCATCTTGATAGTAATAGTATCAAGACCATTCGCGTTACTGATTTCATATGGTCCACGGTCATATCCCAAGTCGGCATAGAAACGCGGCTCACGGTTTTTGTTAAGTTTTAGCACCTCGTCGTTATCCACCTGCATGCAGTTGGTATAATCATAGTTCGGGTCTTTGTCTATCTCTTTGCCATTCTTGGTCAAATAAAGCCTAGCAGTCCACAAAGTGGTACCCAGTCCACCAATAGGAACAGTTTCATTAGAAATACCATGAAGGATGGCATGATAATTGAAGCCGTTACTATAACCCAAGGTTTCTTTTCTTCCAGTATACGGCCAGATTAATTCGGGAGAGTCCCAACCGGCAGCAATCTTATAGCGACTATTGGCTAACAGCTTTATCAAAATCAGTTAATCCACTAGTATTACCGGTATATTCATATAATCTAAAATTTTTTAGATTCCGCTTTCGTTATAGCCTTTTCATACTGATCGAGAGCCTTTTTCCATTTTTCCTTGTCGTAGGTGGTAGAAATCAATTGCTCGCCACCAAACTCTGCTTTATTCTTAAAATCTGCATAATCAGTATTACCATTATACAAGGGACTTGCCGCATAGAGGAACAAGCGTGCTTTCAATGCTTCTGCAGTTATACTAGTAGCCCGTCCCAAGTTAGAATCATTATATGAATCCGGCAGGTATTCCAACGCCTTATCAAAAAAAGCCGCAACTCTTTCTACGCATTCATCATAAGGACGGCGAGTCTGCATCATTTCTTCCGCTGGGGCATCCGAATCCAATAATTGGTCTGATATCACCACTGGCCCATATGCCTGCATTAGGCAAAGGTGATAATACCCTATTAGGAAATATGCTTCACCAATCCATTGTGTTTTTTTATTTTTTTCAAATTCTTCTTGCGTCCATTTCACAGGCACAGTTTTATCTATGTTATTGAGAAAAAATCCAGCAGTTACGAATTCCATCATACATATTCTTCCATAAAGCACTACCACCATACGCAGGACTATAGTTACATCGTTGCACTATCAGATAATAGAACCATTCTGAAGTCCAATGCGGAGAACCGATCATTTCGGGAGTAGTTGCCCACGCTTCGTTGTTACGAAAATCAAGGAAAGCAGGCATTACGCTGTAACAACCATAGATAAAGTTGCCGGCATTAGTTTCTGTCTTAAAAAGCATCGTCTAGAGTCGAAGTATCATCGGGAACCACATCCAGAAACTCGCACGAATGCAGCATCACGCCCAGCAAAGTTGCCATGAATATATTTTTAATTCTCATAATCGTCGTAATATTTAAAGTCATTATAATAATTATTGTTTAAAAAAAGTCATTTGCAAACCAACACTTACAGTACGTTGTGTAGGATATGCCTGTCCATTCTGGGTATTCAGCTCCGGATCCCAAATCTTGAACTTCGAAAACGTCAGCAAGTTTGCACCTGCAACATAAGCACGCAGAAACTTCCATGTATAACCTAGTTCCACATTCTTCAAACGTATATATGATCCATCTTTAAGCCAATAAGTAGAGGGCTCGGTTGTATTTGGGTTCGAGCCGTTGGTCAGACGAGGATACTCAGCACTTGGATTCGCACCATCTTCTCTCCAGTAATTATCAACAACCCATTGCATCAGGTTGTGTGTATTTCCAGTGAACGAATGGATACCTTGTAACATAATATCCCGTTTGGCAACACCCTGAAAGAAGAACGAAGCATCCCAACCCTTATATTGCATACTAGCACCAAAACCGTAAATAATCTGTGGCACACTGGGATTACCGATGTAAGTCTTGTCGGTACCATCAATCTTACCGTCACCATTTAAATCTTTGTATTTGATATCACCTACCTGAGTCTTATAAGTCCCTAACTCTTGCGTTGGACTATCAGCTATTTCATCTTCACTCTGAAACAAACCTTCGGCTATGTAGCCATAATAATTGTTCAACGGTTGTCCCACTTGTGACATATAACTGTATTCATAAGGAGGTTCATCTCTTTCCACATACTCATTCTTGGCAAGCGTAAATGTACCGCGCGCCGAAATAAAAAGTCTTTATTGAATGAATGATTATAATTAAACGACATATCCAGACCTTCGTTCTTCACACGACCCAAATTTCCATAAGGAGCCGTACCAGTGATACCGGTTTCAACTGAAATGGTCTGGCGCTGCAAAAAATATTCTTACGATTCTCCCGAAAGTAGTCAATAGTGAAATTCAAATCTTTGAATAAAGTCATATCTACCCCAATATCATATTTCTCACCAATTTCCCACGTCACATTATCAGCACCGTATGTACTGATTGAAGTTCCAGATGCCGAGTTATCCCAGTTCTTGCCAAACTGATAACTACCACCACCATTCAGATTTACCTTAGTTAGATAGGGGAAACGACCACTGCCAATATCGGAATTACCCACTAAGCCATAAGAAGCGCGCAATTTCAAACTAGTAAAAATGCCATTAAGTGGCTTAAAAAATTCTTCATTTGAAATCATATAACCTACTGCAAAAGAAGGAAAGAAACCAAAACGACTGCCTTTCTGAAAAGTCTCGGAACCATTGTAGCCAAAATTAGCTTCAGCCAGATATTTCCCGTCGTAAGCATACGTCACACGACCGGCAATACCTTGGTTGCGCTGTGGCAGTGTAGCATAATAGTCACCGGGATTATTAACGTTGTAATCACGTTGTAAGTAAACGAACAGAGCTCCCACATCATGTTTGTTGGCAAACGTACGCTGGTAATTCAGTAATGCCTGAATATTCATATAGCGATCTCCCGAACTGCCATTTGAGGCTAAAGTCAATGCTGTACTACCTTGATTCATAGATGTATATTGGAAATCATATCCTCCAGATTCCAATGGGTCTGCACTATCCAATCTGTAATAGTACGGATTAAACGTACGACTGTAGTATGTGTACGAATAGTTTTTAAAGTTAATCAATGCTTTAAAACTTAATCCTTTTGTGATAAAATCCAGTTTCTGCTCCAATTCCAAACTAGCGTTGATAGTAGAAGCTGCACTATGCTGTCTACCTCTCACCATCTCAGCATACGGATTCATGTGGTATCCCGAACCCTCAGAAGCATTTTCATAGCTATTACCGAAAAGAACATGATCGGCATTAATAGTATTTGGATAGTAAGGGAGGAAATACATACTCGGTGCACGTAATGCAAACTGATAAAGATCCGGTACGCTCGTAGTTGGTCCGGTATATTGTTCAATCTGTGTATTAAGACGTATGGTAGCTTTTGTTGTTTTTTAGTCAGCCATGCGCCAATGTTACCCTGAATAGAATATCGTAGATTTTGCAGATTATTGTCAAATGAATTATTCTTATCCTGCTTCAATTGGCCATTATCATTATTCAACGTAGCACTCAGGAAATAATCGACTTTTACTTGTACCACCCATTACGTTGATATTAGCTGTTTGGTTCATAGACATATCCTTGAACAGAACATCCACCCAGTCCACATCCGGATACAAGTACGGATTAATTCGATTACGAGTATTGTCTATTCTCTCCTGCGTATAAAAAGCCGTAGCTTCCGGGTTCCTAGCCCAAACCGCTGCGTTTCTCGTCTCCATCGTAGTAGCTGCGTCCGCTAGTTTCAGTGTACGGGTAGGTTGTGAGAATGTATTCTCAATACGGATATTAATTCTGGCCTTTTCCATATCCTTACCCGAACGGGTAGTAATCAGAATAACCCCATTGGCACCGCGGGCACCATACAATGCTGTAGCTGAAGCATCCTTCAATACAGAAAAGTTTTCGATAGCCTCAGGCGGCAGAGCATTCATGTCATCGGTAGACGATTCCACACCGTCGATATAGATTAGCGGATTAGTAGTACCACTAAAGGTAGCCGCACCCCGAATCCAGAAGCTAGCCCCATCTGCACCTGGTTCAGCATTCTGCTGCATCGTGATAACACCGGCAATACGACCACCAAAAGCATTACTCAAACTACTGGACGGTATTTTCAGTTCTGCCGGTTTGATAGATTCCACAGAGCCTACCACAGATGCCTTTTTTTTTTGCACACCAAATCCCACAACAACTACCTCACTAAGAGTTTCTGAATCTTCATGCAAAATAACACTAACTTTACTACCTTGGAAAGTAACAGTGGTAGTTTTATAACCCAAAAATGAGATTTCAAGGATATCGCCCTTTTTGACATTAGCCAGTGTAAAGTCTCCGTCTATCCCGGTAATAGTTCCGTTAGTAGTTCCTTTCACAAGAACAGAGGCGCCAATCAATGGCTCACCTTTATCATCTTTCACGTTACCCGTTGCCTTTACACCTTTTCTTGTATCTTGCTGAGGGGATTCCACTTCCGGCCTAGAAATCGTGATCTGTCTCCCGACAATCTTATATTTCAATCCCGTTTTCTTACTCAACTCACTTAAAATAACATCGATCTTCTTATTATCAACCGAAATAGAGACTTTATCCGTCAACGTTTTCTGAACGCCCTCCGAATAAATAAAAAATATACTTACTGTTTTTTTTCAATGTAATTTAATACATCTTTTACGGTCACATTATTTGATTGTACTGTGAACAAGTCTTTTTCTGAGTCCCATTTAGCAACTGTTTCAGCCAAAGCACAGCAAGGAATCATAAAAAGGCGTTAATTATCAAAAAAAAGATTAACTTTCTTCTTTAGATTAGGGAAAATAGCTTTCTTTACCATAAAAATTTCTTTTTAGGTTAACAATTTTGGATTTATTGATTTAACTAAGGAATTACGATCGGATAAATACAGCCATATTTATCCGATTTTTTGTCATTACTACGTAGATTTGTCCTTCATAAGTATTTTCATTTTTTTAGATTAATTAAAACGGTTATTTATTTAAGTATATACTTTTTCCTTCTTTTACAATAACAAATGGAAGCGTTTGCTGAATACATTTAAGCACCTCGTCTATATTGTCTTTGATATCCAGTTTTCCATAAACTTTTTTTTGCCCACTTCGGGATTACATTGAATGGATATACCGTAATACTTACTCAGTTTTTTAGTAATCTCAGACAGATTATTTCCTTCCAGCATAAGTATTCCATCCACCCAACTGATATATCCGGTAACATCCACTTGCTTTTGATAAGCGATATTGCCGTTGGTAATATTTAGCAAATCACTTGGAACCAATTGTGCTTTTTTCTCATTCTTATCAGTCACCTCTACCGAGCCCTCTACCAATACAATGTTCGTAGCTTCACCTTCATAATTTGAGATATTAAACTTAGTTCCCAAAACACGCAAATTAAAACCGTTGGCTTCTACAATAAACGGATGTTTCTTATCGTGTGCTACTTCCAAAAAAAACTTCTCCCTGGGCATATATTGTACGAGTTTCTCCCTTAAAACGACGTGGATAAATCACTTTCGACTGAGAATTCACAGTGACCAAAGTCCCATCAGAGAGTTCTATCTTAGCACGCTTTCCTGCCGGAACCAACAATTGGTCGTATTCTTCCAGCTCTGCAACCTTTCCTCCCTCTTCTTTCTCTTCTTCCACTTTTTGTGAATTAACAGCCACCTTTCCTTCTTTCGTATATTTAATAAAAGCATTTTCATCCAGATTCAATTGTTCTTTGGAAGTTATCAGAGTCACTTCATCGATTGCCGAGTTCTCCATCTGCTCTACCATTGCCTGAAAATTCTGCTTTTCCTCTCCGGTCTGGTTCAGGAAGTATATAGTTGAAATACAAATCAGAACAGAAGCGGCAATCGAAGCAGAAGCAACCAAGAAGTAATTTCTTCTGCGTCTCATAGCATCACGTTTTATTTTTTTTTTTGCTGTGTCTTCTCTATAATAGAAGATGCATCAATTTTTTCCGGCATGCAATCTTTCCAAAAGAATTTCAATTTCTCGCCTTCGGACATAGCAGCAAACTCATCCTCAGTATTCTCCCGGGAATTCAGTTTACCAAATAAATCAGTCAGACGGTTATATTCTTTCAAATTCATATTCTTTTTTAAGTTGTTCTATTATTATAGTCGCAACTTAAAAAGAAATCTTTAGGTCAAAAACGAACTTTTTTTCGTTTTTTTCTAAAAAAAAATAGAACGTGCCTTAGAATAGCGTGTAGTTTTTTAGGGAAGAAAAAATAGAGAATCTTCCGAGCCCCTTCGGATTATTTCTTTTTTGGAGAAGCTATCTTCAAGCTTTTTTAGATAGCGCTTCTATTGCGTAAGCGATGTGATAATTCACCGTCTGTACAGAGACTTCAAGCATCTCTGCTATTTTAATATAAGGTAGTCCCTCTATCTTTGCCAGAAAAAAGACATGCTTGCATTTGGGCGGGAGTTTTTCAAATAGCATTATTTATTTCTGCCACCTCTTCCTTACTTATAATTTCCTCATCGGGCGATTGCACGGGTTCAAAAGAGAAATCACTAATTTCATCAAATGAAAGTTCATTCTTCCCGGTTTCTTTTCTTAAATACGAGATTGATTTGCGATAGGTGATTGTTTGCAGCCAGGCATTCATATATTCAATCTGCACCAACCCCTTCCTGTTCTTCCAGACCTCGAAAAAGACATCACTCACTACTTCCTCGGCCATTTCTTTCTGTCCCAACAAGCCATAAGCATAATAATATAAGCGCGTAGAATAATGCTCCATGAAACGGGTAAAAACCATTTCATCGCCATCTGCAATTTTGCTTATGTCTTCACTTTTCACTCTCACGAATTATTGTACAGATTACTTTTCAATTAACAAAATCGAGTCAAATATACAAGTATATCATCAATTATAAAATAATAAGGCTTTAAAAAGTTTTCAAATATAGGAAAGTTTCCACAAGAGAAAGTTCCGCATCCGACTATAAAAGTCTTTTACTCAAATAGCGTACCGGATACCACACAGAAAGGAATCCGACAGTCAGAACGGTTATGAAGACAAGCACAACATCCCACGCATGAACACTGACAGGGTAGGCGTCCACGATAAAAGTACCACCGCCTCCACCTAGCGAAATTACGCCAAATTTCTGCTGGATAAAACATAAAATTAATCCGAGAATAATACCGGAGATAGCACCAAAAAGAGAAATAAGACGTCCCTCAAATAAGAATATCCGGGAAATAAGTTTATCATTAGCCCCCAGACTGCGTAATGTTACAACATCATCTTTTTTATCCAGTATCAGCATAGAAAGAGAACCGATTACATTAAAACAGGCAATCATAAGGATAAAAGTCAAAAATAGATAGGAGATCAGTTTCTCAATTTCCATAATACGGAACACATCCGCCTGCTGCTGATAACGGTCCTGAACAACAAAATCATCTCCCAACATCTTTTCGATCTTAGATTGTACAGATGAGACGTTTGCACCGGATTTTAATTTCAGCTCTATCGCAGAAACCTCCGTGGTATAATCCAGCAGTTGACGAATAAAATCAAGAGAGGTAAGAATATACTTTCCGTCATACTGCTGCTGATTAACAACAAAGACAACTCCGGGAGAATAAAGATAATCACGATTAAAGGAAGCACCCGGATTTGCCATATTTACTTTGGCATTCCGTTTGGGAAGATAAACCTGGAGCGGATCGACAAACTCCAATCCTGTACCTAAAGTGGCCACGAGTTCCACTCCCATAATCCCGTAATTCACAATCGAATCATGCAAGAGAAACTCACCGGCTCCATAAAGTATACTGTCAATCTCGGTCAGTTCCTCAAAGTTATCTTCTACACCCTTCAAAACAGCCATAGTCTGACGGTCTTTATACTGTACCATTGCATTCTCTTCGAGCGTTTCTGTAGATACAGCCACTTCGGGAAGCGCACAAACAGCGCGAAATCCGTTCATCCTGCCCGTCAAAAACCTTCCCTTCACGAACCACAATTTTCAACTGCGGATCGAAAGCGGTGAAAAAGCTGGCCACCATATCCTGAAAGCCGTTAAAAACAGAGAGTGTACAGACCAACGCCAATGTAGCAAGGGCCACTCCGCACACAGAAATGCCGGATATGATATTAATAGCATTATGTTTCTTTTTCGAAAAAAGATAACGCCGGGCTATATAGAAGGGGAAATTCACCTCTGCAATGAATTATTTCATTTCAGCAATGAGTCAATCTTCTCGATATAATCCAACGAATCATCCACAAAGAACTTCAGTTCAGGGATAATACGTAGCTGATAACGAACACGAGTACCCAGTTCATAACGAATGGATTTCATATTATCATTGATATTCTTCACCATTTCTTCTGCTTTCTCAGAAGGAAAAACACTGAGATAAACACGGGCAATACTCATATCCGGACTAATGCGCACAGCGCTAACCGATACCAACGTCCCATGCATCGCCTTTGTCTGCAACAGGAATATCTCACTCAGTTCTTTCTGCAACAAGCGGGATATCTTATTCTGTCTAGTTGTTTCCATAAATCTACTCCTTTTTACTTTTTTCTTATAATCGTTAACCCATCACGTAAGGGTAATATTACTTTCTCCACCCGTTCATCTTTGGCTACAAGATCATTAAAAGCCTTAATGCCGATGGTCTGGGCGTCCGTATTACGGGGTTGTTCCAACACATGGCCATCCCACAACGTATTGTCCGCTATCATATATCCTCCTTCGGAAAGATGAGCCAACGTCATTTCGTAATACTCAATATATTTACGTTTATCACCGTCAATAAAAAGCCAGATCAAACGTAACGCCCAAATCGGGAACAAGTTCCAAGGCATCACCTATATAGAAACGGATTTTATCTGCAAATGGCGATTTTTCAAGCCACGGACGGGTAAAGTCCTCTTGTTCATCATTTATTTCAAAGGTATGCAACACATTCCGCCCTCCGACAAACCTTCCGCCAGACAAAGAGCGGAATATCCGCTATACGTCCCGATCTCCAGTATCTGCCGAGGCCGAATCATCTTCACAAACATCTTCAACATCCGCCCCTGCAAATGCCCGGAAGCCATACGGGGACGAAGCAATTTTACGTGCGTATCCCGATACAGCGCTTTCAAATAATCGCTTTCGGGATCAATATGTTGCAGAATATATTCGTCAATAGATTCAGTCTCTTGCATACAGCCTGTTCTTTTACAGATAACGGTTATTATTAGGCAATACGGTATCTTCCGCATGCTTCAACGCATCCTCCACCACATTTATTTCGAGGAAGGAAGTTTGCGTACCTTCTTTACCACTGCTCAAATAGCCTACCATATCCGTTGGCTGCAAACGTCCTTCTTTCAACAGGCGGCGCAGGGCTGCAAAATAGTATTCTTGCCCGTTTGCGAGTTCCGGCATATAGATCGCTTCCACACCATAAGAAAGAGCCAGATGCCGCATGGTCTTTTCCTTATAACAAATAGCCAACACCGGATACTTGCCACGGAATGCAGCCAGATTACGGGCTGTACGTCCGCTATAACTGTCGGTAATGATCGCACGTATCTTTAACTTAGATGTAGCTTTTACAGCCTGCTTGGCAAGGAAAGCCGTAACATCATTACTGTTTTCATCCAACGGGATACGAATATCATTTTCTTCCAGTTTATCTTTTTCAGCCTGAGCCGCAATCTTAGTCATTGTTTTCACCGCATCCACCGGATATTTACCATAAGCAGTTTCACCACTCAACATCAAAGCGTCCGTACGATAATAAATTGCATTGGCAATGTCCGTTACTTCCGCACGAGTAGGACGAGGATTGTTAATCATCGTATGCAACATTTGCGTAGCAACGATCACCGGCTTCTTTGCCAGGATACATTTACGAATCAGCACACGCTGGATTCCCGGAATGCGTTCCTGAGGGACCTCAATACCTAAATCACCACGGGCAACCATAACGCCGTCGGCTACTTCCAGTATCTCATCAATATTATCTACGCCTTCCTGATTTTCAATCTTCGCAATAATCTTAATGTCACTATTATGAGCATCCAGAATCGCACGAATATCAAGTACATCCTGACGATTGCGCACGAAAGAGTGAGCGATAAAATCAATATCCTTTTCGATAGCATAAAGGATATTGTTACGGTCTTTTTTCCGTCAAGGAAGGAAGATTGATACGAACACCCGCAACATTCACGCTCTTACGGCTTCCCAAAGTAGCTTCGTTCTTCACTTCACAAAGCAAATAATCAGCGGTTTTATCAATGACTTCCAGTTCCAGATCACCATCGTCAATCAAAATCGTACCACCGATATTCAAATCGTGTACGAAATTGGGATATGAAACAGCAATACACTCACGGGTAGTTTCAAGTTCCGGATTACCTACAATCTTTACTTTCTCACCTATTTTATATGGAATCGGTTCTGCATTGGCAGTCGTACGGACTTCCGGTCCTTTCGTATCCATTAGAATCGCAATACGATTGGACACGGTACGTACATTTGCAATCAAAGCTTCAAAACCTTCACGGCTGGCATGCGCAGTATTCATACGCACCACATTCATACCGGCTTCAAAGAGCTGTTTTATAAAATCCACATCACAACGTCTATCCGAAATGGAAGCTACAATTTTAGTCTGTTTCAATAACATAGTCTTTCTACCTATTATATATTATACTTTATTTATTCTCTAATAATGCCTCCAAAGCCAAACGATACGAGTTCAATCCGAAACCGCAAATAACCCCTCTACAGGCACAAGCAATCATGGACATATGCCGGAAAGCCTCACGACTATGTACATTGGAGATATGCACCTCGATAACCGGAGACGTCACAGAGCGAATAGCATCCTGCAAAGCAATGGAAGTATGCGTATAAGCACCCGCATTCAGAATAATCCCGTCCACGTCAAATCCTACCTGCTGTATGCAGTCAATCATCTCTCCCTCAATATTCGATTGAAAATAGTCGATCTCCACGTCAGTGTATCTTTTGCGAAGTTCAGCCAAATAATCTTCAAATGTAACGCTTCCATATATGGAAGGTTCACGCTTACCCAACAGATTTATATTCGGGCCATTAATAATTTGTATCTTCATCGCGTAATCCTCTTTTTTTTTATACCTTTGTATCCAAAGAACAATATTTCAAGCCACAAAGATAGTGCAAACCGAATGTAGAAACAAATTTATTTGTATTCTGCTGAGGTGCAGCCTATCTTCGCGGAGCAAAGGTAGAAAAAAGAAATGGAAATCAACGAAAAAAAGAAGAAGAAGGAACAACAGGAACTGATAATCAGAAAGTATCAGCAGTATCTCAAACTGGAAAAGTCTTTATCTCCCAACACGCTGGAAGCCTATCTTACAGACCTGGATAAATTGATGAGTTTCCTGACCTTGGAGGGCATCAACGTTCTGGAAGTGTGCCTGTCTGATCTCCAACGTTTTACAGCCGGGCTACATGATATTGGTATCCATCCCCGTTCGCAGGCCCGTATCCTGTCAGGGATCAAATCATTCTTCCGTTTCCTGCTTATGGCTGATTATTTGGAGGCTGATCCCAGCGAATTGCTGGAAGGGGCCCAAAATAGGCTTCAAACTCCCTGAGGTGCTGACGGTGGAAGAAATCGATCGGATTATCTCTGCCGTCGACCGCAGTAAGGCCGAAGGGCAACGAAACAGGGCTATATTAGAGACCTTATATAGCTGCGGACTTCGCGTATCAGAACTTGTCAACCTCAAGCTGTCCGATCTTTATTTCGACGAGGGCTTCATCAAAGTGGAAGGAAAAGGCAGCAAACAACGACTTGTGCCCATTTCCCCCGTGCCATTAACGAGATAAAACTCTACTTCACCGACCGTAACCGGATCGAAGTAAAAAAAGAATATGAAGATTTTGTATTTGTCAGCCAGCGGAGAGGCAAAGGACTTTCACGAATAATGATCTTCCACATGATTAAAGAATTAGCACAAACGGCAGGTATCATCAAAAATATCAGCCCGCACACTTTCCGCCACTCTTTTGCCACTCATTTACTGGAAGGCGGAGCCAATTTGCGGGCTATTCAATGTATGCTCGGACATGAGTCTATTGCTACAACCGAAATCTACACGCATATCGACCGTAATATGCTTCGCAGTGAGATCATTGAACATCATCCCCGAAATATCAAGTACCGGAAAGAAAAAAGAGCGCTAATTTCATTAAATTATGATAAAATCAACCCCTTATCCTTATATTTATATTAAGAATTAATATCTTTGCGTTACTTTTTCTGCAGTAGACAGAAGGTTGTATGTGAATACGACGATATTTCAATTACAAACATTTAATTTATACCTAAAATGACTAAGAAGTTGTACTTGCCTTTACTCATGGCAATGGTTGTTGCATTATTCTCTTCTTGCAGCAAAAAAAATGGGTGGAATTATCAGCTGATTACTTCACTGTTACTCCGCAGGTGTTGGAAGCAGTGGGTGGTAAAGTTCCTGTAACTATTAATGGAAAATTCCCTGAAAAGTATTTTAAAAAGAAAGCCGTAGTGGAAGTAACCCCGGTTTTGAAATGGAACGGTGGCGAAGCTAAAGGCCAACCTGCTGTATTCCAAGGAGAAAAAGTAGAAGGTAACGACCAGACTATCTCTTACAAGATGGGTGGTAATTACACAATGAAAACTTCTTTCGACTATGTTCCGGAAATGGCTAAGTCTGAACTGTACCTCGAATTTAAAGCTACTATCGGTAAGAAAGTGGTTACTATCCCTGCTGTGAAAGTAGCTGATGGTGTCATTTCTACTTCTGAATTAGTTAACAATACATTAGGTAACGCAAACCCGGCATTGGGCGAAGACGCTTTCCAACGTATCATCAAAGAAAAACATGACGCTAACATCATGTTCTTGATCCAACAAGCTAACATTCGTTCAAAAGCGAGTTGAAAACTGCTAAAGAATTCAATAAAGAAGTGGCTAACGTAAACGAAGCTGCTAACAAGAAGATCAGCAATATCGAAGTTTCTGCATACGCTTCTCCTGATGGTGGTGTAAGCTTGAATACTACACTGGCTGAAAATCGTGAAAGCAACACAACTAAGATGTTGAGCAAAGACCTGAAGAAAGCTAAAATCGACGCTCCGATCGATGCTAAATATACCGCACAGGACTGGGAAGGCTTCCAGGAACTGGTTTCTAAATCTAACATCCAGGATAAAGAGTTGATTCTCCGCGTATTGTCAATGTATCAAGATCCTGCACAAAGAGAACAAGAAATCAAAAACATTTCTTCAGTTTACAAAACTTTGGCTGATGAAATCCTTCCTCAGCTGCGTCGTTCTCGTTTGACTTTGAACTACGAAATCATCGGTAAGTCTGACGAAGAAATCGCTAAGCTGGCTTCTTCTAATCCTTCAGAACTGAATGTTGAAGAATTTGCTGTATGCTGCTACACTGACTAACGATCCTGCTAAACAAGAAGCTATCTATACTCAGGCTACAAAACAATTCCCCTAACGATTACCGTGCTTTCAACAACTTGGGTAAATTGGCTTATCAGGCTGGTAACGTTGACAAAGCAGAATCTTATTTCAAGAAAGCTGCCAGCGTTAACGCTTCTCCTGAAGTTAACATGAACTTAGGTTTGATCTCTTTGATCAAGGGTGACAAAGCTGCTGCTGAAACTTACTTCGGTAAAGCTGCCGGCACTAAAGAACTTGGCGAATCTATGGGTAACCTGTACATCGCTCAAGGTCAATATGAAAGAGCAGTTAACTCATTCGGTGACTCTAAGACTAACAGTGCTGCTCTGGCTCAGATCCTTGCTAAGGACTACAACAAGGCTAAAAACACTTTGGCTAGTGTAGCAAAACCTGACGCTTATACAGACTACTTGATGGCTGTATTAGGCGCTAGAACCAACAATGCTTCTATGGTAACAAGCAGCTTGAAGAGCGCAGTTGCTAAAGATTCTTCATTGGCTAAGAAAGCAGCTACAGACTTGGAATTTGCAAAAATACTTCACAAATGCAGATTTCATGAACATCGTTAAATAATAGAATTACCACTCTATTTTAAATAATGAGAATTGCCTGTCATATAAATGACGGGCAATTCTTTTTTTATCCGGAGAAAACGGTTAATTAATAAAATACCCTAAAGAAAGGTTCTTTATTGTCGGCAAAATAGTATATTCGTAATCATAGAATAGAATATATGAAAAAAAGCACAGTAGATACTATTACAGTTTATTAATCAGCTGCCTCATTATTATGAGCAGTTGCCAGCCCAAACCTTCATCACTACTGAAAGAAGCCATGAAAATGGAAAAAGTTTCAACAGACAGTATATTCTTCTATTTGCAACAAATAGCACACCCCCGCCAATTATCCCTATCCGAACAAGGAGACTATTATTTGCTCTCTTATAAAGCAACGCTTGCTATGGAAAACAGGCCTCCCCGGTGACTCACTGATCCGAAATGCTCTCACGTGCTACAAACAAAGCAACCTACAAGCCAAATGGCTACAAGCACACATAGAGCAAAAGCGCTTCCTACCTATATAAGAATCTACCCGATTCCACATTATTATCAACCGGAAAGTTGCTGAAAGAGTACCAACTGAACGATACATTAAAGACACGCATATACGGACTAAGGAGAGCGGCATATTACAGAAAACAAGACTACAATCAAGCCCTTGCAATGGCGGATAGCAGCAAACAGCTAACCCGTAAAAGCAAAAGATACGCTTGCCTACTTCACTGCAAGCCAACTATACCTTCAAATTATAGAAGCAATGCAGCAACATGAAAAATATACCCAAAGGGTACAAAAAGTTGATAGAAGAACTTAGAGACTCTCCCAACCACCAGTCCCTCATTTATTATGCATTCGAAAATCTGCTGAATACCAGTCTGGAAAGAAAAAGATTACCGGCAAGCGCTGAAGTATCTCCAACTGTTATCCAATGAACGTCGCAGCCGATACGAAATTCCCCATTACCTATTGCTCCGTGGGGAGGACATACGCAGCCCTGAACCAGACAGATTCCGCCAAATATTACTATCAGCAAGCTGCAACCTCCACTTCAGAATTTATTGCCATGGAAGCAAATGCTCTTTTTATTCAATCTGATAAATCAAGAAGATTATCCTGAACAAGCGTTTTACAGCAAACAAAAAAGGAAAATACAATAAAAAAAATAATATACTTGGCAACATCAATTCAGAAATACAAAGAAGAGAATTCAACGAGCTCAAACTGCAAAACGAGCTATACCAGCTTCATTTTCAGCAACAGAAGCACGAACTATGGATGCTTGGAATCATCACAGCTTTACTAAGCGTAGGGTTCATCGCATTCTTCTTTTATCAAAGAGAGAAAAAAGAGCGGTTGCAGCAAGAGAATCTATTATTGCACAAGGAAGCGGAACTAAGCGGGATTGCGGGAAAAAAGAAATCCGACAGAGAAACAAAGAAGCGGAGTTGCGGGAAGCTCTTTTCAGAAGAATATCATTCTTTCATAAACTACCTTCCCTCCACACCGATGACAAGCAGGATGAATCTGCCGCTAACAGCAAAATAGTGGTAACAAACACAGAGTGGGCGGAAGTCATTTCAGTCGTAAATGATGCCTTCGACAATTTTGTAGTTCGCTTACAACAAGCCTATCCTTCTTTGGGAGAAAAAGAAAAATCGGCTTCTGCTGCCTCGTCAAAATCAATGTCAATATACAGGATTTATCAGACATCTACTGTATCAGCAAAGCAGCTATCACCAAACGAAAATATCGAATCAAAACCGACAAGCTGGGAATCACTGATGAAAACATAAGCCTTGACAGTTTTCTCAAAGCATTTTAGTAATTAGTCCAACCTCATTTATATTTTGTCCACCTTACAAAATAATAAAATAGCGTATACTCTACTAATAATCAGATATATAAGCGACAACCAAAGAGAGCATTCTTGTCCGCCTGTTTTTTTTGTTTTTCTATTTGTTTCAGCCTACTTTTGTCCCGGAGCCAATTAGAAAACAGTACTAACTAAATACATATCAGTATGAAAAAAACAGAAGTATTATTTTCAGTTTATGCGCTTGTTCTTTATTAGCAATTTTTGCTTTTACAGACAACAGCAAAGCAACGAAAGACCCACTGGCACTATCGCCTGTCGTAGCCAAGAGCGTCACAACACCTACGGGAACATTAATTTCCTGTAATTTAAAAAGCCTGAAAGATACGGTAGACATTCCCCTGAGCTATCTGACAGAAGAACTCCAAGTGGTACAGTTAGACAATCGGGATGAAGCACTGGTAGGAGGTTGGGTACGTACTACTGTCAGCGACAATTACATTCTGGTAAGTAATAACAAACAGACTCCCTATAAACTTTTCACCCGTGACGGCAAATATATCACCAACATTGGCGCCTATGGCCAGGGGACCGAACGAATACGGAAATACGTACGCTGAACAGTTAGACGAGGCCCACAACCGTATCTATATCCTACCCTGGCAAAGTGACAAATTACTTGTATTCGATTTGAAAGGAAATCCACAAGCCCCCCCATCCCATTATGCCTGCGCGTTCCTAAAGGACAATTCAGAGTAGACACGGAGAAATCGGAAGTCACAGTGACGGTACTGCCATTTCAGGGTTGGCCGGCAGTAGTATGGACACAAGATTTTAACGGCAAACGCAAAAACTTCGTTGCTCCCGCACATCTGACCGTTCCACGAGACTTCAGTAATGAAGTATTTATGGGTAACAACACCTCCGATTATGATGTCATGCTAATGGTCATTATGCCTACCCCGCGAGTAGACAGCCTATACCACTACAACAATGCCAAAAACCGTCTGGAAGCCCGTTTCACTGTCGAATATGCCAATAAAGATAAAATTCCCTGGCATGGCTATTCCGAATATCCGCGCCATTTTATAGGCGACGTTTCTTTCCCGGTACAAATGTCTAAAAACACATGGGGAAGCACTAAGCCTGCCAAATATATTGTAGACAAAAAGACACTGCACGGCAACTATTTCCACTTGTACAATGACTTTTTAGGAACAAAGGAGATGCAGATATGGCCGTCTTTCGGCAACGGATATTACGTCTCTAACATGGAACCGTCACAACTAAAAGAAACACTAGAGAAAGAACTGGCAAGAAAAGATCTCCCCAGCACAGTACGAAAACGTACACAAGCGTTAGTGAAATCATTAAACGAAGACAATAACAACGTTGTTCTCTTTGCTAAAATGAAAAAATAAAAATCCTCCAAAAAGCAATAAAAAAGCTGCACCCCAAAAGTTTTTTGTCTAACTTTTGGGGTGCAATGCATTTTGAGACAGCCTCTTCTTTTTTTTTTTTATCCGTAAAAACCGTACTTTCGCAGAAAAGAAATCAAAATGATGAAAAAGAGTAGTATTTTAATCCTCATTAGCTATCTGTCTGTTCAGTTGCAGCAAGCCTTCCAAGGAAGCCAGTATCACCGGAGAAATCAAAGGATTGGGAACAGATACACTTTACCTGTACGGCATGGACGAATTGCGCGACCGGATAGACACGATCTTCACCAAGGACGACAAATTCGCCTATACCATCCCGGTGGACACCATTACTCCTGCTTTTCTGCTTATCAACAACCAAATAGAATATCCCATATATCTTGATAAAGGAAACAAAATCAAAATTAAAGGAGATATAAGCAATCCGGAATACCTTCATATCGAAGGGAATATATATAATCAGGAGTTTACTGCTTTCCAGGAAGATCTGCGAGGGCTGGGCACTCCCTCTGAAAAGGTATTGGAGCAGAAAGCGGAAGAGTTCATCCGGGGACATCATTCTTCATTCGTCAGCCTCTACCTATTGGATAAATACTTCGTCCAAAAAAAGACTCGCCCGACTTCAATAAAATAAAAAACTCATCGAAGTAAGTGGCAGGGAGTATTGCAAGACAAACTTTACATCGAACGTCTTAACGAAAGCATCTCCCAAGCGGAAAAAGACAGAGATCGGTAAATATGCCCCATTTTTCAGCCTCCCTAATGTGAAAGGAGAAAAAGATAAGCCGCACATCGGAAAACCTCAAAAAGAAAAACCTGCTAATCAATTTCTGGGCTTCATGGGGTGATAGTATTGCCAATCAAAACAGCAATGCCGAACTGCGGGAAATCTACAAAAAATACAAAAAAAGAATAAATATATAGCCATGTTGGGCATTTCTCTTGACTTGAACAAGGAGCAATGGAAAGGCGCTATTAAACGTGATACGCTGGACTGGGAACAAGTGTGCGACTTCGATGGATTTAACTCCGAAGTTGCTAAACAATATACGATCCGGCAAATACCGGCCAACATACTCCTGTCAGCAGACGGAAAGATTCTGGCAAAGGACCTCAAAGGCGAAAAGCTGAAGAAGAAAATTGAAGAAGTAGTTTTCCGCAGCAGAAGAAAAAAGATAAGAAAGACAACAAAAAAAAAAGAAATAACCAGTAACCAAACGTGTTAATTAAAGTTTTCGGAGCGGCTGTTCAAGGGATTGATGCAACACTCATCACAATCGAAGTAAACAGCTCGCGTGGCTGTATGTTTTATCTCGTCGGCCTTCCGGATTCAGCGGTCAAAGAAAGCCACCAACGTATCATCTCCGCACTGCAAGTCAACGGTTATAAAATGCCGACCACCAATATTGTAGTCAATATGGCGCCGGCAGATATCCGGAAAGAAGGTTCGGCCTACGACCTGCCTCTTGCTATCGGGTTGCTGGGCGCCAATGAAACTATATCATCGGAGAAGTTTTCCCGCTACCTGTTAATGGGAGAATTGAGCTTGGACGGAAGCATACAACCGATCAAGGGAGCACTTCCCATTGCCATCAAAGCACGGGAAGACGGTTTTGAAGGATTAATCATTCCCCAACAAAATGCGCGGGAAGCCGCCGTAGTTAACCAGTTAAAAGTCTATGGAGTCAGCAATATCAGGGAAGTCATTGAGTTCTTCAATAATGAACGCAAATTAGAACCGACAGTTGTTAATACCCGAGAAGAGTTCTATGCCCATCAAAGTACTTTCGAGTTTGATTTTGCAGATGTGAAAGGGCAGGAAAACGTGAAAAAGAGCACTGGAGGTAGCTGCTGCCGGCGGACACAATCTCATCATGATAGGTGCGCCGGGAAGCGGAAAAATCAATGATGGCCAAACGCCTTCCTTCCATTCTCCCTCCCTCTCGTTGGGTGAAAGCCTCGAAACGACCAAGATACACTCCGTAGCTGGAAAATTAAACCGCAATTCCTCCCTAATCACTCAACGCCCTTTCCGTGACCCGCACCATACGATTTCGCAAGTAGCAATGGTAGGCGGAGGCAGTTTTCCCCAGCCGGGGAAATAAGTCTGGCGCATAACGGAATTTTATTCCTAGATGAACTGCCGGAGTTTAATAGAAACGTACTTGAGGTACTGCGGCAACCATTGGAAGACAGGAGAATCACAATCTCCCGAATAAAAAAAGCAGCATCGATTACCCGGCCAGTTTTACACTGGTAGCTTCCATGAATCCTTGTCCTTGCGGATATTATAATCATCCGACGAAGGCTTGTGTATGCAGTCCCGGGCAAGTACAGAAATATTTGAATAAAATTTCCGGCCCGCTGCTCGACAGGATTGACATTCAAATAGAAATCATTCCCGTACCATTCGATAAGATATCTGACCAGAGAAGGGGGAATCCAGTGAAACGATCCGCGAACGAGTTATCAAAGCACGGCAAATACAAGAAAAAGCGCTACGCCGAATATCCCGGTATCTATTGCAATGCACAGATGAACAGCAAATTACTGTCACTATTTGCCCGGCCGGATGACAAAGGGCTTACCTTATTAAAGAATGCAATGGATCGGCTCAATTTATCCGCCCGCGCCTATGACAGGATATTGAAAGTATCACGCACCATTGCCGATCTCGAAGGAAGTGAGCAAATTCTTTCCGGACATTTAGCGGAAGCGATCAGTTATAGAAATCTGGATAGGGAGAACTGGGCCGGATAACAGGACAAGAAAAACAAGTGCTTGTATAATTAGGTTACCAGATCCATTGTATGCTATAATTACCCGAATTCAAGAAGATTCCATGCACGAAAATCAATATGACTAAAATAATTTACAGTTCACTACATAAACTCCTATTCGGTTTATAATAAATTTCCGAATCGTTTATTATAAACGGTATCCAAGTTTATTATAAACTCTCAAATAGAAATTTAGAATCTTAGCATCCATTTATTACAACAAAAAAGGCTGCAATTCCTATAAAGATTGCAGCCTTTTGCCTATATTAATCATTCCTGTCTCTGTACAAGGGTAGGACAGTTAGCTATATTTGTTGTAATATCTCACTATTTTCATACTCGATTTTATATCTTTTTTCTCATTTATTCATTAATAACTCAAGTTTCACAAACACCCTGCATAGTTTGAGGTTGAGAATAAGTCAGTAGTATCTAATATTCTCCTCCTTCAGGAAGGAGGAGTACCCGTAGGGGGAGGTGGTAGGTCTCCCCTTATATTCTCAGACTACAAATATACAACATTTAAAGCCGTTTGTCAAGTCCTTGTGGCATGCTTTCTGGTAATTACTGCATTTTCTCTTTTTTCAAGAAAGCCACAGACCTGTATTCACTTTCTTCAATAGTTTACCTAATCAAGCAAGAACCTTTCCGCACGTCCCGAGTCAACAACTCCCATAAAGAAGCAACCGTCCATCCCGGTGCAAAGATATCATTATAGTACCCTTTTCCGTTCTTACCATAATCCCAATTAGTGTGCTGAACGACTTCCGGATAGAAACCGGATTTTGCAATGCCGCATAAATGCCCTTCATAAGGTAGCAACTGACGCATAGATGTAGATATCACCTCCGCAAAATCAGCCCATACGAGGTTCAGCATATTCCTTTGACAACCATTGAAGTACAGATGCAAACTCAAAAACAAAAACATCAATATGGTTATTCTCCACAGAAACATTTCCCCAACCACGAGTTTTAAGACCTATATCACCCAGCATCTGTCCCGGTGCGAAAGGAACGTCCCACAAATAATACCAGGATAAAGCAAAATAAGCCGCTTTTTTGTCAAATCGGCATAATGCCTATGTTCTTCTCCCTTTGTTATCAATGAAAGATAGTAAGTAGCGGTAGCAGCATAGAGAGAAGCCTCTTTATCCTCGCAGTTCGCATCCAATGTAGATGAGAAATAATCAGCTTTCGAAATCAGCTCTTTCTCTAAATAGTCTGCCGTCCGTTTGGAACTGGCCAAATAACGCTTATCTTTAAAATATTTATATCCCATAACTAATGGCAACGTAGCAGATGGGGTACTTCCCCCACTCGGATCGACAATAGTTAAATCATCACGAAACTTACGGGGGAAACTACCATCAACATTCTGTAACTGTAAGAACATATCCAATATTCTTTTCAACTTTTGCTCCCACTCAGGATGACGGCGTCCGTTCTCTTTTTCATAAGCTAAGAAATGGAACATGGCATAGACGCCTTCCGACTGACGCCGGATACTATCGATCGGTTCCTCATATCCCTTGTCAAAATTCACGGATTCCTTGAAAAATCCCGCTTGTGTGAAACCATTCTTCAAATAACTATCAAATATCTTTGTACTGTTCACTTTCAGTTCTTCCCGGTTCGATTGCCAACCGTATTCCCATGCATTAAATGCATTAAGAAGTACACGACCGATAAAACCAACCTCAGCCTGACCGTTTCTTTCACAGTCACTTACCTTCAGATGTATTCCGGAATTATAAACCAGCGGTTGATTATCGACCAAACTATTTACAAAAAAGCAACTAAGCACTTGCTTCATATCCGCTATAGAATATGAATTCTCCACAGGTTTTTGGTGCATAGGGTATCATAACAATGCTCCCATGTATGCTGTATAAAGTCTGAAAAATCATCCGCACCACTTTCCATTATTTCCCATGTCAACAATACCGACTCACCTTTCTTCATCAGTTGAAAAGCCTCCACCTCAGGTGCTAATGTTAATTTACGAATATAACTTTTAGGAGCCTCCCGATAGGGAAAACCAAAAAAAGCATAGCTATTCCTGCTGATTCTCAAATCCGGTAAATCCCAAAGGAAGTCTTCCCTGAAAGAATGATCTCTCCTTCTTTATGTGTAGCTAAAGCATCCATAGAAAAAATCATCCAAACGATTTACTGTCATAAATCGTTTTTCTTTTTCACTAAAAATCCCCGTAAGTGGTGCGCTCAACCTGTCTTCACGAAGCAACCAACTATCCGACGTATGGAATGATGGAGCTTTTTAGGAGAACGCAAATTACGGCGATACCAGAAACCCGGCATATAAAATTGACAATCATCATGGCGATAGCCCGTACTCAACAATTGACGATAGTTGAAGTAAACATCCTGTGCAGCGGTAAGCTGTACAGTCAATCGCATACAACTATCCCGTTCTTCAACTTTATGAAAAACCGTTATCGGCAATTTATTATCCGAACGCCACTCATAATCAAAATAGCTATTCTCCAACTTATCCGGATGCAGTTTATAATTCACAGCATTATTACCCGGAACCTTTAAAGATAGTTCTACCTTCATATTCTCAGGAACATACTTCACTGCTCCCCATACAGGCAGTACCAAAACAAAATCGCTGTACAACCCACAAATGTCCTTAATATCGTTTTTCATACCTCTTATCTATTGTTCTATTATACCTTCATTTCCATTCAGAATCTAATGAGTTATCGGCCAATATACCGCATAACGTTCAAAATGAACTTTATAAAAAGGTTCCAGCACTATATGCTCAAAACCTTTCAAGTTTATGCCAAACTTCAATGGTTCTCCTGAAACAACCTCCACATGAGTTGGAATCCGTTTCTACAGGTTCTCTGAATACCGGGACTTTTGCCATGTCCATCTTATTCATAGCCGTATTGTTCATCTTTCCCCAAAAAGTAGTAGGAAGATTTTCCTTTCCCATACGCCCGGCAAGCACGTAAGGCCCATATAATAATGCAACATAACGGTCAGTACCTGTTAAGTTCTCTGTATATATATGCATCGGAAGTCGTAGTGTAATCACATTCTTCCGCTCCCACACTCTGTCTATAATCCAATACCCATCACTGCCAAGCAGAGGCTGTTCTTCTTCTCCATTAATTATAAAAGTAGCCTTATCAGTCCAATCAGGTTTACGAATGCGCAGAATCAGTTTCTGCTTTTTCTTTAGATTCAATATAAAGGTCAACTTGTTCGGATTCCGGAATCCGGCTTTGCTGAATAAGCTCGACTCCTTCTTCTTTCCAAGAAAGAATGGAAGGAATAAACAGATTCACTCTTATATCCTTTTCTTGATGCCTATTCGTCACTTTATGGCTATAAATAAACTTACCCAGCTTCGCCGGACTTTCCAGCCCTGTATGTCCACAGCACCAGAAAAGAGCTATCACGTGAAGCATAAATACGATAATGCCCCGGTCGCATGGAAGTAAAATAGCAGCACATACCCTTCACCGGGTCATAGGCTGACAAGATATGATTAAATAAAGTTCTTTCATAATATGCCGCCTTAGTCGCATCCGGTTGCTGCATGAACAGAGCTTCGGTCAAACGTAACATATTTACGGAATTACACGTTTCCGGTCCGCTGATATGGAGCATCCTATCAATGAACTCCTTTTAGAGAAGAAATGTTCTCCGGTACTGTTACCACCTATTACCCAAGTATGGTTTTGCTTCACAATATTCCAGAAATTAGTCGCCGCAAAGAAGAAAGGCCCGATCACCGGTAAACATATAATATTTATGGAAACCCGTAAATTTCGGGATCTGTGTATTGGCGTGCCACCCGAATAAAACATCCTTTCCTTCAGACAAAGGAACCCACATAGCCCGATCATTTAAACGGCGGGCCCAATCAAGGAAACGCTTTTTGCCCCGTCAACTCATAAACCTCAACGTAAGACTCATTAATCGAACCATGTTCACAAATCAATAATTGCTGAATCTGTTCATCAGTCAGCTTATCCAATACCTGAGAACCAAACCAATCGGCCAACCGTACTAATATCGGCAACGCTTCTTTCAAGTCACACTGTGTATAAGCAGCAGAAAGCCCGAGCAGCATCTTATTAATCAGATAAACAGGTGCCCAGGCACCATTGACCGTAGGATTATTCGTTTTTATCTTTCCTGAGGCTACTTCCCTGAATAGTTCCCTGCCTCCTTTCACACCTAACAGGAAGCCATCTTTACCGGCTTCCTGACATAGCTTCAATTCTTTCAGCACATATTTCAATCGTCTCAGTAACTCTCTATCGCCTGTAGATTGATACATCATCGATACGGAAGAAAGATAGAACCCAAGAAATCCACACCCCGAAGCGGGCCTGCTCCCCCATACGTCTTGCGACTCCCAGCCGGCATAAGGTCCGGCTTTCGATGACAATCCCGCTTCAATCCGATAAAAATGAAGCAAAGAGTCAGGATTCAGCCAAAGAAGATATTCTTTTGCCTTTTTGTTGCAAATCAAGAAAAGGACCATCTGACAAACGTATTTCTTTCAATGGAAAATAACTTTCAAAAGACGTCCCCAGCGATGTCTCCCCCTTTTCGTAACACAGACATAGCAGGATTCACCGAGCCAAAGATTAGCAATAAGCTCAATAGCATTCTTACAGATGTCTTGGCTACTATACGTTCGCACATTATCATATCCATTATTCAAATTCTATTTTCTTCGCAGGAATCAGCCGAACAGGACCTATTAACCCCGATTCTATCAATGGCGAGTCTTTCCGGTAATGTTTCCAAGTAGTGAATGCCACTCTTCCGCCTTCCGGTTTATTTACTCCATTTCTATACCAGTCCGGTAGCTTTTCTGATAGCCCCACGACTCAAAGCAGCAATTCCATTTACTCCTCACTCCGGGTACATACTCGTTCTCCTCCGGTAACTGTTCATCCCCAATCAAACGATTCGTCCATTGATTAGTCACCTTAATTTCCAATGTATTTTCACCCGGCTTCAGCACATCAGTGACATCAATTAAATACGGACGGGACCAAAAGATCCCTTTATTTACTCCATTGACAATCACCTCCGCCATCACCTCTACTGCACCCAAATCAAGGAAAACAACTCTATCCTCAGACATCATAGAAGGTTTCACAACAAAGTTAGTTTTATAAGTAGCTGTACCAGAAAATATTTAACGCCCTCATCTTCGTGTCTATGCAAAGAGAACAATTTGGGCAAACTTATTTTTTCCGGTGCTCCCAGCCCTTTCGGGAAGCTAACCTCCCATTTCTGATTTATCATCACCGGACTTCCTGTTTTTCAACCTTTACCTCTCTTTTTATACCGTCCGATGTAACAAAATTCATAATTCCCATCACTCCATGCCAACAGAGAGCGGGTATCCGCATAAGGTATCCAGTCCAATATACGCTCATCAGTATTTCTTGTATATCCTTTGGCTACCAATTGAGAAATCTCCTTATCTGATAATACTTTAGAAAACAACACCGGAACAGACATATCCCCATTATAATAGGAAGCTCCTTCTTTTTTAAAGAAAGTAAAATTCAATCCAGGATGAATTGTCTGCAAAGACTTCGTCTTATAAGCTATATGCTCTCCATTGATATAAATATGCGGAGCCCCTTCCCTATAAACCAGACAAATATGGCTCCAACCGGAAATAGGTTTTTCCACTCCCATTTTAAACTCAGGATATCCTTTCTCATTCTCCCATACCGCAACTCCATTTCTACCTACAGCCAGTCCACAAGTGGCATGTCCTGCGCCATATAACAGTTCACCGCCCGACGGATAGATTGCATAATATTCCGTCCAAGGGTACGGTATATATCCCATTGGATTATCTATATTCAACATGGCATCTGATTCCGGTTTCACCCACAATGAGATTGAGAAATTATCTCTTATGTCAGGGTATGCCGCCTGCTTCCATTCTTCGGTTGATATAGCAGAAGCATCTATCAGACACTTCCCATCTTTATGAATAGAACGAATAGCCTTCTGTTCAGGAAGGTCAGAACGAAAGACGACGAACACAGAACCATACGCTTCCAGTTGAACAGGCACCGATATGGTTTCTTGATTCGTTTGATATACCATAGCCCGTGTTCTTTCACCTGATATAGGATTCCAAAACTCAGGAATCTTTCCTTTCACACGAAAGTTACAAATCAGCTCTTTCGAAGTCCGTTGCTGGTTAGCAACAAAATAAACATCCGCCTCTCCTATCTGCCTATGGATATAACGTATTGGGGCACTAATTGAATCTGTGATCACTTCAAAGTCAGGTCTTAACTGAATCTTCTCAAGTACTTGTTCCAAGTTCAAAGAGGTTTTCCCAGAAAATCCTACCTTTCCCTACGCTACGATCCACCACTGTAGTTGCGGCCTTTCCCCATAGTTCGTCACAAAGTTGTTCAAACTCTTTTCTTCAATAACTGAATAAGATTGCAACCCTACGGTCTGTTGCGGACGGGCACCGACAATTATCAATCCCTGTTCCACCATATTCCGCAGTTTCCTCAATAGACCCAACGTAATATGCGATTGTTCCTGTAAAACCAATACACGATAATTCATTCCGTCCGGAAGCCTTAAACGCCCGCGTTCTACCCAAGCTCTATTCAATAACGTTTCCGTATTCATCAAATCGTAATCATATCCTTCCGGTGGTACCGGATTCAAATCTCTTCTATGCACTTTCGTGTATCCTACAATATTATCACCTGTAAAGTATGCAAAATCAGCTACGAATAGTCCCTCTTGCAATAGAGTTTGACAACGGTTCAGATAATCTATCCAGGCACGTCCCGGCTCCCACCAGGTATTAGTTCTGTCAAAATGTATTCCCCAAGGGCCTAAAGTCATAGCGGGAGCAGCATCCGGATGAGGTTGCATTGCATAACGATGAATCACCATCCGATTAATCCCTCTGTAAACGCCTTATCACCAACAGCCTTCAAAGCAAATGGGTATTCCTGCCATCTTCCCGACTCAGGTTCAGAAGTATATGCTTCGGCACCCACCACTTTCTGACCGTTGATATGAGCTATCGAAGACGCCAATTTTGTAGTACGCCGCATCATCAAGTTGTTCTGGAAAATAGCAGATAACCCATTCCAAAACTCTCCCATAACTCCATCTACCCGTGAGCCTATTTGTAATTCTTCCATTGGTCCGCGGTCATAAGGTTCGCAATAGGATACCAGCCCATATTGATTACATAGATTCCGAAATTCACCATAATAATTATCTGCCAACAAGTCAGCCTGTACACGACGAATATCCCATAAGAAACGTTCTGTCATTTCTTTGCTTCCTACAATCTTACCTGTCATAGCCGGCAAATATTTAATCAAATCATATCCGGTCCTTTCACAAAACTCACCTTCAAATCCGGATGTCCAGTTTTGCATACCGACTTCCCAACTATCTATCTCCAGTCCTATCTGAATCTGGTGAACATAAGGTTTGATTAGTGGATACAATAAATCCATCATTTTATTAAAATGAAGCTGAATCGCCTGTTTGCTAAACTTATCGCATTCAAGCCCCACGCCTGTGTCCGGAGCTGCACAGTTTTTTCTTCCGGTAGAAGTATGTCCCAAACGGATGACAGTCCAGTTTCCCAAAGGTGCCTCCCAATTCAGACGTCCCAAAGAATCAACCTGATTCGTCAAGTCAATAATATCTTCCAAGCGAATAACTTGTTCTTTGTCATACGTTTGTATACCGATCTTCCCTCTATGATTAAAAACACTGTTATTCAATAACTGCGAATCAGAAAAGCCCACAGGTTTACCATTCTTGAAAGAAGGGAAAGCTAACACAGCTTGCATATCTCTATAATATCCTAATTCCGTTGCCGGCCGGAGTAATAAAGTATCCACCCGTTTACCGCCTGCCACCTCAGTCTCACTCCAAGTCAATTTTTTGCATTGAATACTCAGGAGTAATCCAAGGACCACCACTTGACGACCAACCCGGACAATTATGCATCACATAATCAATGCCTAAACGAGCTGCTTCTTTTATAGCGTGTGCTTTTAATTCCGACCACTCCGGACTTAAGTAAGTAACAGGCCCCTTTGGAATTCCAGTTCCCCCTTCCAGATTGAAAACACCACCTATCCCAATACGATGCATCGCCTCCAGATCCTTTGTAATGCCTTCCTTTGTGATATTTCCATTCATCCAGAACCAATATGTATAAGGCCGGGCAGTCGAAGACAATTGGGTAAAGTCTTTTTCAGCTCACTCATCGGCTTAACTTTTACAGGATGAGCAGTGCCTGAAGGCAAAGGAAGTTTCTCGCTTACCGGAAGCGGCTTCCCAAAACATGGAACGCCAGATGCATCAAAAAGTAAACTTCTGAAGACGAATATCCCGTTTCCAACCGGGTTTTCTCTCTTTTTTCGTATGGTAATAAATATAATGTTCCCTGTCATCAGGAGAAGTTGTAAAACTGGCATGCCCTACCCCAAATACTTGATCGGTACCTTCAAATACAGGTTTATCACTTTTAATCCAGCTTTTCGGATCTAACAAATCTGCGTCCGGGTCCTTCAGACGCAAATAAGAAAGTTTATATGTATCCAGCCATGATTGCCCGCAGGAATAAACAACAAACACATCTTTCCCGTGTTTTAAAATCTGCGGTCCCTCATTCAATGGCAACTCTCCTTGTTCATAATAGCGGTCCGGCGACGATATTTTTGACTCTTCCGGAAGCCATTGTCCAAGGATTCTCCATTTTTGCGATATAAAGATGTTGCTGAGTTTTGTCAGTCGGTTCACTATTCTCCCAACCGGACCAGACAGCATACAATTGTCCCTTATGCTCCAACAAAGTCATATCAATCGCCCAGCGATTGTTTTTTCCAGTCTCCCAAAACATCCCCCGTAAACAGCATTCCTTTGTCGATATACTCGCCCATTGCGTCTGATGTAACAGATTCCAACACGCCCGTCTTTTGGTGAATAAAAGGAGGACCGCTATATCCGCCCGCATAAAAAATATACCATTTACCTTTCCAGAAATGAAGTTCGGGTGCCCAAATGCAAGTCGAATTCCATTGCCCTTTTTCCGGTGCCTTCCAAACACGTACAGGAGGATTTATCTTATGCAAATCACGAGAACGGGGAAACTCCGATGCCACCCGGCACCCCGCAGCAATAATAATACCATCCTTCATGTTTTACAACCCACGGATCAGCACCCGAAGGCAGGATAGGATTTGTGTAATATCCGTCATATTCTTGCCCACTCACCATCACCGAACAGACAATCATCATTATCCAGAAAGATAATCTTTGTATCATTTAAAATGAAGTTTTTAATGAAGTTTTTCTTTTAAAATATCTCTTTTATAACGTACTAAAGCTTCAACATAATAATAATCAGCGTAAGTTAACGGTACATCAACCTCTGCCTTACCCGGATTATTACCTACTGAATGTTTCAGAATAAAATTACAATTTGTACCAGGCTCAGCCAAGTATTCCGGCGATGACAAAGTCTTCAACTGTGTTTCGGCAACAGAAAGACATTGTTTTGAGAAATCACCTTCAGTATACTGGCTAAGTTCGATGAAAGCCGAGGCCATTAATGCTCCCGCAGAAGCATCACGAAGTTCATTGGGAATACCAGGAGCATCAAAATCCCAATATGGAATTTTATCTTCAGGCAAACGAGGATGATTCATAATAAATCTAGCCACATTCGTAGCATGTTGCAGATATTTCTCTTGCCCGGTCTCACGATACATCATTGTATAGCCATATAATGCCCAGCCCTGGCCACGTGCCCAACATGATTCATGAGCATATCCCTGACAAGTGTTTTTCTTTTCAGGCTGTCCCGAGATCGTATCATAAGAAATCACATGATATGAGCTATAATCCGGACGGAAATGATGCTTCATCGTCACATCTGCATGTGACTTGGCTATTTCCGCAAATTTCGGATTATCGGAATTCTTGAAGCCCACATCAACATCTCTAAATTCATCATATTATCAATAATTACCGGATATTCCCACACTTTCTGATTCCAGTCCCATGAACGTATGCAACCGACTTGTGGACGAAAACGAGTACTCAATGATTCCGCTCCTTGCAACAATACCTGTTTATACTCATCATTGCTTGTCAGACGCAATCCATTACCAAAACTACAATACAACATAAATCCCACATCGTGATTATCTGTTGTGTATTTCTCATTTTCTATCCTTTTGGTATAATTTTCTGCATACATTTTCAAGGAATCATCTTGATTCACCTCATACAAATACCATAATACCCCAGGGAAAAAACCACTTGTCCACCATTTAGCCTTTGAAGTCATCAGTTTACCATCCTTACCAATAGTACGTGGCAATTTCTCCTCTTCATTCAATAAATTCTCAGCCATTAACTTTGATTGAACAGTCGCTATTTGCAAACTATTATTCACAAGAGTACTCATTTCGCTTTTGGGAGCTGAACAACTACAAACTGCCATCAGTCCCAAAAATGCAATAATAGATGAACCTACTTTCATTTATATATTCTTTAAAAATTATTTTTCTAATTGAAGTTTTTTTATTCTTATCTGAGTTTCCAGTTCTTTTATCTCTTCACTTAATGAGACAGAACCCACTTTGTTTTCATTCTCTGCAACATCCGATTGGCGGTCAAACACCATCCGGCCTACAACAGAATCACCTTTCAACCATATAGCACTGCTATATCGCTCCGAAACAATATTATACCCACCTTGCCATTGAACAAAAAGCGTATTCTTTTTTATCCTCTTCTCACTATCCTGCAGAATAGGAACAAAGCTTTTTCCCTGTAATTGCCCCTCAGGAACCGGAACTTTACACAACTCACACAATGTGGGATAAATATCCACAAATTCTACAACTCCCCCAGCTTTTCCGCCTTTACAATGAGGCACACGGACAATCAATGGAGCACGGGTCGCATGATTCATCAGGTTATGTTTTCCCCAGAAACCATGTTCACCCAAATGCCAGCCATGATCTCCTAATATCACTACTATCGTACTCTCTGCCAATCCCAAGCGTTCAAGTTCATCAAGTACTAAACCGATCTGCGCATCTATGTAACTCACACATGCATAATAACCGTGTTTTGCCTCTCGCTGAAAAGCCTCATCCTTTGTTGTCGTAAATTTTCCATATCCACGAATCTCACCGGAGGAAGTAACCTGCTTCGGCAATGCTTTCGGTCGATAAGGATTCGATGCCAACTGAATCTTCTCCCTTTGATATAAATCCCAATATTTCTTAGGAGCATTGAACGGCAAATGTGGCTTCCAGAAGCCACACATGCCAAGAAGAAAGGTACTTTCATCTCTTTCAATCTCCTTAAATCTGCAATCGTCTTCTGCGCTACTCTACCATCAATATAAGTTGTATCCGAGACATCAGCCGATTCACAGAACGGTCCTCGCAAAGTCTTAGGGTGGATATAACGGGAAGACTCTTCGTTCTGCCACAATTCCCACTTATTATATTCAGCCCAATCCTTACCGTAACCATCAGGATATACTCTCCACGGATATTCTGACCAACTACGGGCATGATCGGTTATATTATGGAAAACTTTTCCATTGGAAATAACATAATATCCGTTTTTCTTAAAACACTCCGGAAGCGAAAGTGCCTTGGGACAATCTTTCTCTGCATTAGCATCGAAAGCAGTAAAACGTTCCGGATAACAAGGATATACTCCTGTAAACAGACTCGCTCTGGAAGCCCCGCTCACAGGAATATTACAATATGCATTTTGAAAGACCGTAGCCTGCTCCGCCAATCTATCAATGTGAGGAGTCACAATATCCTCTATTCCATAACACCCCAATTCAGGTCGCATATCATCAGCAATGATAAATAAAACATTCATCTTATCTTTCTTCTGTCCATAAACATGGGCAGAAGAGACTAAAGTAATCACACCTACAAAATAAAATGATTGAATGCTGCTCATAGCTATATCCTTTGGAATGTAAAACCAGATTATTTAAAATTAACTCCCTCAAATGAGAATCTATTCTTAGCGTCAGTCTTATATTCTTTCAAATAAGGAGAATAAGTGTCCACTTTTACCTGTTTCTTTTTCACATCTATATCTACAATACGTAAAAAACCGGTTTGTCCTCTATTCGTTCCTTTCACTCCATCCTGAAAGTTAGCCAACATCTGATATACCTTATTACCTTGTTCGCCTGTACTAACCAACGTCCCAACACCGCCATTCAAAACATGTCCACTAAAGACAAAGAGGATATTGGGATATTTGCTCACCAACTTATCCCACATTTGCTCTCACCATTATTCACCGCATTCTCACCGGTATCCTTTCCCAAAACCATATTTCTGCGGCAACCAACGGTCTCCTTCTCCCATACGCGTATCGTCTGAGTACATATACGCATGCGTATTAATAATCACCTTATGATGCGGATGTTTCTTCACAACCTCTCCCGCCCAATCAAGTACATTATTACGAGGCCCGAATTCCAAACAAAGAATTAGCCATTTTATTCCGGCAGCTTTGAAAGTATACCATACATTATCCATTTTCCTTCTTCAAACGCACCTCCGAAATTCTTCATCTTACTGTATTTTGCATAAGGAAAATAGTTATTAAACAATTGGGAATCTCTTTTATTCGAATTTTTTCCCAAATCGTGATTTCCCATAACAAAAGCATAAGGAACTTTATCATCCATCATATTCAAGGTAGAAGCTGCCACCGCCCACTCTTTATCAATATTGTGATCCGTCATATCCCCTTGCTGTAAAACAAAATCAATACTATCTGCATGTTCCACCGCCCACTGGGTCTGCGATCTCAGAATGTCCGGGTAAAGTCGTGAATAAGTTTGTATGTCCGGCAATAAAACCAATCTGACCTGTTTCTGTGTACTGCAACTTGACAATACCAGAATTGTAGTAGCCAATAAAGCTGCCAATCTCAAATGTTTTTTCATAATATTTCTATTTTTATTCAACTCTGTTGAAGGTATGTTGTACTATTGTTACTTAAATAGAACATACCTTCGAGATTTAATTCTAGTTTCTAATAGAACCATCTTTCTTTATATCACGACTTCCGATCCATATTTTACCCGAAGACCATTTCTCCGGCTTGGCCGTCCAGAATTCATCATCCGCCTGTAAACCCACAGGCAAGAAAATAAAAGTACACAAATAATTACTGCCAGTAGATACATATCTGTCGGCAATCTCGGGCTGGTGCCCACAAAATCCCAGATTCAGCCATCCATCCTTATCAAATGTACCTTTGGCCAATTGTCTTTTCATAACCTTAGTTAGAGCGCAACGCACTTGTGCCGGTTTGATATGTTCAGGTAATAATTTCATCCAGGATACCTGAGCTAATACCTGAAAAGCCCCAAAACGATAGCCCATTGATCTTCCCAATACAGGATAGGTCCCTTCCGGAGATATCATCTTTTCTTGTTGATCAGCATAACGGATCAGGCGTTGTAACTGTACGTCATAAAAATCAGCCCCTTCCACTTTATGCTCTTTCATGACCGCCAATACATCTATCAACATGGGTTGAATCACATAACTGTTGTAATAATCCAAATGAAAATTACGCCCGTCACCATACCAGCCATCTCCTTTATACCATTCTTTATGTCTCTTTAACGCATAATGAATTGGTTTCAAATCACATTCACCCGTAAACTCCAATAAGGCCGCTTCAATAGTAGCAGAGAACATCAACCAATTAGACTCTGACGCCTTGATCCTGCGCGAAGCTTTCAATTCCTTAATAATTCTCTCTTGAGTCACTTTATCTAACTTCGGCCAAATCTGATCCTTAGAACGTAACAAGCCTTGTGCAAAAAAAGCAGCATCAACCAACGGCTGTCCTCCAGGCCCATCAAAACGCATATAATCAGGTGATTCCGGGTTTACAGCATTAGCAATAGATTTCACCACTAAATTGGTATATTTAGCACGAAGCTGACCTTCTTCCGTATCATCAGGAGGTAAATTCAACCATGCAGAAATACCATCAAATGAACGTCCTAAAGCTTCCAAATGCGTCACATTCTTTCTTGTATTGCCATTGTTTAATCCATCAAAGGTTTCAACAGGCATGTTTTTTTCCTCAAAGTATTCTGACTCAAATTGGTATATAGCGGATCAATAATCTTGATCATTGTTTTTTCACCCAATACTCACGATCCTTACTTTTCTTTTTGCAAAAGCATTCCCCCATTTACCAAAAAAGAGAAAATACTAGAAAAAAAAGAAGAATATTCTATGATTTTTTTATTATTCATAATTTTATAATTATTAGTTCTCAGTATCTTCGGTCACACCAAAGATACTGAGATTTTATCTAAATAAATTAATTAGCTTCTATTGTTTCCAAAGGAGGAATATTATTTTCAGATCCTGCATATCCCTTATTCTGATTAATATGCCCTTTAGTATTAGAATTAATCGTAGATGCAGGAATAGGCCATAAGACATGATACGGACTCATTGTAAATTCCACATTAGAAATAGTTTTAACTCCTTTATTATAAAAATCGGTGGACTCCATAATTCTATCATAAAAAGAAATTATCTTCTGAGAAATTATCCATTTTATAGACCTTACCAGTATAAGAGGGTTTTCCCGTTTGTGCAAATATATAAGCAATACGAGTCAACTCTGTTTTTCTAGGTTCTTCATAATATAACTCTCTCGCACGTGCATCCAAAGTTGGTCCAATATTCATATCAGATGCCGCCAAATCACCTGCACCCGCTCTATTTCTTACTTCATTCACATCATCTCGCCGCTTTCTGCAAACTAGCAGCATCGCCTTTCCAACAATAAGCCTCTGCACGCAACAAATAGGTTTCCGCCAAACGATATACATACCAGTCTGTATTACCACCTTCCGGTTGATCTACTCTGTCCGGATCCGGTATAAATAATTTGTAATGCGGCCAACCAAACCAACTACGAATTGTATCTTTACACAACAGCTGTCCAGTCTCTCCATAAAGCTGTAAAGGTTTGCCATAATATTTATTTTTCCCCTCCAACTTAGGTTCATTATATACTAAATCCTCCATATTCATCCAATTTCCTTTTGCATGACGCAAATCATTCGGATCATCCCAAATATACTGGGTAGAATAAGCTGTTCCCCGACAGCGTCCGATTCCACGTCCATACTTTTTAACTAGTGAAATTTTAACTGTTCCTGTCGGATCCTTTTTGTCTGTTACTCCCTGTTTACCATCAGGAGTCAATATAGCATTCTTCGTATTTCCATAATAAGGCACTGCATTTCTCATCGTTCTGATTCCATCGCCTTGGCTTCCTTCTACAAGGTATCTGTCAATAACCAACAAGATAGTCTCTTTATTTTCTGCCAATGCCTTATTTTCAGGGCGATGTAAATCCCAAATCACATTTTTAGTAGCATCAGCTTTTTCTGCTCCGAATCTATTTTTCATCAATTCATAACGCGGATCACTTATTACAGCCGTAGCTGCTGTTATGGCTTCATCAAACAAACCGGCAGCCAAATATAACTTTGCCAACAAATGATAGCCTGCCGCACGTGGAGCTTTTCCTCTATCAACCACCTCAGGCATCCATTGACAAGCAAACTTCATATCATCGATCATTTTATTTAAAATGACCTCACGCTTTGTTGTATAGAAGTCGAGTTTCGCCTCTGTAAATTCTTTCAATAGTAAAGGCACATCACCAAATTGATTTATCAAACGATAATAGTGATAAGCTCTAAAAAGAAATAAGCAGTAGCTAATATCTCGTTCTTCTCCTGTTCAGACGAGTAAGTTGCTTCATCAATACGTGTAATCACAGTATTAGCATACCTAATATTATCATACGCTTCATTCCAATACCAACCTACTCTATTGGCATTAGGACTATTCAAATTTTTATCAGGCGTAATAACCGCATTTAGATCTTGAGCAACACTTGTTTTGTCCGTAGTTCCTTCAATAGCTACCTCAGAAAAAATATGTTCGGTAATAATGGCAGGTCCATCTCCATAAAACTCCGCTTTAATCCTTTTCTCACAAGTACCAAGTGCAGCCCACATACCTTTAGCATCTACCAGAGTATTCTCCGGAGAATAAAATGAAAGAGGTTTAGGTTCCAACCAGCTGTCCCCACAACTCGAAAGAGTTATCGCAACAGATCCTATTATCACTAATTTACTAATATTATTCATAACATTGATTCTTAAAAGTTAATTACATAGTCACATTAATACCAAAAAAGTATACGTACGAGGAGTAGGACATACTATTTTCCGGATCCCAAAGTTTAAAATCCGGAGCCCAAACCGCTACATTTCTTACATTAGCATAAACTCTCAATGAGCCTAATCCCAATTTAGTAATCCAACGTGATGGAACATTGTATCCGACAGATATATTATCTAATCGAATAAATGATTTTTTTTCCGATATACAGAAAAACTGTTTCCTCCTGTACTGGAATCAATTCTTGCCCACTCATTTGTCGGATTTTCCGGAGTCCAGTATGGTAACTTGTAAGCATTCTGTCTATCATTATATACCGTGGTTCCACTATGCTTAGCTACATCATATGTACCTTTATGCCCCCAAAGAGAATACAACATGAAAGAAACATCTATATTCTTATATATCTTAAAATCATTGCGCAATGTCCATGTAAATTTCGGACTAGTTGTCCCTTGGAATACTTTATCCTCATCTGTATACTGTCCGTTTCCATCAACATCCCTCAACTTAAAATCACCAGGAGCTACACCATACTTCTTTGCTTCTTCCGCTTCATCCTGTTGCCAGACTCCAATAACTTCCAATCCCCATATTTCATCCAAAGACTTACCTATAAACCATTTATTCTTGATATCGTCAGCCTCTTTCTGTCCTACTACGTTCCCATTCTCATCTAAAACATCAACCATATCTCCGTACAGGTGAACAATCTTATTTCTGTTCAAAGTAAAATTGAATGTTGAACTCCATGCAAAATTCTTTGTATCAATATTCTTCGATGTCAGGCTAAGTTCAATACCTTTATTCTCTACTTCACCTAAATTAGACATCACTGAACTGAATCCGATCAATTCGGGTAATGTACGTTCAATAAGAAGGTCTTTCGTGTTAGCTTTATAAATATCGATATTTCCTTTTAACCGTTCATTAAATATAGAAAAATCCAATCCTAAGTTGAATGAAGCCGTACGTTCCCATTTTAATTCTTTATTAGCCAAAGAATTCACATAAAGATAGGATCCATTATAAACCTTTTCCATCCGGACTTACATACATATATTTACTATTACCCATTCTGGCTAAAGCTCTATAAACCCCAATGTCTCTATTACCATTTAATCCCCATGAGAACCTTAGCTTTCCATAGTCCAACCAATTTAACTTCTTCAAAAAAAGGTTCATCAGAGAATACCCAGCCGACAGCAACTGAGGGGAATACCGCCCGAGGATTTTTTTTTGTCCAAACGCAGAATAGCCATCTCTCCGAACCGTACCGGTAATCATATAACGGTTGTCATACGAATAAAATAAACGTGCCATCAATGCATCACCGGTTCTATATTCATCATTACTACTAATTGTAGGCAATATTCCACCTTTCATATAATGATATCCAAGATCATCATTCGGATCAAATCCTTCATTATTCATTTCATCACTCCATCTTTGAAACTTCTCCGCATTAAATAAGAAAGTGAAATCCACGTCATGTACTTTGGCGAAAGTTTGTTTCCACTTTACTATATTGTCAAGTTTGCCATAGAAAATCATTTCTAAAAGTTCGTGAAGCAGAACCCCCAAAATCTTTCCAGCTTGGATGTTCCGAAGATTTATGTACATAATCTGTAGCCCACTCATATCGTGGAGAGAAATTCATCTGATAAGATATATTAAAAGGTAAAGATACCTTAGCATAGATATTAGCATTCAAATTATTTATCACATTTCTCTTATCTGTATAATAAGAATCGATCAAAGGATGCTTCGCTGACGTGTCATCTCCCGGATTCAACTTCATTGTTCCATCTTCATTAGTAGGACTTCCATATGGAGTCAGCTTCTGATACTGAACCCAATCCGCTCCGATAGCACTGGCATCACGTTGTACAAATTGCGCATTTAATCCCACAGTCAGAAACTTATTTATTTTTTTGGCATCCAGATTTAAACGAGTCTTAAATGATTTATATCCGTTATTTACAATAATGCCCTCATTGTCTGTCCATCCCATAGACCAATAATAATTTACCCCTTTTTGTCTTTCCCGAAATACTTGCATTATAATCCTGACGAAGACCATTTTGAAAAACCATATCGGCCCAATCTACAGATTTACCATCCAAATAATTCTGTATTTCCAAGTTCTTAAAGCCAATTCGACGCAACCAAGTCTCTACAGGATCTCCCGTCGAATTATCATATTTCATCCAATCTTCAATAGAAACATCTGCGGGTAATTTACGAGGGTCATTAAACTCATAAGGTCTATGGTTCGGATTTGCACTATTAAAGACATCCGTCCTCCAAGCAGTAAACTCATCTCCCTGATATACTTCAGGAACTATAGCCTGAGTAGCTACACCTATAGAAGCATCAAAACTAATTGTCGGTTTTTTTCACTTTTACCCATCTTTGTAGTGATGATAATAACTCCACTAGCAGAACGCGCTCCGTAAATAGCAGCAGAACTAGCATCCTTCAACACATCAATTTGTTCTATATCATTCGGATTAATATCGGCCAAGTCACCCGGATATATAACTCCATCCAATACAATCAACGGATCAGTTCCAGCATTAATTGAGTTCTTTCCACGAATCAAAAGACTTCCACCCGGTTTGGGACCTGCACTAAAACCAACACTCAATCCCGGAACATTCGCTCTTAATAAGTCTTGCATGGAGGAAGGACTTTCATTTTCCAACTGCGCAGACTTTACTTGCATTACTGCACCAGTCAAGTCTCTTTTGCGAGCACTACCATAACCAATCACAACTACTTCATTCAATGTTTCTGAATCTTCTGCCAGACGAATTACAAAATCGCGTTTGTCTTTGACAGGAATTTCTTGCTGAGCAAATCCTATATATGATACTACAAGGGTAGCTCCGGAAGAAACATTAAAAAGTAAAAAATCCGTCAAAATCAGAAATAACTCCATTCGTTGTACCTTTCTCCATTATATTAGCCCCAATAACAGGCTCATTATGTTCATCAGTTATCTTACCTTTCACTGTTACTTTTTTGTTGAGCAAGACAGTTGAACGGTAAACAACAGAAAAAGCGATTAACCATAAGATTCTCACTTTCATAAAACAATGTCTTTCCATTTCGTATAAGTTTAATTATTATTAAAAGGCTATTTCATTTTCAACATCTCAATTCCTGCCATCAAGAATGCTCCAACCCCATATACCTCAGTCATATTCTGAGTCACTTGTTCAGGAGCAGCACTAACCGGTTGGACATATCCAAGCATGCCATCTTCATGAACATAGCTTTTCAAAGCCTTCCAACCCTTACGGGCAGCTTTTTATATTTTCTATCTTTCAAAATTCCTTGATTCACTCCCCAGCCCAAACCATAAACAAAAATCCGGAAGCACTATTTTCAGGGGAAGGATATGAATCCGGATCAAGCATACTGGCATGCCAAGAACCATTCTTATCCTGACACTGAACTATAGCGGAAGCCATTTCTTTTATAAATGTTCAGATAATAATCATAAGTAGGATGATCTTTAGGCAAAGTTTGCAACAACAAAGGTATTCCTGCAAACACCCAACCATTACCTCTTCCCCAAAATACCTTCTCGCCATTCTTCTCTCTTTTTTGGGGAATATATCTTCTATCACGATAGTATAACTTAGCATCCGCATCATATAAAGAATCTGTAGCTTCTTTAAATTCCCTATCCATAAAAGCCAAATAGTTTTTCTCCGGATAGAGCTTATTCAACAACCCGTATACCGGCGGAGCCATAAATAACGCATCACACCATGACCAACGTTCCGACCAATTCTTTGCTCCGAGCCACAAACGGGCCTTCGAAGGTTTAGCAACAACAGAATCTACACGGGCAATTGTAGGCTGAATCATTGCAGGATCATGGTATTTCTCATACATACGAATATACATCTGTGCTATAACAAGATCGTCCGCATGATAGAGACGTTTTAAGAACCCCCAATGATGCTTCTTCCCTATCTGCATCAGAAAATCATAATAACGGGAGTCTTGAGTATAATCTGCCCGATTCTACCATCCCCGGAACAAGACTCCGTTTGTCCACGCCAAATCATGATGTTTAACTTTTGACTGATGATTTACCTGCCACATGGCAACTTTATCAATTAACACACGATCTTGTCCCTTCTTAGTTTTTTCGCTTCTACTGTAGAGAATATCGAAAAAAGACTAAAAACCAAAATAAGTATTTTTCTCATGGTAAATATAAAATCTCTATATTTGTTATTTTAACGTTTTACAAATCTCATTATTGATCTTCTTCAATGTTGCTTCATCCAGCTTTATTACTTTACGGTCATAAGTCATCAGTCCATTCACTTCTACTTCTACATCTGTCGTTTGTGTGTAAACAGCTGCAGAAAAGCCTTGCTTTATCATTTCTTTCAGCATTTCTGCATACTTCAGATATTCAGCAGTAGCTTCCGTAGATGTATTAAACTGGATGTATCCCCAATTCCGGTTGGGTTCCCAAAGATGATTCTTCAAAACCAAACCAATCCCCCCCCATATTCTCCTAGTACCGTAGCACGTTGTGCATCATACAAATACATTTCCGGCCCCGGATAATTATGCAAATCAAGCATATCACCGCAAGTATAATGATTTCCACCACTTGCCGGATTGACCAAACGTGTAGGGTCATATTGTTTGGTCCATTCTGCAATCTCACTTGTCTTAAATTGCCCCCAAGCCTCATTAAAGGGCACCCAAGTCCCAATACAAGGATAAGAATAGAGATAATCAATAATTTCTTTCCATTCCTTACGATAAGTAGCCTCAGATTCAGGAGAACGTGCCAGTTCCGTTCCATCAAAATACTTCTTTTTCTCTGCCACTCCAAGGTTTTATCACCATTAGGCATATCCTGCCAAACAATTACTCCCATTTGATCACAGTATGTATACCAGCGTGCAGGCTCTACCTTTACATGTTTTCTTATCATATTAAAGCCCAAATCTTTCGTTTTCTTGATATCATAACACAATGCCTCATCCGTAGGAGCTGTATATAATCCATCTGGCCACCAACCTTGATCCAAGGGACCAAATTGAAACAGATCTTTATTGTTTAACTGTAAACGCACAATACCTTTTTGTCTCTTTTCATAGAGTACTTACGCATCGCCATATAACTCCTTACACAGTCTACCCGTTTTCCTCCCTCAAATAAAAGAAACTTCCATCTGATATAAGAATGGTTCATCCGGCGACCAAAGTTTGGCATCAGCCGGCATGGAAACCTCAACTGGTAACCCATTAATTGATGTTCCCACAGCCACCAGACGCCCTCCTTCAAACACTTTTACCTCAAATTTATCTGAATACCTATTGTCATCTGTTTCAACCTTTACTTTAACCTTATTCAAATCTATATCAGGTGTTGTTTTTATATCTGTAATATAGTGTTCAGACACCGGTTCCAACCATACAGTCTGCCAGATACCACTCACCGGCGTATACCAGATACCATGAGGATTACTCACTTGCTTTCCGCGTGGCTGCGTACCTTTTTCTGTCGGGTCCCACACTTTGACAACCAAATTATTTTCCGAGTTCTTCAAAGCTTGGGTTATATCAAATGTAAACGGAGTAAATCCTCCTGTATGTTCTCCTACTTTTATATTGTTAACCCATACCTCAGTTTTCCAATCAACAGCTCCAAAATGAAGCAAAATCCTTTTTTCCTCTCCATTTAGAGGGTATAACAAACTCACGCTGATACCATAATTCTTTATCTTCTCCCAATGTCTTTCCGACTCCCGAAAGGCTGGATTCGACAGCAAATGGTACTAATATATCACCTTCAAAAAAGAATCCGGAATTGATTTTCCCAACGGTAAAACTGCATACTTCCATAAACCATTCAAATTAGACCACTCAGAACGCTCCATAATAGGACGCGGATATTCCGGTAATACATTGTTCACATCTATCTTCTCCGCCCAAGAAGTTTTGATCCTATCTCCTACAGGGGTCCATTGTGCCCATAACATCTGAGAAAATAATGACAGAGCTATTCCTATTGAAAATAATTGTTTTATCATATATAACTAGTTTTATCATTTGCAGTAATCAACACAGGCAAAATTAGAGGTTCGCACAATATATAGATGATATAAACATCCCAATAAATCACAAAAACGTCTCAAAAATAAAATGATATAGACAAATGAAACATGAATGGGATAATTGATGCATATAGCATAAAAAAAAGCCTTGTACCATTTGTAGTACCCGTTACTACAAAAAGATACAAGGCTTTCATATAATTCTATAGTAAGAAAAATGACCTTATAAATCCTTTTTGTTATCTCTGCTATTTCTTTTAATTGATTTCAAGCTCATCCGACTCACTATAAAAATAATCTATGGCGGTTTCTTCCGGCAAATAAACGGAACGATAAGTGATATGGTCTCCTGCGAAATCATCTATCTTCACCTGTGTTGCGGAGCTTTCAAAAGCACAGTTTTATTTTTCCCCTCAGAACTCATATAAGCGTAATTTCAGAAGCAAAAAAGTTGGTTCAAGCGAAGCTGCAAAAGTAACGGTCAATACATCATTCTTTAAAACCGCCGTCTTTACTTTTGTATTGAACAACAATTTTTTCATAAACATCACCATATACTGCACAAGGAACCTCCGACATAATAGAAGAATTACCATACGTATCGTATGTACAGATTTCAAAGACATACGAGCCTTCCGCCAAATCCTCTACTACAACCTGAGTAAGAGTTGCTTTATCTGTCAATTGTAATTCAGTAGACTTCGTTCTGTTTTCCCCAGAATATTTTTGCCGTTTTAGCACGAGGATCAAGTAATTTCTGCCATTCGAGCATAACCCGATTACGTCCTGCATAAGCTTTCAGTGAATCTACTTTTCCAATATATACAATAGGCCCTTCTTCTATAAACTCTTTATACGTGGCATCCATACCATCGCAAGAGATCAAGGCACCTATACTTAAAAATATAAAAAATCAGTTTTTTAAATAGTTTTCATAGCATTATCTTTTTACTTGTTACTAATTATGCCTCGCACCGAAAAACGTAAGTTCGTGAAGATGCATATAACGTGTTTTCCCCATGTGTCATTCGTTTTAAAACGAATATAACGTACAACCGGAGCATTATCAGGAATAATAAAATTCTCACCATTTTTTCGCAGCTTCCTGATCCTCTGTTGTAAGAGCATCGTTTACACCACCTCCTGAAGGTTTTCACCGACTCATATTCAGAAAGTAATACCCAAGAATCATCAAAGCTACCATCTGGATTTGGATCATTACTACCCCACAGTTCAAAATGCTTCGGGTGTCCTGCTTTAAATGTATTACCATACTTACCCGGATAATAACGTGAAACCATCACAAATCGGCTCAATTTATACTTTTCCCCCATATCAAAGGTAAACCATTGCGGCATTACTGTTGTCGTCTTGGTTTGAAAACAAGGATCTGTATCTGTGATTCCATCCCAAAGCCGCGTCATATCATTTCCATTTTTCGTCACTTCATTCCATGAGTGGCACTCATAAGAGTCAGTCGGCAAAGCCATCTTCCTGAACAAAGACTTATCGCATTGTTCTTCATACAAAGGAGTCTCGGTGACATACAATGTATCAGAAAGATGTCCCCATCTATCTCTGACAAAAATACCAAAATCTGTAGTAACAGCATCCAGGCCGCGTACATAGAAATCACCACCTTTAGCCTCAGTATAATGCATATATACCTGTGTCCAAATCCCTTCTGCCTGTTTCTTTATGACCCCCAGTCCCAATTTAGCCTTTTCCGGGTTATCAAAGTTCACTTTGATACCGCCAAATGTTTCAGCTGAAATTAATGTTCCACGCACTTTCTGATAAGGAGGAGTATCCGGACTTACTTTTTACCACAAGCGGAGTAGAGACAGCCTCACCATAACTAACGGAATAAAGTTCAACGTCATACTCTCCTTTAGTAGGGAATCCTTCTACTACCAAAGAATCTGTATAGAAAGAAGCATTAACTGTACGAATCATATTATCAACTTTATAGCTAGCCCGAACATATTTTAAATTTTGATCATCCGGCAAATCATAATAGATAATTGCTGCACCAGGCAGATTCTTTACCGTCGCATTCAACACCTGTGACGGTGGTGTCGTACTTCCCGTAGGTTCGTTCAGATCAGCATTGTCGGCACAAGCAGCCAAAACAACTCCTATATAAAACAACCCATATTTATAAAATTTCTTCTTCATAACGTTTTTATTTTAAAAGTTTACCAACCATAATTCTGTACCAGGTTTTTATTCGAATATAGTTCCTTATCTAAAATCGGCCAGAAATAGTTTCTTATTCTAAACTCTTGAGTATAAATCAATTGTTCTGTATAGTAATCTTCATTTGTACTATACTGAGTATTCCAACCGGTTATCGGCTTATTCTGTTCCTGAAATGCCAATTTCCATCTACGTAAGTCCCAAAATCTCTGTGCTTCGAATGCCAATTCAATTTCCACGTTCCTGTTGTATGATCTCACGTCTGCCATCTATTGTTTCATATTTCTTATTGTTCGTATATGTATCCCAGCTTTCTTCCACACCTTTCAGTCCTGCTCTTTCTCTGATCAAATCGACCCAAGTCAGAACATCAGTTTTAGTAGCACCACTTTCATTCAAAGCTTCAGCATACAACAGATATAAGTTACCCAATCTCATCACTGGGAACGGATATGTAATCTTAGTAAAACCACTGGTCTGCCCTACCACACTCTTAAAATGAACTAGTTTTTTAGGCCATATACCTGTTTCATTCCATGAATTCGCAATCTGATTGGCAGCAGACTGTCCTTGTTTACATTGCACATAAATCGGTTTCGTCTCATCTGTCACTCCCTGCCCGAACCAGACTGCACCATCAAATCCTAAACTTGCGTAATAGCGTACTTCTCTGTCAAAATTCAGATTAGCTGTTGTATACCCTTCCTTGATAAAGTACTTATCATTAGCTGTTGCTTTTCTCAATTCAAAACGATCATCATAATTCCATGTCTTATCTTCTGTAATAGGAACTCCATTTTTTGTATAAAACAAATCTGCTATTTTTAGAGGGACAGCCAAATTACCACCAACACTCGCATTTCCTTCTTTTCCCGGTTCCAATCCACGTGGAATAGCATGATCCTGTAACTGTCCGATAATACTATTTGAATTAGCCCAAATAATTTCTTGATTCCACTTTTTCCGTCACAATGTTACGAATATTCATTTTTTTCGCACGGGTCTGATCGGATATTGTGTATTCAAGAGAAGTATATTTATATAAATCATGTCCCTGAGCTTTCAGAAAATCAATAGCCTGCCTACAAGCTTCCGCAGCATCTATCCAACGCTGTTTTTTGGCCTGTTCCGATTTATTCGGATTGAATAGTTCAATACCTCTGGAATCAGTATATCCTTTATAATCAGCATTTCCATTAAATAAAGGACTGGCAGCAGTTACCATCACTTCGGCTTTTTATTGCCATTGCAATTCCTTGAGTAATTCGTCCCAACTCTTCAGCCTCATTCATTATCTTATCAGGCAAATGATTACTGTTGATAATCTCGGTTAAAGAATTGATTACATAATCAAAGCATTCGTCTATAGTACTCCTAAAAACCTTTACTTCATCCTCACTTGCATTTACCGGAATATTCCGATCCATAATAGGAATTGGTCCATACATTCTAATCAGCCAATAATGGTAATAGACTTTCAAGAAACGTACTTCTGCCGCCCAACGGTCTTTCTCTGCTTGTGTCATATCAGGTACCTTCTGAATATTCTCCAGAAAGATATTACAGTCACTGATTCCTTGATACAATGATTTGTTATTCTGTTGATCGGCTCCGGTCCAATAATCACAGCGTGGTCTTGCCGAACTTTGCATATTATGTGAAATATACCATGCATGTACGTGTGCTGCACTACGAAAAGACTCCGTAATATACAGTTCGTCACCACCGGCAATTGCCGGATTTGCCTCCAACAGGCCATGAGCCGGAAGATAATAATAACAGGTAAACAAATATTTCTCCGCCTGTGCCCTCATTGTAAATGCATTATCGATTGTAGCAATATCATCCGGAACAATATCCAAGAATGAATCACATGAAGATAAAGCGATAATCAAACAATTTAATATAAACAGTTGTATTTTTTTCATTTTATATCAAATTTAGAAAGTTAAATTTAGTCTATATTATACACGCGCTGTACAGGATAACCTAAGCCGGAACCTGCCATTTCAGGATCCCAAAGTTTAAATTTACTAAAGCATAATAGATTGTTTCCTGTAACATAGAATCGAAGGTTCTTGATTCCTACTTTATTAGTCACTTTTTCAGGAATAGTATAACCAATCTCCAATTGTTTTAAACGCAAGAACGAACCATCACACGCATAAACCAAGTACTCGTTTTACTGTTATTCTCAATAGAAGTCGGGCTTAATCTCGGCCATACCGCATAAAGCATCTCTATTATCCTCCGACCAATGACTATCTGCAATAAACTTTGCAAGTGCATTATGCCCAACTCTATTACCTACAACTTTTATCAACCGTGTTAAAAAAAAGGAGATACATTATTATAATCAATCCAAAATGATTCTCTAGCCAATCCTTGGAAAAACACTGATATATCCCAATTCTTATATCCATAAGAGGCACCAAAACCATATACAATTTCCGGTTCTTTCGGATATCCGATAGGTACCTGATCGAGATCAGTAATCTTACCATCCTTGTTCACATCACGATACTTAATATCACCTGCACCATATTCTCCAAATTGCACAGGAGAATTAGCCACTTCATTGTCGTCAACAAATAGACCTTCTGCTATATATCCCCCAAGTCTGATTAGTTGGATAACCCACTTTCTGTTTCCACCATGCTCCCGGATATTCATAATCCTCATATACCATATATTCACTTGTCGCATAAGTAAAGTTTCCTCTCAACTGCAACCATGATTTATTGGCGAAATATTTATTATAATCTAACGATAAGTCAACTCCGTGCCCCTTGGCCTCTCCCAAGTTTGCATAAGGTTGTACCCAAAGTCCCATAGATGCCGGGATCGAAGTTCGTTGTTGCAAAATACTCTTACGGCGTTCCGTATAATACTCTGCCGTCACATTCAAATCATTAAATAAAGTGAACTCAAGTGCAAAGTTTGTTTTAGCAGACTTTTCCCATGTAATTTCAGGATCAGAATATCGCTTTACCGAAATACCATCCCGATGATAATCATAATTATATCCGAAGTTTGCCCCATACTTACTATCATTCATATTGATATCCGACAAATACAGGAAACGCCCGCTTCCGATAGCATCATTACCAACAATACCATAAGACGCTCTCAATTTCAACTTGGATACTACATCTTTAAATGGATCCCAAAAAAGACTCATTAGAAACAACCCATGCCAAACCGGCAGAAGGGAAGAAACCGAACCGTTTACTTTTATGGAAGCGTTCGGAACCATTATAACCGAAGTTGAACTCTGCAAAATAACGATTATTATATGCATAAGTGAAACGCCCCGATAAACCGACATTGCGGTAAGGCAGAGATGCCTGAAGCGAGCCTGCATTCGGCTGAAGGTTATTTCTCAACTGATAGACTAATAATCCGCCTACTCCATGTTTTCCGAAATCACGATTATAATTCAATGCAGCTTCTATATACATATTAGCCGTAATACTCTTACCACCCGGATCATAAATCAGATATTCCGAACCGTCATCCGGATTAATGATATCAATGGCATAATCACCGGTCAGATAATCATAATTAGTCATCTTATAATAATATGGATTCAGTTTACGTGAAACATCATAACTGGAGATACGGGAAGTATTAAACAACAAGCGTGCCGATAAACCTTCCGTCAAGAATTTCAAATCCTGTTTCACTTCAAACTGCGCACTCAAATTAGAACGGCCGGATTCTTTATATCCTCTCTTACCATTTCTGCATACGGATTCAAATATTGTCCATTTTCAGCATTACCAAATAAAGTATGTTTCGTGTATGCATGAGCTTCATCTTTGGGATATTTAGCGGGAAACAATACCGGATTACTCTTCATAATCAGATTGTACATAGCCGAACCACCATATAACGGTCCGTTATAATCATCGAACACACCACTTAGACGGACAATCAATTCTGTTGTCTTGGTAGCGTTGATATTCACATTAGAACGAAGAGTATAAACTCTCTGTTTGATATTATTATTAAAATTACTGTTCTTATCAACCTCCAGAATACCATTGTCTTGACTATACGAAGCTGCCACATAGTAACGTGCGACATCACCACCACCTGTAATATTCAGGTTGACGCGCTGGTTCATCGTAAAATCTTTTTAATAATTCCTTTCTCCAATCCGTAGCCGGATAAATTACAGATCCCGCCCCCGGTACAGTATTGTCTATTTTTTCCTCAGAATACATCAACGGCGCCAACGGATTACGAGTTAAATAGGCCTCATTGTGCAGACGCATATAAGTAACAGGATCTGCCAATTCTATCTCTTGAGTCGGAGTGGATATTGAGTTCTCAACTCTTAAAAGCTTAACCGTGCTTTTCCCTTCTGACCTTCTTTGGTTTTCACCAGAATCACACCATTTGCACCACGGGCACCGTAAAGAGCGGTAGCAGTAGCATCCTTCATAATAGAAAAGCTGGCGATGTCATCTGGCTGTAAACGAGCCAGATCGGTAGAAGATTAACTCAATGCCGTCAATCAAAATCAACGGATCTTTCTTTATAGCCGAAAGTTGTCACACCGCGAACAAAGAAAGAGGCGTCATCCACCCCCGGTTCACCAGTTCTCTGATAAGAGATTACTCCTGCAATACGCCCGGCAGGTGCATTCGTAAGATTACTGGAGGGTGTTTTCAGTTCCGCCACTTTCACGGTTGAAATAGCACCAATAACACTCTCCTTTTTTCTTGTGTGCCAAAAGCCACAACCTCAACTCCCTCCAACATCTGAGAGTCCTCATACAGAATTGCATTTATGGTTGTTTCATTTCCTACGGTTTTAGTCAGCTTTACATAACCTACATAACTAAATTCCAAAATAGCTCCTTTAGAAACGTTAGACAGTGTATAGTTACCATCAAATCAGTAACAACTCCAGTAGTAGAGCCTTTCACCAATACAGATGCACCGATAATAGGTTCACCGTCTGTACCCAAAACCTTACCTTTAATCACCATTCCTTTTTTTTTTTGCTGCTGGACAGTCTGATTATCACTGACTGCATATGCAACAGATACAGAAAGAAAAGAAAAGGTCGTCAGACATACACCTACAATCCACAACCGCCTTTTTAAGCATGTGCTTAGATCTCTTGTTTTTGTTTTCATAATTATTAATAAAAAGGTTATTTCATTATAAATATTCCCGATACCAGTTGATAAGAAGCCCACAAAGGATAAAAAGCTTCTTTTAATTGATGCAATGGTTTTATCATAGTATTTTTGATTGATTAACATAGGCAAAATTAACGGATGAGAGGATTTCCTGATAAAATAAATATCCCAATAAATCGCAATACTGTCTCAAACAAAAAAAAAGAATAGCAAATTCGTTTCAAATGAAATATAAATGGAACAAATATCCCATAAATTATCATATTAGCCTATTTTTTTTAGAAAGATATAGAGCTCCTCCGCTTCATTATTACAACGCTCTAATCCCTCTATCTATCAAGCACATAAGTCTACGATCTGCAGGATATGTACCCTGCAGATATCTATATACAACACCAATACTTTTTGTGAGAACCAAATAATAAACTTAACCGGCAAACTCCTTAGGGAGTACACCAAATTGCTTTTTGAAAACATTTAGAGAAATAGGAAGGAGAATTAAAGCCTACCATATAACAAATTTCATTTACCCGCCCATTTCCCTCTTTCAATAACTGAGCAGCCCGTTTCAATCTTTTTCCAACCGTAGATATTCATTCGGACTTAAATCAAGTACACCTTTAATTTTCCTATAGAAATTAGAACGACTCATATTTAAAGAGTCTACTATATCATCCATACTAAAATCCGGATTATGCAAATTATTCTGAATGATTTCATTCAGCTTTTTCATAAACTCCTCATCAGCTTTTGTCAAAGCCATCGTATTAGCTGCAACAAAAGGAGATTGGGCAAAAAGCTTGCCGCAACTTTTCACGACTATTGATCAGATTGGCGATGCAAGCCTGTAAATACCCAACAGAAAAAGGTTTTTCAATATATGCATCTGCCCCTAATTCCAACCCTTCTATCTTTGATTGAATATTCGTTTTAGCAGTAAGCAAAATCACCGGAATATGACTATAATCCAATTGAGACTTTATCAACTTGCACAATTCAAATCCATCCATACGAGGCATAACAACATCACTTACCACTAATGAAACCTCCTGATTATCCAATACTTTCAATGCTTCCACACCATCATTGGCAGTCACAACGACATAATTACTTTCCAACTGACAAACAATGAAAGACAACATATCCGGATTATCATCCGCTACCAACACTACCGGTTTGTCTCCCCTGCTGTCCGCTAGTTCCGTCCGCCGTTCCACCACATTCTCCTCTTCTACGGATTTATATTCCGAAGTCAGCTTTATTACACTATCCTGTTCCACAGGAAGCGACAGACAGAACACATTTGCCTCTTCACCTTCCAACATCATCAAACTTCCCTGATGTAATTCAGCTAATGAACGTGAGAGAGCTAATCCGATTCCCGTTCCTGTGGTAACTTTACCATCTTCTTTTTTTCATTGAAACGGACAAAAAGGTTTAAAGATTTCCTCTTTCATTTCATTCGGGATGATAACGCCATCATTCACTGTACGAATATAAAACATCCTCTTTTCTCCTATCCCGTTCATTTCCAAAAACACATGTACATATGTTTCTGCATATTTCACAGCATTATTCAACAAATTACTAACAATCTTAGTAAATGCTTCCTTATTGACATGTGCATAGAAGTCCTGTTCGCCTACATTCAATACAAAGTCCAGTTCTCTCTGTCTCGCCAAAGATGTAAAACGGTTATAAGTTTCTTTCAGTACCTCAGTAACATTACACTCGGCAAAGTTCAAGCGGAATCCCTGACTCTCTGTTTTACGGAAATCCAGCAACTGGTTCGTCAAACTTAACAACCGTTCCGTATTCTGTTTCATGATATTCAAATCCTCCGTATCTCAGGATCCACCGTCTTTTTCAGAAGAATATTCTCCAGAGGACCATTAATCAACGTCAAAGGAGTACGTATCTCATGAGCTACATTCGTAAAAATCTATTTTCGCATAATATATTTCACGTTCCTTCTCCTGCTCAAATTTCTCCATTTGCCGATGATGTTTTCTATTACTACGGCGTTTTAAATAAAGAATCAAATAAACGGAACATCCAATAATCAAAAATATATAAATGCAATAAGCCCAAATTGACAGATAGAAAGGAGGTAAAATCCGGATGCTCAACGAGATTTCATTATTATTCCAAACGCCATTGTCATTTGCAGCTTTCACCCGAAATACATAATCACCATAACGCAGATTAGCATAGGTTATCAACGGACTCTCACCGATAGATAACCACTCATTATCAAACCCTTCAATTTATACATCAGTTTATTCATTCCGGGAGCTTGATAACCAAGAGCCGAGATGCGGAAAGAAAATGAATTCTGATCAGCCCGGAGTACTATCTTATCAGAAAAAGTGATATTCTTTTCCAAAGGCGAATTAGGTTCATCTGCATACACTTCTTTATTAAACAGCAAGAAATCTGTAATCACTACTGTGGGAAGATTCTTATTCTCCGAGAAGCTTTTAGGATTAAAAGCTATAAAACCATCAATTCCACCAAAATAAATCATTCCATTTTCATCTTCAAAACTGGACCGATAGTTAAACTGATCACCCTCAACAGACCATTGGCAGTAGTGTATACTTTCATCGTTTCAGTTTTTGGCTGAAAATAGACAAGTCCATTGTTAGTTGTTAGCCACAGCTGTCCATCTTTATCCTCTACAATCTGATAAACAACATCGCTAGGTAGTCCGTCAGTTGAGTTATAACTAGTAAACGTCTCTGACTCCGGATGAAATAAGCAAAAACCTCCTCCCTGAGTTGTTAACCAAATCCGGTGATAGGAATCTTCAAAAATACTAGAAACCTTATTATATGAAAGACTTGTGGTATCTTTTTCATCATGCACATAGTTTTTCCATTTCCGATCGTTCACATTATAACAATAAGCACCATTAGCATAAGTTGCCAACCAGATATTACCGCCGGAATCTTCCTTTATATCATATACAAACTTCCCATTCAATTCCGGTATACGGTCAAAATCGTCCGATTGCTTATTATATTTGACCAGTCCGAACATCGTTCCTAAGTAGATGTCACCTGTGGCGGTTCTACAAATTGCAAAAATACTATTATCAATCAAAGAACGGGGAGAGCTGTTCTTCTGATATGTCTTCAAAACAGTCCCTGTACGGGTATCTATAATCTTCAATCCTTTAGAGAATGTGCCAACCCAAAGTTTATCGTCCACTAAACATAACCCATGTATATTGGTAAATCCCGCACTAGGAGCAAAAAAAAAAATTCTTTTGTATTCAAATTAAAACGGTTCAACCCGCCATCTTCCGTACCAATCCATAACACACCATAGTTATCACGACAAAATTCACGTACCCGCTTACCATGCAGACTATTTTCCTCTCCTTTCGGATAATATTTCTCAAAATGGGTATACGAGCGCGGATAATAGTTTACTCCGCCAAAATACGAACCGATCCATATACCATCTTCACGGTCTTTGCGAAAAGTAATAAATTGCATTATCAGACAAAAGAATAGGGATCATACTCAGAACTACGCAAGTGCGTATACTTCCCCGTACGGAGATTATAAATATAAGCTCCGCTTTCTGTACCTATCCATAACTCATTATCCGTAGCAAAAAAGTAATGTCCGACAATAGATGGATTCATTATCTTCATCTTTCAACAACAAATCCCGTAATTTACCCGAAGTCAGATTCAATTCTTTCACTCCTCCTTTTAAAGAACCAATATATAAACAATTGTATGCTCCCGGGAGTATTTCACTCACAACGTCATTATTATAAGTTTCCTCATTATCAATAGGTGATATATAAGGATGAAGAGTTTTCAACTCATCTTTCGAATAAAACAATCCGTCACCGTAGAAGCCAATCCAGATAGTACCACTATTATCAACCGTCAGGCATTTCACATTGGTAGAGACCAATGGATGATCGGTCAGAATATAGTTTCTCAAGGTTTGCTTTTTCAAATCATAACAAAACAAGTTTTGCGCCTCTGCAGCTATCCATACCCTTCCCTGACTGTCTCCTGAAATCATAGCAACGGCTCGTTCCACCCTTGGTGTTTTTGTCACTCTGTTCTACAAAATGACGAAAAGTATCTTTCTCCGGATAATAGATATAGACTCCCACATCAGTCCCTACCCAGATATTACCTTCGATATCTTCATAAAGAGAAGTCACAAAATTATTGCCCAGACTTCTCGGATTGTTTCTATCGTACTTAAAATGCCGGAAAGATACCCCATCATATCGATCTAATCCATCTTTCGTACCAAACCACATAAAACCTTTCGAGTCCTGCAAGATAGCACTGACTGTGTTTTGTGACAACCCATTCTGGCTACTAAGATTCTTAAAATAATAATGTTCATTAACCGTTTGTGCACGGCTAAGAATTCCAATTATTAAAGAAATAAACGTTATTATAATTTTTTTCATATATTCGGTTTATAACACTTCTTTTATTCAACTTACCAAATGTAGGTGAAATAACAATCGAAAAATAGAAGATACGTCCCAATGAATGAAAAAATAGTCTTATTTCTCTATTTTAATACGTGCATCTACTGCCACAACAGCCTTTTCCGTTGCCAGAAGCGGATTGATATCCATTTCTTTGATTTCCGTTGCAAACCGGAGCAAGGTAGACAAACGGACAATAATTTCAGCAAATTTATCCTCGTTTACTCCCTTCTGGCCTCGCGTTCCCTGGATGATTTTATAGGCGCGCAATGGTGAATCATCGAATAAGCCTCCTCATAAGAAAGCGGAGCCAAACCGGAAGATACATCTTTGAGCACTTCCACAAAAATACCCCCTAAACCGCAAAGCACTACATGGCCGAACTTCTCCTCATATTTCGCACCAATGAACAGTTCTGTCCCTTTCAGCATAGGCTGCACCATTATCGACCTGGCATCAGGGATCTGCATCATCCGGTCAAATTCCAGCGCCAAGTGTTGCTCGCTTTTAATATTCAGCACCACTCCGCCGACATCCGATTTATGCACCGGACCGACAACCTTAGCCACTACGGGGAATCCACATCGGCGGGCGAAGGCTACGATCTCTTCCTTATTATCCGAAACAAATTCGTCTACCAACGGGATACCTGCCGCATGGAGCAATGCCTGTACATAATGAGGCTCGATATATCCGTCTTCCGGAATCGAATCAATAATACGACGAATCCTCGGGACATCCACTCCAAACAATTCTATTTCAGGAACAGCCGGTTTAGGAGCATTAACGATACGCGAAAGGGCCGTCCCGAGTGTCACTTCATCGGCAAAGTTCACGTGACCTTTAGCAAGGAACGCTGCCACTTCCGCTCCGGCTGTATTGATGGAAGGAAGTATCGGGAAAATCGGTTTCTTGCAAGTTTGCATCTTCTCGTGAAGCACATCATACATTTCAAACATAGTAACCAATCCCGGAGTTCCGAAGATAGCCATCATGGCATCTATGTTTTCAAGCTTTTCTTCACAGTAATCAATGCAGAGACGCAAATGCTCCGGTGTCCCGGTAGCCAGAATATCTATCGGATTTCCAACGGCAGCACCGGGAAAAAGTTGAGTTTTCAGTTCTTCCGCCAATTCGCCTTCGAGCTTCGGTACGTTCAAACCGCCTTTACTCAACGCATCTGTCAACATTACCCCCGGTCCTCCGGCATGAGTGATAATGGCAAAATTCTTTCCTTTCAATTCGGGTAAAGTAAATACACAACCTACGGTCGTCAGTTCCTCGCGAGAGAAACAACGCACAATTCCTGCTTTACGGAACAACGCCTCTACCGCTGAGTCGGAACTTGCAATCGCTCCCGTATGAGAAGATGCCGCACGGCTTCCGCTCTCCGAACTTCCGGCCTTGATAGCAGCAATCTTACATCCTTTTCTTATCAAAGAGGAAGCATGAAACAATAATCTGTCCGGGTTCTGAATACTTTCAATATAAAGCAATTTCAGATGTGAATCTTTCTCGGGATCAAAGTTCTCGTCCATAAATTGCAAGACATCTTCTACACCGATCTGTTTGGCATTACCTACCGACCAGACAGAATTAAATTGCAATCCTTTCGTCACCGCACTTTCCAGAATAAACACCGCTGTTGCACCGGAACTGGAGATTAGATCAACTCCTTTCAGGTTCAGGTTAGGGATAGGTTGGCTGAACACACTATGATGCCAGGTATTCATCAAACCGATACAATTAGGGTCCAATCAGCGAAGCGCCGTATTTATTCACAGTTTCCAGGATACGTTCTTCCAATAGCGCCCCTTCATGCGTTTCTTCTCCAAATCCGGCAGAGAGTATGATAAACGCCCGAGTTTGTTTTGTACTAGCCAATGTTTCCACAATATCGGGACACAGTCCGGCAGGCACAGCCAATACTGCCAAATCCGTATCAGGAAGATCTTTCACATCTGCAAAGGCGGGAACTCCTTGTACTTCCTTCTCCTTCGGGTTTACCGCCCGAAGTTCTCCCCCCTGATAACCTCCGTTTATCAAGTTCTTTAATATTGCGCCACCCGGCTTATGTACATTATTCGAAGCCCCTACTACAACAATACTTTCAGGGCGAAGCAACTGGGTTGTTATCATATCATACGCTGGTTTTCATTTAACTTAGGTACAAATATATTCTTTCTTATGAGAAAAAAAAGAAAGAAAAAAGGGGAGAATTGCATATAGAAATAGGCTATCGAGAAGAAAAAAAATAAAATATCAGTTAGATTATACTAGCTTTTTGAAATATAAAAGGGCATCTTACTATTTGTACTAACCCGCCCTTCTCTAGAGATTTACACAGTAATTGTTAGGATTTAACGAATGATATCTCTCAGACTCCGGATCTACTACATACCAACATCCAATAGCTGCATCATACAAAATAATCTTGCTCTAATATGCTGATTTAGTTTAGACAACTTATATATCAGAGCAAGACTGTTTTATTAACTTTATATTACGATAAGACAGATAACATAAAATTATAATGGTATTTGTTTATAAAATTTCGAAACTAATAATATGTCATTAGTTGCAAAAAATCAAAATCAATCCAAATAGTTTTCTGAAAAAATATAAAAGAATCTATGCTGCACTTGGATATTATTACATTTCGCAGAAACCTTGTAAAAAGCCGACCCTCATTTTCTTCTTTTCCAACAGCATTGGAATCTCATAAGCTTTTAAAAAAGCCATTATATAATACCTTATCATCCACCGAAATAGTAACATTAATTTCTTTTTGCTATTTTCATAAGAGTTACCTACAAATATTAACGCAGTTCTGGATGTAACACACACACAACACACACATAATATTATTCCTATCGTTATTATTTTTTTTCCCTTTCATAATTTCATCTACATTATCGCCATTTAAGACCTAAATTATATATATCGACAACAAGATTATTATTTAGATTATTTTGTTGCTGCAACATGATAACTCTTTGGTTGCTATTGCTGTTGTGAACAACTCCTCCCTGCTTCATTATATTAAATGGATTCTGCGAATGTGATAATCCAATTGCATGCCCAAACTCATGAGTAGCTGTAAAAGTTTTATTATAAGACAAATTATTCGACAACCAATTATTATTAGCAAAATCGCTTGAAGCCAAAGTCATAACCTTTCCACCTAACATACTTGTTGCTCCACGCGCTCCTTTACTATCGCTATCTGCTAATACAAATAAATGATCAGAGTTTTCGACATCTTTCATAGAAGTTGCAACTTTAAGATCCATATCAACCTTTAAATTGTAAGTCTTATTATCGCTCCATTCAAATTTTCCTTCATAAGTACTTTTTATATCAGAAACTATATCTTTGGCAGCTCTAGCCATATTTATATTATCACTTGAATTATTAAATATCTTTGCAGTTACATGCATAGTGACAATATCACCATTCCGAGTATACCAAATACTATCTCCATTCACATCAATATTATTCACCGGATTATTTGCACCATATTGATAAGGTGATAAAGAAACATACTTCTCTGAAATCTATCAGTTTTCATAAATCTCCCTAATGCAGCATCATACATCCTCGCTCCATAATCATACCAGTCCAACCCACCTTTACGATCCAACTCCTTGCCATTATACTTATAAGGCTGGACGCTCTGCCGGGAACTTGTTGCATCAATCCGCCGAAAGCATAATAATCGTTCACTTCCTCAACCGTTCCCTCCTCAGCAACAACCACACGATTATTACCCTGATGATCTTTCAAAATAATAATGATACTGACCGTCAGTAAGGGACACATAACCGACTTCCGTCAATAGAATCTGAGGTACTCCATTTTCATAGACCACATTACCGCAGTAATCCGTTGTAACACTGTCTCCTTCCAGAAAGTGCACGGTACGGAGTTTCCTACCCGCAGCATCATAAAGATAAGATATACTGTTACCATTCGCAAACATTACACGACTAGGCAAATTTAAACAATTATACTGAATAGCAGTTTTTTTTTTTGTTTAAATCTTTAGTCAGGTTGCCGTTTTCATCATATTCATATTCTGTGGACAAATCAATACCGTCCTTGAACTAGAAGCCGTTATTGAAGGCAGAAGTGCCTGAACGGTCTGCCACCTTCTTTAACCGGTTACCGGCATAACTCAAAGAAAGATCATCAATCACATCATAACCCGTCGCTGAAGTCTGCCCGTAGCGCTTCAGACCCAAGATATCACCCATTTTATCATAGCCCGTCACCTGCTCATTAAAACGATTAGTATTTACAGAAAGGCTCGGCCCTTCACCATATTCCGCATCAGTCAGGCGACCCAGACGGTCATAACTGAATTTATAACCGCGGGGAGTGGCCCCGGCTCCACTTTTCCAAGTCATACTGCTGATATTACCATTATAACAAGGGACTCCCAAACCGTCGGTATAATGCAAAGACTGGCTAAACTTACCGCCTTCAATACCGGTCAGCCAGTTACGGATATTGTAGGCATAGCCTGTTGCATAAATACCGTTATCCAGTTTGTCTGTCTGCAATCGGCCCAACTCGTCATAAGTGTGTTCCAAAAAAAGCAAGACGGAAGGATTGTTATCGTATTGGTGGCTCACTCGTGTCAGGCGTGACGAATGGTCATAAGTATAGGTATAACGTTCCGTCAATGAATACCCGGAACTATCCGTATGGGTGTGAAGGACGGACAGAGGACTTCCTTGAAAGGAGTACTCAGTGGCGTATGTATCCATGCCTCCATTGACACGACTTGACAGGCTTTTCACTATCCGCTTATTGCTGTCATAATAGTCCGCAGAATAAATGAATCCCGAAGAACCATGTGTACAAAATATGCTACCCGTAAGATTACCGATCGCCCTCACAGTTCCTTCCGGAAAATTATATGCAGAAAAGCCGTTTCGTGTTCTAAAATCATACGTATCATAGTAGTTCACCACATATACACAAGGATCAACCAGATCAAAAGAACTCTGATAACCACTGTACGCCAGGCCGGTGTCGCCTTCCATAAGAGTACCTAAAACAACTGTCTCACCGGCAGTCCGAACATGTTTATCGCTGTTGCCACGTTCGCCCTCCACAACGACACGCCCATAGACATCATAAACAAAGAATGACCAAAGAGAATCATTACGCTGACAGCCATCCTGAGAAAAAAAACAAACGGTGTACCGCATCATAAACCAGGTAAGAAGGGGAGCAACCGGGAAGCTTCTTATAAACAAGACGATCCAGATAGTCATAACGATATATGTAAGCATAAAGATCCAGATCCGGATGATCCTGGTAACCCGGAGGAGGCACAAACACCAAACTCTTTTAACAGCAAATTACGGTGGGAAGCCTCATACGCGAAACGCGAACAGACGTTGCTGTGCACATAATACTCCTGTGCCGACTTTAATATTTGCTTATAAACCCCTGCGGACAACATAGGAACCGGAAGGGTACTTCACCTTTTAAACTTTCTTCCGATAATTTCGTCTATTTCTCCATCCCAAAAACAGTATGTTCCACACTATCTATACGGTAATAATAATAAGAATTAAGATAAAGAGGGTAAACCTTAAATTTCTTATTCCAAATATACCTTTTCTCGCTTTGGGGGTACAGTATGCGTCGGAAGGTAATATACGGAATCATAAACCATTTGATGTATTTTCTCCGGATATTTCTTCCGAGGAACATTCTTAAATACAATAGGATTCTTTTCTGTGGATAAGTCTAAGACAATGTCGGTATGGGGAGTTATTTCATACATTCCGGGAGATACTTCAGCAACACCTTCCGCATCGCTTACATGGAAAGTTAAAGAGTTTTCACCATCTTTAAAAACAAAATGACCATACTCTTCCGGTCGCGTACTTATATAAAGTGCAGAATCTGTACGGTTACATATTTTCACGCTAAATTCTATTTGATTGGGATTCAAAAATTTTCCGTTTTTGGTTTCCGTTCCATATATATATGGCTTCCACATTCGCATATCAATAATATGAGAATAATAAACGGATGAATCCTGTTCATTACATAAGAAGTAACGCAATTCAGGGTATGCAGAAAAGGGCTGACGATCGCCGCAATGTACATATGCAGATCTATCCGAATATTTATCTTTAAAATACACCCATATACCACAAGTATCCATATGTGTGTGCGTGTCCAATTCTATATAATTTTCCCCTTTTTTTGCCTCATTGTTTTATCAAGGAATTCCTCGCTCAACCGCTTTTTATTCTTAAGATAAAAGAATATAAATTTCCCTTTATATTCAAGAAAGTCGGTTGGGAGTTCATAAGCATTATCGGGACCTCCTTTCTCCGTCCAAAACCAAAAAAAGAATGTTTAGGCGCAATAATATACAGCCAAGCTGTATTGAATTCATACTGTGCAACCTGCAGATAGGGGCTGTGCAAAAAATTCGAATCTATCACCGCTTTGGCATGGGCAATGACTACGGGATCCACCTTTACGATCATTCAAACCCCGGCATGAAAATGCCAGGGTCGAAAGGATCATCATCTTTATAAACAGAATGCAAATTACTCCTCCTCATCGTTTTCATTATATTTTCTAAATGTATATCTCATTAAATCCAGCATGGAGTTCATTTTTATAGAGTTCAGGTTACTTCTTACGGAATTATATTCATAAAGGGTTTTATTATCCTTAAAATAAACTCCAAAAGATACTCCATTCTTGCCTTTTCTGCATTCAGCATATCATGCTCGGATGCGCCTTGAGTGCTGGGATGAGAATGAATATCCACGATTGGCTGAAAGCCTTCAAATGGATTATTATTTATACCTTCCAATGTAGAAACACTATAATCACGGCTACTGTTTCCTATGATATATTTCTTCTCTCCATCCCTGTATCCGGCAGTATATTTCCACTCAACTCCGGTATTCTCAATACCAAATGTTGCGATATTAGCCGCATCATACGCGCTAGATGTTTCTGCAAAGTAATCAGCACCACTGGTATTATTGCCTAAATTTGTTTCCAATGCAGGTAAAATAGACTTGTCAAATACCTTGATATTCTTCCATTCAGGATTTATTTTCGACACTGTCCCGCTTGTTCCGCTAGCATATAAAACATCAACAATTCTATTCGTCCTCCTCATCAATTGAAGTTGCCCATGATAATTTATCACATAATCATCCTTCCCATCCGGATCTATCCTTAATACCGGATTATTCTTACAATAAACATAAGGACTCCAACTGTAATGTTTCTCACAGGACGGATCCACTCCATTCCACCTTCCTAACACCGAATCATAATGTCTCGCTCCATAATCATACCAGTCCAACCCACCTTTACGATCCAACTCCTTGCCATTATACTTATAAGGCTGGACGCTCTGCCGGGAACTTGTTGACATCAATCCGCCGAAAGCATAATAATCGTTCACTTCCTCAACCGTTCCCTCCTCATCTACAACCACACGATTATTACCCTGATGATCTTTCAAATAATAATGATACTTACCGTCAGTAAGGGACACATAGCCGACTTCTGTCAATAGAATCTGAGGTACTCCATTTTCATAGACCACATTACCGCAGTAATCTGTTGTAACACTGTCTCCTTCCAGAAAGTGCACGGTACGGAGTTTCCTGCCCGCAGCATCATAAAGATAAGATATACTGTTACCATTCGCAAACATTACACGACTAGGCAAATTTAAACAATTATACTGAATAGCAGTTATATTTTTGTTTAAATCTTTAGTCAGGTTGCCGTTTTCATCATATTCCCACTCTATTGCTTCATGGACACCGTCTGTAAACTCAAAACCATTATTAAAAGCTAAGGCTGTGTCAGTCACTCTCTTCAGTCGGTTACCGGTATAAAGCAAAGAGATTGTTGTTCGGATTAGGTACACCTATACCCCATCCATATAATAAAAAAATACCCTAACATAAGCCTTATACTTTATGCTAGGGTAGGAAGGTTATTCAAGTATCAATTTATGTTAGGATAATCATTATAAAATAAGTCTTTATTCTATTTCAAAATCACCCTTTTCTGTGTGAATAAAACCTTTTTTTCCATCTGTAATCATCAACAATAATTTTACAAACTACAAAACAAGAACGAGGATAAGATTTAAAAACCTGGCTGTACTATCAAGTCATCTATCACCTTCTCAACATCTTCACGAAATAAAAAAGTTCCTATATGCATCGATTCTTCATATCCATGATAAACATGTCGATGATCTAACCTATAAAAAAAATATATCACTCATCATCTCTAAATATTCTTTTTTTGATATTCGAAAGCTTCTTCAACTGTACAAAAACCTTCTTTCCATTCATAATTACCAATAGATACAATATTAGAAAGTTTAAAAACATTTTTTTTGAGAATGCAGGCAAAAACCAGGTTGATGCCTTAATGCTTTAATAGCTTTCCAGGCATTTTGTGTAGAAGAAAACAAGCCTATAAATTTCACAACCTTATCTCCTAAGGCTTTATCCTCATACACATGATAAAGTTCATAATAGTTATTCTTCTTATTCAAAACTTCTATCTCCATATTTATTTTTTGAGAAATACGAACAGAATCATAGACTAATTCAAACTATAAATCTTTAGTCAATGTTTCAGTTTGATATTGATGAGCAAAACAACGTTTATAGTCAGCATTGATTTATCTACGTGAAGCTATCATCTTATCACAAATTCTCATTATTATAACAAAAAGAGCCCTTATACAGAAGGGAAATAATATCCATACACCGATTAATTAAAAAACAATCTATGTCTGGACAATAATACATATGAACAATCCCAGCCTAAACTGTTTCTACAATATTAAGCAGCAGAAGAGACCGAAATATAACATAACTAGAACACCAAACATTATCTACCTTTTCTATAGATACCGGAGAATAAAAATTATCTCTAACTTTTTCTTGGATCTTAGCTTTCACTTTTTCCGTGAAAAATTGTATATCAAATTATCAGCCCAAATAACGAGCGCTTCCATTAAATTAGAATATTCATATTGGCTAATATAAGTACCTTTTTTTTATACTCTGCAATAAATGTAAACTTTTTCATTACCAATTCCCTTTTGCATTCATACTATGATTTTCACCTGTAAAATCCTGTTTCTTTTTCAATGTTTAACTTGATTCTCGAGCTTTTTTAATGATTTCTTGTCTTCTGGAGTCTTATTCTGTTTTAAATTCAATTTATCATATTGAGATTTAATATCCTGATATTTCTGCCTCGCAGACTCTTTTTGCCTTTAGACTAGAATGCTTCTCATTCTTTCCGCTTGATTTAGAATATCCATTGCTACTATTTTCATTAACCCTCCCTTTTCTAGAGAATAACTTCATAGCCCCGCTCGTAGCCATAAGTGATCCGTGAGTAACATCCACCACTCCTTTTGTTGAAACAGCCAAGGACACTCCGCCAGTTTCCGGACTTCCCAATAAACCGGCGGCAACTTCCCCGGAACCTCTTATTACTTCTGCACCACCTATAAAAAGGCTAATCACATCACCAACATCCTGACCTACGTTATAAGCACCTGCACTGCTATATATTCCCGTTTCACGTAAAGAAGTACTTCCTAACAGTATATTATCCGTTACAGCACGTACTGCTCCATTAGTAAAACTTAGAGTGGTATTTAAAGCATTGTTTAAACCATTCCTGATTCCTCTCCAAGTAGGCCACATACCGTTAGGGTCAACCAAGAGAATAGGATTATTTGCACAGTATAAATATGGACTCACACCATAATACTTCTCACTCATCGGATCAACCGCATGCCATCTACCCAATGCAGCATCATACATCCTCGCTCCATAATCATACCAGTCCAACCCACCTTTACGATCCAACTCCTTGCCATTATACTTATAAGGCTGAGCATCTCCGGTAGAAGAAAACACACCTCCAAACGGATAATAATGATTCACTTCCTCAATCGTTCCCTCCTCAGCAACAACCACACGATTATTACCCTGATGATCTTTCAAATAATAATGATACTTACCGTCAGTAAGGGACACATAGCCGGCTTCTGTCAATAGAATCTGAGGTACTCCATTTTCATAGACCACATTGCCGCAGTAATCCGTTGTAACACTGTCTCCTTCCAGAACGTGCACGGTACGGAGTTTCCTACCCGCAGCATCATAAAAAGATAAGATATACTGTTACCATTCGCAAACATTACACGACTAGGCAAATTTAAACAATTATACTGAATAGCAGTTATATTTTTTTGTTTAAATCTTTAGTCAGGTTGCCGTTTTCATCATATTCATACTCTGTGGACAAGTCAATACCGTCCTTGAACTCGAAGCCGTTATTGAAGGTAGAAGTGCCTGAACGGTCTGCCACCTTCTTTAACCGGTTACCGGCATAACTCAAAGAAAGATCATCAATCACATCATAACCCGTCGCTGAAGTCTGCCCGTAGCGCTTCAAACCCAAGATATTACCCATTTTATCATAGCCCGTCACCTGCTCATTAAAACGGTTAGTATTTACAGAAAGGCTCGGCCCTTCACCATATTCCGCATCAGTCAGGCGACCCAGACGGTCATAACTGAATTTATACCCGCGGGGAGTGGCCCCGGCTCCACTTTTCCAAGTCATACTGCTGATATTACCATTATAACAAGGGACTCCCAAACCGTCGGTATAATGCAAAGACTGGCTAAACTTACCGCCTTCAATACCGGTCAGCCAGTTACGGATATTGTAGGCATAGTCTGTTACATAAATACCGTTATCCAGTTTGTCTGTCTGCAATCGGCCCAACTCGTCATAAGCGTGTTCCACAAGCAGGACGGAAGGATTGTTATCGTATTGGTGGCTCACTCGTGTCAGGCGTGACGAATGGTCATAAGTATAGGTATAACGTTCCGTCAATGAATACCCGGAACTATCCGTATGGGTGTGAAGGACGGACAGAGGACTTCCTTGAAAGGAGTATTCAGTGGCGTATGTATCCATGCCTCCATTGACACGGCTTGACAGGCTTTTTCACTATCCGCTTATTGATGTCATAATAGTCCGCAGAATAAATGAATCCCGAAGAGCCATGCGTACAAAGTATGCTGCCCGTAAGATTACCGATCGCACTCACAGTTCCTTCCGAAAAATTATATGCAGAAAAAGCCGTTTCGTGTTCTAAAAATCATACGTATCATAGTAGTTCACCACATATACACAAGGATCAACCAGATCAAAAAAGAGCTCTGATAACCACTGTACGCCAGGCCGGTGTCGTTAAAAACAGTGGAGATAAATACACATTCACTACTTTGTTAAGTCTACTATCGGTATTTGTACCGGATTAAAAACGTAAAAAAATTCCGTTAATCTTTATAGGTAGACTAACGGAATTTAAATTATTACTGGAGTAGCTTTATATAAACTATTCACTGACAATTAACGCACCGGTTTCACAATCAATACTCATTAAGATATTTATAATGAGCTTATTGCTTTTTCCGGAGAAAAGAGTAAAAAGAACAGAACAATTCCCACTAGTGCTATTTTGATTAATACAAACATAAAATATATGGTATTAATATGCCTGTCAGCAATAAAACTAACTTACTTCCCATATCCTAATCTTTTCATCATATTATCATTCTTTTTTTATATATAGATGAAGTTTCTAATTAATTGTTATCCATTCCCCACCATATTATATTCCAGTAGGATATCATTAAAATAAAAAGATACCTTGACACAAGTATTTTTTAGTCTCATATCAAGGTATCAATAAAATAGTATAGTAACAATCCGATTATATAAGAATAAGATACAGATCTGCTGAGCAACACGCTATTTTTTAATCATCTCTCATTTCTATACAATAGAACCATTCCAGTTTATGTTCACTTCTTCTAGGTATATCCCAACGATATTTTTTAGGATTTACACAAGTTAGAGAAATGGATTTATCTGCTTTTTTAAAAAAAGAATCTAGAAAAGTTCTCCCGCAATAGAATTTATATTCCTTATAATAAAATATAGCATCAGTCCATAGTGCATGATTAAAAGAATCAAGTGAATCCTCAACACTGATTACAAGATCTACAGAATTCATAGAACCATTAAAATCAATTTCGAAAGAGAATGTTATTTCATTTTCAAATTTCTGACAAGCTAGAACCTCCTCAGTTTTCATTATAACAGAATCAAGTATAGGATATAGCCATTCTTTTACTTCATATACCTTTATTTCCTTATTAATATAATCCTCAAAATCATATAATTTAAGATTGTTCACTTCTTCATAAGATTTACATCCCACAAAGAAGATAGCAAATAATAAAGTAAGCAAAAGCTTAAATTCCATTTTCATAACATTTTAAACTTATTTTCTATATATTTCATTTGTATAATTATAATAAATTCCTTTATTCAGGATTCTAAAAATTGCCTTAGGAGAATGTTGCAAAATGTTTTTAGCATTCCCTATATCACCTGTATCACCCGATGCTACTCGTCCCTCTCCCGGATGAATATGATCGGATCTAAGTACCTGATAAACCAGAACGAATATATTTGTTAATCTGATAACTTCCAAAAAGATATTCTCTTAGCTTCATGGCTTGTACTTATTAAATTCACATTACCACCTTGCTTATTTTCCATCAAAGTATTACTCCATTCCACATCGGTGTTTTTATCTAAAAAAGTTCATAATACTCACTGACTCTTGATCATTTTTTACCTCATATGCATGATTAAGCACCGTTTTTCCTGTCAACTGTCCGTCTTGGGTATATAAAACACCTTTAGTTATCTTTGAGCTCATGCTTCTCGCATCTGTCCCTGATAATATCCCTTTACTTATCTGTATCCCTGTTTTGTTACCGGTTTTATCATAATCTCCTTTAGTTTCAGAGGAATACTTCTCTTTATTATACAATACATCGTAATTATCACCTCCTTCATTATTTATTTTTTAAAATATATCCGTTCCGATCAACTGTATAACCTGTATATAACATACCTGTTGGGTCGATATATATTATAGGACTATTATTACAATATTCATACGGACTAATCGAATAATATTCCTCCGCCATCGGATCCACCACATGCCACCTGCCTAAAGCTGCATCATAGTATCTCGCTCCATAATCATACCAGTCCAACCCACCTTTACGATCCAGCTCCTTGCCATTATACTTATAAGGCTGAGCATCTCCGGTAGAAGAAAACACACCTCCAAACGGATAATAATGATTCACTTCCTCAACCGTTCCCTCCTCATCTACAACCACACGGTTATTACCCTGATGGTCTTTCAGATAATAATGATACTGACCGTCAGTAAGGGACACATAACCGACTTCTGTCAATAGAATCTGAGGTACTCCATTTTCATAGACCACATTGCCGCAGTAATCCGTTATAACACTGTCTCCTTCCAGAGCGTGCACGGTACGGAGTTTCCTACCCGCAGCATCATAAAGATAAGATATACTGTTACCATTCGCAAACATTACACGACTAGGCAAATTTAAACAATTATACTGAAAATAGCAGTTATATTTTTGTTTAAATCTTTAGTCAGGTTGCCGTTTTCATCATATTCATACTCTGTTGGCAAATCAATACCGTCCTTGAACTCGAAGCCGTTATTGAAGGCAGGGGTGGTTGAACGGTCTGTCACCTTCTTTAACCGGTTACCGGCATAACTCAAAGAAAGATCATCAATCACATCATAACCCGTCGCTGAAGTCTGCCCGTAGCGTTTCAGACCCAAGATATTACCCATTTTATCATAGCCCGTCACCTGCTCATTAAAACGGTTGGTATTTACAGAAAGGCTCGGCCCTTCACCATACTCCGCATCAGTCAGGCGACCCAGACGGTCATAACTGAATTTATAACCGCGGGGGAGTGGCCCCGGCTCCACTTTTCCAAGTCATACTGCTGATATTACCATTATAACAAGGGACTCCCAAACCGTCGGTATAATGCAAAGACTGGCTAAACTTACCGCCTTCAATACCGGTCAGCCAGTTACGGATATTGTAAGGCATAGTCTGTTGCATAAATACCGTTATCCAGTTTGTCTGTCTGCAATCGGCCCAACTCGTCATAAGTGTGTTCCAAAAAGCAAGACGGAAGGATTGTTATCGTATTGGTGGCTCACTCGTGTCAGGCGTGGCGAATGGTCATAAGTATAGGTATAACGTTCCGTCAATGAATACCCGGAACTATCCGTATGGGTGTGAAGGACGGACAGAGGACTTCCTTGAAAGGAGTACTCAGTGGCGTATGTATCCATGCCTCCATTGACACGGCTTGACAGGCTTTTCACTATCCGCTTATTGATGTCATAATAGTCCGCAGAATAAATGAATCCCGAAGAGCCATGCGTACAAAGTATGCTGCCCGTAAGATTACCGATCGCACTCACAGTTCCTTCCGGAAAATTATATGCAGAAAAAGCCGTTTCGTGTTCTAAAATCATACGTATCATAGTAGTTCACCACATATACACAAGGATCAACCAGATCAAAAGAGCTCTGATAACCACTGTACGCCAGGCCGGTGTCGCCTTCCATAAGAGTACCTAAAACAACTGTCTCACCGGCAGTCCGAACATGTTTATCGCTGTTGCTACATTCGCCCTCCACAACGACACGCCCATAGACATCATAAACAAAGAATGACCAAAGAGAATCATTACGCTGACAGCCATCCTGAGAGAAAAACCAAACGGTGTGCCGCGTCATAAACCAGGTAAGAAGGGGCGCAACCGGGAAGCTTCTTATAAACAAGACGATCCAGATAGTCATAACGATATATGTAAGCATAAAGATCCAGATCCGGATGATCCTGGTAACCCGGAGGAAGCACAAACACCAGATTGCCATACTCATCGTAGACAAAATAAGTATCAAAAAATGTATCACCATCCAGAATGCGTGAAAGGACCAACTGATTTTCACTATTATAAAATTCCCAATGCATGTTGCCATCTTCGTCCTCGCTGCGTATGCCGCGAAGGCTACCGTCTGCATAGGGACTATATCGCTCTCTACCAGCTCGCCGCCGGCGGATACCAGATAACGCTTGCAACGTTGGGCGGGTATACTCTCAAGATTACAGCTATATTTTTGGATACGGCTTTACCGGTCCATTCATCACCAACGCCAAACTCTTTTTAACAGTAAACTACGGTGGGAAGCCTCATACGCGAAACGTGAACAGACGTTGCTGTGCCCGTAATACTCCTGTGCCGACTTTAATATTTGCTTATAGTTCCCGGAAGCCCCTTCCGACAACACAGGAACCGGAAGAGTACGGGACTGTAAATTTCCCAATGAGTTATACTCATAACTTTCAGTCAGGTCTTTGCCCTGCGGAGTTATTCCGACGTGTATCTTCTGAGAAACACCGCCAAAACCATCCCCATAGGACACATCAGTCAGGGGAGCGCACACCGTTCGTTTTCAACAGCGAGGCTGCTCCGGTATATTTGTCAAGCGGAGTTACCGTAAGTATGCCATAACGGTCACTCATGTTCACAGTCTTCCTCTGAGCGCAAAGAAGACCGGAGCTTGCACTTATCAATACAAGAACAATGATTCTTTTTTATATTCATAATTTTTTCCTTTTAACAGTTTCTTATTCATTTCTTATACTCATTATACTCCAGCACAGCGCCGTCCTTATCACGGATTTCCGTCAGTCTCCCGAAGCCGTCATAGCTGTATGTAGTTACATTCCCGTTAGGTTCATTCATATAGACAACTCCCCGTTGCGGAGCATATCTATAAACGGTCACCCGGCAAGGGGGCGGGGAAAGCATTACGCAACGGAAGCAATACATTTTCAAGGGGCACTGCCGTCAAGGTTTTGAAGAGACTCCACACTCACGCGCAGCCCGGAAACGACTTCCTGATATGACGCCCCTTCCACAATAGCCACCGGACGACTGTAGTTGTATCCCCAGAGCAATGCGACCACAGGAGCATCCGCACGGCGGATCTCACAAACATTGCCATAAGCATCGTGTATAGGATAAGATTCACTCATTGAAAAGAGCCCCTCATGCTTCCAGACGCTCACCTCGTCCAGCAAGGCCGAACCGGAGCCGGGATCCAGAGTATAGTCGAAACTGGTAAAGGAATCATCCATATAGCCTTCAGGACCTTCCACAGATTCTCCTATATGGGCAGGTCTCAATATATCATTGGCAGCCGTCATCGCCCTTCCAACGGCATCATTAACATGATATGGATAAGTATAATCACATTTCTTTTTTTCTTTCCATCGCTATACTTATAAATCTCCCTCACCGGAAGCCCGGATCATATATCCCAGTCCGTAGAGCCATAAGTCCGGACAACCGTATCACTGACCAACTTACCAGCATAATAATCCGTATTCACAGTGAGCTGGTTTTCCACACGCGTATTCCCCCTACCAATGCTATACCTGTACTCACGATAATAAAGGTCATTGTCCGTTTCCACACCGGACTGTTCTGCAACAACCAGATTGGCACGCCGCACTTCACGTCCCCGCCACCACAGGAGTATTATTGTTCAAAGATATTTCAGTATATGTATGCTCCTCATCATGCACAGGCTGCTCCGTATCTACATCATAATCCGTTCTCCTGACCAGTTTGCCCTTCTTATAATGGGACACCTCATCATGCACCATACCATTTATTATACTTGGAAAATAGAAATTCGTATTGTATTTATAGTCTTCACGAGATACCGTTTTTCCATAATCATCTTTCTCCACAACACTCACATTAGGATATAGGACAGAGACTCCCGCTGCAGCACCGGCATCGGCCACCGGCAGGGATGAATACAAACGATAACGCATGCTGGTACGAGAGTAGGTACGCAAATAAAGTTTCTCCATCTCATCGACAAAAGTCACTTGAGGAGCATAACCTGTCGGAATACCGTCTTTCTCATACAAGAAACGACGTTCATTCTTCAGCGTACCTTCCACATCACGGCATTGGATAGAATAAATTCGCAAACCACCGGCATAAGATGAAATTGCATTCCCATATTCATCTGTATCGGGATATGTATTGAGCTCATACACTAATTCCTCTCTTGCACCTGTCGGATATTTAATAGACTGCAACGAATAAACTTGGGCGAATAAAATGTCCGGTGTACGGTCCGCACCTCCAATATAAGCATAACATACACCCCGGTCGCCATCGTAAGGCATTCCAAACTCCACCAATTGTCTTTCTACAAGATCGGTATTACCGGTCCGTCCGTTATAATATCCGAATTTATCCACTGCTTTGGTCTGCGTCGGCGAATAGTCATCCACGTAGTCATTATATGACATTGTATAACTACGGCTTTGATCATTGACCAGCTCTGTAAACTTGACCTCAGTAAGCAGGCTGCGTCCCATGAACCGCAGTTGCTTATAATTCAATGTGACACGTTGGATTTCCGCCCCATTTTCATAAATATGCACGGTTTTCAGAAGAGAAGAAGAATAATCAAAAACGACTTTTCCATTAGCGTACGTGATTTCTTTGGGATATTTTGCATCAACCGAATTGTAAGGCCGGTTATCATACTGGCCAACGTTTTCGACCGTAAAATCGGCCCAAAGAGAATCATTATGCAAAGCATACCCGTTCATCCGGAAAAACTTCAGTTTTCCATCCACTCCCTGCCAATATCCGTTACGGTAACTTTCACCCATATCCTCCACTGCATAATAGTCATAACTATCTGCATAAGTGAGCTTCTGTGTGACATACGAAAAAAGAAAGCCTGTCCTGTTTCAGACTGGTGACATCCGTTAGTTTCCAGCCTGTAATCTTTCCTGTATTAGAGTATTCGGCTTCCTTTAAAACGGTAAATATTACCGGAACCGTCCGTCACCTGAAATCCCGAACGTATGTCTGACGTTTCCACCTTATCAGAAGTCAACGGTAAATAGACCGGTATATGCGAGCCGCTTTCCGAGGATTTCTCAGGACGCCGGAACACGAAATTCCCCTGAGCATCAAATGTACTATAAAAAAAAACACATCCGGTTGTTCGTGCGCCATACCTTCGGTCATCTTATGCATATAAGAAGTGTCCCAACTGCCAAAGTCCGGGTTATAGATCAAATACCCTTCTTCATCAGGATTTCCTTGAATACTCCGGGTTACGGTGGGACCGAAATCCACGTTCCAGCCCAAGCCTGCCACGCCGTTTCCCGCACTGACCTTGATGCCTCCGCTGTCATATTGCAATCGTAAAGGCAGCGTGAAATCTCTTGTACGTATCTCATATATCGGGATACTAAGTTCAACTTTGCCTGTATTATAATTAACAGGACACATAATATGCTTCATCAACTCCTCCGATACCGGAGACACAGGAACATAATTATATTTGTATTTTCCTTCCGTATCAGCCAAAGCCGGCGAGGTGCCCTTGGCTATATACGCTGCCCACACAAGTGAGCAGCGCAATTATTAAAATAATAGTCTTATTATTCATTTTAGATAACAGTCATCTGGTTTTTATAAAAAAATATTAATGCCTCTCATTACAGATTCATCGCATTAGCGCCCAAAACGCCTGCCAAAGCCGAAGCCACTGCGATAACCACCTTCAGGATCATATCCCATACTGATTTCTTCATTGCCATAATTTACCTCCTTTCCGTGTCTTTAAATAGTTGTGTTACTCTGTGTTCTTTCGTGCTCACCGCCTCGGTTGCAGATTCCCCGAATTCTCTGGACGCATCGAAGCACGGGCACTGTTTAATCCACTCTTCCGGCTCTATCTCACCGTTTCCGTTCAAGTCCGGTGAAAGATCGCGATGCCCGCATACCCGGCAGCCAGGGAAACGCAGCTCCAAATCGGCCACAAGTTGCCGGAGCGTAGCCCGCTGCGCCGGAGTCCGGGTATCTGCCGGGTGTCCCCGGCAGTCCAGACCACCTTCATAGCAGATACCTATCGAATGGGCATTGAAGCCTTTTGCGTGCGCCCCGATACGTTCGAGCGAGCGGGTGAGGTACAACGTTCCGTCCTTGCGGATGTAGTAGTGGTAGCCTGTTCCGTTGAATCCGCGACGCCGATGCATCACGTCCAAAGCTTCAGGGGAGAGTGTACAATCCTCCCTCGTGGCGCTGCAATGCACCACGAACAAATTGATAGTTCGCATAATTAGTGAATAATTAATAGTTCAGTTAAGCACCTGCCGTTCAGCAGAATACTTCGTTTAGTTTAGTCGTTTGAATCTGTGTTGTGCCGGAGAATCACACTGACGGATCCGGTGTCACCCCACCGCCGGAACCGCCGCCTTCGGGCTTGCCACCCTCTCCTTCACCAGAAGCAGAGGTATCGGCACGGTCGAAACGGACACACCGGGCGCCTGTCACTAGCGAACGGGTGGCCATAGTGCCATCCAAATGACGGGTGGAACAGGGAAGAAAGCGAACTGTCAGTGAAGCTTGGGCGGCAGACACGTCGTCCACAGTTTTCACACCTTTACCGTTCGACTTCATCACCAGACGGAAAGTTCCGAAACCGTCAAGCGTCACACTCTCCGAGGATTGAAGATGCTGGCTGACTACCGTCACCAGGTTGTCCAGCGTGTTCTTCACATCACCCGGGGAAAGGGAGGAATAAGCCGCTATCTCTTTAGAGATCTGTGAAGTACTTACATTACCTGTGCGCAACACACGGGGATAGAATAGTTGTTCTCCGTTTTTGTCTTTCAGAACGGACTGAAATGGACCATACAATACTGGCATAATCAAATTTGTTTTTGTGTTAATAAATTTAGTTTAGTCTTGTCTGTAAGCTTATCGACAACACAAAGATACAATAGTTACATTTCATATACAAGTAATTTTCAATATGTGTCTTAACTAAATTCTTAACCACCAGTAATGCATTGAATAACAATAAGAAATCGGAGGAATAATTATAAGTCTAAAACAAAAAAATCCGGTATGCATCAAAACAAAAAGTTGATTCATACCGGAAGTCATAATC